>Ga0210242_100127_pt1 | contig 58419 bp, 57 predicted proteins | sample ChrtobMeP5a_16mM_FD_155445 | JGI IMG/M metagenome (GOLD analysis project Ga0210242, IMG submission 155445) | Chrysochromulina tobin associated microbial communities from unialgal haptophyte culture, Seattle, Washington, United States - P5a_16mM | ecosystem: Host-associated > Algae > Haptophytes >... | reverse complement strand
CGCGCGCGCGCGCCGGCTATGGCGCGCGTCGGTGGGCTCGCGGCCGGCCGGGGCGCGCGTCGGCGGGCGATTTGCTGCGTCGCAGCGCCACCAGAGGCGCTGACGCTTCGAAGCCTTCGTTCGATAGTGGCGAGACAGCGAACGAGAGTTCCGATGGACTCAAATCGAGCGAAATGGACTAATTCACAGACACTCCCTTTTCAGCTCGCTCATCATCTCGTAATCATCTCGGCCGCTGCCCTCACCCTCGGCTACGCAGCACAGGCCGCATCGCGCCGCTCGGCACGCATGCAGCTTCGTCTGACAGGCATTTGACGTTTGCTACCGCCTACGGCTTCAGCTCGCTCATCATCTCTGCCACTGCCATCGCCCTCAGCCGCACAGCACAGGCCGCCTCGCGCCACTCGGCGCACGTGCAGCTCATCGCCCTGACGGGCTTGACACTCGCCGCCCATATTGCCAAGCCGCCGCTTGGGGCGTCTCGCGCAGCTACTCGTGTTGAGTCAGCGGCCGAGGCGCTTTCTCTCTACCGAGCGTGTGGCGCGGCATGTTGCCAAGCCGCCGCTTGGGGCGTCTTGCGCAGCTACTCGTGTTGAGTCAGCGGCCGAGGCGCTTTCTCTCTACCGAGCGTGTGGCGCGGCATGTGTTATTGCCAAGCCGCCGCTTGGGGCGTCTTGCGCAGCTACTCGTGTTGAGTCAGCGGCCGAGGCGCTTTCTCTCTACCGAGCGTGTGGCGCGGCATGTGTTATTGCCAAGCCGCCGCTTGGGGCGTCTCGTGCAGCTACTCGCGTTGAGTCAGCGGCCGGGCGCTTTCTCTCTACCGAGCGTGTGGTGCGGCATGTGTTATTGCCAAGCCGCCGCTCGGGGCGTCTCGTGCAGCTACTCGCCGTAGAGTCAGTGGCCGGGCGCTTCCTCTCTACCGAGCGTGTGGTGCGGCATGTGTTATTGCCAAGCCGCCGCTTGGGGCGTCTCGTGCAGCTGCTCGCTGTAGAGTCAGCGGCCGGGCGCTTTCTCTCTACCGAGCGTGTGGTGCGGCATGTTGCCAAGCCGCCGCTTGGGGCGTCTCGCGCAGCTACTCGTGTTGAGTCAGCGACCGGGCGCTTCCTCTCTACCGAGCGTGTGGCGCGGCATGTTGCCAAGCCGCCGCTTGGGGCGTCTCGCGCAGCTACTCGTGTTGAGTCAGCAGCCGAGGCGCTTTCTCTCTACCAAGCGTGTGGCGCGGCATGTGTTATTGCCAAGCCGCCGCTTGGGGTGTCTCGTGCAGCTGCTCGCCGTAGAGTCAGCGGCCGAGGCGCTTCCTCTCTACCGAGCGTGTGGTGCGGCATGGGCGTCTCGCTTAGCTCCTACTCGCGGTGGCACCGCGTGGGTCGGCAGCCGAGGCGCTGCTTTATCCCACCTCCTCCTGCGACTCCTCGCGTACCGTCTCGTGCAGTCTTCCCTCTGCTCATCTCGTCACTCACCCAACCCGTCCGCGCTGCTACGCACCGCCGAGGCGAGCGCGGCCGTCCGACAACGCTTCGCTCCGAGTGCCTCGGTGGCAGCTGGCACGGCCCGCCATCCTGCCTTATGCCTCTCCCCTCTCCGCCACGCAGCCTCGCCATCAGCATCGATCACGCTGTGACGCTGTCCTCCCTGTTCTTTCCCGACCATCCTCATCTCGCTACACGCTCGACAACCTCCTCCGCCGTCTACCAGTCAATGCAAGTTCGGGGCTCGGCGATCCAGAGAGCTGCAGATGCCGCGATGGGGGTCCGTCGCTGGGAGAGTCGCCGTTGCCGCCACTCTGACTGAGTGCCGGGGCGGCCTTCTTCCGCTCAGGAGGGCGTCGCTCACAGCGGCGGTCCTTTCCCATCGAGGCCTTCTAACACAGAAATTTGGCAGTCTCTCTGATGGATGGACAAGGGCTCGGTCTCCCCGAGGGGGGAGCCCGCGACCGACGGAGGGAGCGCCGCTGCGCTGCCTGTGTCGGGTGGCGGGGGGTGCCTCTGGGGGGGGAGAGGTCACGACGATGAGATGATGGGGGGGTCCAAATCGGGCGCCGATTGAGCATGCAAGTGCGCGCTATTCCGTTCGCGCTCCCGACAGTCAAACGTTTGACTTGAGTCGCGCGTGGTCGACGTCGCCGCTCCGCCGCTCTCCCTCGTGACCAAAGGCGCCGCTCCGCCGCCCTCCCTCGCGACCGAGGGTGTCCTATCCTGTACCTCTTCGTGCTCCCACCCACCCACCTCGCGCTCGATCGTTATAGGAAAGGACATGTGGGAAGGGGTCGTCTCTGTTTCGGAAGGAACATCCGGTTGTACCGCACTTTGGTACCTGTGTCCGGTCCTCCACCTGCCGCCTGGGTGTCACGGCGCGTTCTGTGTTCTGTGTTCTCGAGGGGGGAGGGCGTCGCTCGCTGCGACGGCCCTTCCCCTCGAGGCCTTCTAACACAGAAATTTGGCAGTCTCTCTGATGGATGGACAAGGGCTCGGTCTCCCCGAGGGGGGAGCCCGCGACCGACGAAGAGCGTAAAATAGATCTTAAATACAGTTCACGGACGATGCCGAGTTTCGTCGATTCTCTCTTTAGGAACTCGCCTTCGATGTCGCCTCCTGCAAAAGCGCCAACTAGATGGGCAACCAGCAATCTGCCACCAAACCGCCAGAACGCGCGGAGATGGCCGAGAAGACGGGTGTGTATGCCAATCGGGACAAATTGCTGACCGAGGTTCCAACAAAAGTGTTCACAATAGCCAACCTGCGCACACTTGACCTCTCTCACAATAAGATTGCCACAATACCACGGACTGTGGGAGTGCTGGCCCCGAAGCTTAAAACGCTGGACTTTGCGCACAACAAGCTCGCATCCCTACCTCACGAGATCTGCGAGCTTCATGAGTTGCACACGCTCGGCCTGAGTGACAATCTGCTCACTGAGCTACCGGATGCACTAGGAGCACTCGGCAAGCTGAAGACGCTCATGCTTGCACGCAATCGATTCTCAGCACTTCCCGAATCGATGTGTGCTCTGCGCAGCCTTGCGCATCTCGACGCGTCCTCCAACAAGCTCGATCGGCTCCCTGCTGGCTTTGGCTACCTAGAGGCACTCATGGCGGCGAACCTTTCCCACAATCAACTCGGCGCACTGCCCTCGGGCCTCGGAGGCCTCAAGCGCCTCAAGGAGCTAGACCTGCGCGGCAACGCGCCCCTGGTTGTGCATGGATCTGTGCCAGCTGAGCTGCTGCTTGAGACGCCGCTGCATCGCCTCGAAGTGGACCCTGAGATGATTGGCTCCGATGGGTTGCTGTTGCCAGAGGCTGCAGGCGGCGTTGAGGCGCTGGCTGCCTACACTGCCCGCAGAAAGGCGCGCATCGACAAGGAGATGCACGCCAAAGAGCGCGGTGGCGACATCAGCTTTTCACAATAATTGGGCGACGTTGGTCTTCGCGAGCGCTTCCACGATCCAAGAAGAGATGAAAATCTCACACACAGGCGTCAGACTGGAATTGCGAATTCGATCGTGACGTGCCGCGGGGTCGGGAACCTACCGGCGACGTGACCTGGCAGTACCGGCGCCGGCCCCACGGCCGGCTGTGTGCAGAGAGTGCGATGAGTTTCCTGACTGTGTATAGTGTGCGCCCGCGCTGCGGACATACGCGCGATATCGGGCGGCAACCGCAACCGACGCCGCGACGCCGGCGCCCGCGGGTCCCGCCGGCCCGCGGGGGCCACGCCCCCGGTCGCCGTGGGCCCGCGCTGGCGTCGACGCCGGCGCGCTCCGTTCCGTGTTTCGTCTATATTCTACGGAGATTGCATACCGGTAGCCCTAGTGACGAAACCCCCTGGTTGCCTAATAAAGAGATGACGAAACCCTGCGAGGTCAGTGACGAAACTTCGACGAACCTTTTCCCGCACTTTCAGTGTCAGACACTCCAGTGTGACACGTCGACTCTCAATCTTCGGCTCGGGGGGTCGGGTCCGGTCGCCTAGGGTCCGCTTAGAGGGCCAGTTAGACCGTCCAGATTAACTAAAAGCGCCCAACACGGCGCGTCACACCGCAGTAAACCTTACCCAGTGATCCGATATGAAAAGCGCCCAACACGGCGCGTCTGCACTCTCCAGTATGGGGTCGGGTCGGAGGGGGTCGGGTCGGGGGATACGATATGAAAATTGGGCTCCGAGGTCGAGGTCGGGTCGGGTCGGGTCGGGTCTGAAGCGAGTCCAGGAAATCCAGTGTCGTTTTCGGGAAAACACCCCCCCTCCGACCCCGACCCCGACCTCTCACACACCCGACCCCGGACACAGCGTTCGGCTGCATCAGCCGCGGCGCACCATCAGCGCGTAATCAGCGCTCAGCGGCCAGCGCGCGCGGGGCGCGTGCGCGGTGATCGCTTGGGGACCCCTGCCCGTCCGCGAGCGTAGGAGGTAGGACGGGGTCGGAGTCCTGATCTCCGATTCGAAGTCTGAACGCGACGTGCCGCACCGCGCACCGCAGCACGCGACCCGGCGACGACACCGGCGGCCGCGGCAGATCGCCTCTGATGCTCGCAAAGCGCGTGCATGAGGCACAGCCCGCGGAGCCGCGCGGAACCGGAAGCCGTGCGCGCGTGCCGGCCTGTGCACGGCCGGGCAGAACCCTAGGCAGAAGGCACAGATATGCACAGCCTATGGTGTTCCTTGTGCGCGCGCCCGATCGGGTCTTATATCATACGGAGACTATATCCACTTGTTCGCAACTTTGATCAAAGCCACGGCGGTCATCTCGGCTGCCTGCATCACGGCCGCCGCTGTGACGCTTGTCGCCTCTTCCAACGACTCATGGGCCCCCACGTGCTCATTCGCTGACCCCGTCACCACGGCCTGCGATGGAGCGAGCCGCTTATGCTTCGCTGCCTCAGACATCATCGCCACGGCTGCCATCTCAGCCACCTGCATGACCGTTGCTCCTGCGATGGCTGCCACTGTGGGTGCCCAGTTGACCGCATGGTCTGACGCCGTCTGACTCGATGGGCTCACCACCGGCGCCATCGCCACACTCTTGGCCAAAAGAGGACCACGTGCCGCTACTGCCTCAGCACGCCACAGCTCTTGCTTGGCCCAGCGGGGGTCGTTCAAGCGAGATTGCCAAAGCTCCTGGTGCGATCTCATGGTTGTGGAGGGCATGTGCGATCTCACGGACGCAGATGTTGTGGAGGGCCCACATGCCTCGGCTGCTTCCGCCGTTGGTCGTTGCCGAAGTCGCCAGGCTAGTCGGTCGTCCCACATGCGCCGGAGCCGTCTTGATTCTAGCGGAGTGATGGATGTTAAGTCCTCTGTTTCGGTGAGCTGCGCACGGGAAAAACTTCCGATGCTTTCTGCTGAGCTGGCCACGAGACCAAGCAGTTGGCGCTGCAGATCACTGGGACGACGTGCTTGTGAATGCGTGAGCGTCATGGTGCTACCTCTGGCTTGTGCTGGAGCTGGAAGCGCGAGCCACACTACAGCCAGCACCAGCATTCGTTGTGTACGGAAACGAAGGTTTTAGAACTTTCGCGTCGTGGTTGCGATGTAACACCGTGAACTCGCAAACCTTACATGTACGTGAACCCCATAACGAGGAGTGCACTTTCTGTGAAGTCGCACGTCCTAGATGTTTCGTGAGGCGTGTGCAAAACAGGATGCTTGTCATCAAAGTCGCACTGATGCCTCGTGCACGATGCGGGCTCACGATGAGTGTGCGTCGGTTATGCTCAGAGGTACCCGCCGCAGCTCCACCGGCCAAAGACAGGCCTCGCATGAAGCCGCCGCAAGTTGCCAAGCCGTTTGAGGAGGTGACGATGGAGGAGGTGCGCGCAGCGCTCGAGAGCAAGTCAATACCAACAGAGGATAAACGTGCCGCAGCCGATGAGATCGGAGGCCCCAAAGGCGAGGAACCAACGCGATTTGGTGATTGGGAGCGCAAAGGGCGAGTAACCGACTTTTGATCAATCGCGGCGCTATACATTGTTTCCAGTGATGTCTAGCATGTTCTCGTATAGGGCATAGCAGGAAATCTCCTGATGTATAGAAGCTTCACATGATGTATAGAAAAACATCTAATCGTCCCAATATTTGCGTCGCCGTTGACGAGCTGGCTGCTCCTTTACCGACGCATTGCCGCTACTTGATGGCCGCCTCGGCGGCTCGAGTTCCTGGTCAACGGTGCCCTCGAGCGTACCAGCCTTGGGGCGCGAGCCATGCTCGGGCGTCGACGTGCGCTTCGGCGACTCAGAGGGGTTTGGCTGTAGCTTCGACTTGGGGATGATTAGCGGCGGCGCCGCTTCCGGATGAGGCACGCCAATGCCAAGGCTGCCCAGTTGCAGCTCTGCGAGCCGAAAGCTGTTGGTGGCGTTCGAGCTGTACGTGTCAATCGAGGCGAGTAGCCCCGAGACGATGCGCGCCGTCGGGCGGTGCGTGCGCTGGTAGTGGCGCGCCCGACGATCGGCCTCTCGCGACGTAATCTCGATCGAGCTCGGTGCTGCGTAAAGTGGAACGCTCGCCGACGAGGTCAATAGGCCACCGCCGCCACCGCCACCGCCGCCGATGTAACGGCACGCGGTCTTTTGTGCCTGGCTCAATGCTGGCTGCGGCTGGGCGGCCGGTGCGCCGGTCAGGGGCACGCGGCCGATTGGAGGATTTGCGGCTGGCGGGAGGATTCGCGGCGGTCCTGGCGGCGGGAGGGTCCGGTTGCCGCGCACCGCCGAGACTGCTCGCTTGGCCGACTGCCTGTCGGGCGAAAGAGGCTCCCACCGTCCACCCGGCGGCAGTGCTTGCTGCAGAAACGGCTTGTGTGCCGCTGGAGGCAGCCGACGAGACGGCGACGTCGAGCCACTGCTGTCGGCTGCAACGGCGCCAGTGGCGCGCGCTGACGCAGCCGCAGCGCGCGCAGTTGCAGCGTCACGCGCCGCGTTTGTGAGCGCCGCCGTTCGTTGCGCAAAAGCAGCCGCGCTTGCATCCGTCGGGTCGCGCGCCGGCGCGGGGGCCATGAGCGCAGCGGCGCCGGTCGGCGGCGACGGAACGGTCGCAAACAAGTCGGCGGAACTCCTGCCGTCTACGGGGCTGCTGGACCGGGCGATGGGCATGGGCGGCAGCATGGGTAGCGCCGGATGGGTTGATGCACACGACTTGAAGGTGACCGGAATGACGCCACCGATGGGGGCGACGCCACCGACGCCACCGACGCCGCTAGCTACACCGCTGGTCGCATCTGCCAGCGGGAGCAGCGATGAGCTTGAGGAGATCGGTGGCAGCAGGCCGGCCTGGCCCTTCCGGAGTGACGCGTCGCTGTAGGCGCGGCCACCGCAACGTCCCATCACTAGCGATGACGTCGAGCGTGTCTGCGTCAGGAGCGGCGCGTAGCCCGGGGTTATCGGTGGCGCACCGCGCAGCGGTGAGCGAGACCAAGTCGGCCGATGCTGTGCAGGCGAGCTGCTCCGCGAGCGTGAGGGCGAGCGGGGGCTATTCGAGCCCGCAGGCATCCCTGTTGGCCCCTGACCCCTTGCCGAGTTCAGCACCGCACGGCCCGGGACCAGTGCCGCGGCCGCGGCCGCGGCCGCCGCTGCCGCCGCCGCCGCCGCCGCTGACGCCGCCGCTGCTACCGCCTCCTCAGGCACTGTCTGGAGAGAGCCAGCAGCGGCTGGCTCGGCGGCGTCCGCGGTCGCCCACAAGGCGGTCTCCCGCGGCTCCTCATCGAGCGCTTCCCGTGGATGAGCTTGCGCCCCCCGCCGCCGAGTTTGGCTCTGCATAGGCGAATTTGGAGGCGCAGGCTCCGGATCCACAAATGGGGCAGCCGAAGTCACCCCGTTGGCGGGACAGGGCGCGGCAGTGGCGACGGAAGCCGCAACCGCGACGGCCTTCTGCACATCCTGCAGCAGCATGCCTCCCAACGGTGTGACTGGCCGTGGCGCTCCCGCCCGTAGGCCTCGCGACTGCTGTCCACTGCTGCCGCTGCTCGCGCGCAGATTGTGGGGCGGCGTGATACCAACGAGGGTGGTGCTGGAGGGGCGGCTACCGCTCGTCTCCGACGACAACAGCGGCGCCGCTGCCAGCGCGATATCCGATGCTGCGTCTGTTGGAGACGAGGCACTGTCCGGTGCCGAGGCATCGGCCGCCGCTGTGCTCAGTCCGCTGTCGATCGACCCACGCCTGCTCATGCTCTTCTTCATGGGCAATCTCGTCGGTGTCAGCGGCGTCTGCGGTGGCGCGACGACCTGCATGATGCATTCAACCTCGGAGGGATCGCGCAAAGTAAGCGGTGATGACACGCTCGACTTGGTCACGACTGTGAGCAAGCTTTCGAGCCACGCCGCATCGCGCATAATGGCTTCCTCCGCGGGCAGTGTGGCGTCGCTCGCGCGGCTCCACACCTCCGCGAGCTCCATGAGCGACGTGAAGAAGGCCTCTCGACTCATCGCTTTCGCATTGCCCATGCCATCCAGCTGCCAATCCTCCAGGGCGCAGTCAATGGCGCGTTCGGTGTCCCATACCGCCGGCACGAGCGCCTTATACAGCAGTGTGTTGAGCGCCACGTAAGCGTCCTGCGTCAGCAGGCACGTGCCGTTTGTGGTGCACACATTCCACCACTGAGAGGCGGCAGCGACAAGCCGTGGGTGGCCGCACCGTTCGCGACGGCCCGCGACCGAGTCGCGTGATGCCAGCGCGACGGGCGGCGGCGGAGGTGCCTGACGGCCGAGGCCAAGCATGTTGGCCTGCTGTGCAGCGCCTCGAGAACGCAAACCACCGATCATCACGGCTCCGAGAAGGGAGAGGGGTGCGAGGCGTACAGCACGATGAATGAAACTGCTGCGGGCACACGCATTTAACCAAACTTACCCAATTTGTAGCGACTGAACATGTGTTCGGACACACACGGACCCGGGAGGTATACCGACAAAGGAAGGAAACACATGACGGCATGAGCGCCGCTGAGGCCTCCCCTACTGTATGGTTCTGTTTTTAAATTCACACACACACGTGGTTACGTATAAGGTGTGTGTATCTGAGTGGGCAGTGACAGTGCCGAAGCACCGGTTGGATACAAACACAGAGACCACGGAGTACCGCGCGTTGTCATAGTACCGACTACCGCGGAATCCGGTATCCGCAAGATCCGGTACCCGTAACCCGACGTGAAGATTGCGATCGGGGAACGGGTTTGACCGGGTCGCGGTCCGGTCTGGTGTCGGAGCTCGGACTCGGAGCGCCCGGGAGGCTATCCGGCTAGACGCATGTGCTATACCGTGCTGTCCCTGTCTACACCCGTCTAGATTTAACTAGCTGGCCCGATAATCCAAAGCGAATGCATCGATGTAGGTGGACGCATGCGGAAGCGATGCACGCCGCGCGGCGGCTTGCAACAGTGATCGTTGCGAGGCAAGATCGTGCCCGGCTTGGACGGCAGCCAGCGCGGCATTGGCAACGTTGGCGATGTCCGCTTCACGCAACTTCTCGTTGTGTAAAATCGCCTCTCGGAGCAGCCCCGCCTCAATCTCCTTGACGCGCCTAAAGCGCTCCTCTTGTTCGGGGTCAAGATTGTTGAGACGCTTGGCTATGCGCTTCTCGCGTTCGTAACGCTTCTCGACATCGTCGCGTGCCTCCTGCATTTTCTTCCTCAGCTCCTTTTCGGCCAAGTACATACGCCGAAGCACCGCCACCTGCTCCTTGGCTGCCTTCAATTCGTTGCGTAGTGCATCGTGCTCGGCTCTCGTCACGGTCTGACCTGCGGCACTAGCCTGGCCATCGGGCGGCACTTGAATCTGGATCCCTCGTGGCGTTTCCTGAGCCAGCGCAGCTTTGGAGCGTACACGATCCATTAGCTTTGCTTGAGTGGGGGGCGCATCCGTGTGCGTAAGCGTCGCGCCCAATGCAAACTTGTCGCCCGCGTTTGCGCAACGCACCAAGGGACGCCAGCCAAGAGAGCGAGGGCCCTGCGTGGCGCTCAGCTCGAGGTCGAGCGGGTTGCCGTCGCCATCACGTGCGAGCACCCAATCATCGCCGTCGCCCACCTTGACCCGCAGCCTCCGTTCGTCCATGTCGACGCGCATGTGAATGGTCGCACCGACCGCGACGCCACGCAGGTCTCCACGCATGAGGGCCGCGCCTCGGATAACGGCCGTCTTCTTGTCGTGCGTGCGGGCGTCTGGAAACCCGAAAAGCTTTCCGTTCGATGGCGCCAGCCCGAAGGACCTTCCCCAAGCGCCGGTGCGCAGGAAGGCGCCTGTGTCTTCGGCGATACCGACGAGAACAGACTGGCCGTTGCCGTCGGACGCAACGATGCGGATGCTGAATTGGGACTGGCCGGTTGCTGGCAGCCGTGTGCCTACGGCGCATGCGTACATGCCAGGTAGCTGCTGCTCAACGCACGAGGCCTGATTGGGATCATCCACAGATGGTGCCATGCCATCTGAGAAATGTTCCCACTTGACATTTACAGTCTGATGAACTCGTTCATCCTCGGCATGCTCGGCAGTGGGGCCGAAGGCACCTGAGACAGCACCACTCTTCAGTCTTTTGAACGCTTGAAGGCTGGTCCTAAACGAGGCCTTCGAAGGTGGTGACAATTTGGCATTATCAGACGTTGATGAGGATGTGTCTCTGGTTGGCGCCTCCGAGGATCTCAAGGCGGCAGCAAGAAGCGCATGCTTGGTGACGGCACGCTTGAGCGCAGGGAACTGCACCATGAACGAACTCTTTTCGCTCGCGCACACATGTCGACTGCACAAAATCTTTGTTATTTACCGGTAAAAAGACACCTGGGATACAGTACCGTACCGGTACCGGTTTGGATAAAGGTATCTGCGATCTGCCTGTGCGCGTGCGGCGACAACTTTCACGTTTCAGGTAAATTCTAAATACTAACGTCAAAGGGTAGACACTACGGCTCTACGGGTAGACACACGCAGGTTACACGCAGGTAGGCGCAGGGTGTAGAGGCGACGAGTCCGTAGAGCGGGTTCTCGACGCACGATCACTCGACGGTCCAGGGGCCTATGTCGGGACGGAGGTAAGCGCGCGGTTCGCGCTCGTTTCAAACGTAACGTTTCTCTGACCGTCTGAGTCTGCGCGAGATACTGCGGGTATCGGGTCTCGCGTGCCACGCGTGACTCTCTGTGTCCTCTCTCGCTGGCCGTCTACGATGCATCGAGAGTTCGAGACCCTCCTCTCTGCACTGGACTCAGAGCAGACTGCACCGGACGCCAGCCGGCCAGACGAGTCACAAACACGCTCGCCTGGCTCACTCCGCTCAGCAGGTCACAGCACTCACGTCTTGAAGGAGTGGCCGCGTTTTCATCGAATGCGCACCGCAGAAGCACAGCTGCCCGTCAAGGCTTGGGCTCGGCCGCACGCGCTAGGCCGGCCCGCCAAAAGCAGAGCGCAGTCAGCACGTACGCGCCTGGGACCAGCAGGCTGAGCAGCAGTCGCAATGGAGCGCCGCGCCGATAGAGGAAGCCAATGAGTGGTGGGGACAAGCTGCTGAAGATCTGCACGACGTTGAGCATCCCCTGGGCGGTGCCGCTGATGGCCTGCGGCACGGCTGCCTGCAACATCGCAATCGTCGCGCCAAACCAGGTCTCGGCACACAGGTATGCGCCGAGCAGCCCAAGCAAAGCCAGGCCAAAATGGTCGCTCCGCACGCCGACGAGCCAAAAGGGGATGGCAAGTAGAGCGCCGACGGCGGGGATGTAGGCGGCGCGCTCCGGTCGTCGGCCCGCGTTCGTCATGCGATCCGATGCGAGGCCGCCGCAGACCACTGCAACCGTGCCGCCGCCAGCCACGATGGCAGCAAACAAGAGAGAGAAGGTGGATACGTGGGTGGGAAAGGCCGCGCGGTAGTAGGGCGCAACCCATGCACCGATGGCGAAGCCCGCAAATAGGCGGGCCGCCGCCCCAGCAAGCAGCCAGCGCACGGAGCGTATGCTGAGCACCTCGAGCACGGCCGCTCTGACAGAGCGCCGTGCGGGCGAGGCCGCAGCCACGACCACCCCCGTACCTTTGGCTGTGGTGGTCGCGGATGGTGCGGCGCTCGCCGACCGGCTGGGCAAGCTGACCGCCAAGAGGATCATAGGCGGCAGTGAGGAGAGGCCGACGAGGAGCGCTGCGCGCCGCCAGCCGAGGGCACGCGAGGCGAGCACGGAGAGAGACGCACCCGCTCCACCGATGTAGATTCCTGAGGTGTAGATGGAGTGGGCGGTCGCTCGGAAGGCGGGCGGGAAGGAAGACGCGATGAGCGTGTGAGAGGCCGGGCCCGCAAAGGCCTGGGCGATGCCGAGCAGCACCCGCGCGCATATCACGTGTGTGAAGCTTTGCGCCATCGCCGAGCCCGCCGTAGCGAGAGACCAGCCTGTGGCCGAGACGAGGATCAGCCATTTGCGCGGATAGATGTCGCAGGCGACGCCCGCAGGAAATGAACAGATCACGTAGAGAAGCGTGAAGCCGAATGAGACCAGCAGCCCATACTGTTCTGCGTTGAAGCCCAGATCCACATTCATCAGCTCACGGGCTGAGCGGGCCGCGCCTGTGGCGCTGAAGCTCACCAGGTAGCTCGGAAGCTGACGCGCTAGTTGATTGTGAATGTAAAGAAGCGTCAGTGCCGCTAGTACAATGTACGCACGCGAGGTGGCTTGCGGCATAGGCATGGAAGAGGGCTTTGCAAGCGATTCTGGGGACGGCGAAGGCGTAGCGGCAACAAGCCGTGGAGGAAGCGTTCGCCAAGAACGCTCTCCGGCAGACGGGAGATTTCCAATGTGCGTAGTCGGATACGGTGGCCGCACGGCGAGCGCGCAGAGAATGGGCAGCATGTGAAGTGGCTGCATGGCGACCAACACTCTCTCAAGGGACGGAGATCAAAATCTCACAATAGGCGAGAGGGAACAACCTACCTGACACACATTGCGGGCAGTAACATTGCCGTAGCACCGGTTGTCGCGTCTGTCGTGTGAACGTTCACACATTGGAGGAAGACGCGCGGCAAAACGAGTTGGTTCTTTCCAGTGTGCATCCTCACCTCGCGCGGCCGCGGCAATATGAAGCGCGGTTTCCTCCTCGGCGTCGGCGGCAGAGGCGGTAGCGGCGGCAGTGGCGGCAGTGTATGCAGCTCGAGCTGCTCCTCTGCTGACGATGATGGCGCGACCGCCAAGCGCCAGCGCGCCTGCATGCAGTGTGCCGATGCCTTCAAGTGCTCCATCACGGGCCAGCTCATGGTTGATCCGGTTAGCATCGCCGACGGCCAGATTCACGAACGTGCCGCGATCACTCGGTGGCTGTCCAAGCACGAAACGAGCCCCAACACCGGAGTGAAGCTATCGCACAAGCACGTCTCGGCACTGCCTGCCGTGCGTGCAGCAATCCAGGCGCTCATAGATAGCGAGACCCTGTCCAAGGAGGAGATGGGCGACTGGCTTCTCCGCAAGGGAGTCTCTTGCGCTGCCGCGCGCGAGTTTGCCGCGGCCAAGACGTGGCTGCAGCGGGCACATGGGATCGGCGTGGCTGCCGCAGGCTTTCAGCTGGGCCGGACGTGGATGGCCGAGGCCGCGTGTGCAGGAGTCGAGGAGGCCGTTGAGATGCTCGAAGCCACTCGTACTCCTCCCGAGGTCTTAACGTCTCTCGATGATGTCCGCGTGGGTGACATCGTGCGGCTTAGCACGGATGCGATGCAGAAGTACATTCGGTCCCATCGAGAGGGCATCCTCTATCCGGAGAGCTTGATCAACGGCGGCGAGACGTGCTTCGTGCGCAAGATCGACCACGAGGACGACACGCTGGGCGTCCGGCTGGACGATGGATCGGAGCTCTGGCTGCCCATCGTGTGCTGCGTTAAGCTGCGCTCGTTTGAAGCGAAACCGCTCTCGTTACCCCGTGCGCGCGAGCTGCTCGAGACGGAGGAGAGTCTTGTCAACATCCGCCCAGATTGTCGCGCGGCCGTCGAGTCGGCGGGCATAAAGTTTACGCTGCCAGCCGACTACGACTATGACCGCCTGTGCCACGTGACTGACATCGCGGAGAGTGCCGACTCGGCCCGCGTGAAACTGTGCAACTGCTCGGATGACGGGCAACATTGGTTGCCGCTGACAGCGTGCCGAGCGGTGGACATGGACGAAGCGACCCTGCGCGCGTTCGTGGCGCAGGCGCTAAAGTTGGCGCCGTTCTTGTCGAAGTGAGAATTCGCGGAGAGTTCGGAAACGAAAGGCTTTGCCCTTTGCGCTTTGGAAAGGGGTGCCCTGTTGTGGGTTGAATCGGCGTGTTTCATCTGTGACCCAGTCCTAAGACGAGCAATGACTTGAGTGTAGCTTCCTCCCGCGTGGTCGACTGTGAGGAGTAAGGAGACATTTACAGTACAGCCTTGCCTTGACTTTTCCTATCTTGTTTGCCCCTCAAAAACTGGCCGACGCCAGCCGACGCGCAACGGAACTTTGACAAACGGCAATGGCGACATCGCAGAAAGACGACATCGAGCTCACGCTCATGCTCGCGGCCAAACGTGGCGAGCTGGAGGACGTCGAGAAGCTGCTAGCGGCCGGCACGTCACCGCTCGTCGACGAGGACGGCAATACCGCCATCGCCGCCGCAGCTGCCGCAGGCCATCACAAGGTCGTCAAGCGCCTGCTCGATGCTGGCGCAGAGGACCTTTGCGTGGACGGCTGGACAGCCGGATGCAAGGCCGCCTTTTGGGGCCAGGTCGCGGTGCTCGAGGTTCTCATCGATAAACTCGGCGCTGACCTCGTCGCTTCACCTTCTGGCACTACGATGACTCCGCTCCTGTATGCGTGCCTTAAGGGCCACAAGGAGTGCGCCAAGCTGCTCCTGGACGCGGTGCCCACGGCCCTCACGGCGCGCGACTCCTACGGCCGGACCGCTGTCATGCTCGCCGCCTCGGGCGGCAAGGCCGATATGATCAAGTTTCTTGTCACCGAGCGCGGCGCGCCTCTCGACGAGACCTCGAGCGACGGCAAGACAGCGCTCATGTGGGCTGTGAGCGCGCACCAAGCAGCGGCGGTGAGCGCGCTCGTCCAGCTCGGCGCGAGCCTGGAGGGCCGCACGGCGCCCGATCCGCACGCAGCCATCATACCTGGCAAAGATAATACCAAGGGCGAGACGGTCCACGAGCTCGTGAACTCGACGGGGCGCGACCCGACGCAACGCTTCGTATCTGCTTACCTCGAGAATTACGCCAAGCATCTCAAGGCGAGTCCGGGCGTGCCGATGGCTCCGATGGAGCCCTTCCCTCACGTGAGCCACGCCGAGGAATTCGTCGTCAAGGAGGCCGCCGAGGCCGCCGCCGCAGCCGCCGCCGCAGCCGAGGCGGCGGCCGAGGCGGCGGCCGCCGCGCCCGCGAAGAAGGCGGCGGACGAGACGGACATCTTCGGGGCTGAGGATGTGCCGAGTGGCGCGCCCGCGCCGGCCAAGTCGTCCATGCTGATTGAGGAGGTGAGCTCCGACGCCGACGCAGTGCCACCCGCGGAGCCGCCTGCTGATCTGGACACGCTCGATTGACAGTGATCTGTGATGCGGCTGGCTCACGGAGGGATCGGACGATTGCATGAGGCGATAGCACGAATGACGATTGAATGAGCGCTTCGGGATGATGAGAGCACGAGGCATCTGCAGATTCTCAGCGCAATGGGCGAGGCGTTTCTGACTTGCACACGACCGACGACCGCCCCCTCCTGCTCCTCCGACGTGCCCATGATCTCACGAAAGCGGGTGAGCGGGGTGCGCCCACACGCCGGCTCGTTTCGGCTCTGCGTTCGGCCGTGTCGTCGTTGACAAACGATACTCGAGAGGGCGTTTTTGATCCGGGCGGGTGTGACGTGTGTCCCCTCGATCCAGTCTCGTCGAGGCTCTCGCCGGCCGGCCGTGGCGCCGCCCCGGCGAGAGTGGTCCGCGGTGCAAGCGCCGCGCGACTGGCCTGGGGACTTGGGGTCGCTTACCGTACACGTGCTCGTCACTCCTCGACCCGCCGGACGCCCGAATCGCTAGACGCTACGCGCCTACGGTTTAAACCGCTCGTCGGGGTGGGGCGCCGGGCCCCGTGCAGCGCGGGCGCCGAGGTCCGCTCGTCTCGCGTGGCGCGCCGTGCGGCCCGCGGCGCCGCGTCGAGATTCCGTGTGTGCGTGGCTGGCGCTAGGTTCTTGTGCGCGCTGTCGGTAACAATTGTCAAACCATACATCTGTAGAGACAAACCGCGTGGGCGATGGGCGAATTAACGCGCGAATGAGCGGTGCGGTCTCAGTGCGGTCTGCGTGCGTGGCACCGTCCCGGGGCCCGGGCGCCCTGCCCTAGCTTCGCGCGGCATTTACTATCGCGTGATCCCCCTGAGGCCCGGGGGACGCGTCCCAAGTTAGTCCACTTTCGTGGTCGCGCCCGCGCCGCTCCGGCCGGCCACCGGCACGCCGTCATCGTCTGTTTCGTCGCGCGTGGCGGCCTCTTCGAAAGACGCATCCATCTGCTTCATGAGATGCATGAGCTCGCCTTGCCGTTCGATCGCACGCTTGGTGCGCTGGTCGACGTTATCGTCGAGGCCGATGCCGCGCCAGCTGCCGTCGTCATGGAACCAGTGCCGCGGGTATGGCTGGCCGCTGTCGCGCGCCTCCTCGGCGAAGCGTCGAAGCAGCCGCGCCGCAAGCCCGTCTGCGTCAGGCGCCGTCGCACCGCCGCCACCCTCCGCTGGCGATGCGCCCAACGCTCGCGCCTGCTCGCGCGCGGCGGCCACCTCGGCGTCGGCGACGCGACGGCGCTCCTCCTGCTCGCCGGCGACGCGCCGGTACGCCTCTTCCTCCGATAGGCCTCGGCGCATAAGCGCCTGCTGCTTCTTGACGAACGCATCTGCTGGGTGCTCGATAGCAGACGCAGGCAGCCGCGACTCATCAAGGAAGAGCACCTTCGGGTGCATCGAGGCCTCCGGGTTGCGCCGCTGCCAAATGCGGCGCAAGCGATCCTCCTCGCGCCACTCGAAGCGCACGGGGCGTTCGCCTGAGAATCTGTGTGCCAGCGGCGGCGGATGCGCCAGCACCGCGTCGAGCCACACTGGCTTGGGGATGGCACCGCCCGCGACCAGCTGCTCGACGCGCGGCACGAGATCGGTTCTGACGGTGCGCGAGCTCAGATGCGGCTTGGGCACTACGCCCATCGTATTGCGGAACGGCTTGTTCATCCACCACTTGCGCATGGTTTTCCCCATCGCTGTCCCTGGGAGGGCGACGCGTATGACGAGCAAAAAGTTTCCTCAGAAAGCGCCTGAAGGCTCAGCAAATCACTTCGCACTGTTCGGGTTTGTGTCGCGTGTGAAACGTGTACATGTACATGTTCTCACGTATCGGCGGACCTGCAGCCCTTCTTGGACATAACGTCGGTCCATCCGCCGATGGTGAAGACAGCGGAGGCCTTGCTGCAACAGGAGCTGGGCGCGGCACGAGCGGGCACGCATCAGCGGCAGAAGAGCGAGGAGAAGCGGCTTTCTCTTCTAAAGATCCAGAAGCTCAAGAAGGCTGAGCAGACACACCAGAATCGGGTCGCCGCTGTGGATGCTCGCTTTGAGGAGCAGAAGCGTGAGGTGTGCACGCACCGCCCGATTGCGAAGACCTCCGCCCCATCGGAGCAGATGCGCCACGGCTGCGAGCCGCAGGCCGTTGGCTGCACCGTCGTGTTGCGACTGTGCTGCTGACCTTAGCGAGTGCCTATTGCTGCCTATTGCTGCCTATTGCAACACCTGATGTCCCGCTCCCTGCTCACTGTGCTGCCTGATGCTCGCTGCGAGTGCGCGCCGTTGACACGCTGTGGCCTTCGCCTTGGCCAGGTGGAGGAGGATTACACTCGCGAGCGCGTTCTCATTCAGGACCGTCTTACACAGGAGCTCAAGGATCGGCAGAAGAAGTCGTCAAAGAGCCAAGAGGACATGAACGCCTTGCGTGCGATGACGCGCCGCTATCAGCAGACGCGCGGCGCCGACCCGGCTCTGGCGACCAAGGCGGGCAGCAAGCGCGACCTGGTGGTCAAGGGCTCGGCCCAGGCGGTGCCGCTGCGCCAGGGCGAGGTGGAGGAAGACTTCGAGCTGATGATGGAGCAAGCTACCGCAATCAATCCGAGCGTCGACATCGGCTTCATGGAGATTGATTTCCGCGCGCGGGACCGGCAGCGCCCGGTCGATTCGGTGATGACTAAGCGGCCGCTCGATGGCGCGGGCGGCAAGCGGCAGCGGCGCGGCGACTTCGACATGAAGGGCAAGCCGCGCGCTGAGGTGTCGGGTGCTCGTATCACCGTCTGGTACGAAGAGGAGCACGGCGGTCGAAAGATGGACGTGCCCTACATGGGTGTGGTCAACTCGTGCGACCCACGCGAGGGCCTGTACGTCAAGTTTGACAACTTCGCGGAGGAGATGCTCATCACCAACGAGGACGACTGGCGGTGGGGCTCGCACTCGCGCAAGCCTCCTGAGACCTCGGGTCGCCGATGATACGGCTCGGGCTGACGAATGTCCTCTTGTTGTCGCTGCACTATGCTCTACGTGGCTGTGCCGAGCACGACCGCGGACTTACAGACGCGTGTGAGTCGCACCGTCGCCGCTCTGAAGGACAATGCTTTCCACCCAGTTCGTCGCGCGGTGTTACACACAATGGGCGCACTTTCTCTTACGTGGACAGGCATTTCCCGAGCTCCACCTCCGAAAGGGTTCTTTGAGCATTCTCAAATATCCGCACGGCCGGTCGCGGCGCGGGTGAGTCAGTGCGATGAGCGGAGTCTCCGCCGGGTACTCCCGGCGTCGACCGCCGACGTAGGAGGAAGGCGGCCGGACGTCGTCGTCGTGGGCAGCGGGTCGCGTTTGAAACATTTTCTGCAGAGAGTCCTATTTGTTCCTTAACGTTCCTGGGTGCTCTTAAACCGGTCTTAGCTCTTCGGCGTGAGTACTCGCGTATTTCGTTTAACCGCGTCGATTCGCGGGCCCGCTCGATAATGCATCGACGTCTACAAACGTCGGTATCGCGGCGGCGCCTATCGCAATGAGTGTTACCCCGCCGGTTGGCCCGGTCGCGCGTCCCGCCCGCGTGCGAGCCCCGTCTCCAGTGCCCGAGCAACGCCAGCAACCGTCCGGCGGGGGCGCCCGACGCGCGGCGCCCCCGCGAGCGGGCCGCCGAGCGCGACCCTGGGCGCGCGGAGCCGACGGCCGCGCCGAGAGAGACGTCGAGAGACTGACGCGTACAGCTCATGCGGTAGGGTCAAGCTCTTAGTATCGATCTTAGTAGGGACGGTCGACCCCACGCCCTCCGACTCCACACCCCACACAACCGTCCGCCCTGGGCCGCTGCGGGTGCAGCGCCCGGCAGCACCAGCCCCTCACGGCGTCAATGCGTTTGCACGGCAGCCCCGATGCCGCCCGAAACCGAGCCCCAGCAGGAGTACAGGCATAGCGTGATGAGCCATGCGATGGCGAGCCACCCTACCGAGAAGCCCCAAGGGACTTCGGCTGGCCGCTGCTCATGCATCGAGGCGGCACGCCCAGCTTCCCAATCGAGCATAGCGTCGCCACTCTTCTTGGCTGGCGCTGCCCACTTGCACGGTGTGGCGCCTAGTGGCACTGGGGGGTGGTCCTCGGGTACGTGGTGGAGCTGGCTCGCGCCCTCCTCTTGATCATGGGCGGAGGGTTCAAGCCTCTGGTAGTACCGTCCTATTCGGAAGTAGTCATCCGCCCCGCCCCTTTGGCCCGCATGGTCGTCGGATGCGTCACCCACGGGTCTTATGGCCCAGTCCTGCGTGCGAATGACGCGGAAGTCGAAGGAAACGCGTGTGCGACCGCTTACATTCAGGGCCGTGAAGTGTTCACATGCGTTGCCGCGGAACCGATACATGACCCCTGGCCCTGCGCACACAGGCGCAAAGTCGCCTTTCCCGGCCGAGGACTCAACGAAGAGTGAGTTCGTGCCCTGCACTTGCGTGAGCGGCACCCAAAAGTTGAGCTCATTTGGCTGCTCGTGGTAGCCTGCGTCCGTATGCCGCGGGCCGACCGCCAGATGGCCTGGCAGGAAGACGCGAAAGACGGGCAAGGCTTGGTATACAAGATCGGGGGACTCGAGCTCAGGTGCGATCACCTCACGCACAAAGCGCTCAAAGAGGCGCATGAATTCCTCGCGCAGCGCCGACGCCTTCCACTGGCGATTGAAGATGCCACAACCATAGCGCGTCGCCTCGTCGAGCTCCTTGCTGTACGCGAGGCCGTTGGCAGCCCAACTGCTCGCGCAGCCCAGTGCGCCTAGCTCACGCTGTGCCGCTGTGCTCTCATGCAGCCTTGCAAGCCTTTCCGGGTCGCCGTCGCAAGGCAGGTGCTCGGCGAGCATGCGCTCCACGAGCCCGCAAAAGTCATACTTATTGGCATCGTAGTGGAGGTACGCAGCGCGCTGGAGCTGAGGGTCTTCAAACTGCTCTGTGGAGTCGATCGTCTTCTCTCTCGCTGCCAGCCAAGCACGTACACTTGCAAGATGGCACGCGGCCTGAGCAACCGTTTCTACATGTGCTGCACACGTCTCCCAGATATGATGCCGATCACCGAGGGATTGTGCCTCGAGGGCCAACACACGGCAAGCGCACCGCACCTCCAAAGTACAAGGTCGCCGGCCGTTTCGTTCCATCTTTGCGGTGTGCGCGAGCGCTTCCAGATCGTGCAACGCATCGGCGCCAGCTTTGACACTCTTTAGGGCAGCGCGGAACCGAAGAGGAGCGCCTGCGAGATGGTTGGCTAGCTCTTCTTCGACCATAAAAAGTTCTTGTGTGTGTGAAATGGCTGTTAATACTCCTAGAAGCAGAGAATTCATTCACTACCCTCGATAGACAAGGCGGCCGCCCAGTCGTCACACGATCCAACTCGCCTCCGCCACTTACGCGTGTCGCGCATCACGTCGTTCCGGAGGCGCTCAGCGAAGCGCCAAAAGGCTGCGGACGCCTGGCCCGTGGTGCTCGCCTCGAGTTCCACGCGTAGCCACGGACCAGAAGAGGGAGGCTCAGTCTCGTCCGGTTGTGTCGTCAGGGGGGGATGGGCTGTGAGCTCGACACGGAAGACAAAGAGGGCATCTTCCACGGCATCACCATCATGGGAGACTGCTGGCGCCACGAGTGGCGGTGAGGGCGGCATCCGCGCCGAGCATTGCACCTTGGAGATGCCATCGCCTCGTACACGCTTGGCACCCGTCGCGGCTCCTTCTGTCTTCCTCGAGTCGCTGCCGCTCGCCAGCTCGATTCTGCCTCGCGTGACGAAAAAGGGCCGCTCGAGCAAGGCAGCATCTTGCACCGCATCCCTATCTTCATTCGCCGCCACATCCTCGCACGCGCCACTCGCACGCAAGCACTCATCGACGCGGCGCCACGCCTCCTCCGGTGTAAGGCCCACCGCCTCAAAGCTCTTGACGGCCGGCTGGGTGGGCGGCTGCAGCCGGGGTGCCGCGTCCGGGGCAAACGACCACGCCACCGCCCATCTGCTCGTCTTGCCCTGGGCAATCTCAGTCGTGCGCACGTGAGCTGCACCCGCGCCGCGGAGCGCCCTTAGAATGGGCCACAGCGAGTGCTTGCGCCCCATGAGCGACGTGTACCACCGTATCTGCGTGCGCAGCTGTGTGGATTCGGCCAGGAGCCTCAGAACGAAGCCGACTTCTCCACCGCTGGTGAACTGCTCGCCATGGGTCGCGACGCACCGTGCGCGCGGGCGTGCCGTGAGGTTTGGCTGCGGCGTCTCATCAGGTGCAAAAAAGGGCGGATTGCACATGCAAAAGTCCGCGTGCTCCGAAGGCTGCAGGACGCCGATCAGAATTGGCGGAGGCGATGGATGTAGCAGCAGAGTGGCAGTCTCCGCGTTGCCACTGTCGTGCATGCCGTCTTCGACGGTAGCAGAGCTGCCGTGTGGGACCTGGCGCACCTCAATGTGCTCTCCCCACTGATTGAGATCGACATTATGCCGTGCCCAGCTCGTTGAAGTTGCGTCCACCTCGGTCGCAATGAATTGCCAACCAAGGTGTGCAACGCCGAGCAACGGGTAGATGCACGAGGCACCGGTGCCGATGTCAACGCCAAGTACGCGTGCAGGGTTGGTTCCACAAACACGCAGGGCGAGTAGGTCCTCGATCCACAGCAAATAATTGAGGCGTGAAGGCACGGTTGGGCACAGCGTGTGCGGCGGCTGCGTCCAGCGTATGCCAAACTGGTGCCTGAGCAGCACTCGGCAAAGCTCGACGAGCGCCTTGGAATCGCCCCAATCATAACGTGCCTGACTGCCGGGAGGCCCAGGGCGTACGTATGGTGCGATGTTGGAATAAATGGTGGCGAGCGCCGCAAGGTCGGGCGGCGTCACGAACGGATTGCGAGGGTGCATCCACAGGACCGGGGGAGCCGGGACGCCGGGCGCCAACAACTACAGTACCAGTACATGGAAGCAGGAAGGAATGTGTGTGAATGTGAATGTGTGTCTGTGTGACTTCTAACACATGGATTTGAACCGGAACCCGTGAGAAGGTCCGTTGGTGTTCAGGAAACTTGTTGCGCCAATCGTCGTGCTGCATTGCGATCGTCGTGAACGTGCACATGCAAGCTGCAACGCGAGCACTTCGCCGCCATTGTTCCTTCCGTCCGCCACGGTCGATTCTAAGTCAGCGGATTGAGCAGGCGGCGCGCGAGGGTGATCTGACCAAGGTACGCGCAATTCTAGCGGAGGCCGACGAGACAGGCCTCGTCGCGCCTGCTCAAGGGCAACTCCGTCGGCTGCTGACCACAAGTTTTGTGACCTACGCGATCTGGAACTCGACCGCAGCGGCGTATGACTACTACAGAACCTCGAAGGTTGCAACAGAGCTGCTCCTTAAGCATGGCGAAGTGAAGGTCAAGCTTCGCTTGCAATCCTTTTCATGGCGAGGCACGCTGTGTACACAAGTGGAGGATGAAACCAGTGAGAAGAAGGTGTTCGTTCTACCACACGCGTATATCACCGACATACTCACGGGATCGAGATCCCGTTGGAGTCTCAATGTGCACAAACTGCCGAATCGGACACGCTGGTCTACAACAGATGGCGACTCAGAAGATGGCGAGGATGGCAAGCAACAGCGTGGCAGCCCTGGAAGCAACGCGGGATGGCGCGACGGCAGCGTGTGAGAGCCAGCCGACGGCTGCAGCAAAGCATTTGAAGGGGTGCGTTCGGATTCCGATCGGAGGCTCGTAGGCATGCGCAGTATTCAAGAGGCACCGCAGTCGAACCGCGGTGGACCTGGACGGGTTCGCCGTCGTTGCGTCGTCGCCGACCCGAGGTGTGGGGATCGCGAGATCGCGACGTCTAGCGACGTCGCCGACGGCAGGTCCTCGCTCCCACAGGACGGCAGATCCGGAGGTCTGTGCGCGCGAGGTCTCGACGAGAGTCGGTCAGGTGAGCGGTCTCACAGTGACCAACGTCCAACCGAACTCCTAGCGCGACACACCTCGTCGTCACCTGCTACTCTGAACTCTCGGCGTTCCTCGAGGTCGTACGAGCTCCGTCTAGTCTAAGCTTCACGGAGGGGCAACCGGCCCCGGATCGTGTACCAAAGTGCACTAGCGTAGCTGTGTATGAGCTAAATGCCACAACGCAGGCTTTAAGAAACCGTACCCGTCGTACGCGCATCCACGTGGAGCGATACTGGCCCGCACGGTGCGGTCTTCGCACTTCGGACACGTATGAAAGATGTTCCTCCTCGCCAGCTCGCCTTCGTCCGCCTTCCTTCCGCCTTCTTGGCGTGCCGCTGCTTCAACCTCCTGGTCCTGCGCTCTCACCGTCCTAGAAAATGTTGACGTACTCGCTCATCTTGCCGCGCTGGTCTTGTGAGATGCACTCGGCGATCCACACGATGTTGCGGATCTCCTGCTCCTTGAGCTTGACGTACGCGTAGTACATGCCGTAGTGGAACTGCTGCTCAAAGGCGAGGCGGTTGAGGTTGACCTCGAGGTCAAAGAACTGGTTCTCGATCGACCTGTCTTCTTCCATGCCAGACTCAGCAAGCAATGAGCGGTAGTCGGGGTACGCGTCGATGGCGGCGCGCACAGCGTCGATGTCCACCGCCTTCGCCAGGCGCGCGGTGCCCTCGGGGTACAGCAAACCGATCGTCGGGTAGAGCTTCTCGCGCTCTTTGAGGTCGAGATCGGTGTCAAGCGAGTTGATCGTGATGTTAATCGCGCGGCGGTCGGCCTCGAGTGTGAGGATGCCGCCCATTACCTCGGCAGTTGAGCCGCCTATGGTCTGGCAGAAGGCATGAAAGTCCTCCAGGTACGCCTTGAAGAGGGCGTTGCGCATGATCTCGATGTTCTTCTCGGTCAAGTCATCGACGTCGTCGAGCACCTCCGCAAAGTATTTGCCGAGCGGTGTGTCGACGAGCACCATCCTATACAGCTCCTGCACCGTCGAGGGAACGGTCGCCGTCATCAGCGTGTCGAATTTTCCAAGCGGGTGAAGCTTGGCGGAGAGCTCCTTGATGTCGCGATTGTTGGCGACGCCAGTGATCACGAGCACTATGTTGTCGATCATGTATCCGTACGTGATGTACTCGCAGAAGGTCGCAAGCGGTTCCACCGCCTGCACCTTCAGGAAGTGGAACTCCTCGACGAGCTTCTCCTGTGGCGCGAGGGCAAGCGCGGCCGTGGGGGCGAGGCGAGCGGGGCGGCACTTTGGTGCTGGCGTCTAGCGGCGGTATCGCTGCGGGATGCGGCGGCGGCGGCGGTGGCGGCCGCGATGCTGGCTCCTGCGTCCCTTGGCTGGGGAAGGGCTCCACATGCGAGTGTGCAGGAGGCCGGCAGCGGCTCGAGATTGGGCGAGCACGCACCGTGGCCTTGGCTGCTAGCGTCGTCGTCGAGATCGGTGAGGGCTCGTTTTGCAGAAAGTTGCCGTAATCGGTGGAGGCGAGGTGCATTTTCATGTCTGCGCCGTGTGGCAAATGCGTAGAAGGCAAGTGCGTATAAGGCAAGTGATGAGCCGGGACGCGCGCGCCCAGGCAGGCGAGGTGGTAAGAGCGCGAATCAGATATACATCATATTGGTGCGGGCGAGCAGGCGCGCGCGCGCGCACCATCGATCGACTCGCACTGGCAGAGGTTGGCATAGTCCGTCGAGCTGAGGATGCCGCTGCGGAGGCCGCGCAGCAGGCCCTCGAGGTAGCCGTCGTCAATGTTGCTGAACAACATCTGCGAGCAGAAGTGGGCATGCACGTCGTGAGCGATGGCCGCGTGTAGCTGCTGCCTGTCGCTACGTTGAGGGGCGTCCGCAAAGACATCGGGACCTGGCGGAGTGAACACTTGTGAACATGTGTGAATCTCGGCTTGAGGATCACTTCACAGCAAAAAGGGAGTGGCAGGTAGGGGAGGGGAGGGGGGCGAATGAGTGTTTTTCTGCGATCGTGTCGACTCTGGAGCGAGCGAGGCCTTTTCACGGCCATGGCGGAGCCGCCAAGGGCTGGTCTCGACGCCTCGCAAAAGCTCCAAGTCGTCGTAGGCAACTGCTTCCAAAAGGCCGTCGAGCTCATCCTTCATGCTCGGATCATGCCGCTGCCGCCTGAGCTGAATCGGGGCGCGAGCAACGAATGGGTGCGCCTGCGAATGCGCGCGGCGCGTTCGCGCGATCTCCGCCCCGGGCGCTCGGCAATGTGTTCTCACCCGGTGCCGTGCTCGCGCGTCCGCAGTTCGATGTCCGGTCTGAGGAGCTGCTGCGGGTGCATGACGAGCTAGAGGCATGGCGGCGTGACATCTCACAGCCTTTGCAGCTCGACATTTTCGTGGACGCAACGGACGAGCCGATGATGCGCGGCGCGCTGGGCATGCACGCTGAGGAGCCGACACGCGTGCTGCTCGAACGGTGGCGGCTGCACTACGACCCGCACGACGCGCCTGCCACCCAGGTCGCGTTGAAGCCAATTTACAAACGCTTCATGGTGCTGCTGCGCGCGCTGCTGGCCCAGCTGCGGCTGCTGCCGACATATCGGCTAGCCTCGAGCCTCGCGAAGCTGCGCGGCTCGCATGCGGGCTCGCTTCTGCAGTACGACATTACACTGCCTCGCTCGGAGGCGGGCATCGCTGCTGCTCGCAGCCGTGGCTTCGCAGCCGGTGCGAGGCAATATTCGTTCCCGCCGCCCGACACGAAGGAGAAGCACGGTAAGCTGGAGATTGAGCTTCTTTACCGGCCGGAGACCCTCTTCGCCGGGCGCACACCCACGCCGTCGAGTGCCGTCTTCTGCGATGCTGCTGCTGTCGCCACCGCTGCCGCCACAGCCTCTGGAGGCGGCGCCAGATCGGCCGCTGGCGCCTTGATCGGTACGGCGCTCATCCCCGACTACGTGCCAGTGGGCGGTGCGGGTGCACCCGGCTCCGCGCCGCCACGTCAGCCCTCGCGTGGGCTGCTCCCCACGCACGGCCTGGCCTCCGCCCACAGCGTGCAGCAGGTGGCTCAGATGACGGCAGGGCTCACGCAGCTGACCTCCGAGCCTCGAGTGCCGGCCCTCGCAGCGTCACCCTCAGCGTCGCCGCCGCAGCCGCAGCCGCCATCACAGGCGCAGCCGCCACCGCCATCACAGCCTTGGCAGGCGGCCTCGACGGAGGCGGCAAGCCCCGGGCACTCACCACACGGGCACACGACGGGACCAGTCTCCGCGGACGAGCTGCCCCTGTTCCCGCCTCTGGGTCGCGAGCGCTCGCTTTCGGACGCCGCGAGCTATGCGGCCGAGGTGCGTGCCGCCGGGTTGGGCATGCTGCCTGCGACAGTGACGAGCTCAGCCCTCCCTATTGTGCGATCTGCGTCTCCGCCACCCGGGCCTGGCCGCGCCAGTGTCGGCGTGCTGCCAACAGCTGGGGCTGCGGTGTGGTCTGTGAGTACGCACCCTCCTGCCGTTGCCACTGCCGGCGCCTCCGCCGTTGTCCCTAGCGCTGGATTCGCCACCACTCCGGGGCAGTGTAGTGGCGCGGCGGGCTCGCCACTTGCGGCCCTGATGGCTGCAGCCGGCGGCGATGCGGCTGGCGGTTGCGGTTGTGGTGGTGGCGGCGGCGGCGGCGGTGGCGGCGACTGCGGCGACTGCGGCGGCGGCGTCGGCGGCGGCGGCGGCGGCGGCTTCTGCTCACATACTGCTTCGCCGCTCTTCGCGCCCTCGGCTCCGCCGATTGCGTTGATTGCGCCGTTGAGCGCCTCGCCACCTATGGGCGCCCTCGGGGTGGCGCTGAGCGCCTCGCCACCTATGGGCGCCCTCGGGGCGGCTCTGGCGGCGTCGCCAGGCAGCCTTTCACCCTTTTTGCCGACACACTCGCCGCCACCCCTCTTCGGTACGCCGAGCCGGCCGTCGAGCACGGTTGCGCCACTGTCCTTGCCAATGTCGGGCTCCCGCCCAACTTCCGCGCTGTCGGCCGCTCTCGCCTCGGCTAGCCACCCATGCGCCATCCTCGGCCGATCGTCGGATGTTCCCAACCCGGCGCCCTCGGATGCGGCCGGCGCCTCCTCTTACGCCTCTCGTGACGACCCGAACCGCCACGGCTCCCGTGATGGCTCTCGACAAGGCTCGCGACATGGCTCGCGCCGAGGGTCCCTCTACGGCAGTCCGGTGGACGGCGCGCCGTTCCTACACGTGTGCGCCGCGGGCGCACAGCCGACGCAGGCGGGCTCTTCCGGCGGCGCGTCGCCCCTCGAGGGACAGCTCCTCTTCCCACAGCAGCGGCAGTTCTCGGGCGAAGGGACAGTCCTCCGGCAGAGCCCGGTCGGAAGTCCAATGGACGGGGCGCTCTTTCCGTTCGGCGTGGGCATGGGGATCAGGGGCCCCTCGCCGCCCGCCATTATCGCCTCTGCGCCGGCCAATGTGCCCAACCCGGCGCCAAACCCCGCCGCGTGCGGGACTTTCAGCGGTCTGCCCATAGCGCTGCCCACTGCGATCCCCACCACGGCTCTGCCCCTCTCCGCCGCGGCCGCATCGAGCCTGTCCGTCCCGATGCGGATCTCCAGCCCGGCTACCGCCAGTGCCCTCTCCGTCGGTGCCCTAGGCGGCGCCGACTTCGCCGCCACGCCGCCCCACCACACAGCCTCGACCTTGCTGCGCGGCGCTGACCTCAACGTCCTCTCCGCGTACTCGTCCCCATCACGCGTCGCGAGCGCCCCCGGCACCCTACCCACCACCCCGGGCCTATCCACCCCAGATACCCCAAGCTGCTCGCCGCGCGCATCAGTGTCCGGCGTGATCTGCCGACCACGGCAGACGTCAGCCGACCACGAGCTCCCCTTCATGATGGATGACGAGGACGAGGCGCTCGAGGAGATTCCGGCCGACGCCTTCTCGCGCTTTGGCAGCGGGCGGCGCCGATCCTCAATAAGCGGGCCGCGCCTGTCGGGCGACGCCGACGACCAGGTGGACGAGGCGGCCATCGGTTCTCTCATGATGGAGGTCTCCGCCGCCCGGCCGCTGCAGCTCTTTGGCAGTCGCGACGGGCGGGCCTCGCCACTCTCGCGCTCGATTGATGACATCAGCTTGCAGCTCGACCGGCTCTCGCGCACCTTCCATGGAGCCCAGATGCCTCCCTCGATGCCGCCCGTCTTGGCTGGCAGCGCCGCTGCTGCAAGTCTCCCAGTGATGGCGGGACCCTTCGGTGCGACCCTCGCCCCCGCTGCCGCTCCCACGTCTGCCCCCGCCGCGACGACCATCTCGTCTGAATCGGCGCCACCCGCCAGGGATTCGACTGAGGCACTGCTCGCCAGGTCGGGCGGTGCTCTCTTCCCTTTTGCGCCGACTCTGTCCGAAGAGTGAGCTCCCGACAGTAGAACACGTCAGCCGCGCCCAGGTTGTGCTCGTCGCCGTCGCCCCGTCGCGACGTCATAGAGGGCAGAGCTCGCCTTGCGGTCTTGCACGTGCCGCCGCATCGCCCCGCGACGTCGCGCGTTTGGGTCGGACCTGCTGGCCGAACCGCGAAGTCGGGCTCGGGGCGACGTGGCACGTGCCGCATGAGGACCGACCGACCGCTCAGGACGGCCGTCCTGAGGGCGCGGTGAGTTTAACGCGTGGCGTGGCGACTTTACATTTATACATCATTCATTAAACCGAACGGTGCGACACGTGTAGCTGTAGGCGTGTCATGTGCGGGCGCGGACGTGAGGCAACGACGTGTACCGCCGGCTACGGCGGTCTTTGGCGGTCTACGCGAGAACTCCAGCCGACGAGACTTCAGCTGCCTTGTATGAGCGGTCGATCGCTTGTCGCCGACACGCTCGCCGAGAAAAGCCCGGCTGCATGCGGCCATCGCGATAGCGAGTACGCAGTACGGCGTGCGGTGTGTTTCTTACGATGAAGTTGAAGGTGTGTGCGAAGAAGCCAAGTTCGTCTGCTGCGTTGATCTGATCATTCCTCATGCGCCACAGCACGTGATTCATTCATCTTGCTGCTGAGACCGGTCGCCTTGGCCGCTGCTCTTAAAGTGCGGTGCCGCCGGACACCACCAGCCTCGCCAGTGGGTCGCGGCCGTCCACCCGCTGGAGCGTCTGACGCACCGAAGGGAGCAGCGGGGCGCGAGCCGTGCAACAGCGCGACGGCCTCGCGAGGCGCGCCGGCAGCCACGGGCGTGGCCGTCTGCGCGGCAGCGCCACCCGCCCGTTGTAGCAGCGCAAGTGCCTGGCTGTGCGTCAGCGGCGCTGCGAGGCCCAAGCCCTTGGTGGCGCCGCCGCGTGGCGGCCAGGCGGCAGCCAGCAACGACGCCGCTGGCGACGGCGCGCTCGCGGCGGTGGCGGTCGCGGAGCGCTCGTTGTCCTCGCTGACTGCCAGGTGATGGGGTGCGAGTAGCCGAAACCATTGCCGTGCGGTGGGGTCGAGGCCCGCATCGGTGTGCGCATACGGCCAGCGCGGTAGCCCGAGGCTGACCGCGAGCAGCCGAAAGTACTCAGCAAACGAGGGTGCGAGCCGCGTGAGGCCACAGGAGACATCTTGGAACCACACCTCGGCGCGGCGCGGCATGCCGTCGCAGCCAAGCAGCAGCAGTATCCGCCCACACTCGCACGTCGCGTCGAGATTGAAGGGTCGCAGGCCACCTGGCCCTGCCTTAGGCAACTCTGGCCGCGACTCCTCACGCTCGTCAAGCAGCACTGCTGCGTCGACGGGCTCGAGCTGCGCAAGCGAATTTATGGCCATGCAACCGAGCGGCACGATCTCGCGCCTGTGTGCGATGACGTCCCATCGAAGCGCCAAACCGTCCCAAAGCAGGTAAAAGTCCTTGAGGTCGTCTGGCAACAGCGTGGCATGCTTCCGCTCCCATGCGGAGATTGATGCCGGCGACGATGGGCCCGCGTTCGAGGAGCGCACGTTGACAACGCCTGGCAGGCCGTCTAGGCACGAGAGCACGCCGGCTCGGATCTCTGTCAGCTGCTGCGTGTCTTTCATGTCACGCCGCGAACGTTGCAGAAGAGCCTGTTCCAAGCATTGGGCTTTCTTGTTAACAGTGAAACAGGACACAGTGAAGCATTCATTATGAATACACACAACACGTAAGCAGCACAGCTGTGAATACAATACAATACAATACAGGCCAGGCCTAACATGAGACCATTCACAACACCCCAACGCGTACATGTTCTGAACGAGAAACTGTTCTCACGGCCATTGGCGATTGTAACGCGTCACATATTTCGATATTGACACCCGAGCGATCCTACGAAAGTGTTGTCTTGACTTGTCTTGACTTGATTGGAGGCTCCGCGTTGACGACGACGTCCTGACGACTGCGTCCTGACGAGCAATCCCATTCTGAAGCCGCCAGAAGGTGCGGGCTTTTTGGTCCAGACGTGCTCTTTTGCTTCGAATGGCGGCTGTCGGAACAACCGCCGCAGACTTCGGAAACACGAGGCGCAGCAAGGAGCTGTTGTCGCGCACGCGAATCGATGTGAGCGCTGAGAAGGACGTCAAGGGAAGCGGCCCAACACCAGCTGCTGCAGCCTTTTTGGCAAATTTGCGCACAGAGCTATTGCCTCTGCGTCCTCCGCCACCGGCTCCTATAGCGGCCATGCGCCCCAAAATTTCGACGGCCATGCCACAATCTTCAAACGCCACCGCAGACTTGCAGCCAAGCGTGCCGGACGGAGGTCGGCATGGCAAGCGGTTCATGAGCACGGCTGACCGTCGTCGAGAGAAGAAGCGGAAGCGCGACTCGGCTGCTCAACAGAACCTTGGTCCAACCATAGTCGAGTGCCCGCCCCGGAACCCGCCCGACTTATAGGTCCTTAATAATAGGTGAGCACCCGTCCCCGCCAGCCCGCCTCGCGCGCGCCTGCGCGAACGTCCTCGTCACTTTAGAGTTCGGTGAGTTCCAATTGAGATGACGATTGTCATTGTGAAAACTCTAACGCGAAGGAAAAGCCGGTACATGTACACGAGCCACCGAGGAGCGAGGAGCGAGGGTCGGTACGGCAGTCCGGTTCCGCCGGGCGTTGCGGGGTTCCCGCGCCGCGCGCAGTCCCGGAACGCGCTAGCTCCAGCTCCGGAAACGGGGGCCGGGCCATCGCGGAGGTGGGTGACGTTCCGGACCGACATCGCCACCTAAGCAGTTAACGCTCTCGAAACGGGGGCCATCGCGGAGGTGGTGACGTCAAGGGGTGACGCGTTCCGGACCCCGACATCTCGCCAGCACCACAGCACCGCCGGCGCCGCCGTCCGGGTCCGCGTCGCGCCGGCCGCCGCCGGGACGCCGGGTCGCCGGCGACGGCGTACCGACGCGCGGCCCGGCGCGCTGACCGCCGGCGGCGAGACCGCTATGGTCCGGACCGCGGAGCGACTCCAAAGCGCGCGTCTGGGGTCTCGTCTGTCGACCGAGGCCCCCGACCGCGGACCGGACCCTCGACACAGGCGGAGGCGCGCCTGCCCCGACCCACCGGGTCTATACCGAGATACCACGGTCCACGCACGCCGGACGACTCAGCATCACGCAGTCGTTCTACGGCACCTGCAGCAGGATGCGCGCGGGACACGGCCACAGTCACGACGGTCAGCCCGGACGAGCGGCAGAGCGAGACCGATAGCGCGAGACGGCCCGGGAAGCGACATATGCGAACTGCACACACATCTCACATGCGACATGCGCGTAAAGATGACCTATGCATGCCACAAGCCGACCATTTTCATGTGTGCCGCATGGCACAGAATGCGCACAAGCCAATTGGCCATGGCCCTTGCGGCAAGCCATCGAGCTTTGCCGCCTCACGAGGCCCACCGCGCAGTACCCACCGCGAAATGCGTCTCCCGCCCCGCCCAGGACCGAACCCATGATCACGCAGTCGGCGCATTGCTGCTTCATGCATGCCACGAATGCCCACGCTCACATCGAGCACTGCGAGCCCTCAACCGTCAAACGCGCCGTCGACCACGCCGTTACCCGCGCCGTCACGTGCGCCGTCTTTCGCAACTTCCTGACCGCCACCCTGGCCCCGTCTCCATACCAGCTACCCGCCCTCCTCCGCGCAACATCCGGCCAGTGCGCCAACGTCCTCCCGCAGTCCGACCTCACCATTGCGCTGCGCGCATCACGCGCATCACGCGGCATCCTCTCTCGCGTCAACGGCACCCACCCCGGTCGTGACGTTCACTCCCGCCTCCGTGGTGAGTCTGACGGTGCTCATAGCACTCGACAGCTCTGCTACCTGGTCGCCACAATCTCGGGCACAGTCTCGGGCCGCCTCGTCCGCGCCCGCGTCCGCGTCCTCTACCGCGCTGGGCGCTTCCGCCGCTCCCAAGTCTGCTGCCGTCTCCGCCTTGGCGGCCTCCGCTGCCGCGGCCTCGGCGATGACGGCGGCGACTTGCTCGTGCGTCAGCTCGGCGCTGCTGCTCACGTATGCCACAGATGCAGGAGCAAGTGCACCTCTCAGTCCTTCGAGCATCTCCTTGGCGCTCATTGCCGCCGTTATCGAGCTAAAGGCCACGGTCAATGCATGCCATGAGGAGGGTACTTCGTCCGCCGAGTCACCTCCGTCAACCGCCGAGGCCGAGGCCACGGCGCTCTCCGACTCGGCGCTCTCCGCCTTGGCCTTGGCCGCCATCCTGGCCTTGGCCTCCGCCGCCGCCGCCACCGCCTTGAGGCGCTCGGCCTCGCTCAACTCCTCATCGTCGCATGCCAAGATAGACTCAGACTTGCCGCCAAAGGTGGCGCGCACCTGCTGCGCGGTGAGCGCCGCGGGAGCAATCACGCGCAGCTTGCGCCGCGCGCCGCCGCTCACAATCTTGTCGAGGTGCCCCTCGGTGCACGGGCGCGCTTTGGCATAGTTGACCGTCAGCGCTTTACCGCGTACCTCGGGCGGCGCCTCAGCTAGCGTAGTCAGCTTGCCGTGCACAGCCTCGGCCACCTGCTCAGTGAGGAAGTTGAGGAATGCGCAGCTCTTTTCGCGCACCAGTCGAAGTGACTCGAGCACAGCGAAGCTCTCGACGAGCGCCGCGAGATCCTCGAGCTTCGCCGTGTCAGGTACGCCACCGATGTAGAGTGCACGCGAGCGCTCGGGCGACGCTGGCAGCTCACGCGGCCGCTGCTCTGCCGCCCGTCCGCCGCGCGCAAAGCCGCCACCGATGCCACGACCGGCCTGAGAGCGCTCTCCATAGCCGTTGCCCACGCGACGATCGCCACCGTCGCCGCCGCTGCCGCCGCCGTACCCGCCGCCACCGCCGTAGCCGCCGCCGTAGCCGCCGCCACCGCTGCCGCTGCCGTTACCGGAACCGCGATCGACGCCCCCGTAGCCACCGGCGTCATGGCGGCCACGCCCGCCCCCGCCGTCGCTGCGCCCACGCCCGCCACCCCAGCTGCCCGCGGGCGGCCCGGTTCGCGCGCGCATGCAATTCTGCTGTGCCGAGGTGAAGTTAATGAGGATGGGCTGCGCGCTCGGGTCGAGCGCGCTGCCCGGCTCGCGCGCGAGTACCTTGCAATGCATGGCCTCTTTGGCCTTGAGCGCGGCGGTGACGTTCGCGTAGTTGACGAAGGCGGCGCGCTTGCGACTCACCAGTCGTACCGATTCAAGATCGCCAAAGGGCGCGAAGAGCGCGCCTGCCACCTCCCCCGTCAGGTTCTCGGGCACGTTGGCCACGTAGAGGTTGCGCGTGGCGCCCTGCCGGATGGCGGCGACGAGATCGCGAGGCAGCGGGCGCATCTTGGCGTACATGAGCGTGAGCTGCTTGCCACCGAGTACGATCTGGCCGTTGCAGCTCATCATCAGTAGGAAGGCACTCTGCGGCTCCACAAAGTTGATGAAGGCCTGCCGGCGCTCGCCGAGCAGCTTGATCGACTCAAGATTGCCGTAGGCGCCGACCGCATCGAAGAGCTCTTCGTAGGTCACGTCCGGCGGCAGGTGGTGCACGATGAGCGCCCTCGACGGCGGCTCGCCTAATTGAGATCCTAATTGAGAGCCCATCGGCCCGCCCATGAGCCCGGCTCCCATCGGCGGCACTCCCATCGGGGGCACGGCGGCCATCGGCGGCACGCCCATTGGACCGGCGCCGAGCCCGGCGCGCAGGTAGCGCGGCAGCCCATCGAGAGCGGAGAGCCGCTGCCCAAATGCGCTCGTCGCAGCGCTCGCCGCACCCGCGAAGCCCTCGGGCGGCATCGAGCCAAAGCCCGGGGCTGCGGCGTACGAGCCCGACGGCCCGCCGAAGCTCGAAGGCGGCAGGCCGCTCGCGGGGGGGCCGTAACCACCCGCGGGACCCAGGACGCCCGGGCCGGGTGGCCCGCGATAGCCTCCGATGCTTGCGCGAGCCGCAGCAGCAGCGCTGAGGTCGAAACCACCCAGCGCTGAGCTGCCAATGGCCAGGCCAGGGCCGCCGTACGTGGGCGCACCGCCAATGCCGCGAACCCAATCGCCCACAGCCGCCGCCGGCAGGCCACCAGGACCCATGCCGCCACCCATGCCACCAGCTCGATTGGCCATGGGCACACTGGCGCCACCCATGGCCACGCCCATGAGGCCTCCGGCGCCCATGACACCCACACCAGCGGCAAGAGCGGCGCCTGGGCGACCTCCGCCGCCCTTTAGCTTGCGGAGACAGTCTTGGTAGTAGGCAGCGCCTTCCCCGCCGAACAAGAATGCAAACGCAGGGTTTTCGCGCTGCTCCCGCAGGTGAGCCATTTCGGCGGACCCATTGGGATGCGCAGCCACGTACTGCGCCACTTTCTCGATGCGGGCCGCCAAGTCTGGGTCCATCCTCGTGCTAGCTGAGCACGCCTTCAGCGACAGCACGGCGTGCGAGCGTCGGCGAGGTGAGCGGAGACGTGGTCTTCAAGACGTACTCTGAAAGAATGACGAAATCAGAGTGCCGCGGGATCCGCGCCTTGAGACGACGTCTCCCGTTTGTTTCTGATCGGCGACTCGTGGCCTCAGGTATGGGGTGGTGTGAAACGACACAAATGGTCCGCCTGCAGCCCGGCGGCCACGACGCGAGCTGCACCCAACACGTGCGGCAGCGGAAAACCTTACGAGCGCCGCGTCAAGATGAATCCGGCAATGATGAATCCAGAAATGATGCGCGCCGCGCAGGACATGATGGCCAAGATGAGCCCTGAGGATATGCAAAACATGATGAAGATGCAGCAGGAGATGATGTCGAATCCGGCGATGATGCAGCAGGCGCAACAAATGATGTCCAATCCAGCCATGATGCAAAATGCGGCGGAAATGATGAAGAACATGTCGCCCGACGATGTTCGCCGGAACATGAAGCAAGCTGAAGCCGTCCTCCCAAAGCGCGCTGCCACGACGTCTGCTGCTCCTACGATATCGGTTGTCGAGCGGCTCAAGACGTCCAAGCTGTCTGTGCCTGAAACGGTGATCGCGGCCGTCGAGAAGGGTGAGGCAGCCAAAGTGGAGGGCAACTCGTCCTTCAAGAGCGCCGACTACTCGGCCGCCGCTACCAAGTACTGTTCGGCGATCGAACTCGTTGAGCCTTCACTCAAGCAGCTGAGCGGTGCCGACAAGAAGGCTGTGGCTGAGCTTATGACGGCGTGCCAGCTCAACCTGGCGAACTGCCACCTCAAGCTGCAGGACTGGGATGCGGCCACGGCTGTGTGCACTAATGTGCTCGAGCGCGGCGAGGACCGCAAGGCGCGCTTCCGGCGCGGCGATGCTCTGCGCGCACAGGGGAAGCTCGAGGAGGCTCGGGCGGACCTCGCCGTGGCGGTGAAAATGGATCCGAGCGACGCTGTGGTGGTGGGCAAACTCAGGGAGGTGGAGGCGGCACTCGGCATCGAGGAGGAGGAGGATGGGCCACTCGTCGAGGAGATCAGCACCTCCTCCGCCGGCGGCGGCAGCTCGAGCGGTGCCGGGTGGGTGCCACCGCCGATGCCAGGGATGCCTGGTGGCCGCATGCCCGACCCAGCGCAGGTGGATTCGATGCTCGACCAGATGACGCCCGAGCAGTTGACGGCGCAGGCCGAGATGATGGACAACCTCACGCCCGAGCAGATGAGGGCTATGGGCTTGCCTGAGGGCGTCGACCGCGAGCAGCTCAAGATGGCGTCCCAGATGATGAAGAACATGGGCAAGGACGAGATGAAGAGCATGATGAAGATGGCGGCGCAGATGGCGCCGCAGATGCAGGCGAGCAGGGCGGCGAGCAGCGGCGGCGCCGGCGCGTCCACGGCGGCGATGCCGCCGATGCCACGTCGGTCAGCCACGACGCCGATGCCGGGCATGTCGACGAACCCAGATATGTCACTCGACCAGGGGATGGAGATGATGAAGAACATGTCGCCCGATATGATGAAGGCGGGGATGGAGATGATGAAAAACATGGATCCCGCCATGATCAAGTCGATGTCCAAGATGATGGGGCGCGACATCGACGAGTCACAGCTGGAGCAGATGCAGTCGATGATGTCCAACATGTCGCCCGAGGACATGGAAAAGTGGGCCGGCCGTGCGCAAAAAGTGGCCGCGGTCGCCTCAGTGCCCATGGCCGCGTACAAGAAGGCCAAGGGCTACATATCGCACGTGGGCAACACTGGCTGGCTCGCGATCCTCGTGGGCATCTGGGCGGTGATGTTCATCGGCCACATGAGCAGCCTCTTCTGAGCGCGAGTACGGGGCGATGGCAGGACAGATCGGGCGATCGGGCGTGCACATGTGCTCGGTCGAGAGGTGGAGAGAGCGACCAGGCGTGAAGGTCGCGTGAAGGAGCCGGGTGGCACATGGGGAAGGCTGCATACTCATGCAGACGGCGGAGAGAGCGAGAAGTCGACTCTTCACAGATCAGCATCATTGATCAAACGCACAAAGCGAAGCGATGCCCGGCCCGAGCGCTAGCCGATTACTCAATAGCTCTGAGAATTTTCCGGCTTCGCGCCCGGGTAACCGTCGCACAATCTGATCAATCCACAAACGAAGCCGAATAAAACGGCGAAAGCGGGCGTTAAACCGCGTTAGGACTTATCGAAGGCTGTCGTTGGCGTGTCATTCCACACGCCGCCCCGCGCCCGCGCGCCCCGCCGGCGCCGCTGCCGCGGGCGCGCGGGCTGCGGCTCCGAGCCGCGACCCGCGAGCACCACGATCCAGCATCCTCCGAAAACGCGCGGAAATCGTTCCGACGCATCCAACCCGCCGAAGCCACTACGAAGCCACGCCACCGCCGCCTCCGCCGGTCCGCCGCCCACGCGCGGGCGGCGCACCGCGCGACCGCACCTTCGAACCGCACCTCCAGTCGTCTGCCACCGCGCGGGGAGCGACGGACGCCCCTCCGGACGCGCCCGCCCCGGCCCCGCACGCCCGTCCCGGAGACCGCGCGCGCGGGCGCGCCGCGCCGCCTGCCAGGGCCGCACCGGCGCCGCGGCGCGGCGGCACGCTGCGGGGCGCGTCTCTGGGCGGTCTGGGCCGGTCCGCGACTCTGTGTGTGTGTCACCGCGGCGCGGGGAGCGACCGCGCCCGCGCGCGCGCGGTCGCCCGGCGGCGTCCGCGCGCGCGGAGGCCGGAGCGCGGCGGTGTCGTGTTGTAGGCGTGTCGTGTACGCGCGGAGGCCCCGCCGCGGGTCCGCGTCCGGTTTCTTATTTAACGCACTCATTAACGCACGTGCCTTAGGTGATTTCCGCGTGGGTTACCACACCGCATAGCCTGGTGAGGTTAACGACGCCGAGCTATTCAGCTACGGCGAAAACACGGTAGTCGGGTACCGTCGATTACTATAACGATTCACCGTCCTTGCGTTCGATGCGGCAAGCGGGGTGCGTGACGGGAGTATCAGCCTGCTCCCACCGTCGTACACCGTCGCGCGTCTGGCAGCGGCGTACAGCCGCACTCAGGCACATAATGCGCGCATCAAACTCGCGGAGCCGCAGGTCGCAGCTGTTTCTCGGATCACCTTCAGCTCATTCTTCTCTCATCCTACTCTCGTCCCGGCGCTCATCGTCGGAAGACAGCCTCTGGGCCATACGTGACGATGCCCGTCGAAGACCGCTCCTCCTCGTCGGGTATCCGCATGAGCTCGGTGCCCGGCGAGGCACTATTTACACTCCCCGCCACCTTGCACGAGAACCTGAGCTCCAGATTCTCCCGGAATCGTCTCGCCATCTGCGTGGCACCCGGCGATTGGAGCAGCGCAGGTTCAACATTGGCCAGCCCGGCAGTGGAAGCCACTCCTGCGCGCACAGCAGCTCGATGCGCGGCACCCGATTCGTACAAGTGATACAGACTCGGCGGACTCGCAAGCACCTCCTGTCCCGACGGCAACCGTTCAGTTGACATGCCGAGGGTGCGCAAGCAAGCATCGGTCTTGGCGAGGAGGGACTGGCCCTTGGACTTGCTGTCGAGGCCCAGCTCCTGCATAGACCGCTCCACCACCTGCGCGAGCGGCACTTCAGCCTTTAGGCCAAGCTGCTGCCGAAGCAGCTCGACCTTGGTGTCAAGAGATGAAGGCCAGCTCTGCGGTGGCGGTGGTGCCTGCAGCTGAATCCCAGGCAGAGCAAGCCAGCGCGCAAGCCGAGCAGTGAAGGCGAGCTCCTCTCGCTCGCGCAGCAGCGCCGCCTCGTACAGCACCCGGTCGCAGCGTGAGTGCGCCCGGAGCCTGCGTAGGGTGTCGGCACTCATCGAGTTGAGCGAGAGCCGGCCGCCTTTCCCGGGCGGATTGCAGCGGAACACGGTGCCGAGCGTTGGCGGACGCTCGGTCAGCTCCGAGCCTCTTGCGGAATCCCCCGTCGACGACAGCCTCGCCGCCATCTTCGTGCCGCGCCACACGGTGGTCTCATTGAAAAAGTAGCCCGCGCGCGCGAGCATCGCCCACATGACCTCGCCCACGTTGGACGTGGTGCCCACTACGTCAAAGTGGCGCAGCATCCGGAGTGCCACTGCAGTGGCTTTCGCCTCGCGATCGAGCGTGCGGTTGCTCACATCCTTGCTCGTGGCGCCCGCCCTTCTGACACCTCCGCTGACGTTGCAATCGTACTTGTAATCCTCACCGCAACCAAGCTCAGCTCGCTCATTGCCTTCGTAAATATGTTGGTTGTGGCCGCATGCCTGGTTGTAAGGCGTGCTGCAGAGGAAGATGCTGCCAATATAGCTGCACTTGTTGTTGCGCATCCACGCAAGTTGCGGATTCGCGCGCCCAGGCAGCCACCTATTCACAAAGACGCTCTCCTGCAAGCTTACGTTGCCATGCAGCTGCGGGTGGAAAGCCACGTGAAAGTAGAGAAACTCGGAGAGCATCTGCGATGAGGGCTCTCGCAGCACTGTGCCGACAGCCATCGGGCACCCTGCCGCGCGATACCGAGCGCGCAGTGTTCCGAGCCGCGGCAGCACTGAATCATGGAAGCGCCCGACGCCAATCGGTTCGTGGAAGTCAACGATAATCCTGCGCTCGCGCCAGTTGAGCAGGCCGCCGCAACCGCTGCCCTCGATCGCGGAAGTGTTCGGGTGGAATTTCTCTCGGCACGCGGGTGGAGCATAGCGCCAAATGGACGGAACGGCGCGCGTTTTATCAAACAAATCGCCGAAAGCAGCAAAGAAATGAGGATGCCCAGACCTGGGTCTGCCAAGAAATACCCAGCCGGGCAAAGTCTGCAGCACTTCCGTGATTGTAGAACCACCCGTCTTCGGCACGTGAGCGAGCACCAGCAGCCCACATTTCGGACTGGTCGTCACGCCATGCAACGTCGCGTCGGGTCCACGCCACCTGTGCGCCACCATGAGACGCCGTCCATATTCACGCGAAGTCCAAAAAAGGGGCGCCGACGATAGTCCGACGATCGAAAGTGCTCCGATAAGGATCGTTCGTAGAAGGGATCTGTACTGGAGTTACTGTGTGTGCGTGATTGGCGTGCTGTGAATGCACGTTTTTCGTGTGTCTTGACAGGTCTTGAGGGACTAGAGGTGAGAGCGAACTGGACTGACCTCTCTCAGGTCGCCGCCCTCATCCGCGACCCCACAACCATCTCTGTCTATGTGCGACCGGCTAGAGGCACTTACCCAGAGGCTCGAGGAAGTTTTCGAAGCTGAGGAGGCGGCTGAGGCAACCGCTGCGGCAGAATTGGCAGCGTTATGCGTTGCCGCCGCAGCCCGAGCGCTGGAGCTCGCCCGGTCAGCCGAAGCTCAGTTCACTGAGGCTCGTTTGGCGGTGGAAGCAGTGGCTGAGGCCAGCGCGGCTGAGAGGGCAGCGGGTGAGGCTGTTCCTGTGGCGGTGCCTGCGGCAGTTGCAGTGGCGGCAGCAGCTGAGGCAGCGGCTGACCCGGTATCAAAGCCGGAGCCGGTAGAGCCAGCGACGCCGCAGCTGGTGGTAGAGAAGGCGGAGGCGGAGAGGCTCGATGTAGAGCGGCTGGCAACTGAGGCAGCCGCAGCGGCAGAAGCCGAGCGGCTGCCGGCGGAGAAATCGATTGCGGAGTGGTTTTTGGCTCATCCACGCCCCACCAGCTCGTCAGTCCATCGTGATCCTGAAGCCGCTGGACCGGCCGAAATGGGCGTGGCCTCGTCAGTCAGATGGGATCCCGACCACCTGTGGCGTGGCGACCCTGGCCCCATCTCCGCGGCAAGTTACCCGACGCTACCCGACTCCACACGCGCTTCCTCGCCTGTGCGCAGCGCGCTGCGCTCCTCGCCTCGGCCCGCCTCGGCTCGGCCCGCCTCGACCACGCCGCCCGCCTCGACCATGTCGTTCGGCTCGACGCGAGGAGCCCAGCAGCCTCGCACACTTCGCGCGACGGACCAAAAGCATTTGGAGGCGGAGACCGTGCATCTACTCCTCGGCCAGGAGTGGCCTCTCAAGACCGCTCCAGACTCCGGCCGCGCACCGGCTTACTGGGTGCCCTTGCTCCCAGCGGCGCGGGCTGCCCGGGCGCAACCCGCGGCCTCGGCCGAACCAAGGGCCGTGCCCAAAGCTGCTCACCCCCCCGCCTCCGCCTGCACCTCTGCCTGCACGTGCGCCTGCACCTCCACCTCAGACTCCAGATCAGCCGCGGCACCGTCGCGCTCTCGACCAGCCAACTCGTCTGTACGACGCCCGCGCACCCAGGAGAAGCCTCGCACGGTGGCAGAGGCGAACGCCACGGCGATTCACGGCACGGAGATTCACATCACGGATATTCACAGCACGCTAGAGGTCGAGAGTGGCAGCGATATCGAGGACCACAGGAGGAGTGTCTCTCCGCCTAAGCCGCCTTGGGAGGACGGAATGTCGAGCTTGTGGGAGAGTGCTGAGTCCCTGCAGCCGCGCCCGCCGGTCGCGGTCGAGTCACCACGCCCCAGGCCGCGTCCCAAGCCGATGCGTATCGAATTGCCTCCCAGCTCGGCGCGCCGTGCGGTTGCGGCCTCCGCCCCGGCCAAAGGCGTGGTGGTGATGCTAGGGGGTCGGCCGGTGCATATGCCGAGGCCGCGCCCACGTGAGCCTATTTCACAGCAGGACGTGTATGCATTGCTCCTCGAGCAGAATGACCCAAAGACAGAGCTCGCGCGCCAGCGCGCGGCGGAGCGCGTCGTGGCTATCCAAATCGCGGAGGGCCGCATCGCGCGCCAAAGCGAGCGCGCCGAGCGGCTGGTGGCGAAGACAAGGGACGCGGCCGAGAGGACGCGCTTTGCCAAGCTCTTCGGGCTACCGTTCCGCCACAACCGCTGCCATTCGCGTCGTCCCCTGCTTGTCGTGGCTTCTGGAGGGGACGCAGGCAAGGCGAAAGAAGCCGTGAAAGAGGCCGTGACGGAGGCGGCGAAGTGCGCGCCGGCGCTTCGGCCCACGTCCACCGACGAGCGCGAACTAAGGCGCGAACCGGGTCATCGGGCAACACGACGAATCACAATCGGAATAGTAAAAACGTAAAAAAGCGCAACGTTTCGAGTAACGGCTAAGTATAACGGCTAACACGTGTACCCTCGCCTACGCACGCGCAGCGCAGCACGACCGACCGCAGCGCCCCACGCGGGCCACAGCCGCACACACCGCCAGTCGTCGAGTCGCAGCATGCGGGGCTCGCCGTCCCGGGAAACCGAGGCGAGGTATCGACACGCACCGTCGACCGTGCGCCTCGCGCCCCGGCGTCGCGCGGCCCCGTACGGAGAGCATCAGGGAGCATCAGGGAGCATCTTATCTTAGACACGATCAGCGTCTCAAGCAAATGTACTCACCACGAGCGTCTGCTCCTCGAAGCTCAGCGTCTTGAACATGATCTCGAGAACAGCCATCTGCTCCTTCCTGTTCATCGCTTCGAATTGGGTCACCCAGCGCTGCGGGCGCATCTCGGCGTCGTAGACGGAGGTGTCGAGCCTGAGCTTGCCAAGCTGCCCACCCTTCATGGCGGCCGCGAGCTGAGCGAGGTGCTCACCGCCGCCACGCAGCAGCTCGAACAGCCGGAGCGCACTCTCTTGCCTGGCCTCGGGCAATTGCGCATTCCAGCAGAGCGCCATCGTCACCATGCGCTGTGGGTAGGTGAGCCCTCGCCAATCTGCCACCCACTTGGGTTCAATGGCCGCCGAGATCACAGGTGGCAAGGGTGGGGCACCCAACGGCGGCGTCGCGGCGTCGGCGCTCGTGCTCACATCTTTCTCTTCGGACGGTGCCTCGAGGGCATTGGGCAGCTCAAGCCACTTATCCGAGCCAGGCTTCGACCGCTCTGGTTCGGACGATCCGCTGAGGTTCGCACTCGCCATCCTCGTGATCGCCATGTCTGCGAGCTGCTCGTATGTGACTGGCGTCGGTGGCGCTGTCGGTAGCTTCTTGATGGGAGTGTCCTCGTCCTCGTCTTCGTCTTTGTATCTGTCCCAATCGACTTTTACGTGGGCCAGTTTGGTTTCGAAGGGCTGCGGCCACTGTGTTGCGTGGGCCTCGCCCTTGCGCAGCGAAACCACGCTCACGCCTCTCTTGACGTCCCACTTCGCTGAGCTGGCACGGACTGGATGAAGGAAGCGAGCCCGCAACTCCAGCTCCTCCCACGAGAAGCTGATGTCTGCGTCGGTCACCTGCGTTATCGGCATGCCGTCGAAGCCCTGGTTATCCTTGTCCTTGCACGTAAAGGTGAGCACGAGCTCATCGCGCGTCTGCGCCCATGTGCACGGACAGGGCTTCGAGGCCATCGCGCGGACTGCCACAAAGAAGAGGCGCGGAAGTAATTGCGAAGTTCCTCGAGTCGGTTTCCATGTATGCGATGAGATGAGAGTTGGCACGTTGTCAGACACTTCCCGTCCTCAAGCGGTTCACACCGTCGGCAAAATCGCGAAAAAGGGCACTGTGCAGTGTCCGCTCCGATAATGGCCATGTGCAGTCGCGCCGATGCAGCTCAACAGGCAGTGATCGGCGCGGAGCACATTCGAGGCATGACACACCCCCAAAATGTGCTCATCGCGTGCACAAATCTGTGGAAGAAGCAAGGCGCCTTCACTGCATCGGTGAGTACGAGCTGGGCAGAGCGGTTCCTGGTGCTCACTGAGTCGGCACTCTTCTGGTTCGAGCGAGGCGGCGAAGGCAGCGATGGCCTCGGCCAGCAGCGTGGCCGTGTCGACCTGCGGGCGATACGGTCCATCATCCCCATTGAGACGCCGGGCAGTGCGGCTGTCACCACCGATGAGCTCGAGCGGCACGGACCCAAATACTTGCTCGAGGTGTCGCACATAATGTCCGGAGATGCGTTGCTCATCGGCGGCACCGACCAGGCGTGTATGCTCGCCTGGCAGCAGGCGCTCGGCCGGCAGATGCAGGCAGTCACCTCCTCCAGGCCCGAAGGAGAGAAAGAGGGCGACGCACCGGACCTGCTCAAGTTGGAACTCACGGGCATCCACGCTCTGGGCATCCTGGGCAAGGCGCGCGAGGCGGCGACTGGCGTGGCCAAAGACATGCTCGAGCACGCAGGCATGGTGCGCGCGCATAAGCAGCCCAAGGACGGCTGGTCGACCCGCATGCTCGTCGTAACGGAGCACTCGCTCTGGTTTTACAAGCCGAGCAGCCGTCATGAGGACGACGCGTCGGGCTCGGGCTCGGTGCGTTCGGGCGACTACATCTTTGGGAAGGCGGTTGGGCGCATGCCGCTGGGCACCGCCAACGTGAGCACGGAGCGCGTGCGGGAGCCGGATGGTTCCACGTGGACGCACATCATCGTACACGCGGGCGCTGTGGGCTTCTCGACCGAGTCGCTCATCTCGAGGGGGATCGCCAAGGTGGCGCGCACCACCGAACGTGGCTCCAACCACTTCAAGGCGACGCTGCGCACGATGGACGAGGCACTAGCCGACGAGTGGCTCGCCGTGCTCCGCGCCGCGTGCGGCCGGCAGCGCTCCGCTGGGCTCGAACGTCTCCAAGTAGCCATCGCCCAGGGCGAGGTGCAGCTCGCGGCCAGGCTCGCCGAAGAGATGGCAGCGCTCGCGGCGGCCGTACCCGGCCGGCCGCGCACCTCGCTCTGGGGCGGGCGCGGCTTGTGCGCCTCGGTCGACATGACCTCCCCACCGCTGCTCAGCGTGAGCGGCGATGCGCCGGCCGTGGCGCGCGACTACACCGGCGGCGAGCAGACGGATGATGGCGCGCCCGGCGCGGCGGCGCAGGCTTCTGCCAAGTATCGGATGCAGGTGGGCGCGGCCGAGCACAGGCGCAGCGGCCGCTCGACGGACGAGCACCTCTCGTCGGACGATCTGGCTGAGGTCCCTGTCTCCCTAGTACCCGCTCGCCCACCACACGCCGAGCGGGGGGCCGCGATGCGCCCGGAGCTGCTCGCTTTGTGGCGCGTCGTCGCCATGCAGCGCGAGGCACTGCAGGCGGCACACGACGCACTGCTTGGCGTCGGCGCCGCCGCCGCCGCCGCCGCTGTGAGCAGCGCCCTCGCGGCATCAGCGCCCCGAACCACGCCAGCTGAAGGCGCCGACGCAGACGAGGAAGCTGAGGCCATCGACGCCCACGACGCCGCCGGACTCGACGCTGAGGAGGGCGAGGTCGAGTACCTCGAGGCCACGTGCGAGGCTGAGGCTGTGCGCAATCCGCCCGTCTCGGCCAGCACGCCTGCAACGCCGACGACCTCGGACGGACGCTCTGAAGGACCAGACGAAGGGTTCTACTCTGCGCGCCCCTCGGATGCAAACGAGGATGCCTCGCCGTCGTCACCGCCGCCAGCCGAAGCGTCTGAGAAGTTGCAGATCGCTGACACCTCGGAAGCGCGGTCGCCGGGAGGCACGCCGCTGCCACCGCCACCGCCGACAACGCTGCATCCCGCCGAGGAGGAGTGGGAAGCGGAGGAAGCCAAGCCCAAGGCGGGCTTCACAATGGCAAGCGACGGTCCCAACGCCGCGATGATAAAGGAGCTTAGCCGGCTCTCGGTGACGAACGGTGACGGCACTCAGTTCGATCTGCGCGTCGGGCCAAACTACAAGCTGAACGGCAAGAAAGAGGCCTCGGCGATGCACGTGTACAATGCTGTCACGTGCGATGTGTTCAAGCGCAAGAAGTCGATCCAGTTCCACGTGTCCCAGAGGCTCACGCTGCCGCCCCCGCCCGATGGCAAATGGACGCCCAATCTGTCGGGGCTGCCGCGCCGGCTCGTGATCAACTGCATCCTGCCGGCGGAGGCGCCCTCACTCATGGGAAGCCCTACCGACGGCGCATGCTACCAGATCGTGTTGGTCTTCAGCGCGGCGGCCGCGGACCTGCAGCGCTGGATCGAGAGCAACTGCCCCGCCTCGCGCCTCTTCAAGCGCTTCTGGGAGGATGCCCCTGAGGGCGTGCTCCCGAGCAACGGTGACCTGGACATCAAGGAACGGATGAAGCTGCTGCCGCGCGTGGACAATATGAAGTCGCTGGGGCTCGGGTGGGTCGCGGGATACAACGGTAAACCGGCGCTCATCACGAAGTCTGGTTCCATCTACAAAGGCGATGACTATCTCGAGATCTGCATGAACACGATGCGCTTTGCGTACCTGACCAAAAAGGGTGTCAACTCGCTCTTTGGGCGCATCCCCGACTTTGAGCTGCACGCGGCCATCACCATCGAGGGGCGCGAGGACAGCGAGCTGCCTGAGCAAGCCGTAGCCGCCGTGCGGATAACTGGCCTCGACCTCCTCAAGCTCGCGTTTGAGCTCGAGGATTAGAACAGCCGGCTGAAATTTATACGTTCTCGGACGTGAGCTCGATACAACGGGGGGGGCTTATAATGCCTCGGATCCACTCGGGATCAACCTGGTCAACCTACCTGCCACTGAGTTCAAAATCAGGTGGGGGTGATAGTGTGAGAATGCAGAATCCAGGGCGGAAAGAATACCGGTCGCGGTAGAGAATGTACCCCGGTCCCCCGCCCGGCGCTAGCGCGACGCGCACTCTTGACCCAAGGAAGGGGGGACGTTCCAGCCACGGTCAGGGTGACCCAGTGTATGTTGAAAGTGACTTTTTGAGTGGGGGGAGATGAGGGACCGCGACCCTTTCAAACCCGACCCCACGAAGGCCAAACAGTGGTTTCGAGCCGGGTAAAACCCGGTTTACCTGAACTTTTTCACGCAAAACCCGGGTAAACCTGGACCGTACCTGGGTGAGCGATGCCGGAGCTCATTCGCGGCACTTGTGCTCACTGCGAGGCGGAGGAGGTCATCCTCAAGTACGCTCGGCACACGATGTGCAGCAAGTACGCGTGCCAGGCGGCCGCGCACTTGCTCGTCATCGCTCGCAGGTCCAAGGCGCAGAGTGAAGAGCGCAATCCAAAGGCAGCAGCGCCAACGTATTGCTACAAGATCCACTCCATCCACGGCCAGCGCGACGTGGATCCGGGGCAGTTGACAGCGAAGAAACGCCGAAACGCCGTTGACGACGCCGACTACGAGGATGCGTACCTGGTGCACGGTGACTTTGGTGAAGACGCTGACGACGATGGCTACAAGGACACGCGCTGGGTGCTGCTCAGTGACATCCTCACCTTGAGCGCGACGGACTTGAAGGTAGTGGTCACGTACGAGAAGACGCTGAACAAGCGGCAGGAGAAGAAGCGGCGCGCGCTCGAGGTTGCGGGTGATGAGGAGTGAAGGGAAGGGCTCCATTTCCCGACGGGGCCGATGTTGATCGGGCCCATAAAGGACGTTAGTCGGGCGCGCGCGCTGTAACGGCGCTTTGTCTTCTACTCTAACACAATACAATCCCAACGATTCTTCTTATGTGCATATTCTTCTTCTTATGCGCTGCAAATCATACTTTTACTAACGCTAATTCGTTAATCAGACTGTAATCAGCATGTAATCACGTATCCATGCAGTCGATGCGGGTGCTCACATCGAGATTCCGTGCAAGGCGCCAGCGCATCTTGGGGTCGTATGGCGGCTCAACCTGATGCTTTGCATTCTTCTTGGCGCGTGCTGCCTGCTGCCGCTTCTCGGGCGGGGGCTGGGGTGGGGCCAGCTTGAAGTCGTTTTTCTGACGGCCCTGTACTGCACGCAGCTCGCATGAGTTGATCACAAGGATCTCGGTGCCGACTTTTGCGTGGCGCAGGAAGGTGAGGCCCTCTGGGTCATCTGCAGTGCGATGGTAGTAGCAGCGGAGGAGGATGGCACACTCGCCCGCATCGTAGCGAAGCGCCTTGATGCCACGAAAGGCCACCTTCCAGCCCGCCTCGCCCTCAAGGGGCGGCCATTGCTGTCGACGATCAAATGGCCCTGCCAAGATAGGAGAGCCCCTGCGGCTAGCGTCGCCCAGCAATAGCCCAGCGTCGCCAAGCTGGCACGCCCAGAAATGGCCGGGGCGCATGTGCACCAGCTCCTCCTCTGCCCAGAGTACGCGCGCCTGCACCGCCGCAAACCTGTCTGCGCCTGTTTTCAGCAAGAGCTGCTTCAGCTCCTTCCAGAGCTCCTGCTGGCGCGCCTTGGCGTTGCGCTGGCCCGCTGCCTGGGTGCAGGTGATAGTGGCCTCCTCGTAGCTGTGCCGGGAGCCTCGCCCGTACTCATACTCGTTGAGGTGGCGGCGCTTGCAGCCGGCGATGTCGAGAAGGTTGTCCATGCCCTCACCTGTGTCAAAGGCAAGGCAGTGTGCTGGGCACCAGCAGCTGTATCTAGTCGCCCGAGTGGTCTAGTATATTTTCCATGTTTATCAGAACAGGCCCCAACCCGCTAGCGCTACCGATCAAGACCCTGTACACGCGACCTCGGTTGGGAATTTGAGTCGTACAGTCGACGTGGTCCTGGTCGCGGATAACGGCTATCCGCTATGTATGGGTATGGCCGCTAACATGGCCGCTATCGTCGCTGCCGCCCTGCTCGAACAAAGCTCGAACACGGCACGAGCGGGGAAGCGGGTCTACTGTATGATTCATGTTTATCACGGGCCCCCAACCCGAGCTGCGCGGCACCTTGTTCGCTTGTTGTCACCTGTTTGGGAATTGAATGGATTGACCGTCGGGGGTGGGGGCGGGGAGTGGAGGTCCACCGTCGAGTCTCTCGTCGAAATCTCGTCGAGTGGTCTACTTCTAGGTCTACTATGTTTCATGTTTATCAGGCCCGGAACCCTCTACACCTGTTTGGAGGCGGAGGCAAGGCCAAGGCGGGAACAGGCGGAAACGCGCGGCCGAATGCGAATCGGACGTGGCTTCACCCGGTCGCCGGTGGATTCCGTTAGTACGCCGGCGCGCGTCAACCGAACGAGCCGGAGCCCGCGTTCTATAGACGAGTATACGATAGCGTAGCGTACCGCGCGATATATTAATGCCGCTTACCGCCGAGCGGGACGTTAGCACACGTGTGTACTGTCGAGTGTGCACTTAACGCGTACCGACCAAACCCGCGTGAACCACGCTCCACGGCGGCGATACGGGCGGCCGGCAGCGTCGCGCGCACGACCCGCACGTGTCCCGCCTCAACGCGCCGACCCGGGACCCACACGACCTTGCAGACCTGCTCAACCATCCAGCGCCCTCAGCGGCAGTCTCCACTCAGTCGTCTCCGCCCTTGTCGATGGCCCATACAAACCTCGATACAAACCCATACAATATGCTTGCACAGCACTTCAGTCGGGGTTGCTTCCGAACTTCTGCCTCCTTCCTCCACTCGCTACGGCCCATCGCCCTAGTTGGAGTGCATCAAAGGCCGGGGGGCACTCGGTTGTGCGTCTTGCAAAAGGGGCACGCAGCAATAGGGGCATTCGGCGGCACACCAAATTGTTGTTTGCAATTGTAGCACGCCATCTTGGGAGTAGGGCGAGCCGGCTGCTGCGCTTGCTGCGGCGCACCGTACGGCTGCGCGTGCTGGACGCCGCCATATGGCTGCGCACGCTGTGGTGCACCGTGCTGCGCCTGCTGCGGCGCACCGTACGGCTGCGCGTGCTGGACGCCGCCGTATGGCTGCGCACGCTGTGGCGCGCCGTGCTGCGCCTGCTGCGGCGCACCGTACGGCTGCGCGTGCTGGACGCCGCCGTATGGCGTCGCACGCTGTGGTGCGCCGTGCTGCGCCTGCTGCGGGGCACCGTACGGCTGCGCGTGCTGGACGCCGCCGTATGGCTGCGCTTGCTGCGGCGCGGTGTACGCTTGCTGCGGCGCACCGTACGGCTGAGCTTGTTGCGGTGCACTGTACGGTTGAGTAGGCGCTGGGCACGGCGTCGCACGCTGCGGTACCACCTGCGTCGGCGGCGGTGGGGGGGCCACCGGCCTGATGATCTGAATGCGCTCGACCTTACGGGCATCCGAGATTTGTTGCGCCTCGCTACGAAACCCCTCGAACTGCTGGACGACTTTCTGGTAGAAGCCGAGGCCCTCAGTGAACCCTTCGTGCAGGTAACGCAACTGCTCGGCGCCCTTGTTGAGCCGTTCGAAATACGTGACGCGCTCGGGGTAGCTCGCCTCGGCAACGCTGGCCTCGCGGAACTTTTTGTGCTCCGTCTCCACGTGGCACAGTAGCCCGGCACGCCGATTATTGATTGCGAAGAGGCTCCTCCGCACCTCGTTCAGGGGCTGCATGCACTCGTCAAGCAGTTGATGCCTACTCTCGCCCTCGGCGCAATCGAGCACGCGTTCACAAAGCGACAGATCGCGCTCCTGCGCGTCCGCCTGCGCTTTGGCGGCACCCAGCGTGGCGGATGAGTCGATCTTGAGCTGCTCGAGCTGCTGGATCAAGCTGCGCAACTCGCCGACGCACGGCTCCTGCTCGAGGGTCGTGCCGTCCAGGTGCGGCATCTCGGCCTCGATCTCGGCGATGCTCTTCGTGATCAACATGAGTGAGTCCAACTCCTCGTCCATGCGCTTGCACAGCCCTTTGGTCACCTCCTTGGCCTTGTCAAACTGGCTCTTCCTATCGGACAGCTTTGAGCGGCACATCGTGAGATCCTCGGACGTCTTGAGGCTCGCTAGTTTTCCCTCCGGGTTCGGGAGCGAGCTCTGTTCGGCCACAAACTTTTTGTCCTCTTCCTCCTCCCTGTCCAGGATGGACTGCGCAAACACCGCTGGCAGCTCGGCTTTCTCCTCTGCCTGCTCGCACTGCATGCGCAGCTGTTGCAGCGTCTCGGCGCTGCCGAGCTGCTTAGCCTCGTTCACCTTTTTGAGCACTTCGGGCGGCAGGTGCATGTCCGCGTTCGTGCGGGCGTCAAGCTCGTGCGGTAGCTGCAGCGCCGAAAGTTTGCGACTCGCGTCCTCCGCGTCGGTACTCACGCGCGTCGACGCCTCCCGCAGCAGCTCCTGAACCTTCGTGTGGTGCTGCGCAACCAATCGCTCGACCGCGCGCGGCACGAGCATGCCACGAAGCGCGTCGCTCCCACCCAGGAGGGGCACTTCGGGAGGGTCGGTGGGGGCCACTAGCACCTTACGCTCCAACGGGGGCATGCTTGTGGGCACTGGCTCCTCGTAAATATCGCGACACTCCTTCTCGGCGGTCGTGTACACCAGCAGCAAGCGCACGAGCCCGTCCTCGATTGCCTTGAACTCGGGCGCGGGCACGCCCGAACTGCGCGCCTTGTCAACCGCTGCCCGGCCGCAAGTGACCGCGCGCCAAAGCCGAGCCACCTGGTTGCCGTACTCGGGCACCGGCTCCTTATTCTTCTCGACCTCAGCCGCGTGCTCCTCAGCGAGAGCCTCCGCCCACAGCTTGGAGCACTCGATGCGGCCTAGCCACGAGCGGTCGGGCTTGCTAAACAACCCTGCCTCGCCTGCCACGGCCTCCTCCATTTGTTTATTCGCCTCGAACCGTTTGAGCACGTCCGCGAAAAGCGAAGCCGTTCCCGCGCTCAGCTGGCTTTTGATCGTCGGGCTGCTGCCTTCCGAGCAGGCTGTGGGCACGCGTGCGGCAGTTGACAGGGGCCGGAAGCGACGGGTTAGACGCAGGGAGAGAGAGGAATAGAGAGAGATGGACAGGGAGGAAAAGGGGGACAGGGAGAATAGAAAAACCGGGTCAGTGCAGGGTCGAGAGGATGGCGCACCTTTTTCGTAAAAGACCCGCTGCGCCTGGGCCAGCATGAGCTGACGCAGCGCCTCCAGCATTGGTAGCTCCACGTCGGCGGTGAGCAGCTTGGGATCCAAGCGCGGTGTGAGGCCCCAGATTGCGCCCTTGATCAGACTGAACGCCGCGTCGAGGCAGCCAGCCGCCTGCTTGAAGAAGTTGGCCGCGTCGCGGAAGCCGCCCTGCTCAGCACCGCGTTGCTGCGCCGCTGCAGCCTTGAACGACAGCGCCGCCGCCGCTGAAAAGTAGGCGCATGCTCGCTCCCACTTGAGATCAGCATACTCGCACTTCTTGCTTGGCTGGAAGGCGTCGCGCCACTTAAAGAGCACCTGCAGCTCCGCACCAGACTTGTCAAAACGGCTTTCGATGAATCTCACGCTGGCCTCGTACTGCAGGAACGAGTTCGTGACGTCATCAGCCGTGTACTGCGTGAGCTTGTCGATGGCCACCAGTAGGTTGCGCTTCTGTTGCAGTTGCTGGACAAACTCCCGAGCCCCTGCTGGTAAGGGAATGCGCTTAGCTGCACAGCGATCCTGGAGCTCCCGCAGCAGCGCAATACCGAGGTCGGCTTCCTTGGGTCTCTTCAGTGGGATGACGATTAGCGGCGCCATTTTTCAGCTCGGGTTTTTGTCACGGTCCTCGAAGAGACTACAAGGGTTCTGTATGAATACTAGGATTCCAACCTTCAAATATCAGTGCACACACGCGTGCGTGGCCTCCCCGCGCACAATCGCACTGCACCCAACCCTGCCCCGAACGTCCAAGAGCGCTGCGCGGCGCTGTGTCTCCTCTGTGTCACGCACTCCGAATTCACGCGCGAGCCTCTTCAAATTTGAGCCTCATCACAGACCACTCCATATGGCATATCCGCATACGAATAACGATCCGTCCCCCGCGACCCAGCAAACCAGGGGCCACGGCACGACCGCGGCCAAGCCCGGGAAATCGGGCAAATCGCGTGCACTCCGCACAATGCCGAGCGAGACTTTAGTCTCAAGGATCAGCATCCTGCGTGGGGCGTGCATACACTCGCCTCCAGTGTGGAATGCTCTCCGTCGTGAACAGGAACCTCCAATCAAGCACTGAAACCTCCAACTTCAAGCGTGATATCGCAGCTCCAGCGGCTCCCCTCACATCACCTCACATCACGTCAGTAGATGTCTTTGAGCACCCAAATGTATGCTCGGTGACGTGCCTGTACTGCTGACCAGGCACGAGCCACACAGGAGGGAAGTGTGCGCGGTTGACCGAATCCGGAAAGTGCTGCGTCTCGAGGCAGAAACCATGATGCTTCCCGTAGATCACGGAGCCGCTACGGCCAGCGATTCCATCGAGGTAGTTGCCCGTGTAAAACTGCACGCCTGCACGCGGCAGGAAACGTAGCGGGTCAAGACGTGCGGGTATCAAGTCGGCGCGGAGTGGCTGTGAAGCAGCTGATCAACGAGTGCACCTGGCTCCGTCGTGCGCACCACCATGACTCGCCCACTCGTGGGTTCGTGCACCGTTGCCACGAGGCGCAGCCCATCGGTGCCCACCGTTGGGCGAAGGCACCAGTTGTGGTCGTAGCCCATACCCTGATCGGCCTGGGCCAGGCCGTGATCCGCAATGGTGGCCTTTCCGCGTAAGTCCATTGCACCGCTCACGGCACGGATCTCGCCGGTGGGGATCGAGGTATCATCCACAGGAGTATAGAAGTCCGCCGCAAGCTCGATCTCGTGCTCAAAGATGGTCGAGGCGCCGCCGTCCTGAGATTCGTCCCGCGGCACAATGTAAGCGGGGTTTGTGATGCGCGGACGAGGCGATGCAGGAAAGGGCGGTGCTTTCCAACAAGCGAAGCGAACCTTGAGATTCCAGTAAGTGTGATTGGTGAGGTTACACGGTGTCGTGGCGTCGGACGTGGCGGCGTACTCCATGCGAAGAGACGTAGGCGTCGGGAGAGAGTAGGTGACGATTGCATGCAGGTTGCCAGGATATCCCTCGTCCCCGTCTTTGGACTCGAGTTCTAGAGTGATCGACGTCGCAGTGGCAGCGGTGACACTCCAGTTGCGTTTGTCATAGCCGACCTTGCCTCCATGAAGATGGTTTGGCCCGTTGTTTGTTGCGAGGCTGTAAGTCTTGCCGTCGATGGAGAAGGAACCCTTGGCGATGCGATTGGCTACGCGACCAGCCACACAGCCGAAGTATGGACTGGTGCCATCGCTGTAGGGTGCTGCATCGTCGAATCCAAGGCTCACCTCCCCGAGGTTGCCGCTTGCATCTGGCGCGAGCACCGAGGTTATGGTGGCTCCAAGCGTGATAACTTGCACGCGCAAGGAGGACTCGCTGTGCTGCAACGTGTAACGTTCGATGGGTTCCCCCGAGACGGCTCCAAAGATGTCCGGCATGACGATGAATCGTCGACGATCTTTCGACGCAAAATCGCCAGGCTGCAGAGACTGGTCTGAGAGGAAAATGTGCCCCAAACGACGCCTTTTTAGCGTGTGACACCCTGATTCCTAAGCATCGAATGACATGTTGAGACATCATGTCCGCACACGCAGGCGCGAGCACTGCCGCACGGACCACTGTACCCGTGTAACCCCCGTTCGCCCCGTGGATCACGGCCTGGAGCGCCCAACTGGTTCCCGTGGGAATCGCTTACTTCTTTGCCATGCGCGACTTGGTCTTGTCCGCGAGGACGGAGTCGAAACCCGACCCCATGTTGCTCGAAATGGAGACCGCCTGCCGGACGAACTTGAAGTCGGGCTCGAGCACCGCGTCTAGGCAGAACGCCGCGACGTCGGCACGCGTGATAGCACCCGCATCTTGGTCCTTGCCAGCCGTCACGATGCCCGTGGGCGGCCCGGTCTTCAACCCGCCGGGTCTCACGAGGCAGTATTCCAGATCGGATCCGGCCGTCGACACCACCTCCTCCTGCTTGTTCTTGTCGGCCATGATCGAGCTCATCACGGTCATCATCAGCAGCCGAAACGCCCATGGTGCTTGATCCATGCTGTCTCCCGCGCCAATGGTCGTTACCACCGAGATACGTTTGACGCGATTTTTTTTCATGGCAGCGACAATGTTGGCGGTGCCGTCCTGCAGCATCGTGGGGCCGACATCCTTGGTCTTGCCACCGAGCGCAACGACCACTCCAGAGACCTTGCCCGAGGCGAACACGGCATCGACGTCCGCCTTGTTAGTCACCGAGCCTTGCTTCACTGTGAGCTTGCTGGTGCCAAATGGCTCGCCCTCTTTGAACGTACTGGAAGTGCGCGGGCTTTTGAGCTTCGCAGGGTCGCGCACAAGGCACGTTACATCCTCCCCTCTCTCGAGAGCCTGTAGCACCGCCTCTGAGCCAGTGCCGCCCGACGCTCCGAAAATGGCGATAGAGCAGTGCGGCGCAGGCGCCCGCGGCGCTAACCGCGGTTGCAGCAAGAGCGCATTTGAGCTCGTGCAGAGGAAGAGGAAAGACAGCAGCACGTGCGACATCTCGAGCTATCGAAATTGACGAACTCAGATGATTGCGCGAGTGATGTTGACATGGTACGCGCTGCTAGTTTCAATAAAGTTGTGTTTGCGACCCAGACGAACATTGTCCACGGCGACGTGTTAGTCGCACTGGCTCAGTGACGTGGCGCAGACGAGACATGGAGTCGAATCAATTTCGAGATGTTCGTGGCACGTAATCGCATCGGACTCCGCGCGTCCGCGGCCCGTGCAAGTGGCGTTGGCAGAATGTGTGGCCCAAAGCCGGTGCTGTCCACGAGCAGCCGCGCTTTCTGGGGCGGCGCCTTCGAGACCGAGTTTGAGGAGAACCGTGCAAAGGCTCGCCGCCGCCGCCTGCGAGGCTTCCTCAGCTCGATGGAGCTCCTCCCCGCGGGTGCCATGGCGGCACCGCAAGAGATCACGCGCTCCATTTTCGCCGCGCACGCACCGGGCGGATCGTTTCGTTCGCAGGAGCACCTGCGCCAGGCTGTTGACGGCGTCCGCATGCGCCTCTTAGACTTGCAAACTGCTGGGCCCTTCATTCTGCAGCTCGAGGCATCTGATGGTGGCAGCAGCAGCGTGGGGGCTGCGGCGCCCCACTCACCTTCGCCTCCCAACGACGGCGCATCTCCCAACGCTCTGACAACGCCACCGCCGCTGCCGCCCAGTGAGCTTCCTGAGCTGACACCAGATGTGCTGACCGAGGTGCAGCAGCATACGCTCGCGAGCATGCGCATGGCCGCAGCGATCGACGGCTTGCCATCGTTGTGGACAGCGCTGGCACAGCCGGCCCCGAGTGCCGGCACCGCCGAGCCGACATCACCGAACGACGCTCTCACAGTGCCCCTGCCGCTGGCTGTCGATGCCGCGTTCGCCCTGAGCGATCCGAATCCATGGGAGCGTGTGCGCTTCCGAGTGTCGCTCGCCCAAAGCCAAGTGGGTGGCCGTGTGGCCGTGGAGGCTAAGGTCGCAGCCCCGACGGCCGACGAGGTGCGAGCGGCAGCACGAAGCACGATGCACGCCGCGGAGCCGCTGCTGAGGACGTTGCTCGCCCAAACAGAAATGCTCGACCAGCCCGAGCGTCAGCGACTCGCGGCACTCCAGCTAGCGGCGCCGACGAGTGAGCCGCCACCACCTGTGGGCGGCGGGCTGCGCGCACGCTTCCGTCGGCTGCGCTGGCTGCGCAATCTCCAGCCCAGCGCAGCCGAGGTGCTCTTGGAGGAGCTCTGCCGCAAGAGCCGTCTCGAGCGCCTCGGTTGGCTCATCCTCGGACGGCGCTGGGACAGGGAAGCCAAGGCAGCTACGGCCGCGGCCGGCGGTGCGCCGCTCGCGGTCATCGCCGCGGGCGACGGACGGTATGGCGCACTGTATGCGGCGCTGCGCAGCGACAGTACCATGCACCTCGCGCTGACCGGAGCGCTCTTCGCGTATAACGATCGGCAGTCCACGAGGCGCCGCCGTATGATGAACGCACTCAAAGCCATCGCGCTGTTCGTCGGACTTAACTTCGTCGACTTCGCGATTTGCAACCTCTGAGCTCGGCTCGCGACCATGCCGCATTTGGCACGCAGGAAGGCAGGAAAAAGGCAGGATGGCCGTGTGTTTCGTTGGCTTTCCAACGGTACAAAAGGTGTTCTTCTTCACAGAGTACTCCAGACTGTGTTGAGTCTCCACACCTGCAGAAACACAAGGACTTGCCTTGCCTTGCTTTTGCCTGCACTTTTTTGCCCGGACACGGACGACATGGAGGCAGCGCGCCGCCCGCGTGTGAGTGCGCCTGGGATCCGCATCCACGGCGATGGCGCTGCGCGTCAATTACGCTGGTGGGAGCTGCCTATGGAGGACCTACGCGAGGCCCCAAGGCTCGCCTCGCCACGCACGCCACGCACGAATGATTTAACCGGTGTGATCTCAAAAGTAGACTGTCACCGGAGGCCCAAGCTCAGAGGAATAGAGGCTGGCGATTCCAACGCCAATTCTCACGATCGCAAGGCCTGGGCAGAGGAGTACCTGCGACTGAGCCTCTATCTCGAGTCTGCATATGCAACAGAAGCAGGCCTGGAGCACGATGATGCAGAGTACTATGACGACAAGACGAAGGTCGGGCAATTGCTCGCGCATTTTGACCACGACGCCGATGCGAAGAAAAATCAGTTGCGTAAAGCGCGCCGTGACGCACGCCGGGCTGCCCAGCTAGATGGCAGCACGACGCTCGCGCGACATCTGACGCACGCTGAAGACGCGGAGGATGTGGCCGAGGAGCAGAGGCTCCTGCACGAGCGAGCGAAAGCTGACGAGCGCACCGTGGCGAGGCGCGGCGATGTCGCACGATTAAGTCGCAGACTCGGTCAGACCGAGTCAGTCACAGATCTGGGGAGAATCTGGCCAACTGCCCATCCGTTCTCCACGCTGCGCGCCACGAGCAATGTCGGCACGTGGTGGCCTATTCATACCCATGCGAAGCCGGTATGGGGAGGGAACGATCCTGGACCGGTCACTGTCTCTACCATCGTGCGCGTATGACCATGCGCTGTAGGATGCATCTGGAAGAGGTGCGAGCGCCAATCCTCCTCCTCGGCCTGCGCACGCCTCGCGTTTGATTTTGCCCCCGCGCCCGGCGGCCAGAGCCGGGAGCCCGGAGGTGGAGGTCCCCTGGGGCGCAAACCAGATATGCATAGGGCCCAATACGGCGCTATTGCACTCTCCAGTGTGAAGTCGGCTCGGAATACAAAGCGTTTTCTTCGACGTTTTCTGGGCCGCGAACGCGGGGACGGAACGCGAAAATGTCTAATTAGGTGAAAACGCGACGCGACACGCGACCGGCCCGACGGAGTGAAGCTGAGATCAGGTCGCGCACCCGAACCGTAAGGATGGAAGTGTGGGAATTTTAACCTTGTGACCGAAACAGCGCGAGCGCCTTTTTGCTGTGTAGCTCGAAGCACCCTGCTGTGTAGCTCGAAGCACTGTGTGCCGCTCGAAGCGGACGGCTTCAGCGCGCCCTATGCCGTACATACTCGTCGATCCTGATCGCCAGCAGCACGTGCTGGCCACCCATGGGCACAGTAACCACCGCTCGACCTTTCTCCGTCGCCGCTGCTGCCCACCCACCTGCCAACGCCATCGCCACCTGACTCAGCTCCGCCAGTGAGCCCAACGTACAGCA
>Ga0210242_100122_pt1 | contig 59184 bp, 65 predicted proteins | sample ChrtobMeP5a_16mM_FD_155445 | JGI IMG/M metagenome (GOLD analysis project Ga0210242, IMG submission 155445) | Chrysochromulina tobin associated microbial communities from unialgal haptophyte culture, Seattle, Washington, United States - P5a_16mM | ecosystem: Host-associated > Algae > Haptophytes >... | reverse complement strand
CGCGCCCCCCCACCGGCCCTTGGCAGGGGGCGTGGCGTCAGTCAGCGTGCAGTCCCGCAAGCTCGCGTGGCTCAGATCGCAGTCGGAAAGGTCGGCGTGGGAAAAGTTGACGCCGACGAGCGTGGCGCTTCTGAATGATGCGCCTTTGAAGATGCACCCCGAAAAGTGGCACGCCTTGTCAAGTACCATGCGACTAAAGTCCTCGCCCGTGAAGTCGAGGCCCGAAAAGTTGGAGCGCCCTGCGCCGTACTGGTCCATAAAGTCGCGCGACGTCATGCCCTTGGAGCTAATGTACCCCGCCGCGCGCAGCTCGTCCGTCGCCCACGCGACCTTCGCCTCGGACAGCGTATAGCCCACCACGCGCGCCTCCGCGCACGTGTAGCCCGCCGCCTTGGCCATGCCGCAGTCCACGCCGTCAGCCTTGATTTCCGCGAGAGCAGCACGACGCTGCTTCACCTCGGCCAGCGTCGCCGGCCGCGAGGCACCGCTCGCGCTTCTAGGTAGCTCGAGCTCCGCATTGAGGCGCGCCGCGAGAGCCTGGTTGTGTGCGCGGACCTCCTGCAGCTCCTTGCGCAGCTCCGTCATCTGGGTGAGCAAGGATTGCACGAGCTGCATCGCGGCGCTCTGTGTGGCCTCCGCCCTGACATGCTTCGCGTCCTGTTCCGCCGCGGCCTTGACCTGCCTCGCGTCCAGCTCGTTCACTGCCTTCTCCAAGATGTCCACCTGCACCAGCATATGGCCGCACACCAGCTCGGGGGCGAGGGCGGTCGACGCCATTGTGATGAAGAAGTGTGCGGCAAAGTCGAGCGCTCTAGTTTGGGCTCAGTACGACGCTTTTTTTCCTCCATTAGTGTGAGCGTCTGAAGGGCGTCGTTGCGAACGTATAGCCCGTCGGCGAGGTAGCATTTCATTATGAATTCACACTTACTTCACAGCAGGCCGATACACATACAACAAGGCGTGCGTGTCGACGTCTATGGTCCCTGTACAGCGGGCGAACTCGGTCTCTTTCACGATGCTGACTCATGCTCTTGCTGTCGTCCTGCACCATCTTGGCAGTATCTTGGCAGTATCTAGGGCCGTAGGCGACCGCCATCTCGCATAACGCAGATGCTGCGTGGAAGGTGCCCGGCACGCCCATAGTCTAGAGGACGAGACTTGGGATCGCGGCACCGAGGGGCTGTCCCACGCGGGCATGTGGCGCCATCAACGAAGTTCAATCCCATTCCAGTCATATCTCCCTGCGCCGCCACGCGAGGACGCCACGCGCACGAGCGGGCGTGAGTCGGCAGCGCGGGCTCGCCACGCCGGCGGCCGGGCCGCACGCAGGGCGCGCGGGCCGCACGCGCGGCGGCACGGCGGCGGCCGCGGCCCGGCTCGCCGGGCGGAGGGGGGCGGAGGCGGAGGGCGCGCGCGGCGAGGGTCAACCTGGGTTCGATTCTCGGCGGGGGCTTTCCTTGATGCCAATAATGTTCGTTAGAATTATAACCAGCCGCCCTGCCCTCTTGCAAGGTGAAGCCGGCCTGCATGCACTCCCTCGGATCGAACCCGGCCTGCTTCGCCTCAGCGCACGTGTAGCCCGCCTGCTTCATCTCAGCGCACGTGTAGCCCCCCTGCTTCGCCTCAGCGCACGTGTAGCCCCCCTGCTTCATCTCAGCTAGCGTGAAGCCCCCCTGCCTCGCCTCAGCGCACGTGTAGCCCCCCTGCCTCACCTCAGCGCACGTGTAGCCCGCCTGCTTCGCCTCCGCGCACGTATAGCCCGCCGCCTTGACCATGACGCAGTCCATCTTCGCCGCCTTGATCTTTGCGAGCGCATCACGACGCTGGATCAGCTCTTCGAGCGTCGCCGGCCGCGAGGCACCACTCGCGCTTCTCGGTAGCTCGAGCTCCGCATTAAGGCGCGCCGCGAGAGCCTGGTTGTGTGCGCGGACCTCCTGCAGCTCCTTGCGCAGCTCCGTCATCTGGGTGAGCAAGGATTGCACGAGCTGCATCGCGGCGCTCTGCTTGGCCTCGGATTCAGCCACGGCCTTGATATGCTTCGCGTCCTGTTCCGCCGCGGCCTTGACCTGCCTCGCGTCCAGCTCGTTCACTGCCTTCTCCAAGATGTCCACTTGCACCAGCATATGGCCGCACACCAGCTCGGGGGAGAGCGTGTTCGACGCCATTCTGATGAAAGACGAGCACTCAAGGCTCAATACGACGCTTTCCTCTTTTGTCGTAGGGAGCGTCTGTCGGTACGAGATTGGGCTCAAAACGACGCTTTGCCCAAATTTAGTCGTAGGGAGCGTCTATCGAGCAAATGGACTGCCTGATAGTGGCGTAACTTTTTGGGGCGCGGACACGTGAAAAGCGCGCGCACCGGCTCTTGTGCAACTCAGCTCATGGTCTGTAAAAAAGAGTCCGACCGGCGCGATCGCTTGGTGGGGCTGGGCGCAGACGTGCCGCCGCGGCTACCGGTGCTCGCATCGAGCCCATGCTCGAGGCGCCCGGGCGAGGGCGGGGGCGAGGAGGAGCTACGCGCGCCCGGTACGGCGCTTAGAGGCTCGGCGCCCGAGCGTGGCGGCGCACCTTGAATGCGGCCCATGGCGCGGGCGAGCCGGGCTCGGTCCTCGGAGGAGAGCCCAATTAGTAGGTAATTAGTAGGTAATTAGTAGGTAATTAGTGGGTCATTAGTGGGCCCATGGCGCGGGCGAGCCGGGCTCGGAGGAGAGCCCAATCGAGCGAAGCGGCACGGAGCGTAACGACCTTGAATGCAGCAGATGCATGCGTGGCGGCGGCGTCATGGGCGTTGATGACGTGACGGGCGCCGTCCTGGGCGTCGACATCATGCTCGTCCCGTAACGGTCGGCAGAGGGTCCATTGCATGCGTAACGGTCGGCAGAGGGTCCATTGCATGCGTAACGGTCGGCAGAGGGTCCATTGCATGCGGATGCCTCGGCGGTAGCGGCGCTGCGACGGCAGAGAGTCCCCGCCGCCGCCGCCGCACTGCCACCGCCGCCGCAGCCGCCGCCGCCGACGTCAGTCGCATACAGAGCAAGGGATGAGCAGCGCGCCGACACGGCGCCCTCGTAACGGCCAGTGGCCTAAGCTGCCGACACGGCGCCCTCGTAACGTCCCTTGGCTTTGGCTGCCTCCTCCTCCGCCGCCGCCACGCTGGCAATGGTGTCGCCGCCCCCCTCGTAGCCCTCCTCGTAGCGCTCGTCACGGCGCCAGCGCTCCTCGTAGCGCTCGTCACGGCGCCCCTCGTAGCGCTCGTCACGGCGCCCCTCCTCGTAGCGCTCGTCACGGCGCCAGCGCTGCTCGTCGCGCCATTGGATGACGTGGTACATGAGGAGGCCGCACACGACGATCCCGAAGCCCGCGAGATTGGCACGTGTCACCTGATGAAAAGGGCCATCAGCATGGTCAATCACGAGATTGGCAAATGTCACCTGATGAAAAGGGCCATCAGCATGGTCAATCGGAGATTGGCACCTGATGAAAAGGGCCATCAGCATGGTCCATCGGAGGCCATCCGCGGTCATCAGGACTCAGAGCCTGACCTGATCGCCCAACACGACGCTCGCAATCAGGAGGGTCGCCATCTCCTTGAGCACGCCGAGCACCTGATGAGGGGCGCAATCAGAAGGGGCGCGATCAGGAGGGGCGCCATCAGGAGGGACGCCATCAGAGGCCATCAAGAGTTTCGTGAGCGCCGTGCCGAGCACCGAGAGTGAGAGTGACGAGGTGAGCGAGACGAGGGCGTATTCACACATGAGGAGTGTGAAGACCCCACACGCGACCGCACAGACGGGTAGCAGCAGAGCGCATCCAAAGGCCGATAAGGAGCGGAAGGCCGGGGAGGCGAGGGCCGCGCGCTCAAAGAGGAGCGCGCCGAGCAGCGAGCCCGCCGCACACGCGGGGGAGATGTAGAAGATGGAGGCGAGGGGGCTTGAGTGGATGGCCTCGCGCGCGCTCGGGCGCTCGCCACGGCGCTCGCTCGGGTCGCTCGGGCGCTCGCCACGGCGCTCGTCGCTTGTCGTGGTGTGGCTGAGGAGGAGCTGCGTGAGCACCTGATGAGAGTCGCAATCAGAAGGGCGCCCATCAGTAGGGCGCCATCGTGAGCACCCAGCGCAGCCCTCCGGATGAGGGTCGCAATCAGAAGGGCGCCCATCAGAAGGGCGCCATCGTGAGCACCCAGCGCAGCCCTCCGGATGAGGGTCGCAATCAGAAGGGCGACCATCAGAAGGGCTGAGGAGGAGCTGCGTGAGGATCTGATGAGGGTCGCAATCAGAAGGGCGCCATCGTGAGCACCCAGCGCAGCCCGCTGAAGACGCAGCTGAGGAGGACGTAGCTGAGCCCTTGCTGCTCCTCCTCCGACCAGCCAGCTGCATGCGTGCCTGATGAGGGAGGCAATCAGCATGCACTCAGTGAGCCCCAGCTGCTCCTTCTTCGAGGCAGCCGCATGCCAACGCCGCGACCGCGCCGTCCCGAGCGCTCGCTTTCGGTCGACGCGCCGGTGCTCGACGCACCGGTACGCGCCGTGGTGGGCACGGCGGCGAGGGCGCCGCCCAGGACGACGCTCAGCACGGAGGCGCAGAGCGGTGCGGAGAAGGGCTGCGATCCGAAGGCGATCAGCGGTCATCAGCATGCAATCAGATGCAATCAGATGCAATCAGAATGCAATCAGCATGCAATCAGCATGCAATCAGCATGCAATCAGAAGGGCTGCGATCCGAAGGCGATGAGGAAGAGGGGCTCATTAGCGGGTCATCAGGGGCTATCAGGGGGTCATCAGGGGTACTCAGTGGGTCCTCAGGGGTAATTAGTGTGTCCTCAGGGGTCATGACCTGCAATCCGAAGGCGATGGCGAAGAGGAGCACGAATGCGGGCGTCGTCCCGCGCAGGATGGTGTGCAGCGAGACCGGTAGCCGCATCAGCGCCAGGTTGGAGAAGCCGATGTCGAGGGCGGTGAGCAGTCCAATAGGGCCGACGACCGTTACAAGCAGTCGGGGTGCGAGTGTCGGTGGGCGTAGGCTGGGCACGCGTGTGAGGACCCATGCAATCAAGCACACGACGAGGTTGTTCATCGTGTTCAGCAGGAAGGGGAAGCCGAAGCGCTCGCCAGCCAGGAGCCATTTGTTGAGGAACGTGATGGACATCGAGGCAGTGTACCTGCCATGGTCATCAGAGGTCATCAGCTGTGATTAGAGGTCATCAGAGGTCATCTGAGGTCATCAGCGGTCATCAGAGGTCATCAGAGGTCATCAAAGGCCATCAAAGGTCATCAGCGGTCATCAGATGCAATCAGCATGCAATCAGCATGCAATAAGCATGCAATCAGCATTGAATCAGCATGCAATCAGCATGCAATCAGCATGCAATCAGCATACCATCCGATTGTGAGCCCACATAGCCGGAAGACGCGCGCCAAGGCCGCTGGCGAGTAGCAGCGCAGCAGTCGGGGCGGGAGGGCGGCAGCCGCGGAGTCACCATTGCCATATTTGGAAGTAACGGAGTCACATTTGCCATATTTGGAAGATATGGAGTCGTATTTGCCATATTTGGCAGCGTCGACAGCGTCGCCTTGGCCTTGAGCGCCATGTCGGGCACTTGGGCCAGCCAGGGCTACATCGGCTGGTACGCCGTGCACCTCCGTCCGCGCTTGAGCCTCCTGATCCGCCTCCGCCTCCTCCTGCCTCCTCGCCGCCGCCTCCTCCGCCGCCTCCTGCCTCCTCGCCACCGCCTCCTCAAGGTCGCAAAAGAGAGGTTCGAGGTGCTCCTCCGTGTCGGGCGCGCTCCAATCGGGCAGCAGCACCTGCATGCAATCAGTAGCAATCAGTAGCAATCCGTAGCAATCAGTAGCAATCAGTAGCAATCAGTCGCAATCAGTCGCAATCAGTCGCAATCAGTCGCAATCAGTCGCAAACACCGTGCGGTCGCTCGTCCAAAAGCGGTAGAACAGCGCCCCATCGGCGGCGTCGGGCGCCGTGTCGAGCGCCTTGAGTCTGAGAGGTTCCCACTCCAATCCGATGGCTCGCACCTGATGAGGGAGGCAATCAGGCGCCGTGTCGAGCGCCTTGAGTCTGAGAGGTTCCCACTCCAATCCGATGGCTCGCCCCTGATGAGGGAGGCAATCAGCATGCAATCACGCTCGCACCTGATGAGGGAGGCACTCAGCATGCAATCTCTCTATCCGACTCGCCCCTGATGAGGGAGGCACTCAGCATGCAATCTCCCTATCCGACTCGCCCCTGATGAGGGAGGCACTCAGCATGCAATCTCCCTATCCGAGGTCTCGCACCTGCTCCCAGAAAGTACCCATGCCTGCACGCTCGACGTCGCTCGGGAAGGCGCCCAGAGCCACCGCGCCCGGCCGGGCGCTGAGCAGCAGGGCGAGGGCGTGAGGAAGAGCCGCACCTGATGAGGGAGGCAATCAGCATGCATTCACGCTGAGCAGCAGGGCGAGGGCGTGAGGAAGAGCCGCATCTGACGAGACCCACCAGCGGTCATCAGTGGTCATCAGTGGTCATGAGCGGTCATTTTAGGAAACCAGGCGTGAGGGAGAGCCGCACCCATCACGCCGCTGTAGACGCAGTCCGCGAACAGCACGACGTCCCATGTGCCGGGACGTGCCCGCAAGACGTCGGCTTGCAACGAGAAGTCGACGGCCATGCCCTGAACGCGGCCCACGCAGCCGCAGAGCGCCGCATTCTCCTCGAGCTGATCGGCTGTGAGCTTGGCGTTCATATCTGTCGCGGCGACCGCGGCTGCGCCCAGGCGTGCGGCGAGGAGGGACGGGAGCGCCAGCCCGCATCCAAGTTCGACCACGCGACGTCCTCGAATCTGATCGGGATGCTCGAACAAGTAGCGGGCGAGGATGCGCGACGCCTTCCAGAGGTTGGCACCCGTCAGACCGTCGCTGTACATACCGTTGCGGATACGCAGCACCAGCTCGCGATCGAATTCGATGGTCGTGATGGGCGGAGAGCCATGCTTGCCGCTCGATCGCATGCCTTCGGTGAGGAAGAATCGGCTGGCTATGAATACACAAACTTTCACACTAACTTCACAGCCGACTGGGCCAGACTGAGCGGGCGATCTCGGTCTATTTCACGATGCTGACTCATGCTCTTGCTGTCGTCCTGCGTCCTGCACATGATCTTGGTAACGTCGGCCGGCAGACACCTCGCGTTTCCTTATTTAACACTTTCATCAAGAATTGCAGATGCTGTGGTAGGTGCCCGGCACGCCCATAGTATAGAGGACGAGACTTGGGATCGCGGCACGGCAGGGCTGTCCCACGCAGGCATGCGGGGATGCGGCGCCATCAAGCATCAACGAAGGAGGCTCCCATCCCAGTCAGCATAACTCCCTGCGCCGCCACGCGAGGACGCCACGCGCACGCGCACGAGCGGGGGTGAGTCGGCAGCGCGAGCTCGCCACGCCGGCGGGCGGCACGCGCGCGCTGCAGGGCGGCGGCCGCAGCCCGCCTCGCCAGGCGGAGGGGGGCGGAGGCGGAGGGCGCGCGCGGCGAGGGTCAACCTGGGTTCGATTCTCGGCGGGGGCTTACCGTTATTCCAATAATGTGAATCAGAACGAAAACCAGCCGCCCGGCACTCTTGGAAGGTGAAGCCGGCCTGCTTGCACTCCCTCGGAATGAACCCGGCCTGCTTCGCCTCAGCGCACGTGTAGCCCGCCGCCTTGAGCCCCTCGACGTAGCACCCCTGCTTCGCCTCAGCGCACGTGTAGCCCACCTGCTTCGCCTCAGCGCACGTGTAGCCCGCCGCCTTGAGGCCCTCGATGTAGCCTGCCGACCTCGCCTCAGCGCACGTGTAGCCCCCCTGCTTCGCCTCAGCGCACGTGTAGCCCGCCTGCTTCGCCTCAGCGCACGTATAGCCCGCCGCCTTGACCATGACGCAGTCCATCTTCGCCGCCTTGATCTTCGCGAGCGCATCACGACGCTGGATGAGCTCTTCGAGCGTCGCCGGCCGCGAGGCACCACTCGCGCTTCTAGGCAGCTCGAGCTCCGCATTGAGGCGCGCCGCGAGAGCCTGGTTGTGTGCGCGGACCTCCTGTAGCTCATGGCGCAGCTCCGTCATCTGGGTGAGCAAGGATTGCACGAGCTGCATCGCGGCGCTCTGCTTGGCCTCGGATTCAGCCACGGCCTTGATATGATTCGCCTCCAGTTCCGCCACGGCCTTGACATGCTTCGCGTCCTGTTCCGCCACGGCCTTAACCTGCCTCGCGTCCAGCTCGTTCACTGCCTTCTCCAAGATGTCCACCTGCACCATGATATGGCCGCACACCAGCTCGGGGGAGAGTGCGGACGACGCCATTGTGATGAAGAAGTGTGCGGCAAAGTCGAGCACTCTAGTTTGGGCTTTACGTTGGTGGCGAGACGCGAGGCGCGCATACCCAAGTATTTCCCCACAGCCCTCTTCACGCTGGACGAAGGTCGACTGCCTCGACTCCCCGCTCAATACGTACTAGTGTATAATCTAGAACTTATTTCCGAATTTTTCCGCGCCATTTTTTGGGGATGTTTGAAACGTTTCAAAAAACTCCGACAATCTACTGAACACTTAATAATCGTGACGGCGCCGGTCACGCTCATAATCGTCCCCCCCCCTCCTCTCATACTCGTCGTCGTCCCTCCGGCTGCGAGGAAGGCCGCGATGATGGCCATCCCGCCGATCGTGCTCGCGCTCGCGCTCTCGATCGAGATCGCGATCTCGATCACGCTCCCTGTCACGATCGCGATCGCTGCGCTCATCACGGCGCCGCCTGTCATCATACCGGCCTTCACTGCGCTCGCGCTCATCACGGCGCTCGCGCTCATCACGGCGCTCGGACCGTTCCCCATCGTCGCGCCCCCTCCCCTCCCTTCCCTCCCTCTCCTCCCTGCGCGAGTCCGACGGCAGCATGCCGGGGGGCATCCCAGCCACCATCGGCGCCGGACTGGCCATCAGCGGCATGCCGGCCGTCGGAGGAAAGCCCGGAGGAATCATCGGCAGTCCATTCACACCCATCGGCAGTCCATTCACACCCATCGGCAGTCCATTCATACCCATCGGCAGTCCATTCATACCCATCGGCATTATCGGCATTCCATTCATACCCATCGGGAAGCCGGGGGGCATCAAGTTGGGCCTCCACATGGTCGACGCCAAGTTGGGGCCTGCATGCATGCCGCCCAGGCCCATGGCGCCCGACATGGCGCCCATGAGCCCCCCGGCCGCAGCCCCTGCAAACGCCAAGCCCGGATTGGAGAGCGCCGACGGCGGCAGCTTGCCTTGCTTCACCTTGTCCGCGATCACGTCGGGGTGGTGGGGTGGCAGGTGGCGGTACTTGCACTGCTCGCCTCGCTGCAGTCGCGAGCACATCCCGCGGTTGATGAAGTCGAAGCACATGGACGCCCCTTGCCCGGGGTCTGCAGGTAGGCTCGGCTGCGTCCGCGCAGTCATGTTCATCAGCGCTGCCGCGGCGATCGGATCGGTAGGGGCGCACATGGACGCCCCGCCCCAGCACGACGGCGGGATCGCGGGCGGGATGGCAAGCGAGCCCGCCGCCGCCGCCGCCGAGGGCGCCGTGCCGGGCGCCGCGGCGGCGCCCGCCGCGGCGCTCGCTGCCCCTAAGCCGTTGGACGCGCCGCCGGGCGCCGTGCCGGGCGCCGCCCCTAAGCCGTTGGACGCGCCTCCGGCTGCGCTGTTGCCGGCGAGCATCGCCTGCGCTTGCAGCGGCGTGAGCTTACCGTGCCTGACACGGTCGGCGATCACGTCGGGGTGCGTGGGGGGCAGGTGCCGGTACTTGCACATCTGCGCGGCCCGCAGCCGAGAGCAAGAGCCGTTGTTGATGTAGTCGAAGCAGAGCGACGCGCTTGGGCCCGGATCCGGAAGATCCATTTCCGTTTGACCTGGCAGCAGCACCTGGGCAACGCCCGCGGCGGATGCCGCGTCCGGTGGAAGGGCGCGTCCAGTGGCAGCAGCGACTGCCAGCTCGAGTGCCGTCGGCGGCAGCTTGCCCAGCCGCACGCGATCGGCCAGCACGTGCGGGTGGGTCGGAGGCAGATGCCGATAGCGGCAGGACTCGCCACGGTTCAGCCGGCCGCACTTGCCCGTGTTGGTGAATTCGAAGCATATGGGGTCGCTCGGCTTGCCCTCGGGCGCCACGAACGAGGTGATGATCTCGATGCCGCCTGCCGTCGTGGTGCCGACTCCCTTGACGGCTGCCGCCTTCTCGATGGCCGACGGCGGCATCCACAGCTCCACATCGCGATCGAATATGTAGTGCGCTGGGATGCCAGGCGGCCGCGGCGGCTGGGACGCCTCGGAGAGAGACCCCTCCTGTATGCCGCCCGAGCAGAAGCCCATCGCACTCATGGGTGATGGGTCGATGCGGCGACGTGCGAGCGAATGAAATTGTAATCAGCACGCAAGTTTCGGAGGCACCTCAGTGGCGATGTTCGGTATCATGTTTCGTGTCTGTCCTGCCAACCAAACGTCCTTTGCGTTCACGTGAACGCCTGCGACGACGATGTCGGGCTTGCTCCATACTCAGGTGTCGGCATGCGACACCGCGTGCTGCTTTTCGTGCTGACGCTGCAGCTGTCATCAACGCGGACGCTGCGACCCTCAGGTTCGTGGCATGCACTGCGGCCCTCGTCGCGTGCGACCTCCTCTTTGATGGCGGCTTCTTCGACGTCGCCGTCCATCAGGCGGGAGTCCACACCCGAGGCGAGCTGACACCGTCTCGAACATGAAATTTGCCTGATGCGGTTCACCAAGTGCTGCCGCTCTCGCTCCTCCTGTGTGCTGTCAGGTGCCTTGCGAGGAGGTCGTGGGCAATGTTCTACAAGCCCTGCAGCGCAACGACTTCCCCGAGGTGAACTCCGGTTTGCTCGCCTTCTGGTCATGGACCCACGAGCTGTACCGCGGTCGGCCCGTGAATGGGCACGGCAACTTCAGCATCTTTGCGGAGCGCGCACACAACTCGGAGCTGGGGCCGCTCATGAACTGCGAGGGCTGGACCCTCGAGCCGTTGAACGTCGTCGGCACGGGCGAGAAGTACGCCACCCAGGTCGCACGCGTGCGCCCGAGAGACGACGCGAAGGGGACACAGGGGCGGCGCTTCCTGTTCCAGCTGCGCCGCGAGCTGCGGCCGCCGTACAATGGCGCGTGGTCGGTGTGGGGCGTGATCATCTCCGAATCGGATGGCTCCATCCAAGACCTCTCCGGCGGCTTTTGATTCCGACAATATAGTGCTGGTTTCACGGCGGACGGCGCTGTTTACGAATAGGCTCACATGTTAGTGAGAAAAGTAATACCTAGAAACATGGAGGACTCAACATTTTACACTCGAGATATGCATTCGGCCCCTGCGCGCCCAGGTCCTCACGCGAGGTCGGATGCGTTGACACGGCCGCAATCTCATACCAACAGACGCTCCCAACGACTATTTGTGGAAAAGCGTCGTACTGAGCCCAAACTTGAGTGCTCGACTTAATCCCAGAATGGCGTCGACCGCCCTCTCCCCCGAGCTGGTGTGCGGCCATATGCTGGTGCAGGTGGACATCTTGGAGAAGGCAGTGAACGAGCTTGACGCAAGGCAGATCAAGGCCGCGGCGGAACAGGACGCGAAGAATATCAGGGCGGAGGCCACTCAGAGCGCCGCGATGCAGCTCGTGCAATCCTTGCTCACCCAGATGACGGAGCTGCGCAATGAGCTGCAGGAGGTCCGCGCACACAACCAGGCTCTCGCGGCGCGCCTCAATGCGGAGCTCGAGCTACCGAGAAGCGCGAGCGGTGCCTCGCGGCCGGCGACGCTGGCCGAGGTGAAGCAGCGTCGTGCTGCTCTCGCGGAAATCAAGGCTGACGGTGTGGGCTGTGGCATGGCCAAGTCGGCGGGCTACACGTGCGCGGAGGCGCGCGTGGCGGGCTACACGCTGTCCGAGGCGAAGGTCGCGTGGGCGACGGACGAGCTGCGCGCGGCGGGGTACATCAGCTCCAAGGGCATGACGTCGCGCGACTTTATGGACCAGTACGCCGCAGGGCGGTCCAACTTTTCGGGCCTCGACTTCACGGGCGAGGATTTCGAAGGCATGGTGCTCGACAAGGCGTGCACCTTTTTGAGGTGCATCTTCGTTGGCGCGTCATTCAGACACGCCACGCTCGTCGGCGTCAACTTTTCACACGCCGACCTTTCAGACTGCGATCTGAGCCACGCAAGCTTGCGGGACTGCACTCTGACCGGCGCTCAGCTCGCGAACAGCAATCTGACGTCCGCGAACTTTCAGGACTGCACTATGACCGGCGCTCAGCTCGCGAACGGCAATCTGACGTCCGCGAACTTTCAGGACTGCACTATGACCGGCGCTCAGCTCGCGAACGGCAATCTGACGTCCGCCAACTTTCAGAAGTGCACTATGACCGGCGCTCAGCTCGCGAACGGCAATCTGACGTCCGCGAACTTTCAGGACTGCACGCTAACTGATGCCAAGCTCCCTGCCAAGGGCCGGTGGGGGGGGGTGAAGCGCGCGAAGCTCAGCGGAAACTTCGGTACCGCGCCGATAAAGCAGCTCGGCTTCTCGTGCGCCGAGGTGAAGGCGATGGGTATGGTGCAGGGCCTCAAGGCGGCGGGCTACACGTGCGCTGAGGCGAAGCAGGCGGGCTACACGTGCGCTGAGGCGAGGCAGGGGGGGTACACGTGCGCTGAGGCGAAGCAGGGGGGCTACACGTTCGCTGAGATGAAGCAGGGGGGCTACGTCGAGGGGCTCAAGGCGGCGGGCTACACGCTCGCTGAGGTGAAGCAGGTGGGCTACACGCTCGCTGAGATGAAGCAGGGGGGCTACACGTGCGCTGAGATGAAGCAGGCCGGGTTCAATCCGAGGGAGTGCATGCAGGCCGGCTTCACCTCCCAAGAGGGCGTGGCGGCTGGTTATCCTTTTCAACATTATCATTGGTATAACGGTAAGCCCCCGCCGGGAATCGAACCCAGGTTGACCCTCGCCGCGTGCGCCCTCCGCCTCCGCGCACCCCCCTTCACTCGGCGAGGCGGGCCGCCGCCGCCGCCGTGCCGCGCGCGCGCGCGTGCGGCCCGCGCGCCTGCGTGCGGCCCGCCGGCGTGGCGAGCCCGCGCTGCCAACTCACGCCCGCTCGTGCGCGTGGCTTCCTCGCGTGGCGGCGCAGGGAGATATGACTGGAATGGGATTGAACTTCGTTGATGGCGCCACATGCCTGACTGGGACAGCCCCGCGGTGCCGCGATCCCAAGTCTCGTCCTCTATACTATGGGCGTGGGGGGTAACACCGGGCACCTACCACAGCATTTGCGACATCTGCAATACGCGAGGTGTCTGCCAAGATGGTGCAGGACGTCCACCCTCGACGGCCTTTTCGACAAGATACGCGACGGCATAGCCGACTGCCTGGTCGCGTGTGTCACTCCCGAGCTGCGTGACCTGATGTTGGGGGGCGACCGGGCAGTCGCCTTGTTACTGCCCGGACACCGCGACACCGTGCGGCAGCGAGACGCCCTACCGTGCCTGTTCACCGGGGGAACGGAACCCTCCGGGGAACCGGTTAAAAAACACGCCTAGGGATGCTGGGGGCGGAGCCGTGGAAAACGCACATGGGAAAACATTAGTGAGTAGACACATCGTGCACACAGACACACACGACACGCCGCAAAGCGAAAGTCGCTTAGACCCTATTTTATTTTGAACAGGCACGTCGGGTTACCGTAGCTCTCTACTCGCGACGCCGCCACCCTCCATCCCCGTGCAGCCCGCGAGCTGGGCGAGCGCCGCGAATTCGTCAAGGAAGAGAGATACGATCTCGTCGGGTTCGGGCACGCAGCTCGCGTCGGCGCTCACGCTGCAGCGCATCGTGTCCGCGTACCTGATGAGGGAGGCACTCAGCATGCACTCAGTGGTCATCACAGGCTGGATTGCATCGTGTCCGCGTACGTGAAGAGCCTGATGATGACGCCAGTCAAGTGCAATCCAGTGCAATCCAGTGCAATCCAGTGCAGTCAAGCGCAGTCAAGCACAATCGACGTACGTGAAGAGCGTGATGGTGACGCCAATGGACGCCCGCTGCGGCGCCCACGAGACGTAGTATTTGAGCCGTCGACCATCTAGAGCCTTCGGGCGTGGGGGCCCGCGGTTGTTCGTGACGAGGGCGGTGGCATTGTCGGCGACGATGTCGATGAGCTCATGGGCCAGAGCCGCCGGCAGCAGCGCGGTCACCGCGTTCATGCTCATGTACATGCCCCACGGCATCGCACTCTGCTTGAGCCGGCGCATCGCTCGCACCTGATGAGGGAGGCAATCAGCATGCACTCGGTGGTCATCAGGGGCGCTCCGCTTGACGCACGATGTCGACGAGCCGTTGGCGATCAAGTGCAATCAAGTGCAATCAAGTGCAATCAAGCGCAATCAAGCGCAATCAAGTGCAATCAAGTGCAATCAATTGTAATCGAGCGCAATCAAGTGCAATCAATTGTAATCGAGCGCAATTAAGTGCACTCAACGCACGATGTCGACGAGCCGTTGGCGACGGTCGGTGCGGCCGAGGGGCGTCGTCATGAACGCGACGGCAAACTTGTTCTCGAGGACGACGCGCTCCATCTCGGCGGCCGAGCGCACCTGATGAGGGGTGCAATCAGCTTGCAATCAGCATGCAATCAGTGGCCACCCATCGCAATCAGCGGTTACATACGTTGACGGGCACTCAGCATGCAATCAGTTGTTACCCATCCCTTTCAGCGGTTACGTACGTTGAAGGGCACGCCGAGCGTCAGGCGCGATCAAGTGCAATCAAGTGCAATCAAGTGCAATCATGTGCAATCATCGTACGTTGAAGGGCACGCCGAGCGTCAGGCGCGAGGTGCTCGCTTTCCGCAGCCGCCGCTTGACGTGCGCGGGAAGGGTCGGCACCGCATGGTCCGCTGTCAGCTCGGCGGTCAGACGTGCATTGTAACGGTCGAGAGCGGCGCTCGCTGCTGTCATGAGGACGTCGTTCACAGAGACGTTCACAGAGGCGTCGGCGCCGTCCTCTCGCGCGCCGAAGTGGTCTTTGATCTGCTTCACCTGATGAGAAAAGCCATCCGATGCCATCAGTGGCCATCAGTGGCCATCAGAGGTCATCCGAGGCCATCCGAGGCCATCAGTGGCCATCTGCGGCACTCAAGCGCGCGAAAACAAGCGCGCGAACAAGCCGGCAGTTTGAAGTGCCTCACCGCGGCCAGCGGCACGGGCGGAGACCATGCGATGAGCTTGGTTCCGCTGAGCTCAAACAGCCGGTGCATCGCGTTGAAGTCCTCTCCCTGATGAGGGAGGCAATCGGCATGCAATCATTGAAGTCCTCTCCCTGATGAGGGAGGCAATCAGCATGCAATCATTGAAGTCCTCTCCCTGATGAGGGAGGCAATCGGCATGCAATCATTGAAGTCCTCTCCCTGATGAGGGAGGCAATCGGCATGCAATCATTGAAGTCCTCTCCCTGATGAGGGAGGCAATCGGCATGCAATCATTGAAGTCCTCTCCCTGATGAGGGAGGCAATCGGCATGCAATCATTGAAGTCCTCTCCCTGATGAGGGAGGCAATCAGCATGCAATCATTGAAGTCCTCTCCCTGATGAGGGAGGCAATCAGCATGCAATCATTGAAGTCCTCTCCCTGATGAGGGAGGCAATCAGCATGCACTCAGCTCCGCATCGCATTCAGAGGCAATCAGAGGTCATCAGAGGCTCACCTGCAGCAGCAGCGTGAAGATCTCGTACGGGGCCAGGAGGGCGTTGCGCGCGAGCGTGAGGATCGGGCGGAGCGCGCGCCGTGCTGAGCGCTGCCACCGAGGCGTCCGTGCAGCGCTCGTGACGGCGCTTCGGGGCGTCGTGTTGGGCGAGTCAGAGGCCGGCAGCCTGTACGCGCCGTGATGAGCACTCTGCTGAGCGCCGTGTTGGTGGTGCTCGTCGTCGGTGGTTGGTCGCCACTGCTGCTGCGGTGGCGGTGGCGGTGGCGACGGAGGCTCCGGCGCGTCCGCTAGCTTCTCCACAATCTCGTCCTTGAGCTTTGGATCTGACTTTGGCTCCTCGGGCACGGCCACTGACGAAACGCTCTCCTCTGACGAAACGCTCGGCCGAAACGGCCGAAACGGCTCCTCGGGCACGGCCACTGACGAAACGCACTCCTCTGACGAAACGCTCGGACGAAACGGCCGAAACGGCGCCTCGGGCACGGCCGGGCACATCGCGTCCGAATCCTCAGGTAGCGCTGATCTGGCTCTGATGGGCTCTGATGGCCCCTGAGTGCCTCTGATTGCCTCGGACCGCTCCTCGAAATCCTCAAGCAGCGCCTCGAGTAGGACGCTGCTCATCGCGATGCCGTCGCCGACTGCATGGTGGCAACGGAAGACCAGAGCGGTGCCTCCATCGCAGTCGAGCAGCTCGACACACCAGAGGGGCCGATCGCGAGGCAACGGCTCCGAGAACCGGCGGCCGAGCCACGCTTGCAGCGCCACCTCGTCGAGCGCTGTCTTGAGCGCTGCCTCGCATGCCCCTTCGCCTACCGCCTCGCCGATGTGACGGCGCACGTCGAAGTCTGGGTCGATGGCCCATACGTAGCCTGTCGGGCTGCGCCGATCTCGTTGGAGGAGCTGCGAGAACCGACCAAGCGCGGGATGCCCGATGATCCGCTCTTGGACGAGCTCGGTCACGCGGTCGAGCTTGAGGCGAGGTGCCTCGAAGACGAGCACTGCGTTGACGATCATGGGCTGCGTCGGCGTATCACAGAGCCAGATGCGATCCTTGGGAGCCATCGGCGACACAGATTTCGAGCTCCCACACCTCCAAATGAGCTGAAGCCCGAGCCCTACGGGCAACCACGCAAGAGCGGTGGCCAAGCAGACGAGGTAGAAGGATAAGCACGTGTAAATGACCGCGAATGCAAGGACGAAAGCGACGAGCAGGGTGTGGCCTGGCGGCTCAACGTCGGCGAGCGTGAGAGGCCGAGCCTTTGCAAGCAGAGGCGTCTCGATGGCCGACATCGACACTTACTTCCACGCTCCCGCCAGCGTCGTATTCGCGTCGGCCGGGGTGGATTGCCTTCGAGCTTCGTGCGGAAAGCAGTGTGAATAGACTGTGAATGCACATTAGGCGAGAAGTATGGTAGTTGCGTCCGCGAGAACGACGGCTGCCGAGATAGGGGTGTGTCAGTGACGGCTTCGCTATAATATGTCTTCTTCTTCATTGGCCGACCCAAAGAGCACCATACAACCCCTGCTCAGTCTGAGATGCCACATCCCGAACTTGTAAGCACCAGCAGCTTGCGACCACGCTGTTGGGAGCTGTGTGGGCCTTGTGGGGAGATCACTCCACCGCCGCCACCCTTTCGAGCTCCTGCCTCGCCTTGTCGTCCGCCGCCTCGGCGCCCTTGTCGGCCTCCTTCCTCGCCTTCTCAGCCGCATCCCCAGTGGCCTCCGACCCTTTTTTGGAAGTCCCTTTCAACTTCGTCGAGAAGAGTTTCGGGATGCGCGACGTTATCCGGAGCCCCCCTCGGCTAGGCAACGGCGCCGACTCGGCAACGGCCGGCCGGGCAGGCGAGGCGAGGGGCGCCTCGCCCGCCTGCGCGGCAGCAAGCGCCGCAAGCGCCGCCTCCCGCCCCGAAGCGTATTTCTTCACCGGGCTCGCCGCCGGAGCTTCCTCGTCCCCGTGGGCCTCAGCGTCGGCAGCCGCAGAGCCCTCCATGGTCAGTTTCGTCACTTGTGAGGCGCCGCGCGTGAGTCGTCGGCCGAGGCGTCTACCGGGCGCGGGTGCCTCCTTGCCGGCCGCGGCCGTTTGAGAGCCCGCCTCCTTGGGCTCCTTGAGCGCCTTGCGTCGCGCGATCGCCTCCGTCAGCGCCTTCAGGCGCTTCGCCTTCGCCTCGGGGTCTGCGCGCCCGTCGACGCTGCCGCCTTGTTGAGCCGCCGCCTCCTCGCTCGCAAGGATCTCGTCGAGCGCCTCCGGATCGAGCGCCCCGAGCACACGCGTCGCCACTTGCTTCACCTCGTCTACCTCGTCCGGATCGGCACACATCAGCACGATCTTTTCCCCGACTCGTTGTAGCAAGGCCGGATCGAGTGTGCCCAAGTACTCGAGCGCGGCGACACGCATGCGCCAGTCGTCGTCGTCGAGCCTCTGAGCAACCGCGGCCAGCGTGCCTGGAAAGAGATCGTCCACAGCGAGATCGCTGAGCAGCCTCATGGTCACGAGCTTGTTCGGAAGGTACTCCTCCGAGTTGCGCACGATCCCGAGCAAGCTTTTGGCGTGCGGCGAGAGCGCGCTGCGGCGCTCTTTGGGCGAGTCGAGCTCAAGGACCCAGCGCAGCGCCTGCGATCGCTCACGTGGGTTGGGAGAGCCGATGTTCTCCGCCATGACACAGAGGAGCTCGTCCTCCGCAGAGGACCGTGTTAGATGTGCTCAGCGAACGACAAGTTCGATTTCACAAGAGACGAAACTGAAACCGTTGAACCGAACAAACGGTGCTACTGTCAGTGTGGAAGCACCTACTTCGTCTCTCCTTGCCGCCCGGCCGCCGCCACCACCTCGACGATCTGGTCCAGCGTCGCGCTCACCTTGATCGCCTTGCGTTCCGAGTGCGAAGCCGAAGCGGTGTGGCCGGCGGCGCGCAACGCTTCGATGAGGACAGCCAGGGGTGGCTGTCGCAGCCCGCGTGCCGCGAGGCTGCGCTGCACCTCGCCCAGGTGATAGAAGAGGAGCGCGCCGCCCATCTCGGCACGCGCCTCTTCACCCATCAGTCGCAGCAGCTGCTCCGCGTCGTCCCACCCGCGAGTAGCAGCCTCCTCCTCCATTGCATGCACGAACGCTTCGTCATGCATCGGTCCGCTCCACATGGGCCCCGCCACGTCCACCCCCGCGGCGCCGCAGTCGATGGCGGCGCATTTGGGCCGGAGCGCACCTGATGAAGGGGGCAATCAGCATGCAATCAGTCAAATGCGCCGCAGGACTGCGCTGTATTTGGGCCGGAGCACACCTGCCGCGTCGCCCAGCGCGACGCTCGGCACCTTCCACAGCTGCCCACAGGCTCGGCACCTGGCCACGTGGCTCAAGCTCTCGTACGCGTCCGCGGGCGGCCGCTTCGGCTTCGTCAATTGCAGCATCACTCGGAAGGATGAGGACGGGCGGTCAAAGTACGAAAAGATGGGACGCGCGTGCAGGTTGCGCTGCGCCGCCTCGCGCCACGCGGCACCCAGCAGCAAGCGCAGCCCCTGCTCATTGCACGACGGGTGGTACTTGGCGACGGCCGCGTACCCCGACATCACCTTGTGCGCGTTGTGGCCTGCGGTACAGCGCGAGTCCGTTGCGCATAGGTAGAGCAGCCCACCAGTGGCGACGGCCCACCACGCCTCGGCGGTATGCGGCTGGCCCGTCCCGAAAGCGTCGCAGTCTACAAAGTCGTAGCGCTCGCCACTGAGGCGTGCACGAAAGTACATGTCGATGGCATCCTCGGCCGTCAGCTGCACGACGCCCTTGGAGATGAGCGGCGCGAGGTTTGCCGAAAGCGGATGGTCACCCTTCATGAGCTCATTCGCGTGGACCAGGCCGACATTCGAGACCTCGGTGGCATAGCGCAGGCTTCGGACGCCCGACCCGGCCATCGCATCCAGCACCCGGAGCGGCGCGCCACCCTCCTGTGCGCGCTCGCGCCCCAGCACGGCGAGCGCCAGAACGCCGAGGTCGCGGATGATGCGTGAGGACGGGTTGTAGAAGAGTGACCCGACGGAGAAGGACACACCTCGCTCGGTAGTGGTCGGCGCGCCGCCCGCGGCGCTCATCGAGGGAGTGATGAGCCGCATTGCGTGTGGTGAGGAATTTGGCTCTATTTGTTGTACGTTTCCTTGACTCGCCTTTTACATTCGGAGGTGGCTCCCGTGCTTGGGGCGGAGGTGTGTGCTTTTTCACAGCTCTGCAAAAGCACATGAAAGCAAAACTCGCCGCCACATGGCCGACATGGCCGAAGGCTGCAAACGCGTCCGCGTGCGTGGGCGTGAGGGCGAGGAAGTTGTGTGGTCGCGCAAGGCAGCGCGGCGAGCAGGAAGACTCAATGATTGGCTCGACGACCTTGATCCGTCAGAGGACGACATATTCCCCGTCGAGGAGACGGCCGCAACGGTGCTGCGCACGCTCGGGGCGATGTGCGACGACAATTGGTCAGCCTCATACCTCGACGAGTGCTCGCTCCATGAGCTAGCTACTCTCATCGAGGGTGCCAGCAATCTCCTCGCAGAGCAGGCGCTCGAGTACGCTCAGGTTGCGTTTGCCTGTCAATTGGGCGACAAACGTGCCAACGAGCTGCGTGAGCTGCTCGGTGCAGTGGACGACTTTGAGAGCGACGAGGAGCGCGCAGCAGCGCTCGCTGAGCCGCCGTTCACGCCGGACAGTCCCACGTCGCAGCATGCCGCCGCGGGGGCGCCTGCTTTGGCCGTGAACGACGACGCCGCGGAAGCCGCGATGGCCAAGGTTGGCATGGGCACGCTGATAGAGCTCAAGGGTGTCAACCGAGCGTGGCGTGCGCTCGGACGCCGAGAGCTCTGCTCGCGGCTGTGCGGCCGCAAAGGGCACGCTGACCCTCGGCAGCTGGACGAGATCACGGAGCTCCACGTGGAGCTGCTCATCGAAGCCGGCCGGCCGTGGGAGGCAGCGAGGGCGGGACGGCTGGTACCCCACCTGGAGCAGCTCACAGGGTATGGCTTTGTGGTGGACGTGGCCGCAGTCCGAAAGGTCAATCTGGACGACGATGGCGGCGAGGAGGAAGAGGAGGAAGAGGAAGAGGAACATCGTTTGCTGTCTGCTGCGGTCCAGGCTGCTCTGAGGCACTGCTGCACGGGCGAGGGCGAGCCGCCACGTGCGTTGCTGCTCGCAGCCGTCGCCTGCGCTGGCTCCGGCAGTGTCTGTGGCATCCCGGTGGAGGCGATGCGCGCTGATACTTTGGCTGAGCTCGACCTGTATGATGCCTGGACTGGTCCTGAGGGCGCCGCGCTCATTGCTTACCTCGTGCCTGTCATGGGCGCGCTGACGGAGGTACGCTGAGCTCAGCTGTGCTCCCTCAGCCCAGATGTGCTCCCTCTTGCACTGACATCTGGAGGTCCCTCATGCATAGGTGAACTTGGATGGGTTTGCTCTCCCTGTCAAGAAGCTCAAAGGCACCGACCCCGTCGAGATGCTCGACCTCTCGGGCAAGAATCTTGGCGTTGCCTCTGCGGTTGTGATTGCCTCCTTGATCAGCGTCAATGGCACATTGACGTCCGTCAAGCTAAGGTTGAACAAGCTCGGAGAAGAGGGCTGGGGTGCCATCTTTGCCGCCATCTGCGGCAACAAGGACAGCAAGATCATGTCTATAGACGCGTATTTCGAGAACATCGGCCCTGCTGGTGTCGAGCTGATCGCAGCGGCGCTCCGCACGAGTGTCACAGGCGCGCTGACACGTGTCGACGTCCGTCTCAACAACATCGTGGGCGACGGCGCTGTGCAGCTCTCAGCCGCTGTCCTCGGCAACCTCAAGATCGAGATGTTCAACGAGATCCCGATCAAGGAGATGCGCGCCGATTCGTTCACGGAGCTGGACCTGAATGGGAAGGGCGTCGGAGTCGAAGGAGGCATGGTCGTGGCAGGACTCATACCCGTCATGGGCGCGCTGACGGTGGCCAACCTCCTGGGCAATCAGCTTGATGCGGAGTCCGCCAAGATGCTCGCTGAAGTTGCCAAGCAGAAGGGCGTTTCGCTCTGCGGTATCCAGCGTGACCAGACCACCGCTGACTTGTCCGGTCTTGCCCTCCAACCGCCCGATGCGATCCTGCTGGCGTCGGACCTGTCACAGGCCGTTGTCACAGGCGGGCTGACGAGCCTGGACCTCTCCAACAATTTACTCTGCGGAGTGACCACCTTCGGCGGCGGCACCTACACTGCAGAAGGCATCACTGCAATCGCCGAGGCCCTGCGCGTTAATGACGGGCTGACCAAAATATCACTCGCCAACAACGAGTTGGGGGAGGAGGGCACCAAGGCCATCTGTGAGGCTCTCGAACAGAACAAGATGCTCAAGGAGCTTGACATCAGCAACATCGGAGGGACAGCAGGAGTCAAGCACGTGGCCAAGATGCTTGGCGTTAATGGCGGGCTGACGAGCATCAACCTCTCCGACAACCAGCTCTGCGGCGTCTGGACTGACTACGCCGGCCAACATGGCGCCTACACTGCAGAGGGCATCACTGCAATTGCCGACGCTCTGCGCGTTAATGGCGGGCTGACGGCCCTAGATGTGTCCAACAACTGCCTCGAGGATGAGGGCGTAAGCGCAGTCTGCGAGGCCATCCAGAGCAACAAGGAGACCAAGCTCGCGTCGCTCAACTTCAGGAACAACGATATCGGGCCAGTTGGAGCAAACGCTGTGGCGGCTATGGTGGCCGTCACAGGCGCGCTGACGAGTCTCAATCTCTCGTCCAACAATCTCTGTTCGGTGACTGAGACTGGCTACATCAAGGCAAGCCAGGTCCTGGGCTCTTCCTTCAATGAGGGCGACAAAGTGGTTTATCTGGGCAAGGAAATGATCGTCTCTAAGTCCATAGATAGAGATGGCGACATCAAAATGACCCATTTGCCACTCATGTCTGGTCTCAATGCTCTTGCAAATGCCTTGCGCGTTAATGGCGCACTGACCATGTGCGACCTCAGGGACAACTACGTGGGCGAGGAAGGCAAGGCTTTGATTTGTAACGCAGCAGAAGGTAAGGCTGGCTTTAAGCTGCATCTGTGAGATGCGTGTGCGCATGCTCGATGATCTACTAGGTATTTCACCTTTCAAAGTAGAGTCGACAGTAGAGAGTAGACGGCTACGTCCGGTCCGGTCGGAGCGGGTTCAGCCCCTGCAGCCGAGTGAGCTCAGAGGGCAGCAGTTGGGAGCAGTAGAGGACATCTGAGGACATCTGGGCGTCGGGGTTCACAGATCACACACGAATTGCTACGCCACAGCTGTACTGCAACACTTCATACACTTCATAAGGGAGAAGAAGCCGGAACGCAGTACGTTGTGCGCACGCCGCCACACGCGCACGCGGTCGCGGCGGCCGGCGCGTGATCGTGATGAGCAATGTGGATTTTGATCAAACAGGCGGAGAGTGCCCAAAGACTGTATTTCGGAGCGTCGAAGTCCGAAGTACGGCGCATCTCACGTTTTCTCGACCATGGTTTCGCTCCTATTGTGGTTTTCTCACGTTTGGGGTTATTTCTCAGACCGCAGCCGCACGCACCCGACCCGAGCCTCATCCGACCGGACGCGAGACGCGTCCACGGGTGTCGAGCGGAGTGTCGTGTGTACTAGGTCGGGTGTGTCTGTACCTCGATGATCGCGCGCTATAGGACCGCTATCGAGCAGTGGTCGGTGCCTGGCAGATGGGCACCGGCGGGAAGGGATCCGCCTCGGGGTCCTCTATCCCGAGAGCCTCCTGGAAGAAGTTGAACGTCGACTTATGCGCCTGCACGGCGGCCCGGCCGTTGTAGACAGGTGTGCCCGGTTCCGTCCACCCGTGTTCGCATTTGCTGTACTTGATGGTCTCCCAGATGGCATCTGAGTTGGTGACGCCCACCTTCATCTCGGCCTCGAGCTTGGCGAGGCCCGCATCTCCCTGGAAGTCGAGCTCCGCGTGATGAGCCTGGATGCGAGATTGTATCTCGCCCTCGGAGCTCGGCGTGTCGTACGGCGAGAGGGAGCCGTGGATTGACGAAACTGCCTTGAAGGTGAGGCCTAGGCTCGCGCCCCTGGTGGGGTGGCGCGCTAGGTCGAGCACCATGCCGCCGCCGAAGCAGTCTGCAGCACCGGCGAGACGCGAAGCGGGCGGGGGTTGAGAGGCGGGGATGGAGGAGAGGGATTGGGGCACGAGGAAGTGGATGACGAGAGTCGCGTTCGAGCGTCGCCGTCGTACAGCCCATGGCCACGAGCTTGGTCGGGTCCGCGCCGGTGCCCCACTCGTGCAGGAGTTGGTTCGCGCCCGCGTTGATGAGCGAGCGCAGCTTGGGGAGGTCGGAGAGCGCCTTGTTCATCGTGGCCTTCGCGCAGTCGGTCGTGTTGCATCGCACGCCCTTTCCGTACACGTCGAGCGCAAAGACGCCGTAGCCCGAGGCCGCAAACTCCTCTGCCCGCGACTTTTCGTAGTCAATGAGCCCCATGTATTGGTGCGCGATGAGCAGGCCCGCCTTGGGAGCGACGCCCTTTGGAACGGACCAGAAGCCCTCGTAGGTCGTGTTGCCAACGACGTAGTCGACGTCGCGGCTGACAACGTCGGCCGAGCGGTCGGGGCGCACAAAGTGGCCGCCGTCCGCGCGGCCGTGGAGAGCGCGACCGTGCGAGAGGACCAGCGTCGTCAGGAGTGAGAGCATCTCGACCTTCTGAAGTCCCGCCGGCGACGCGGTGTGAACGACGTAAACTTGAGACGATGATTTTTTGCACCCCTCTCTCACTATCCCATACGATAGGGGAGTCGGAGCCTGGGGATAAGGGGCTGGGAGGGAGGGGGCTGGTGGGAGCCCCTTGCTGTTATGCTGGGGAGTTGGAGCCTGGCCCTGGGGACAAGTCTCAAATGGGGCTCTCCTGGGACCCCCCCGCCCTTACTGTTGTATTACTGGGGACAAGGGGCTCTCCTGGGACCCCCTTGCTGGGGACGCCGATCTCAGATCTCATCTGACGTGAGATCGCCGATCTCGGATTATGTGTTTATGTCGGAGGCGGAGCAAGCGGCACACCACCACCCCCACATTGCGAAATTCCATTCTCAATCCACAAATTTGGCGATTCGATTACGGCAGCCTCGTCTGCACGAGGGAGACGCCGGCGTTCGACGAGGACAGGGTGCCTTCACACCACGCCCAGCATCCCTTGCTCAGCGACGGCGCCGTACGCTCACCATGGGGGAACGCGTAACGGCACTGCTCGAGACCTCCCTCAGGCGGACCAGCCTCGCTTCCAAACCGAAGGGCACACGGCGCGGCTGGGGCGTCGGCCGCTCGCAGCCCAGCGCTCAGCACAGCGCCCTCGGCCGGTACACGTACCGGCAGTTGGAACTTGGCGCTCGCCCTCCAGAATTGGTGCAGCTGCACGCGACGCGCCACCTCCGCCGCCTTGCCCTTTCGACGGTCGGCCCCTACCCATGGAAACGGTTCGAGGCAAAAGGACACGTCGTTCGTCCTCAAGACGGCGCCCGAGGCAGCGCCCGACGACGTGCCCGTGCCCGCCACGGCGCCACGCGTGGTCCAGCCGAGCCCGGGGGGCAGCTCAAAGTCCACAAGCTCCTGGTGCAGCAGGCCGTTATCATTTGAGCTCGCTGCGAGCACGACGGTCTGATGGGCCGGCGATGGCAGAGGGGGGTAGATGAGATCAGGGCCAATCTGAGGCAATCTGAGGCAATCAGTGGCACTCAGTGACAATCAGATGGGGGGAGATGCGATCAGGGCCAATCTGAGGCAATCAGAGAGAGACTCTGAGGCACTCTGAGGCATTCCCACCTGATGGCCCAGGATGCATGCGAGGCACTCCGATGCATGCGAGGCACTCCGATGCATGCGAGGCATTCCCACCTGATGGCCCAGGATGCATGCGAGGGCCGCGATCAGACGGTCCCACCCGAGCCCATTGCCAATCCCACACACTCCCCAGATCCAAAACAGGGCATAGCGCTGCGCGCTGCTCAGTCGAGGGCGCTTGCCGACATGGTGAGTCCGGTTGGTGCCGCCGCGGCTGGCCTCGCGTGTGGCCGTTGGCTTGTACGTGGCCGGTGACGTGGCCGGTCGAGGCACGAGGGAGAGGAAGGCAGCGAGCACCTGATGAGGGATGCAATCATCAGCATCAGCATACAATCATCAGCATGCAACCACGCGCATGCAACCACGCGCATGCAACCACGCGCATGCAACCACGCGCACCTCATCCACCGCAGCCTCGCGAGCAAAGCTGGTCCAGTAATCAAGCAGCTTGTGGAATCGATGAGCGCCGCCCGTCCGCCCGCAAGGGTTGCTCGCGAGCAGTGCGGCAGCGAGGTTGGCTCCGGGATTGACGCTCGTCGACTGTGGAGAGCGCTGTGGGGAATGGCCTGCCACAGCGGCCGCGCTGAGCCCGAGGCGTGCAAAGAGAGGGTGGCGGCTGAGGATGGTAATGGCGCTCGCGTTGCGCTCGCCTGATGAGGGAGATCATCAGAGGCCATCAGAGGCCATCAGAGGCCATCAGAGGCCATCAGAGGTCATCAGAGGTCATCAGAGGTCATCAGAGGCCATCAGAGGTCATCAGAGGCCATCAGAGGTCATCAGAGGCCATGAGGGCGCTCGCCGAGGACAGTGATGAGGGAGATCATCAGAGGTCATCAGAGGTCATCAGAGGTCATCAGGGCGCTCGCCGAGGACAGTGATGAGGGAGATCATCAGAGGCCATCAGAGGCCATCACAGGCCATCAGGGCGCTCGCCGAGGACAGTGAGCATCTCCACGATGGCGGTGCCCTTGTTCATGGAGGCGAAGGGGGCCGTGGCCCGCAGTGCAACCCCCGTGCCGCGCCATACGTTGGCAAAGAGCCCACAGATGGGAGGGCATTGGTCGGCGTTGAGGACGCCTCCCCACTGCTCGATCTCGACCAGATCTCCGTCGGCGACCTCGAGCAATCTCGCCAGGGAGCTCTCGGCTCGTCGGGATGCATGCACGTGGACGCGAGAGGGCGAGCTGGCGCGAGTGGAGGAGGGGGGCGCGTCCGTGGGCAGGTCGGTGATGGAGAGCACGCGATGCGGCAACCAGATCGTCTTGCCTGCCCACGACGACGCGTACGCCCACGACGGCGCCGAAGGGGACGTCACGACGGAGGGAGTGTCCGATACAGCGCTCGCGCCCGATACAGCGCTCGCGCCCGAGACGGCGCCGTCGACGAGGGGTGCGCTCTCGACGGCCAGTCCGATCGGGTACAGGGGATAGCGCACCAGCGCAAGAGGAGAGGTCCACGAGGGTGTCGGCCCGGTACGGGCTCCATAACTGGAGTGTAACAACGGCGCGCCGAGGACATCGGTACTGTCGGCTGAGCGCTGAAGGAACACAGCCACCGGCTGCGGATAACGGAAGAAATGGCTGCCGCTGAACGTATGCAGCGCGGCACCGGCACCAGCACCAGCACCAGCACCGGTCCCATTTTGTGCTCCGATGGCGTAGAAGGCACCGGCGGGCCTGTGGGGAAGTTGGGGGCAGGGGCTAGTGCGACCCACCTGTGGGGAGACGCAAGTGGGCGCCGTGGTGAGCACTTGCATGCGGGCGGGCCTGTGGGGAAGTTGGGGGCAGGGGCTGCACCGGTAGCGGAGGGCGAAGCCCGGCCGTGTCGCAGGCGTACCTGATGAGGGAGGCAATCATGGGTCATCAGAGGCAATCATGGGAGTTCGGCCGTGTCGCAGGCATACCTGATGAGGGAGGCAATCGGTCGTCCTCAGTCAGTAGAGGCAATCGGTGGTCCTCAGGGCAGGCAGAGGCCATCAGAGGCCATCAGAGGCCATCAGAGGCCAGCAGAGGCCAACTGTGTCAGCTGTGCTGGCCGCATGCATACCAATAATCCAATTGCTCATAGATGCGCGAGAGGGTCGTTGACGAAACCTCGGCCAATTGCATGCGGGCGGCCGGATACGTGGCGACGAGGTACCGGTAGTGCTTGGTTGCATGCGCCGAGGGACTGGTTGCATGCGCCGAGGGACTGGTTGCATGCGCGGCCTCAGAGAGGCGACGAGCCGTGGCGGAAGCTTGACGAACCGCGTCGGAAGCTTGACGAACCGCGTCGGGCGTCGACGGGTGGGCGCCGTGTTGGGCGGGGCTCCCACGGGCGCCGTAACGGGCGCGCGCGCCTCGTCGAGGATTGCGGGGCTTCTTGGGCGGAGGGGCGCCCATTACGGCGCCGCCCACGACGGCGCCGCCCGCGACGGCGCCGCCACTCAAGGTGCCCAGGGCGACGCGCGGCGCACGACGGCCGCTCACGTTGAGCAGACGCGACGGCAGGGGCGGTGCGGCCTCGATGGGCTCGTCAGATGAGCGGCCAGATTGCAATCTGGGTCCAGATCGCAATCTGGTCGGGTAGAGGCGGAGATCGTGCATCTCGAGCACCGAGATGTAATCTGCCCAGTCCGCCGCCCATCCGGCCGTTGTGGGCCACAGGCGGCGCGGGAACGGGCGGACGAGTGAGCCGTTGACGAAACGGCGCGGGCCGTTGACGAAACGGCGCGGGCCGGCCTCGAGTGAGCCGTTGACGAAACGGCGCGGGCCGTTGACGAAACGGCGCGGGCCGGCCTCGGAGCGCAACGAGATTGTGACGAAATCGAACGGGTCGGGATCCGCATCGATGTGGGGAATGATCGGCCGACAGCAGATCGGACCTGTAATGAGAGAGGTCAACAGGGGAGGCCATCAGGGCTGATCAGGGAGGCCATCAGAGAGGCCATCAGAGGGGCCCTCAGAGAGGCCCTCAGAGCGGCCACCAGATCGAACCTGGGGGCTTGAGCAGCTCCGGGTGCGTTTCGTCAATGAGTTGATGCAGTGCGAGCAGCCGCACGTCGCACCGCTCATAACAGATGCATGCAAACTTGGCCCACGAGAACGAGGCAAACTTGCACGTGGGACAGGCCGCAGCGCAGTGGCGCTTGCAATCGGACACGCCTTCGATGGCGGCTCGCAGTCCGTCGGGGGCGATGGCCACCGGGTAGGCGCAGCCGGCAGGCTGCTTGGCAAGGGAGGAAGACGACGGAGGTCAGTGGCAATCACGGGGTCATCGGAAGTCATCAAGAGGTCATCAGGAGGTCATCAGCAGGCCATCATGAGGTCATCAGCAGGTCATCAGCAGATCATCAGCAGGTCATCAGCAGGTCATCAGCAGGTCATCAGCAGGTCATCAGCAGGTCATCAGCAGGTCATCAGCAGGTCATCAGCAGCTCATCAGCAGCTCATCACCTGCTTGGCAGGGCAGATCGCGAGCGAGGCCTGTGGATTGCTTATTTTCCCAATCTGCGACGCCATCTTCCTCTGCCAATGCATCGGCGCCACATCGACGTCACAACGGCCGTAATAGGTGGCATGGGCCGCCATCTCCGCCGCACGATCGCTCCATCGCTGCGCCGCTCGGAGCGTGCGATCTCCCGCGATCTCCCATAGCGTTGTGGTGGGCAGATTTCGCTCCTCCGCGACGGCATGCAGCGCTGTGGGAAGAGGCTTGGAGGATGCATTGGAGGAGGGCGCTGTGGTGGGCAGCGCTGTGGTGGGCAGCGCTGTGGTGGGCAGCGCTGTGGGAAGAGGCTTGGAGGATGCATTGGAGGAGGAAGGTGCCGATGGTGTAACCTTTGGGCCCAAAGCCGCCGCCGCACTCGCCTCCGCCTGCGCCGTCGCCGTTACCTCCGCCTGCGCCGTCGCCGTTACCGCCGCCTGCGCCGTCGGCGTCCAATTCGCAACTTGAGCGCCATGATGAGCACCAAGAGCCCCATGACCATATATGGAAGCACCGTCGGGCGGCCCTTCCACAGCCCCTTCCACAGGCCCTTCCACAGGGGGGACGCCTTTCCACGCAGTGAACGCGAAGAGCTTCGCAGCGCCGCAGAGGACGAAGCGCAACTGCACCTTGATCGCCCTCGGCAGCGTCGCACTCGGCGCCGTGTCGGGCGGCCCCTCCGAGGAGGAGCCTGCGCGCCGTGCTGGGCGCCAGCGGAGCACTGCGGCCGTTGAGTCGTCGACTACCGGTACGGAGCGCAGCAGGGAGCGCACCGGCGCCCGCGACGGCGCTCGAGAGTGCGTCTGCTCTTGACCGCCGCCGCCGCCGCCGCCGCCGCTGTTGCTGCTGCCGCTGCTGCTGTTGCTGCTGCTGCTGTTGCTGCTGCCGCTGCTGCCGCCGCTGCTGCTGCTGTTGCTACCGCTGCTGCCACCGCGGCTGCCAGTACATGCCTTGAGCACCTGTGGGGTGAGAGCGCCGTGGTGAGCACATGCATGCTCGCGCATGCTCGACTCCCAGGACAGGCCCTGAGTCAATCAGAGTCCATCAGAGTCAAGCAGAGGCAAGCAGAGTCAAGCAGAGGCAAGCAGAGTCAAGCAGAGGCTAGCAGAGGCAAGCAGAGGCAAGCAGAGTCAAGCAGAGGCAAGCAGAGTCAATCAGAGGCCATCAGCACCTCCGCAAACAGTGCGGACGCTCCATGGGCCGGCGCTGCGCCGCCGGTAGCGTGCGAGGCGCCGTCCTGGGCGGACCCGTGCCCCTCAGCGTGCCGAGGCTCGTGTCCGAAACCGACGTTCACTGTGAAGTAAAAGGGGCCGTCCGCGCCGAGCTGGGCAAGTTCAAGCGGCTTGGTGAGCACTTCGGTGCACTGGCGGCCTGGAGCTGCGGCGAGATCGGGCTCATGACGAACCCCCGCGAGCCGATGCCGTTTCCACACGGCGAGCCCGATCGCCATCGGCGCCTTTCGCGTGTACCTGTGGGGAAGAGGCGAGGGCGCCGTGGTGAGCACTTGCATGCAGGGATCGCCATCGGCGCCTTTCGCGTGTACCGACGCTCGTGATACGTCGCCCGCCCCTCGTAATAGAGAAGATGCTCACCTGATGAGAGAGGTCATCAGAGGTCATCAGAGCTCATGCAGAGGTCATCAGAGGTCATCAGAGCTCACCGCCCTCCGTCAGCAACGTCGAGGCCGGGATCACAATCCCGTGGTCGAAAGGGCAGCAAAGCTCGTCCAACGGCAACAGCTCGGGCAACGGCGCGTCAGAGGAGCCGCAGACTGCCAGCCTCGCTTCTGGCCGTGCCGCCATGCGTGGCGCCGACATCTGCGCCCAAGTCTCACAATCCAGGCAGTACGGCCTCTTGCGGCACTCGCCGTGTGGGATTAGCTCGCTGCCCGAGTACACGAAGTCGGTGTCGAAGTGGACGCCATCGCGCGAGGTCGCGAGGTAGGTACGCATCACATCGTACGCGTAGGGTGGTCTCTCCTCCCTCGGGTTCATCAGCTTGGGCCACTCGAGTACGTTCAGCACGCCCACGTACAGCTTCTCCGTGGCCATCGGGGTCACCTGATGAAGGATGCAATCGGGGCGTCATCAGGGCGTCATGAGGGCGTCATGAGGGCATCATCAGGGCGTGGCCATCGGGGTCACCTGCAGAGAGTAAACTTGCCGTCGCAGGTGCTCGGCTTTGCCTTCCTTGTCAAAGATCCACCGAACGTCCTCCCGCAGACCGTTGACGAAATCCGCCGCCCGATGGAGCGACGCAATTGACGAGACCCGCACCCCACGCACCTCGCGCCACCAGTTCGGGTTTGGGTTTGGCGTGCCCGCCACGCCCGGCGGTACGGCCGCTGCCCACCGGTTGACGATGCGGTGAGCTCCCGTGACGAGATCGCGGTAGATGGCGTTGGCCGTGTCGCTGCCTGATGAGTGAGGCAATCAGGCGCTCTCAGGCGCGCTCAGGCGCACTCAGACGCACTCAGTGGCACACGCACCTAATCGGAGGGGCTCCGGCCCACTTGCATGCTGATGACAGGCGCACTCAGTCGCAATCAGTGGCACACGCACCTAATCGGAGGGGCTCCGGCCCACTTGCATGCTGATGACCCAGGTCGTACTGGATGCGCCATCTCGAGCAGAATGAGCACTCGGTCAGAGGGCATCGATGCCAATCAGACCCAATCAGAGCCATTCAGAGCCATTCAGAGCCATCAGACCCAATCAGCCATCGGACCTGGCGCCAGGTAAGTCCATCGGCCGAGTAGCCCAAGCACGTGCTCTCCCAAGTATAGGTGCGCTCGCCGTTGAAGAGTGGAGCGGCGACCCAAAGCTGACGTGGCGGCGGCGCACCACGCTTGTACCTGTGGGGAGAGGGCACGCGGTGGTGAGCACTTGCATGCGACCCAAAGCTGACGTGGCGGCGGCGCACCACGCTTGTACCTGGTGAGAGTTTCAATCCGCATTCAATCAGACCTCTCAGAGAGGCCATCAGCGGCCATCAGAGAGGTCATCAGAGAGGCCATCAGGGAGGTCATTGGAGGTCATCAGCGGACCATCAGAGGCCATCAGAGGCCATCAGAGGCCATCAGAGGCCATCAGAGGCCATCAGAGGGTCGTCAGCGGTCATCCACGTACAGCCAAAAGGGCGGCCACGGGGTGTGCCCGAGCCTATCGCAAGTGAACGCGGCCTTGTAACGCTCGTCAGGAGGCGCCTGCTCATCCCGCATGACGGTGAGCGTATCCTGAGCGAGCTCGCGCAGCTGCGTCATCAGCCCTGTCATCTCACCCCAGGGGTACTGGGACGCGTACGGCGGAGACGGAGGCGCTGGTGGCTGACGCCACGTCCTGGATGCTGCCGCGGCTGCGGCGGCGGCGGCGGCAGCGGCGGCAGCAGCCCTTTCAGTACGCACCCAAGCCGCGCGAATGAGAGAAGCGTTGGCTTCCGGCGCCCACAGGAGAGGGCGCGGCGGCGAAAAGTCGAGTCCGTCGGACGACTCCGAGTACAGCGTGCGCGACTGCCCAAGCCACGCTCGGAACTTGCCATTCTCCTTGAGCACGGTCCCAGGCATGCCGAAGCCTTCGCGTGGCACCGGATGAGCCATGCGTCCAACCTCGGGCTGTGAACGATGAGCCATGCGTCCGACCTCGGGCTGTGAACGGCGATCGCTCGAGCTGGGCGCGCTGGTGTTGGTGGTGGTGTTGGTGGTGCGCTGGCGCGCTCCGCGCTGCTTGAGCTCCATGCGAAAGCTCGCTCGCGCCTTGCGCGGGCGCTCGAGCTCGAGCACCACTCCCGGTGCCCACCAGTCGAGAACCGCCTCATCCATGAGCACGTGCGGCGCGCCCGATCGCAGCTCGAGCTCGTGCGAGCGCGCCGCAGAGCGCGCTGCCTCTTGGTTGATGCACAGGGTGCAATTGGCCATGTGCGACACATCCGGCTCGTACAACATCGGCTGGGGCTTGAGCGCGGCCATCTTGCGTGGATCTCGTAGAGGTACCGCGCCGGCCAGCAGCGCCTCGCGAAAGGTCGAGTCGCGCAGCCGTTGCGCGGCGGTTGGCTGCGGATGGCGGATCAGCGCTACAGGCGTGCGATGGCAGGGTGGGAGCGCGCTCGAGATCGTACGCAGCTCGTCCTGGAAGGTCTTGCTGGCGAGGAGTGCCGACATGTTCGGGTTTTGAAGTTGCGAGAAAAGGCACGAAATAGAATTCGGACGGCAAGATTTCCTTGGCGACCAACATGCCGCTCCTCGTGCCCAGTGCACGCCACAATTGCCGAGCGCCTTACGTACCCTCCTTCGTTCGCGCCAATGACTGGAAAGTCGCGCCGCCGCGCTCCGTCACGACCGCGCGCCCTCGCCTCTGCACGCCGAGCGACCCAGCATCCGACACGCGAGAGCCCACTGCTCTGGTCTCACTCCCACCGTTCTGATCCTTCTCCCAATGCATTGCAGATCAGCCCTTCAAGGTCCCACGGATGGATGCCAGCACGCTGCTCAAAGTCAAGCTGTGCGTGCCCGTTGTCGCACTCTCCTTGCCACTGCGGGCGCCCACCGTCACCCACTCGCCTCCCCATCCCTTTTCGCTCGCGCACGCAGGCTGAGCGAGTTTGCCACCATCCCGGTGCGCGCCACCGCGCGCTCCGCCGGCTACGACCTCTCCGCGGCGCACGACTGCATCATCCCCGCTTGCGGCAAGGCCATTGTGAAGACGGATCTGTCGATCGCGTGCCCCGAGGGCACGTACGGGCGCATCGCGCCCCGCTCGGGCCTCGCGGTCAAGAATTTCATCGATACGGGTGCAGGCGTCATCGACGCCGACTACCGCGGCCCAGTGGGCGTCGTCCTCTTCAATCACGCCAAGGAGGATTTTGCAGTGAAGCGCGGCGACCGGATCGCGCAGCTGGTGCTCGAGCGGATCGTGACACCCGACGTGGTGGTCTGTGACGACCTGGACGACTCCGAGCGCGGCGCTGGCGGCTTCGGATCGACGGGCGTCGCTGCGTTGCCCAAGCCGGAGACACCAATTCCCTTGGAGAATGAGCCGGCCAAGTTTGAGACGCCTGCGACGCAGATCCAGTGAGGACTCTAGGAGCGGCGAGGAAGAGGCCGCGCCGCCGCGATGTGCATGTGCACGTGCATCCGAGCTGCTCTCGTCTTGCGTGTGCGTGCGGCCAGCGCGCGCGCGCTAGAGGGCGAGCGAGCGGAGCAAGACCAAAGTGGCCGCGGCGCGTGTCTGGAGCGGGGAGCACAACGTTGATTACTGCTGATGTAACAGCCAGTGACTGAAAAAGTGGCGGACAGCAGCGTTCTATACGACTCGTCCCCCCGCACACACAATCAGAGCGCTAGTCCAGTAGTCCTAGAGTGAGGCGGGCCACGCGCCTGTGGCGGGCATCATGCTGGCGGGTTACTGGCGGGACCGTAAGCGTCTAAGGCGGAAGCCGGAACGGCTCGGGGGGGGCGGCTGCGGGCCGGGGCCGCCCGCACCCCTGGAGCATGCACCTGGACAGCCGGCAGACCCGTGCACAGTCCGGAGCTCGGTCGTCGCACGTCGGTTCCGCGACCGCCGCGGCAGTGAACCAGTGTTAAGAACCGTGAAAGTCGTCTACGTACCGGCGCGGTCGAGGGACGGTCGTGCAAATAATTTTAATACACGTCGTCCTACGTATTTTTTTTGGCTCGAAACCCCCCGTCGATCTTCTTCACCTGTGGTCTCTGTCGCCGCGCGCTGTGGTCTGTCGGCAGTCTGTGACTGTATAATAACGAACTCTGTGTCTCTCCCGCGACCTTCAGTGACCGAGACAGTGCTCTGTTAGCTGTCTCGCTCGTGACAGATCTCGCCAGGATCTCCTGATCGCCCGCCTGAGACGCGAGTGCGATGTGCCGCCCTTGATCCGCCCCCACGCCCCTCGGCTGTGGACTCTGTACAGCGAGGAGACCAAGCGCCGTGCCGGGCGCGATCGGCGAGGAGACCAACTTCGAGAAGACGCACTCGCCTCCGCGCCTCTGGCGGCTGCGTGGCGAATGCCGGCCACGGCGCCATTGACGAAGCCTCCACGCCCGCCACGGCGCCATTGACGAAGCCTCCACGCCTCTGCGGCCGACTGGCCTCACTGCTTCGCTTTCTTGGGCGGCGGCGGGCCTTGCAGCCCCGCCGGACTGCTGCTGCCGCTGGCGCCCGCGCTGCTGCTGCTGCCTGCGCCTGCGCCGCCGCTATACGTACCGGTAGCAATGCCCATCGGCATGCCTGGTACGCCGAGGGGCGGCTTTATGCGTTTCTCCGCAGGCTTGAGGATTTGGAAGGAACACATGAGTGTGTCATCGACGCTCATCATCGCGCCCGCATTGTCGAACTCGCCGCAGTAGTTGGGCGCCGAGAAGACGGTGACTAGCTGGCGCTTCGCGAAGAATTCGTAGCCGTCCTCGACGACCTGGTGCGCTCGGCAGATGAGGTCGAGATCATGGTCGTCTAAGAATTTGGAGACGATGTCGGCCCCGAATGTGTACGAGACACCACGGTCGTTCTCGCCCCAACCGGACACATCCTTATCGGGATCGGACCAGAGTAGGTCGCACAGGAGGCCCGAGTCAGGCACGTCCGTCGGGCGCATGATGCGTGAGATCTGCTCGAGGCGCTGCAGGTCGGGAGAGAGGCCGCCGTGCATGCACAGGATCTTCTCGTCCACGATCGCTGAGACAGGCAGGCAGTTGAAGCAGTCGGTGAACGTCTTCCACAGCTTGATCGAGTACCGACGCTTGCACTCGTCGTAAAAGCCGTAGATGCGGTTTATCGAAGCGCACTCGTGGTTGCCGCGTAGCAAGAAAAAGTTCTCGGGGTACTTGATCTTGTACGCGAGCAGCAGGCAGATGCACTCGAGGCTCTGCTTGCCTCGGTCCACGTAGTCGCCCAAGAAGAGGTAGTTGGACTCTGGAGGGAAGCCGCCGTACTCAAAGAGGCGCAGCAGATCAAAGTACTGGCCATGCAGGTCGCCTGTGCGCGGAAGGCCAAACGCGCGTGCGGTGAGCGCGCGTGCGTGCGGTCGACGGGTGCAGCCGGCAAGCGCGCCGGTGCCGCAGGCGCGAGGCTGAGCCGCTGGCAGCGCAGAGGCGTGCTGAGTCATGACAGTCGCAGCGGCCGCCAAGAGAGGCGCTGCCGAGAGCGGCCGCCAACGCGAGCGGCCGCCAACGCGGCCGTCCTGCGTGCACGTAAGCGGCGCGGTACGCACCGCAAATCTTGATGGGTGCCTCGAGCTCCAGCAGCACCGGCTGGTTCATGAAGATCTCGCGAGCCGAGGTGCACAGGCCGCGGATGTCAGACTCCCTCAGGTTGACCTGCTTGCCTGGGCGCGAGCCTCGCACCTCAAGCAGCTGGGCAATGATGCTGTCCACGTTGAGAGGCTCATTCGATGATGACGAGGCGACTGCGGCCATTGGCGTCCGGCTTCGCGGGCACGCACACTCGCTGCGCCGCGTCCTCTTTTCATGCCGACCTTTCTTGTGAGTTTCATGCGGCACGTTCGATCATGAGCGATGAAACGAAACACGCCACGTACGTGCGTGCTCGCGCTCATGGGGCCGCTAGTGCGGTCCCGTTTTCAAAACATTCCACAAACACATGTTGCAGACCGTTTACTACCTTCCAAAGTTTACTTGTATACGATGTCATGACCGTGCGCTTGGAATAGGAGCGGGTCCCTGAACTCGGAAAGAGCACATCGAGCCTTCGAGGTCCACCCTGCCCTACCGTTGTCGTCGAGTTGAGAAAATGAGAAAAGTGACGTGGCTGTCCGCCACGTCACTCTCCGACTGCCGTACACGTCATCGGTGCGAAGCGATGCAGGCAGCCCCATTTGCGTTGCCTCCGACCCCCCCGGGGTGGCACGAAGGGGCCTCGCCGGCCGCGCACGCACCCTCGAAAGGCCCTTCGTCGAGCCTGCTAACCGCGTGTCCGCCGCGCGCGTCTGCCGCGCGCCCCTTCCCGCACGCCGTCGCGCGCGCTCACCCGCATCTCTCCATCCACTCGCATCAGGCTTCAGGATGCAGATTCTCTCGGTGCTTGCGCTGCTGCTTGCGGCCGTCACGGCCGAGGTCTACTTCGAGGAGAACTTCAGCGGCGACTGGGAGTCGCGCTGGCAGGCGGGCACGCCTCCCGGCAAGGAGATGGGCAAGTTTGCGGTCACGAGCGGCAAGTGGTTCGTGGATGAGGAGGCGGAGAAGGGCCTCACGTGCACGGAGGACATGCGCTTCTACTCGATCACGAGCAAGATGCCCAAGATGGCCTCGTCCAAGGGCAAGCCCCTCGTCATCCAGTTCTCCGCCAAGGTGCAGAACCACCAGTACGCGTACTGCGGCGGCGGCTACATCAAGCTTCTGCCCGACAAGGCCGACTACTCCAAGTTCAGCGGCGACGACGAGTACAACGTCATGTTCGGCCCCGACCTGTGCGGGTACGTGGCCGCATGCGCTCGCGCACGCGCGCCTCGAAGACGTGCCCGGGGTGGAGGAGTGAGGAGGGCCCGACCGTGCTTGCAAGCACGCCGTGCCCCGTCTTGTCCCCTCGTCGCCGCCCTCTTCGGTCCTTCGGCGGCCCCCCCCTCCCGCTCGTCTTGCGCCGCTCGCTCACCCGCGCCTGTCGCCTGCGCCTCCGGTGCCTCTCGCGTGCGCAGCTACGATGTGTCGCACATCCACGCCATCTTCAACCACAAGGGGAAGAACCTGCTGAAGTCCGAGAAGGTAAGCCTCGAGTTCTCGAGATGACTGATTGCCACTTCTTGCCACTGATGACCTCTGATTTGCCACTGATGACCTCTGATTGCCTCCCTCATCAGGTGAGCCTCGAGTACTCGGACAAGAACGAGTACACCCACCTGTACACGTTCAGCTTCAAGCCAGACGGCACGTACGAAATCTTCTTCGACCAGAAGTCGAAAGCCTCGGGCAAGATTGTGGAGGACTGGCCGCTGCCCAAGCCCACGATTGACGATCCGGAGGACAAGAAGCCTTCCGACTGGGTGGATGAGCCCGAGATGAACGACCCCGAGGCGAAGAAGCCCGACGGGTACGACGACATCCCGGCGCAGATCCCCGACCCCGACGCGACCAAGCCTGCGGACTGGGACGACGAGGACGATGGAGAGTGGGAGCCCCCCTTGATCGACAACCCGGAGTTCAAGGGCGAGTGGATTGCCCCCAAGGTCGCGAACCCGGCGTACAAGGGCGAGTGGAAGCCCAAGCAGATCGCGAACAAGGACTACGAGGAGGGCGTGCAGCTGGCCGCGTATGACTCGACCCACGTTGGCTTCGAGCTCTGGATCGTCAACAACGGCACCATCTTCGACAACATCCTCGTTACAGACGACCTCGACTACGCGATCGCGCAGGGCACGAAGCTGTGGAAGCCAACGGCCGATGCCGAGAAGGAGAAGAAGGAGGCTTGGGACAAGGCAAACAAGCCGGCCGAGGACGCCCCTGCGGGCGACGATGATGAGCCGCCGCCCGAGGGCGAGGACGAGGAGGAGAAGGACGAGCTGTAAGCGCGCATGCATTGACGAACCCGTGGGCGATTCACGAGCCCGTGCGAGCGAGGGCAGGGGCAGATACTCGAAAGGGGGAGGATCCTCTCTCAATCGCTCGGGTCGCTCGGGGCGCTCGGGCCGGGCTTTAGGTGAGGTGTGCGGCCCGTGGGCTGCCGCGCAGTCGGTGTAGATGGCGCCCGGCGAGCGGCGCGCGCGAGGCGCGAGATCACAGTGGGGGGGCGGGGGGCGTGCGTCCGACGTGGTACGTGCGGAGAGTCTCTGATGGAACTGATGCTGTCTCGTGGAGTGTGTGTGGTGCCGGTGAATCAGCTATGGCCCTATGGCGGTGTGGCTATGCTTTATGTGTGATCTTGTCATCAAACATCTCCGTCTTCGACATGGTCACTTCGACTCATGCTCATCGTTCGGCTAACATCGTTCATCCGACATTGTTCCGAATTGCTTGTTCCCCAGACCTGACACGGCTCACGACGTTTTGGGGCGGAAACGCAGTAATCGTTCTTTATGCAAAGGCAGCGAATCGGCGTTCGGTCAGTTCGAGGAGCGTTCGTAGTTTTGATACATGTACGCTACGGGAAAGCCGAGCGGCGCGATGGGGCTTGTTCTGAAAAATCTCCCGCAATTAATGTCGTGTATTATGTTGGGCCAACAAGTCCGGTCCCGGTCCCTAGCGCCACCATGCCGCGCAACCATCATCGCGTGCGATGCTAACTCTCCCGTGATAGAGCCTTCCGCTTCCGTCGAGGAGATGCAACGCTGGGCCAATTTTGAGGAGCAATTTGATGTGCGGTCGCTCGCCGGTGTCTCCGCACCTCTCGGATTCTGGGATCCTGCCGGATTCAGTACGTCTGCGTCACAGGGACGGGTCCGATTCTATAGGGAGGTCGAAATCAAGCACGGCCGAGTCGCAATGCTCGCTGCCGTCGGCTTTCCTCTTGCGGAGCAATTTCATCCGCTCTTTGGCGGCAATATCGACTTGCCTTCTTACATCGCCTTCCAGCAGACGCCGCTGCAAACGTTCTGGCCCCTGGTGCTCGCGGCAGTGTCGGCCTTTGAGGTGCGAAGCATCTCATCTTTCGACTCACCCATCTCTGCGAAAGGCTTCTACGCGTTACTCGCGGATGACCAAGCGCCACCACTCCAAGTCGAGCAGTCCCCGTTCACGATCAAGGCTGACCACATCCCAGGCGACCTGGGCTTCGATCCGCTCGGCCTTCAGCCCCAAAGTAAGACGGAGCTGTTGGCCATGCAGACCAAAGAGCTGAACAATGGCCGATTGGCGATGATCGCGATGACTGGAATGGTCGTGCAAGAGCTCGTGACGGGGGCCAAGCTTTTCTGAGCCAGTCGACACTAGATTATGGGTGATACTTTGGCCGTTTGTTCCGATAAGCCGGCGCGCCCACTAGCACAGCTGGATACTGGTGTGGCGTCACACTGTATATATTGGGATAACGACGCCCCCTAGCACAGCTGTATACGATAGCGCTGTGTCGTGTGGCGTCTTTTAGACTTTTGAGTTTTGTAGCGTTGTACGTCGACCTTGCGCGCCCCTCCTCTACTTCGTATACATACGAAAATCGACTCGTCTGCGCTCCGAGTATTTACCTAACGCCTTGATCGTGCTGCGTGTGGAAGCGTGTGATCAGTGATGAGCTACTCGCTACTACAAGCGTGTGCGTGCCAGAGCAAAGATATCAAACACAAACATATCAAACACAAACTTTAGCCGCGTCCCGGTGGGACGGACGGTCGCTTCGTGCCTTTGAATTCGATCGGATGTCCGTCGTCCCGACCACGCACCGTCCACCGATCCCCCGGTGCTATTCGCACGGGCACATGCACAGCCGCAGGCACAGCGCGTCGCGCATGCCGCAGAGGGAGAGCGGGCCGGCAGTGCACCAGCGCGGCAGCAGGCTCAGCAGGAAGAACGGTAAGCCGTCGTCGTGTGATGGCAACCGCTCGAGCGGCGGCGCCGTCTCGAGCGGCGGCGCCCAGCACGGCGCTCTCTCGAGCGGCGGCGCCCAACACGGCGTCGAGCTCGTCGCCGTCGACTTCGTTTGTTCGCGCGCCGCCGCTCGCCTCGCTACCCGCCGTTCAGCCTTCTCTGTCCGATGAGCCCCAAGCGACGTGACAGGCGACTGTGAATGTGAATGTGAATGAGCCCCAAGCGACGTGACAGGCGACTGTGAATGTGAATGTGAATGAGCCCCAAGCGACGTGACAGGCGACGTGGGCTTCTGAGGCTCAGCTGGCGCCGCAGTTGGGCGAGAGGCAGGCGGCGCAGCATCGAGCTCCTTACGTGCCTCTGGGATATGGCTCACTGCTCGCCTCTGCTGCTCGGCTTTGCCTATTCGGGGGGCGGGGAGCTTCTCCCGGGAGCTCTCCCGCCTCTGCCTCTCTGCCTCCCTCGTCTTCGTCTGCCTCTCCGTCTCAAGTGCGTACGTCGCCGACGCCGGCTGTGCCGAGGCCGGCTGTGACGGCTGTGACGAAGCCGGCAGTGAAGAAGCCGACGGTTGTGACGGCTGTGACGAAGCCGGCAGCCCCCGCAGATACAAAGGCTGCCCTCCCGGCCGCGGCGGCGGCGGCGGCGGATGGAGCTGCTGCCGCACGCTGGCATACAGCACTGAGCTCCGGACGGCGTGAACGACCCACGAGAAGGAGCCGCCGCAATTGACGTGCCGCCATGTAACCGACGCCCACAACGGCGCGTGTACCGGGTCTTCAAAGGGGGGCGCCATGGTCTTTCGTGAGACGGCGAGGGCGACGAGCCGACCTGCCGGACGGAGCACGCGCGCGCCCTCGTGCATCGCCGTGTGGTAGAGATGGCGCAGCCCGCCGCCGCCGCCTCGCACCTTGTGCGTAATCCCAAAGGGGAGGTCCACGATGAGCACATCGACGCAGGCGTGGCGCAGGCCAATCTGGTGCGCCGACCAGATGCACGGCAGAACCCCGCCTGCCTGCGCGGTGCCCGTACGGCGCCGTATCGGGCGGTTCGCCGCATGCCACGCAAGCTCGGCGGCGCTCAGCGGCGCGGGGAGCGCCGTCGCGGGCGGTGGCGGCGCCGTCTCGGGCATCGTGTTACCTAATTTGGGCGGAGGCGTCGTCTCGGGCGGGGCGAGCCCTCGTCGCTCTGCGATGGAGGCCAGATCTCCGAGCGCGAGGTACGGCGCGCCGTCCCGAGCGGCATGTGCATGCGCCGTGTGAAGGTGGCGACCGTTGGCGGCAGCTTGCCTCAACACGTGCTCGTCGATGTCCCCGGCGATGGCACAGCCGCAGCAGGTTTGGGCGGCGGCCACGAGTGGCACGGTGCCAATCCCACACCTGATGAGGGGCGCAATCAGAGGTCATCATAGGTCATCAGAGGCCATCAGAGGCCATCAGAGGCCATCAGAGGCCATCAGAGGCCATCAGAGGCCATCAGAGTGGCACGGTGCCAATTCCGCACATCGGATCGAGCACCACGTCCCCCGGCGCCACGCCCGCCAGCCGCAGCATCAGATACGCTGTCGATGAGCGAAGCCGCGCGGTGCAATCCGCGTAGGGTAGTAGGGGTCGGGGCTCGGGCGCCATGCTGCACTTCATGGACTTACCTGATGAGGGCGACCATCAGAGGTAATCAGCGGTCATCAGAGGTCATCAGATGTCATCAGAGGTCATCAGAGGTCATCAGAGGTCATTAGAGGTCATTAGAGGTCATTAGAGGCACTCAGAGGATTGCACTTCATGGACTTGCCGCTGATGAGATTGATGCCGACGAGCAGCTCGCCCTGCAGCAGGAACGCGACCACCTCCAGGTCGAATCCCGTCAGGTCGACACGTAGGCGACGCTGCAAGTGCACCGCGGCTCCGATGGCCTGCGCCAGGTCGACCGACTTGAACGCATGCATGCCATCACGCACCGCGTTCGCTCGGAAGCTGAGCGCATCGTCAGCGGGCGCTGCATGCAGCGGCTCCAGTCGGCAGTGGCGCCACGTGCGTACGGCGCTCGCCCAGCGGTCCGCCGCTGCGCCCATCACCTGCTTCGTCAGCGCGACGGCTTCCGCAGTAAGCGGCAGCCCTGACGCGAATGCGATCGGCGCCAAGAGTGCGGATATGCACGGGAGCAGCGTGAGCGCCATGCGCTGTGTGCGCCAGCCGTCGGCGTCCAATGGCCGTGGCAGCGAGAAGAGCAACTTTCCAACACCCGCTTGACCCGGAAAGACATGGCCCGGCACCGAGACGTCGCAGTTGGCACCCCAATTATCGCTACGCGGCGGAACGCACACGGGCGTGATGCTGGACACAGGTATGCCAAGCTGCTGAGCGATGCACGCGGCTGCCAGATCCTCGAACCCGCCCGGGACGCAGACGACGTACTCGACCGGGTGCTCGTCGGCCATAGATTTACGTGAATATAAACACGCGAGTTCTGAGCTCGGCGTTTCTGTGAACGTTGTGAGACGACAACTCTTTCGATTCCGTACAATTGTACCTAGAACGCCGGGCTTCCCCCTTTACTGCTTTTCTTGCTTGCTTCCCCTTTCTTGCATACACATCTCACAGCTCCTCATGCCACGCACCAGCCGCCATGAGCACTTTGAACGACTTCTTGTTTTTGTGCTTCGCCGCCAAGTGCAGGGGCGTGGCTTTGTTGATGTCCTGCGCCTCCGCCGACGCGCCGGCCGCCACCAACGCCTGAATCGACTGCGTATGGTCCATCTCTGCAGCCATGTGCAGCGGCGTGGACTTCTCATCGTCCCGCGAATGGACCGACGCACCCGCCGCCACCAACGCCCGGATCGACTCTGTATGACCGTAATACGCGGCCAAGTGCAGCGGGGTGGCCTTCTCGTCGGTCAGTGCGTTCACGAACGCACCCCCTGCCACCAGAGCCTCGATCGAGTCGGTTTGGCCAAACTTGGCGGCCAAATGCAGTGGGGTGATGCTCTCGTGCTCCTGCGCCTCGATCGCCGCACCCGCCGCTAACAACGCCTTGATCAGTAAAACATGGCCCTTCTCGGCCGCCACGTGAAGCGCTGTGGCGTTGCCGTCGTCCCGCGCATGAACCGATGCACCCGCTGCTACTAACGTCTGAATCGACTCCGCATGGCCGTTGAACGCTGCCACCTGCAGCGGTGTCGCACCATCTTCGTCCCGCGCATCGACCGGTGCACCCGCCGCCAGCAGAGCCTCGATGGCCTCCGTCTGGCCCGTACTTGCGGCCATGTGCAGCGGCGTGGATTCATCTTGGTCCTGCGCATCAATCGCCGCCCCCGCCGCCAACAACGCCTTGATCGACTCCGTACGCCCCCACTCGGCAGCCAAGTGCAGCGGCGTCGACTCATCTTGGTCCCGCGCATCAACCAATGCACCCGCCGCCAACAATGCCTCAACAGACTCCGTTTGGCCGTTCCTGGCAGCCCAGTGCAGCGGCGTGGCTTGTTTTCGTTCGTCCCGCGCATCGACCGAATGCCCTTCCGCCATCAATGACTTCAGCTGACTGACGTCGTTTTTCTTCGCGGCATCGTGCAAGTCAGCACACGCTGCGAGCGCGAGTCCGAGAGCGATTATGGCGAAGAACAGCATTGGATGAAAACGCACGCGTGTGACGTTGACGCGCGGACGCATCCAAATATAGGGATTTCGGTACAGGTTTGCATGCAAAATTTTTGTGTGCCTGCTTGCTGCACCCGACGACGCGTCCGCACCCACATCCTTCTATTCCGCCCTTTTTTAAGCCCTTTTAAACCTTCGTGTGAGGGTCGGCCCACCACCGGCGGCCATGAGCTCGAGGACCATTTCATCATCGGCTCGCAGCGAGCGGCGCCAGTCGTACGCGCTCGGCTGCTGGCGCGTCAGCAGCAGCGCGCCACCGCTCTCCCAAACCGCCGTGTACCGCTCCTGCGCGCCCGTCGAGGCGGTGGTCACGTGCTCCTTCCCGTCAAGCTCGTGGCTCAATGTCACCATGGACGGGTGATTGATCGTCGTCGTGATCCGTGAGGCGTCCATTTTGATCGTGTGTGTGATCCTGTTGAGGCCAAAGTTGATGGCGGCGAAGCTCTCGATCTCATCCTTGGCGACGCCGATCGCCGCGTAGAATGCCCACGGATCGCCACTGAGGGTGACGTTGAGCCAGACGCCGCTGAAATCGGTCGGAGGCCGAGAGCGCGCCGACATCTCATTGGGCAGGGTCTTGAGACCGCGTGTGAGCGAGCGGCGGCAGATCAGTGCCACCAAAAGCGAGAGCACAGCAATGACGAGGACTGGACGGGCGGATGTGGCGGCCTCTGCCTCGTGCAATCGCAAGCGAAGCTGAAACACCGAGGGCAAGAAGCCTGCCATCTCGTAATCTGAGCAGGCTCGTCACGCGCTCCCACCTGCGGGCCTGCTCCACCGTGAGCACCTTCGGCCTCAAACAATATCCCGTCCCTCGGGCTTTAGTACCGGGGTGGCGGCGTGGCGGGCGCGTGCGTGTGGCGCCGCGTCCTGCACGACGTCAAAATTGCGACTATTTAGGGCAAGTTTGGGATTGCCGAAACTCGACTTTTCACTTACTATTCACACGTTTGAAAGCGAGATTCTCACAGCCCTCTCAGCTAGACCTCAGCTGGATTGAGGTCTTCCTCCGATGCGCGCGTGCCTCATGGAGTCTCAAGGCCGCTGCGTCAGCAAACCTCTCCCTGCAGCCTACGGCGAAGCAGACGTGCATTCGAGAGGCCCGCCGCGCCTGCTCGGCTGCCCGCGCCGCCTGATAAGCTGTTGCAACCTGCCGCTCGCATTCTCTCAAGGCCGCCACTGCCTCGTCGGCCGCCGTAACGGCCGCGATCTCCCTGGTGGCGAGATGTTCCACATGAAGCGCCACGGCTGCCTCCGTGTGCTTGGCTCGCTCGTCCTCTGCCTCCAACCTCGCCAACTGCCGGCGTGCCTCTCGAGCGGCCTCCGCCTTTGGCCGCGCCAACGCCTTTTGACGGCGCGTGCCGGGGACAGATGGCGCCGCCGCCGCCGCCTGTGGGAGGAAGGCTGCGAGGGGCATCGAGCTGCGTCCCTCCCGGGATGGTGCAAGAGGGGCCAGCCCCAGCTTCCGCTTCAGACCCACCATCGACCGAATCACTTCGCCATCTATCGGGTCCACCATATAAATGTCCCCGCGGCTGCAGCTGCCAGGAGGGCGTAGGACGTACGCGATGCTCCACTCGTGCACCACCAGGCTGCAGTTGCCGCCTCGCTTCGCCGCCTCGGCCCTCTCCAGCAGCTCCATCGCCTTAGCCTCTCCCATGGCCTTGGCGCGCGTCATCACATCGTTCGTTCCATCGATTTCGCCGTGTTGGGCTCCATCTGCGGCAGAGGGCTCTGCCCTGTCCAGCATGACAGCTGCGGTCGAGGAGCCTTGCGCAGCCTCTTTACCCTCAGGACCAGGGTGCTCCTCTGACTTTGCCGCAGCCTCTTTACCCTCATGACCAGGGTGCTCCTCTGACTTTGCCGCAGCCTCTTTAGCCTCAGGACTAGGGTGCTCCTCTGACTTTGCCGCAGCCTCTTTAGCCTCAGGACCAGGGTGCTCCTCTGACTTTGCCGCAGCCTCTTTAGCCTCAGGACCAGGGTGCTCCTCTGACTTTGCCGCAGCCTCTTTACCCTCATGACCAGGGTGCTCCTCTGACTTTGCCGCAGCCTCTTTACCCTCATGACCAGGGTGCTCCTCTGACTTTGCCGCAGCCTCTTTACCCTCATGACCAGGGTGCTCCTCTGACGTTGCCGCAGCCGCCTTCGCTGCAGCCAGCGCGGCGCGCTGGTCGCGCGCCCGAATCCACGCCGCCGCCGCCGCCGCCGCCTCGGCCTTTGCCGCCTCAATCGCCGCCGCCACGGCAGCCGCCGCTGCCAGCTCCTCCTCCGCGACCGCCGCTGCCTCGACCTCGGCGTCCGCCTCGGCCTTCTCGAGCGTCGCCTCGCCTCCTCGCACCGCCTCTGCCGCTGCCGTTGACGCCTCCTTGGCTCTCCTGAGCTCCTGTTGCGCCTGCTCCAGTTCCATTCGAACGCTGAGCACCGCCTTCTGAGCGGCCTCGACAGCAGCAAGCGCCTCGTCGGCGGCGGCCTCGGCGTCGGCGACAGCAGCGTCCTCTGCTTCGGCTTCGTCGTCGTCCAGCTTCTCCTCCGCCACCTCACAACGGCTGTGCGAGCTGCGCGGATTCATGGCGCAGACCCAATGTTGGCCCTCGCCCACAGTAGTACCGACCGGGAGGCTCCGCCACTTGGTGCAATCTTCGCACTGGACCCAGAGCTTGGCAACGCCCTCGGGCAACTCTCTCGTCCTCCTCTTTGTCCTCCTCTCGTCTTCCTCGTCGTCCTCATCGGGATTCTCCTGTGGCGTATTGCAGTTCATGCGTCGGAAGAGGGTGCCCATCATCGAGCAAGCCCAATAGTCGGTCGACAACAGAGCCGCGTCGGACACCGGCATCCGCCGCCACTTATGGCACGCATCACAGCTCACCCAAGTCATCTTCACGTCCGACGCCTCCTTGTTGGCGCTCTCTCTGGCATCACGATGACCTCTGGCATCTCTCTTCTTCTTCTTGGCGGCGCTCTTTCGGTGCATGCTCACATCAGCCTCGACTTTGACCTCAGGCTCATCGACCTCGACTTCGACCTCTTCGTCTACCTCGTCATCAGCCTCGGCTTCGACCTCCAGAACCTCCTCGTCGTCCTCGGCGGCGGGCACAAAGGTTGCCACCACAGTAATCATGGGACCATTTTTCCGTCTTCTGCGCCGGAAATTGCCGTTTCATTTTCGCGGTCGAGACAGACTGGCAAGAATTCCCGCAGCGCGATGAAACTTGGGATGGCAGGCACCCGGATGTACCCCTCGTTATGTGGAAGCGAAAGTCCAAGTTTGGTGCAATTGTAATTCCTATATGAGAGAACGTCCTCCGTCCACACACGTGCGCCAAGGGTCCACTGGTCGCGTCCCTGGATTGCATCTGGGACTGCGTGACGCTGGCGCCTGCGACCTCCGCGGCCTCGAGCCATGCAAGTGCTGCGCAACGTGAGCTACGGCGCCACGCGGAATTGCTCGACGTGCCCGAGCTGTGAATGCATGGACCTCTACGTGCCCCCTTACCATCCCATATCTCGCCTTGTGGTCTTTGCTCACGGCGGATTGTGGTGCAGTGGCTCTCGCATCGAAATCGACGAGGTGTGCACCGCTTTGGCCACCGAGCAGGCGGTGGCCTGCGCGACGGTGGACTACCCGTACTCGCAAGACCTGGGAGGTTGCTGCATCGAAGATGACCCACGCTGCAACGAGACGGTAACGAGGCAGGCGGGCAGCCTCGCGCGCGCCTTTGCCCATGCAACGGCCCTGCTACCCGCCCAAGCCCATCTCCTCGGCGGCCACTCTGCAGGCGGCCATCTCGCGCTGTTGCTCTCGATGCGCTGGGCAGAGCTCGCGCCCGCGCAGAGCGCGCCGCCCGATGGCTTCGTGGGCGTCGAAGGCATCTACAACGCCTCGCTCTGGGACGCCTACGACGAGGCGCACTTCAAGGGCCGCTTCAGCTGCCCCACGCGCCAAGCCTTTGGTGAGCCTGCCGAGAACCCCGACTGGCGCGCCAACTCGCCCACGGCCGTTGCGGCACAGGCGGCGCCGGTGGGCCCGTGTATGCTGCTGCACTCGCCGGGCGACGACTACGTCCAGGTGCAGGAGGCCGTCGCGCTCTACGAGGTCCTGAAGCCGGCGCCCGGGGGCGTGCCGCACCGTATCGACATCGCGGGTGGTTGCGTGCAAGGCGAGCATGAGGACGTGCTCGAGGGCGCAAGCGCGCAGTCGCTGGCGCGCTGCATGGCGCAGATGGTTCTGACATAGGTCTCTCGTTGTCTGTTTCATAGCGTCGTTCACAGATGGTTCTGACATAGGTCTCTCGGTGGTTCCAAGCAGTCGAGCGAGCGCCATCAAGTGCACCAGAGGTGCGGAGCGACCGAGCGGGCCGCGCTTTCGACGGCTCTACTCGGATCTACTCTACTGGTCTGAGTGCACCACACGCTGTGCAAACTCATGCACACTAGCGAGTGCCAGATCGGAAATGAGAACTCTCTGTGTCCAAAGCGGGGCCAATGACAGACGCACAGAGCACAAAAGACACCCCCATTTACTAAAGTGTAGTACTATGAGCTTGGATACACCACACATCGCTTTCCCACAGGGCTGCTGTGGCACCCCAGAATCAGTACGCTACAGTCAAGGCCACACCGGACGCCACACGCGCACACGGATTATCGTCTTATTCGGGCCGGAACGTGTCGAGCCCAGACCAGTGTATGGGGGTAAAGCGCCTCACGAAACGCCTCTTAGCTCGCTGCGCCGCGCAGGGCCATCCACCCGTGCTGCCCTCAGGCGCGGTGGCGGATGGGCCGCTCTTTGTGCGTGCTCATGTTGGACTGCACCGAACGACTAAAATCCACCCAGTAGTTCCAGCGGCCGGCGTACAGGAGAGTGCCTTGGCGGCCCGCGCGACGGGCGAGGGCGATCTGGCCGCAGGCAGACGGATGGTACGCCTTCCAGCTGCTGTCCGTGTCCTGCCACTCCCACGTGCCATCGACGGCCGGATCGGCCGGGACCTCGCGACGGACGGGCCGACCGAACTTTGTGCTCATGTTGTATTGCATCATTTCGTCGAAGTTGATGACGTAAGTGGAGCTGTGTTTGCCTGAAACTCTCGCTCCTGTACTGACGGCGTGCAGGTCCACCGTGACGCGCTTTGCGTCCCCAAAGGCTGCCTCGATGCTCGCGGCCAAGGCGCCCTCGTATGGCTTCCACCGGTCGCCGTCGTCGAGCCAGGACCAGGCGGCAGGTGAAGAAACAGAAGATGCAGCCCCTTCGAAACTGCAAAAGGCAAAGGCGGCCTTGTGGCTATGTGTGATGAGCACCTCGTTCGCTTTGGGCTTGCCCTTCTCCGGCGACGTGAGCACCCTGGCTGTCACGTTGGGCGCCTTCTCGCCCACTTTGCTCAGCCCAGCGCTTGCGTTGCTCGTGAAGATCATGATTGGCACGGATAGCTTCAACCCCCATATCTCACGCGCGAGGATTGCCCCTGCGTGCGTACCCTCCGGCTCCCTTGGCCGACCCATGTCCGAAATCACACGAAAATGGCCGTTCTTCCTCACTTGCAGCCCAAACCAAGACTCAAGGAACGCGAGAGCGAGGTGCGTCGACGGCTTCAGAATGTACTTGATCTCGCGGCCAGCTTTGACCATGGCCTCTTCCATCATCGCTTTCATCTCAAACTCCTTGCCAAGGATGTTGTCGTCCACCCACAGCAGCGGTAAGCCCTTAGTAGTGAGGCCCAGCTCCACTTCGCGCAAGTGGATGACGTAATGGCCATCGGAGTGCTCGCGCTTGATCACCAGCAGCCGAGTGAAGGGCGTGAAGAGCACCTCATCTTCCTCTGCAGCGTAATTGGAGAAGCGCGCGATGTGCCGCCCTTTGATCGACCAGATGATAAACTTGCAGTTGCGGCCTCTGAATGAGCTCGCAGCTTCGCTTCCCTTTTTCGTGCTTGAGAACTGCATCCACGTGATGACGCTGCCTGGCTCGTAAATCGCGGCAGTGTCGTCGTTCAAGGTAATGTAGCGCACGCAGTAGCCCCAGTAGTAAGGCAGGTTGCGAAGTGCCATGGAGAGGAAATAGATGATGTGATTATACTTATCGAGGTACTCGCTCACCTCACCCTCGTTATTCATCATCATATTGCCTTTGCGCACCTGCAGAGAAGCGCCGCGCGACGCCTGATTGCTGCCCGAACCCGTGTAGAAGGAAAGCGCAAACACACAGCACTGTGCATCCTCAAGTGCGACGCCAGCATCTGTGAACACCTTGTAGTTGGCCTCGGAGCAAACACCGCGCTTGTGTGGTGGCGTTGCACCATCCTTGTTCTGCTCCCACGCCGCAGTGATCTGCTGGATCATCTTGACCTTGCGTTTCGCCGGCGTCGGCTCAACGTGGAGGGACTCGCTCGTGTAGACGTCGACGCACAGTGCTCTGTTGCTCAAGTCCGATTTTGCGATCGCTGTTGGCTCTGCGTACCTGAGGAAGCCCTCCGATTCAGGGTCGTTCAACTGAAACCCGCGTGCTTCGAAGTCGTCGCGGTGCTTTTTCTTGAGCTTCGACGTTGCGACAGTGAAGAGCGAGTGCTTGAGCTCCTCATCCGACTGGTGATCGAGGAGATCTCGCTCGTCCTCAGCCAGGAGCTCAGCCAGGAGTTCAGCTTGGCAAGAACCTGGCATCCTGTCCGCAACTCGTCTTGCAAGCTTCCGAGCGCGAGAGGATGCTCGGAAAAGGGGTCGCTCGTGCACGCGTCCTCCCAAACCACACCCCCCTTTAACCCCCCCCTCCCAAAACCGATAGGAATCCTAGGTCGATTTGATGCAGTACAGCACGCCAAGAAAGTGCTGCATCGAGTCCCCCGCCCGCGGCCACTCGGCCCCCATTCTTCTCGCGGCTCAACGTTCTGAGGCCGTCCATTCTAAAGAGTTAGAGACCACAGCTGTGCCAGCGGCGCTCTCGGCTGCATTCCCCGCGGCAGTGCAGCGCCCCTCGCGGCTGCAGCCCCTTCGGCTGAAATAGGTCTCTCGTTGGTTCTTTCCGCTAAGGGTCCTTAGTTTCTTGTCTGTCCATGACCAATGTTACCATTTTCGGATTTCATCCATGGACGCGAGTGGCAGCATCGTGGCGGCCAACGCGATGGTCGACGCGCTCCGTCGCGGCGACGAGGCCAAGGCTGTGGACCTCATCGACAGGGTGACAGGAGCGGCCGATCTCGGCCTTTGCCTGCTTCGTGCATGTGAGACTGGTCACCCTACGTGCACGAGGCTGCTGCTCGCCGCCCACGCCGCCGTCAACCAGGCAGACCGCAATGGCTTCACGCCTCTAATCGCCGCCTGCGGCAAAGGCAACGGCGGCTGCGTCCAGCTGCTGCTCGCCGCCCACGCCGCCGTCAACCAGGCAGACCGCAAAGGCGTCACGCCTCTGATCGTCGCCTGCGTCAAAGGCAACGGCGACTGCGTGCGGCTGCTGCTCGGCGCCCACGCCGTCGTCGACCAGGCAACCAGCACAGGCTCCACGCCTCTGATCATGGCTTGCGACAAAGGCCACGGCGACTGCGCACAGCTGCTGCTCGCCGCCCACGCCGCCGTCGACCAGGCAGACAGCGACGGCGTCACGCCTCTGTTCGCCGCCTGCATCAAAGGCGACGGCGACTGCGCGAAGCTGCTGCTCAACGCCCACGCCGCCGTCGACCAGGCAGACAGCAACGGCGGCACGCCTCTGATGGCCGCCTGCATCAAAGGCCACGGCGACATAGTCAAGCTGCTCGTGCATGCTGGCGCACGCACCGACTTGCGATGCGCTGCGGGCACAGCCCTCGATCTCGCAGAGGCCCAAGGCCACACCGTCATCGCAAGATTCCTGCGCAGCAGGGGCCGCGCACCTGCGACGATCGCTGCGGGCGCTCCGGTTTCGAGTGCGGAGCGTGCGGCAGCCGAGCGGGCAGCCGAGCTCGCCGCTGCGGCTCTGCTGGCTGAGGAGGAGGCCGAGGCTGCGCACAAGCAGCAGGCGCACACGAAGAAAGCGAGCAAGAAAGCCAAAGCCAAGCAGGCAGGGGCGAGCGAGGCGAGAGCGTCGGTAGCGAGTGCGTCAGCGGCCGCGACTCGCAGTGCCGAGGCGGACAACGAGGTGGCGGCGGCGGTTGGCGACGACGAGGACGTCGTGTGTCCTCATGCTCCTTCTGCCGCCGCCGACGAGGCGCTACGTGTGGCCATGGCGGCCGCGCAGTACGAGGGCCTGGTCGGTGCGATCGAGGAGCACCACGCACTCGCGAGCGAGGGTGTGTTGGCGGAGGCGAGGGCGATGCGCGAGCGCTTGCACAAGAAGCGCAAGCAGGAGAGCCAGATGCTGCGTCGCAAGCACGCGGTGGAGATGGAGATGCAAGCCAACCTGTCGAAGCTGTCGCTGCTCGAGGTCACACAGTCGCCGCCTGCCGCAGGCTCAGCATCCGCAGAAGCGGCGCGTGCATCGGAGGCCCCGGAGGCACCCTCGGCGCCGCCTGCGGCCGTCGCCCTCACGCTCGCCGAGCTTACGGCGGCGACGGACGGCTTTGGAGAGCATCGGCTCATCGGCAGCGGCGGCTACGGCCGCGTCTTCACCGCGGATGCGCTGTCGTCGCTGCCGCCCGAGGCGCTGCCGCTCTGGCTGCGCCACAAGCCCGTCGCCGTCAAGCGCGCCAAGTCGGGCGTGCACGATCTCGCCGACCTGCAGCGCGAGGTGAGTGTGCTGCAGCAGTGCAGCCACCCGCACGTGCTGCCGCTGCTCGGCTACTGTCTGGAGCACGGGGCGCCGCCGTGCCTCGTCTTCCCGCTGATGCGCGGCGGCAGCCTCGCCGATCGGCTGTGGCCGAGAGAGGCCGACCCCGAGCACCTGCGCCGCCTCGGCCTCGGTGCGTCGCTGAGCCCTCTGACGTGGCACCAGCGCCTGCGCATCCTGCGCCAGGCGACCGACGCGCTGCTCTACCTGCACACGCCAGTGCCTGGCGGCAAGGGTGCCGTCGTGCATCGCGACTTCAAGCCCGAGAACATCCTGCTCGACGACGAGCTCAACGCCTACCTCGCGGACACGGGCTTCGCCAAGATGGACGCCGGGCCCGAGGCGTCGAAGGTGAAGAGCGCGTCGAATGCGCTCTACCTGACCCTCGGCTATCTGGACCCGAGCGTTGTGGCAGGCGGCGCGTACTCAGCTGTGACGGATGGCTGGGCGCTGGGCATCACGTTGCTCGTGGCGCTGACTGGCCGCTCGCCTCTAAAGATCATCAACAAGTGCGAAGAGGAGTTTGAGCTCGATTTCGCCGAGATCGACGCCGAGAAGCTCGCCGACGTCGGGGCGGACTGGCCCCCGCGTGTGGCGACGACGATCAAGGACGTCGTCCAGTCTGCCGTGTCAGGTCTTTGCCACGACAAGGAGCGGAAGAGGCTCCCGGTGTCCGCCGCGCTGGCGACGCTGACGAGCCTGGTGGATAAAGATGGCAGCAGAGGCAGTGGCCAGGGCGCGCTCGACGGCTCGGTGCTTTCAAGCTCGGAACGACCCGCGAGCTCGGCGGCTGGCTACGTGCCCTCGCCGCTCTCGATGCAAGTACGCGAAACGCGCAAGGGCTCCGATGCGCACAAGGGCATCAAGGACAATATGCTGCTCGCGTTCAGCAACCTGATGCCTCGACTCGACGCCATTTACGCAGCAAGGGCGGCGAAGGCGCCCGAGGGCTTTGAGGAGCGCATCAACTATTGGCATCGCGAGTGTGGCATGCGGGCCGACCTGAAAGATCGGCTGCACTCGCTTCGCATTTGGAGGAATGCCGCGAGCCACCTCGACGACGATCGGTGGCGCCGCGATGGCCCACGGGACGAGGCGGAGGCGTCGCAGCTGGTGTCCGCGGTGAAGACGGCGATCGAGGCGCTCGAGGGCGCCTCATCACGTTGAGAATCATGGCGGCGATGTGGATGTGCGGCATTTAGTAATACTTCCTAATACATTTGTAAAACCAAAGGGCATAAGCGAAGAATGAGACAGAGGTGGCGACTGTTGTGCGACAAGTGTCTAGTGTGAACGGAAGTGAAAGACTCGTGTATGTCGTGCGCGCGCGCGCGCGCTGTGTCTCTCGGTGGTGAATGATATTTCTAGACGTAAAACATGAATACATTCCGGCTCGCCCGCATCGTATGCTTTCGCATGTCTTTGGCCTTGCCACACGACAGGTGAACAATGTACCGGTCCGCTCGGACCTCCTCAGGCAACAGAGTGTGCATATCAATCTGCCTCAGGCAACAGTGCACACCAATTCCTGCCTCGGGATGACCACACACTGCATGCCCAGCTACACGTCACCACACCGCTGGTCCAGCTTTGCTTCACTTTACTTACTGTGTTACTGTGCAGCTGAGAGCTGCCCATAAAGCATGATCATTGTGCGGATGATGCTTCAGTACTCTTCATGAGCTTTCAGATTCGTGATGCTTCAAAAGGGCGGCATTGACGAATCTGATGCTTCAAACGGGCGGCATTGACGGCGGTACTCCGAGGCCGATGGCGCATGGCGTGTTCGTGTTGGGGAAGACCGACCGCGGCTGAATCGGACTCGGGTACCTGACCTTGATCGTGTCGCCCGTCGTGTAGAGCGCCGAGGCGCAGCTCGATGCGGCGTTGCAGAGGAAACGCACGTATGTCGTGCCGAAATTGATGACGCGCAGCACGGTCACCTCCTCGCCCGTGCTCTTGTACAGCACCGTCGTCGCGTGGCGTGCGGGGCTGCCCTCGACCCAGTTGATGTCGCATCGTTCGACGTAGGCGCCCCAGGCGACCGACGAGCCAACGTCGTGGTAGCACGGCGACTTGATCACGCGCGGCATCCGCACGTTGACGCCGTTGTAGAGACCGTTGAGGTCAGGGATGATGTACAGTGAGTCGGCGCAGCCGATCGGAAACGTCCAATTCGAAGAGGAGCAGCAGCCGACGCACCTGATGAGTGGCGCAATCAGAGGTCATCAGAGGCCCTCAGAGGCCCTCAGAGAGGAGCAGCAGCCGACGCACCTGTCGCCGCCTGCCGAGTCGGTGGTGAGGTTGAAGCCGGGTGCGGGGCAGTAGATCCGGCTGACAGGCAGGCTGGGGGAGGGGGGAAGCTTGGGCGGCGCGGGTGGCGGGGGCGGCGACTTTGGAGGCGACGGCGGTGGCGACGGCGGTGGTTGGGGCGGCGGGCTTGGGCCGGCAGCTCCGTCGAAGAGCATGTTCTGTGAGAGGATGATGCAGCCGGGGAAGCGCTGTGGTGAGCACTTGCATGCAAGGCAGGTCATCAGGGGCAATCAACGTACCTGTGTGAGGATGATGCAGCCGGGGAAGCCGGGCGAACATTCGCTGGTGAACTTGCGGAGGTTTGGGAGCACATTGGTCATCACGGCGTCCTCGACACCCATCCACTGGGCCAGGCCGTGCCATAGCGCCTCGTGGCTGAGGGTCGGGATGAAGGTGCGATGGAGACGGATCGGGCTGCTCTGGCTGTAGGTGCTCGGATACTTGCCGAGGATGTGGCCGCCCTTGATTGAGCCGCCCATCACAAACGAGTGGCCGCCCCAGCCGTGGTCTGTACCTCCGCCGTTGGAGTCGATCGTGCGACCGAATTCGGACGCCATCGTGAACGTGACGTTGTCCCAGATGCCCTGAGCCTTCATCTCGGTGACGAAGCTCGTGAGGCCCGCGTTCACGTCCTGCCACTTTTTGGCGACGTCGTAGTCGCCCGCGAAGTGCGAGTCCCACCCTCCGTATGAGATGAAGAAGATCTCGCGCTCGTTACCTAATATGGAACGCGCCCCGATAATCTTGGCGACCTGAGCGGAGGCGAGGGGGACGGAACCGCTCAGATCGCGCTGCATGCAAGGTAACCGATCAGATCGCGCTGCATGCAAGGTCATGCAAGGTCATGCAAGGTCCTCAGAGGTCCTCAGAGGTCCTCAGAGGTCCTCAGAGGTCCTCAGAGGTCCTCAGAGGTCATCAGAGGTCATAGCCACCTGCTGGAGCTGCCTCGAGACCACATCGGATCCAAAGGTCGTCGAGAGCGCCGCGATCGGGTTGTCGAGCGCGCGCTTCAGGTCCTCTGCCGACTCGATCGAGCGTTCAAGGACGCCGCCGTAAGTCTCCGCGTAGATGGACGCCGCCTCCGAACCGGCCAGCTCGGACACGTCCGACTGTAAGGCCGCGTAACGGCTCAAACGGACCGGTCCATCGGCGGAGAGGATCTCGGGCGCCGAGATCGAGCCTTCGAGCACCTGATGAGGGAGACCATCAGAGGCCATCAGAGGCCATCAAGCAATGAGAGGATCTCGGGCGCCGAGATCGAGCCTTCGAGCACCTTGGCGTTGCCCGCGATCGAGTACGAGCGCACGCGGTGGGGCAACTCGCCGGACGGTTGGTCGCCCTCGAGCACGCGCTGGATGCGCCCGAGCACACCCCGCGCGGAGGCGGAGTTTTGCGCATGCACATTCTGCGAGACGGTCGTCTGCAGATTGTGAGCGAAGAGCGACGGCGGGCGTGGCGCGCCGTTGTTATAGCTCTGGAGGTCCAACGGCTGGATGAGGGGTCCAATGTTGGCAAGCAGGACTGCGTCGGCGGCGTCGTACGCCGCCTTGAGAGCGGTCATCTTGTGATGGATCGCAAACTTGGTGCACGGCTGGTCGTCGGTCGCGGGCACATCGATGGGCAATTGGGTCGACTTTGGCAGCGCGTTCGCGCCGCGCACGGCCGCGTACCTAATTAGGGACGAGGTCGTCATCGCTCATCAGAGGCCACTCAAATGCCCTCAAGTGGCCAAAGTGCAACGTCGTCGCATGCTCGAGATCGATGCCAAATTAGGGAGGCAATCAGGCCATCGTCATGATCCGAGGCGCTCACGCCCTCGGCGGTCATCGACGTTATCAGGGAGGCAATCAGGAGTCATCAAGGTGCGCGTACTCGTTGTACAGATCGACGCCGCCGGTGCACTGGCTATGCGGCACGAGCAGGTTCCACGTATCGGCGCCGCCATCAAGCCACAGGTACACGATGGCCTTGTACGGCCGGTTCTGCGAAGGGATCTCGGGCAGCGCGGTGCGTGGCACGGCGCGCTCCTGAACGTAATTGCTCGCGTGGAACTCGGACGCAAAGAGGAAGAGCTCTTGGGCGACTCGCACCTGATTAGGGAGGCTCAATCAACGGCGCATCAGATGCAATCAAGTGTCATCAGCTCTTAGGCGACTCTCGCATCTAATTAGGGAGGCTCAATCAACGGCGTATCAGATGCAATCAAGGCGCGACTCGCACCGCTTCTGCAGCGTTGCCGCCGGTGCTCGCGAGCTTTTGCTCGTAGCGCGCCTTGATGAGGGCGCGGGCGGGCGCGGCCAACCGGCCGCCAGTGAGAAGAAGCTCGAGCTCGTCGATCGTGGCCGAGCTGTTGGCTGGGTGGATGGGCAGGTAGGACGTCATTCCATTCCACACCCAGGCCTGGCCGCTCGAGCCAGCCCTGATGACGCCCGTCATCACGTTGAGGAAGCCGACCATGTTTGGCCCCGTACCGAGCTGCGCCTCGGGCGAGACGAGCTGTGCCTGGGCGGAGAGGGGCGAGCACGAGGCGCCGTAGTGGGCACTTGCATGCGAGTGCGGGCGGCAGCTCGGGCGAGACGAGCTGTACCTCGGCCTCTAATCGAGGTAATCAAGGTAATCAAGGTAATCAAGGCCGCGAGAGCTGTACCTCGGCCTCTGATGAAGGTAATCAAGGTAATCAAGGCCGCGAGAGCTGTACCTCGGCCACGGCACCAGGCGGCTGGTAGAGCGGATCGTAAAAGTTGAAGACCGTGGGCGCCTTCATGTGCTGCTGGCCTATCGAGCCGGCAGTTACGATGTCATGCAGGTAGCCCTTGCCGTTGCTCCCGAAGCCGAGCGTGCGCAGGATGTGGTACACCTGTGGCAAGGGCTCAGGGTAGGGTTCGGGATAGGGATGCGGCTGACCTTGAGCAAGGGCAATCAGCCGCACTCAGTCGCACTCAGTCGCACTCAGTCGCACTCAGTCGCACTCAGTCAACATCAGAGGCCATCAGAGCTCATCAGACCTTGAGCAAGGGCTCGCGATCTCATCAGATCTCATCAGATCTCATCAGATCTCATCAGATCTCATCAGATCTCATCAGATCTCATCAGACCTTGAGCAAGGGCTCGCGATCTCATCAGATCTCATCAGATCTCATCAGATCTCATCAGATCTCATCAGATCTCATCAGACCTTGAGCAAGGGCTCGCGCAGCTGTCCGTGGATGGGATCCATGTCGAGCGTGAGTGAGCGCGCCTCGCGATCGAGAAGGATTGCTGCGAACGTCGCGCCGAGGTCGCCGTAGTGAGCGCCGTAGGTCGTGCCACCGTATGCACCTGTGAAGAGGGCGGGCGCCGTGGTGAGCACTTGCATGTCTGTAGATCGTGCCGCCGTACGCACCTTGCTTAAACGCGCGCGCGACGACGCCCACGTAGCGCGGCGACGGGTTGGAGGAGACCTGTTGGGGGAGGGGGGGGGTGGCTCCGGGGTGATTTCTTCAATGCGGGCGACGGGTTGGAGCTGGGTCCATGTGCTCACCACGGCGCTAGGTCCATGCGCTGGATCAGAGGCCATTGGCAATCAGAGACAATCCGAGGCCATCCGAGGCCATCCGAGGCCATCCGAGGCCATCCGAGGCCATCCGAGGCCATCCGAGGCCATCCGAGGCCATCAGTGGCCATCCGAGGCCATCCGAGGCCATCCGAGGCCATCCGAGGCCATCCGAGGCCATTACCATGCGCTGGATCAGTCGGCGCGCCATAAAGGGCGCCACGTTCTTGTGGTAGAAGAGGTGCTCAAGCAGCGCCTCAGTTTCGTACGCCGCGTCTCGGATCGACGGACGGAGAAATGAGTGGAACTTGGGCGGGTTGCGGAACGAGTAGCCGCCACCGGCTCCGGTCTCGGCGTTCATCGGCCTCCCGACACGAACCGTCGACACTTTGTTTGCGAGGTAGGTGAGGCGCGTCCCGTTGCGCAGGATGGCGAAGATGGAGCGCTGGTCGAGAGCGCCCGCCGAGGAAGCGTGCGTG
>Ga0210242_100116_pt1 | contig 59976 bp, 39 predicted proteins | sample ChrtobMeP5a_16mM_FD_155445 | JGI IMG/M metagenome (GOLD analysis project Ga0210242, IMG submission 155445) | Chrysochromulina tobin associated microbial communities from unialgal haptophyte culture, Seattle, Washington, United States - P5a_16mM | ecosystem: Host-associated > Algae > Haptophytes >... | reverse complement strand
ACTCCGTCGGCGTCTGTTTCTGTAGGCGTCGCGATCGAGGCGACTCCACTGCGTATTGACCGTAGTGTGCTGCGCTATTGACGCGCTTGGTCAGTGTGATCAAAGAGGTTTCCGTTAGTCTTTCACGGTCACCCGAACACGACGAACTAACGTAACACGTTGTCGCGTAACATGGCGGAGAGCACCATTCCCGTGTCGCCTCTCGCTGACGCGTCCAAGGGCGCCGTGAACGTGCTCTGCATGGCCACCGCCGACGCTAAGTGCAACTTCCAGCCCGTGCGCTTTCAGCGCCGCGCCGTCGGGCCCAACGACGTCCTGCTCGACATGAAGTACTGCGGCGTGTGCCACACGGATTTGCACTCGGCGCAGGGTCAGCTCGCGGCGCTGACGGGCAAGTGCTACCCGTGCGTCCCGGGCCACGAGCTCGCGGGCGTCGCTGTGGCCGTCGGCGACGCGGTCACGCGCGTGAAGGTTGGAGACCACGTCGGAGTGGGTTGCATGGTCGACTCGTGCCTCACGTGCGCGGCATGCAAGCGCGGCGAGGAGCAGAAGTGCAGCAAACAGGTCGCGACTTACAACGGCAAGGACTTCTCGGGCCGCGCCGCGACGGGGCCCGGCGCGCCGCAGCACACACTGGGGGGATATTCTGACAAGATGGTCGTCCACGAGCGCTTCGCCGTCATCATCCCGAAGACGTACCCGCTCGAGTGCGCCGGGCCCGTCATGTGCGCGGGCGTGACGCTCTTCGACCCGCTGCGCCGCTACGGCGCCGGCAAGGGCACGCGCGTCGCGATCGTCGGCGTCGGCGGCCTCGGGCAGATGGGCATCCGCATCGCCAAGGCGCTGGGCTGCGTCGTCACGGCCATCACGCGCACGGCGGGCAAGGCCGACTTTGCGCGCGAGTGCGGCGCGGACGAGGTCATCGTGTCGACGGACGCCGAGCAGATGCTGCGCGCGCGCCGCGCACGCGCGCTCGACCTCGTGCTGAACACGATCCCAAGCGAGCATGACTACTCGCCCTACACGGCTCTGCTCTCGGGCGGCGGCCGGCAGATCATGCTGGGGCTCAACACGGGCCTCATCGCGGGCATGGTCGTGAACGGCCTCTGCTGCGGGCGTTCGCGCGTCGCGGGCTCGGGCATTGGCGGCATCGAGGCCACGCAGGCCGTCATCGACCTCTGCGACAAGCACGGCATCAAGCCATTCATCAAGGTCGTGCCCGTCGAGAACCTCAACCGCGTCTACGAGGAGCTCGAGAAGTGCAACGAGAGCGGCGCGCGCTTCGTCCTCGACATCGCCGGCTCGCTTAACGAGGACGCCTTCAAGCGCTGCGCGGAGGCCGCGCCGCCGAACCTCGGGCCGCCCGCGCCGCCGCTGACCCTCTCAGCCATCATCGGCGGCATCTGCGGACTGCTGTGCTTGTGCCGGTGGTGTTAGGGAAGTCAAGTCCGGGTGACTCGGAGGAAGCTTGTGATGACGGGCATGCGTCAGTGGGGGCTGTGGCGCTTCCCACTTCGGAGCCAGTGAGCCAGGGGGGAGAGTTCCCCGGGCTGAGCATGAGCCAACGGTACCTAATTGGCTGAGCCGAGATGAGGTCAGTGTTTCGCCGAAACCTGTGTTACGGTACCGTGAGTGTGTGCATGTCGTCAATTGGCGGGGATTTCCATCCCCGCCTGATAGACGGATCTTTAGGCAACCACACAAAAACAGGGCGTCCAAGTCCTGCGTTGGCGGCTGCGCTGCTGCCCAATTGCTGCTGCCAGGCCGCTACCAGTGGCTGAGCGCGGAACCCCCTTTGGGATTCATCTGCTAGTTGATACATGTGGTTGAATGGTTTTCGGGAAATGTCTGAATGCCGCGGAATGCGGCTTGCGGTTACATGATCGATGCATGCTGGTCCGACTGGCTAAACAAAATTATTCGAGAGTAACAATTCCAATGTCGAGTGTGCGCAGACCGCGTCAACAGCGCCGTCTACAGCGCCGCCCCGGAGCAGCGGTGCCTTGTCGTGTGCGGCACAACCTGAAGCACGATGTCAGCCGTTCTACGCTCTCTCAGTTTCACCAAACGCAGCACTCCCTCGTCCGGCGCGACACCTGCGGTGAGTGCAGCTGGCTCTGTCGATGATGAGCCGACTCGTCGAGCCTCTGGCGCAGGCATCGTCCAGCGGTCGCTGTCATTTGGCAAAAGCGCGGCGAGGGCCGCTGCAGCCGCGCTCACTCCTAAGCCGACTGAGGAGAATACGAACGACTTTCTCGCCGCGAGTCGGGCGAGGCAGGAGCGAAGAGCGGAACCAACATTGGTGCCTCCGGTCGCGCCTCCGGTCGCGCCTGAACCACCCTTGGTGCCTCCGGCGGACCTTTCACCACCTATGGAGGTTTCGGCAGCGCCTGAAGTACCACCTGCAGCGGATCCGTCGGCGCCTGGTTCAGCCATGGTGGCACCTGAGCCGCCTGCGACGGCTCCGGCGGCTTCGGCATCATCTGCGGCGGCTCCTCCGATGGCTCTTTCAATGGCTCCAGCACCAGTTTTAGCACCTGCTCCATCGTTGGCGGCGGCTCGAGTAGTAGTGCCTTCATCTGAGCTGCCGCCTGACACATCCGCCCGCAATGAAGGCCCACGGTCAGAGCAGTCGACGGCCGCACCCCCGACAGCGGTGAGCGTCATCTCATCGACTCTCAAGCTCGACGGCGACGTCTCCTCTTTCACGCCGAGCGTGCAAGATGAGATCGCTCGAGCAATCGCCGCCGAGGCGGGCGTCGACCCGTCGGCGGTGGCGCTGACTGTCACTTCGGGCAGCGTCATCATCGACATGAGCATCCAGACGGACGCGGCCACGGCAGCCTCAGTCCATTCGAAGGTGGCCAGCGCGACGAGCAGCCCCAGCCGCGCGACCGCTATGCTCTCGAGCGTCACGGGTGTCTCCTGCACCGTACTCGAAATCACAAAGCCAGCCTCCCTCGCAGCCGTCACACCGCGCCCAGCCGAGACACCTCAAGCGCCACCGCGCCCAGCCGAGACACCTCAAGCGCCACCGCGCACAGCCGAGACACCTCAAGCGCCGGTCACGCTGCGCGCTGCCGATGAGGACGACGACAAGGAAGAGGACGACGATTCGACAATAAGGCCTCTTCTGCAAGGGGCCCCCAGCTCGTCACAACTCAAACCACCCCGCGAGTCCGTCCTGGTTCAAATGGGCTTACTCGAGAGCTTTGGCACGAAGGACAAGGTCAGCTATGAGCAGCTCAAGGACCAGACCGAGGACGCAATCGCGGACGCCATGGAGCTCGCGAACGACGTCCAGTCCAAGCTCGCCAACGCGAAGCAGGAGCTTGCCGATGCCCAGGCCCTTGCCACCGCGAAGCTCGAAGAAGGCCAAGCACTCAGCGTGCTCCTTCAGGACAAGGACGCGCCCTTGCAATTGAAGGTCGTGAAGACCCTCGCGTTCCTCAACGGGCCTATCCTCGGGTGCCTCAAGTTCATCTGGCGGGTCTTCTGCTGCCTGCTCCCCTTGTACGAGAAACTCTTCCGAGCCGCCTACTTCTTCTATACCTGGGCGCCGAAGAAGGTGATGACCATGGTCTTTGGCGTGATCCTCTGCTTCTTCGGAGGCACCTACGTCGCCTCGCTCGCGGCCGTCGAGGCCTTCCGCAACATGGGCGGTGATCGGGTGATCGCCGACGTCTTGTTCGTCTACAATGAGCTCAAGGCGCTCAACGAAGCGAACGAAAAGGACGAGGCTGAGGCGGCCCTCAATCCAAATGATGAACACAAGACGGCCGAGGAGCTCTTCGCTGAGGAGAAGTATGATTGCCCTTCATTGCCCTTGATTGCCGAGGAGCTCTTCGCCGAGGAGAAGTATGATTGCCCTTGATTGCCGATGATCGCCCTTGATTGCCGATGATTGCCATTGATCGCCTCGCATGCGCCCTCGGCCGTTAGGTACGCCCTTGTTTGCCATTGATTGCCCTTGATTGACCTTCAATTCCCTTGATTGCCCTTGATTGCCCTTGGTTGAACTTGATTCAACTTGATTGCCGATGTGATCGCCTTTATCAGGTACGCTGAGTTCGCCCAGCGCAAGATGTTCCTCGCGCTCAGTCACATCAAGGAGCCAAAGAGACTCGAGACGGCCATCGGATCCCTTTGGTCGGCCTACATGGCCGTTCTCGCGACGCTCTCGCTCCAATTCGCCCAGATCGTCGCGCTCGCCCTTGGGCTCGCTGAGACCATCAAGCCTTCCTTTGCGCGCGTCCTCTCGGGTCTGCTCGAGCTCGCCATCGACCCGAAGCTGTGGAAATGGATCCCGACCATCATCAACTCGACACTCAACCTGCTCGTGGTGTACGTCGCATGGAAAGTGGCCGAGATTCTGGCGTCCGTGTACTCGGGCCTGCGTGGTGGCCGCATGTTCGCCATCGCGCTCATGGGCTTCATCATCGACATGGACCTCATCAACTGGATACCCTGGATCCCAAAGACGGTGAGGGAGAAGATCGCGAGTTGGTTCGAGGAGGAGAAGGACGAGGAGGGGAACGTGACGGGATACAACGGGTACCTTGACGAGGTACTCGGGTACACGCTCGCCGCCGTCGGCGTGTACAGCCAGATCTCGTCCGGCTTCAACATCGCCTTCCCGCTCAATCTTGTATTTTTGCCTCTCACGATCGTCGAGTGGTTCTTACGCTACCAGATCGCGTCGACGGCCGCGGGCTGAGAGGCGTGCTGCCCGGGTGGGCGTGAGTCGCGTAGGACGGGAGGCGCGTAGAGACACAACCGTGTTCTACTGGCTCTCCAACGTAGGAATCAGCATGTTGAAAAAACGAGGACACACACATCGTCCCTGCTCTACGTAGTAGTCCTACTGAACCCACGCGAGGGTCTACCCTCACCTGACGTGTGCTAACACATAGGGCTCATGCGCGTCTCATAGATGGTAGTCCTTATTCGCATACGCCACGAGGAGCGCAAGCAACAGCCTTGGTACGACGCGCTTCCAACGATGGTCATCGCCGCCGTCACAGTTGCTATTCAATCTGCAGCCACTCTGCCTGCTGGCCTCGGTCCTGGTACTCGGACGTAATCGTAGTTTTCGCGCTCGTCCTTGAGTTGCGATTCGAGTCGCTCGTGCTCTTTATGAAGATCAAACTTTTCGCGACCTTGTTGTTTGCGCTTGCGATTCTCATCTTTGAGCTGCGTCGGCAATTTCAGGAATTGGGACAAGCCCCAGCATCCTGCACCCATGAGGAAGAAGAAAGGCACCGCTCGACCCCAGAAGCTTGGTGAATTGCGGCTGCGCGACTTTACTTGGAATGTCATGCGGGTATCCGACCCTCGCTCCCGTGTCACACGCGGCTGGCTCGAGCTAGACTTGCGAAATGCGCCACACAATGTGCTTCACACCTATTAAAGTGTGAACAAACGTAATGTATCAAGTACATACGATCTTCCACAAGGACTGAGTACAACATGTAGACTGCTCCAACATGGTGTTTTAGAGCTTGCCGGAGATGCCGACTGCTCATGTGCTCCAAATCATGCACCAAACACATGCTCATGTGTGAGGAGATGGCATGTTAATCGATACCAGAAGCCGATTGTCTGCATCGATGAGTCCGCCTCCACCGCAGCGTGCCACGCGTCATGTGTCCATCTCCTCAGACCACGCCACTGCCTTGATGTAACCGCCTCCCGTAGCCGATGACATGCACTTCGAGCGCACCCATCATGTGTAGCTTTTTTGTTCAGGCTGCCAGCCCGGAAACTGCACGCCTCTCTCATGGCTCAGTAGCCGAGCCCATTGGGGCCGGGGCGTTGCGGCGGTCCAACGGGCGATCGCGACGGCGGGTACCTCGGCGTGACCATGCCGTCACGACCCTCGAATGGGTTGGCATAGGCTTGCTCACCGTACATGCGTCCCTCGCGTGCAGGCGCGCCGTCCCGCGAGAGGCTCTCAGCGAACTGACGCATCTCATCAAAGAGAATCGTCGGCGCGTCGCGCTTTGGCTCAGGCGCGCCATCGCCATACCCATATGGGCCCTGTGCGCCATAGCCACTCGGAGACTGTGCGCCAGAGCCACCCCGTGCGAGCTGCGCGACGTACGCACTGTAGTCGCTGAAGCGACCCACCCGACGAGGCGGATCCCTCTCGATCGGTCTCGCAACTGGCTCATTCAACGAGAAGGGAGCCAAGTTGCGGTTCGGTGCGCCGTTGTAGTCGGTAGGGGCCCTGTAGCCCCCTCCGGAGCCCTGCCTCAGCGCGGTGTCTCTCCGGGCGCGTTCCCCGGGCATCGGCATGGCGTAGCCCCCTCCAGAGCCACCCTGTCTAAAGGTGGCGGTGTCTCTCCGAGCTCGGTCTCCAGGCAAGCTCATGGGTGCACCGTACCCCGGCCCATACGCCGGCCGCGCCGCGGACCCGCTGAGTGTGTCGGATCTGTCTCCGGGCATGGGCATGGGCGCGCCGTATCCGGGCACACCCCGGAGGTTGCGCGGCGGCTGTGGCGGCTCGACGAGGTCATCGATGGTCAAAGGACTTCGTTTATCCGAGCTCAGGAGTGCAAGCTGCACGGCGGCCACGGCGACAAGTCCACCGATGATCTGGATCTTGGGGTCCTTGATGTCGGTGACATCGATTGGCTGGTTTGCCGCCGCCTTCATGGCCGCCGCTTCCGCCTTCTCCTGCTCCAGAGCTGAGAGTGTCGCCGCCTTCTCCTGCTCGAGCGCTTCGAGCGAAGTCTTAAGTGCTGCCACTTGCGTCTCTTTGTCCTTCATCTTCTCCTCAAGCGCCCCCTGCGCCGCTGAAAGCTCTTCCTGGGCTGCGGCGAGTTGCCGCTCTTGATACGCTACTTGTTTGCTGAACTCGACGCGCGCCGCTTTGAGCTCTGCCTCCTTCTCGGCCACAGCCCTCTCTAGCCCAGCCTGCGACTCCTCAAACTTGGTGTAGAGTGCAGCCTGCGCCTCTGCAAGCTCCTTCTCCTTCTCGACCACCTTCTGCTTGAGATCGGCCTGCGTCTCTGCTAGCTGCTGCTCCTTCTCCGCCACCATCTTCTCGAGCGCAGCCTCCTTCGCCGCCATACGCTCGTCCTTCTCCGCTACCTTCCGTCTCAGAGCTGCCCGCGTCTCCACAAGTTTCATCTCCAGCTCTGCCTCTTCGGTCTCGAGATCCTTCAGCTTCGCCTCGACAGCCTCCTGCGCTTCAACGGCCTCCTCCGCTTCCTCCGCTGCCTCAGCTTCCTCAACCTCCTCCTCATCATAGTCTTCCTCAGCATTGCACTTTGACGGTAGTGCTACATTGAAAACGCCGGCGCTCAACACCCCAGCAAGCAAACTGTTGAAGCTTCGGCGTGATATGCACATGGCCAGTTTTGACATCCGGCCCTCGTGCTGCTGGACAATCGACTGTGGCGCGTGTGCCGCGGCCAAAGATGCGTGCAGTGCTGGCGAATGTGCGTGCAGCACTGCCGACGGACCTTGTAACGCCGACGACGTCAGAAGCAGGCTCCGTAGGGAGAGCAGCATAGGAGATGTCGGTACCTCGTCCGATCGAATGTTCGACGGACGGCTGAAAGATACTTCGAAAGGCAGCGAGTTGCTTCCAAGATCCTAATTCGGTCAGTTCAAAACACCATATGTTCACGTTCACGATCATGTTTATTTGCCTGCAAGACGCACGACCACCGGTCCCGTGGAGACACTCCGGCTTAGCACCCTGTAGATAGGTAGATCGGTTGTAGTGTGCGGGGAGCTTTTGGTAGCCGGCGGCCCGGACGCCCGGTGTCTCGTTCTAATAGCTCTGGCGGCAGCGAGGGTGGCGGCGAGGATGGCGGTGGCGACGGTGGTGGTGATGGTGGCGGTGGTGACGGTGACGGTGGCCATGGCGGCGAAAAAGAAGAAAAAGGGCATGCCCTTCTGTGCTCGTCAGACGTCACTGGTCACACGCGGACCGCGATGCTGCGATGCAGCGGACAGCCATTGGGTTCAGAAACGAGAAAGTGCCCACCATATCCGCACAGAAAACGTAATCGCAATTCAAACGAACAGTGGAACAGGGACACGCAAGCGTATATCCGACTGGTACTTCAAGCGACGGCCGGTGTGTGCTCTCGTCTCGAAGCCAGCATGTTAGGAGAGGACTACCCTCAGAGGACGTCGGTTCGACACAGGTATAGGCGATTACGGTTGCGATTGGGGGTGCGATTCCGATGGCGACTGCGAGGGCACACCCACACGACACGAACCGGCCTCATTGGACATCCGCAACGGGCCAGTTGCCCCATTGGACAAGGGCATCTCCGCGCGTTTTGCGGAGGCATTGTTCGTTTGGCCATACCCATGCATGCCGAGCATCTCCGCGCGTACCCGTTGTTCCTCGAAGCTGCCCGCTGCCTTCACAAACCGGACTTGGTCCGCTCTCCATGGCTTTTCTACCTCGGCTGCATTCTCTCGCTCGAGCTGCAGCTTCGCCTGAACCGCGGCCTCGTACCGCGCACGCGCCTCGTCGCGCTCTTCTGCCATCCGAATTTCCATGATCTCGATCGTTATCTCCTCGGCCGTTCGAGGCATCGGTTTGGGCCCGCGGTAATCGTCTCGCTGCCGCAAAGCGCCAAACGAAAGTCCTTTATCGGTCCATCGGGTACGGATGCGAAGAATCTCGCCCGCTTCGAGCTCCATGCGTGGCACAAAATGGGCCATCTGCCCCCAGCTATGGCCACGCATCGGTTCGCTCACGCCGGGGGCAGTGCTGATCGAGATCTCGTTGTCTAGGTGACATGTGAACCACGCAATGACAGCATGTGCGACGCCTGAACGCTCGACGTGTAACTGAATCTCGTTCTCCCCAGATGTCGCAGGCGACTCGAGCGTGTCGAGCCGGAGCTTCAGGGTCACTGCTGGCTGAGTCAGCTTTACATGAGAGTGCTCGGTGAGCCGCACTGCTCGCGTGCGATGGCTAAGGGCCGTTATGGCCGAGAGGTCGACCCCCCACATGTTTACGTCGGCCGCGTTGAGGCGCATGAGGTCCTCGCTCTGCACGACGACAGCGTGCACCTCGAGCCCGCAAGGAATGACCACAGCGTCTGGTCGCAGCAGCCTCGCGCGAGCGTCGCGCAGCGCGGGCAGCAAACCCTCACACAGCGGGTCCGTGCCCAGGATCTCAAAGACTAGCAGCTCCGCCTTGCGCTCCCAAGGGTCCACGTGCGTGGCCGGCTCGACGAGGTCGACGTTCGACGAGTGGCGGTTGAGCACCCGAATGGCGTGGTCGAGCTTGTTCTGGGAGACTACTGTGGTCGCCAAGCTCGCCATCTCCGCCGCCATCTCGATCGCGAGCACTCGGGATGCGCCTGCTCGAGCGGCGTACATGGCGAGCAGCCCCGTGCCGCACCCGATGTCGAGCGTCAATCCTTGCCAGTTGGAGCCTCCGAGAAGTCGCAACTGGCAGACCGCCTTCTGGATCGCTCCAGCGAAGGCACGATTGCGAGCGGCGTCGTTGAGCATCGGGAAGTGGTAATCGCTCAGCGCCGCACCTGAACTCGGCGCGGTTGTATTCTGACCGGAGACTCGCAATGTGTCGGGTGCGGACCGTGCCAGCAGCGTGGTTTGGGACGCAGGAATAGCAGCAGCAGACCCTGACGGTCGCGGCTCTCGTGTCGGGGACGCATCCTGCACGGCGCAAAGTTGGAAGTCGATGCGGCGGCCTCGGCGACGCCCAAGGATGCGGCACTGATCTCCCGCTCGAACGTGTACGTGGCCGATGCCCGGGACATGCTGTGATGGAGCCTGGCACGGTGTGGACCTCTGACCCTCCTCTGCCCAGTCTGGCTCGCCCGGGGTCGCCGGCCAAATGTAGTAGGCAACCTGCCGCACCGTCGCATCAGAGGCACCTTCCTGGGGGCCTGTACTCACCGTGTGCGAAGAGGTGAGCCACAAGGTGTGCCACACGACGATGGCATGCGCCGTGCCAGAGAGCTCCACTTTCAGATCAAGCACATCATCCCCATTCTCCGACAGTTCGTCGCCGTCGAGAGGTATGCGGATCAGCGCACTGGGTCGCGTGAGCATCCTGTGTGAGAGCTGCGAGAGCCTCACCAGCCGTGAGCGATGGCTGAAAGCATTGACTGCCGATAAGTCAAAGCCGCAAGAATATTTGCTCGTCATCGCGTTCAACTGCATCAGGTCGTTGCTCTCAACCAGCGCCACGTGCACTTCGAGCGTGCACGGCATCACCCGGGCCTTGGGATGCACCATCGCTCTGGCGGATCGGACGGTCGATAAGAACGACGAGGCCAGTATGTCGATCGCATCGGAATCCACGACGAGCAGGTTGGGCGTCGAGCCTTCCACGAGCAGTGGCGCCGAAGGGTTGTGCTCTGGCAGCCCACCACTCCCTGCAGGCAGGAGTTCGATTGCATGAAGGCACCCATTGCAATTGAGGAGTTGCGTTGCAATCGACTGGGGCAGCTGGCTAACATGTAGCACGGGCCGGTGGGCTTCGGCGCAGCACACAGCCAGCAGTGCAGGCAGTGGCGTGCTGGACATGTCGAGAATGCGCGCGAATTGCGCCATGCTGATCAGCGCCTCCCGCCATACTCTAGTGCGTTCAGGTGATTGAATGCACGCGAACCGTTGAGCCGGCATCAGACGTCGGCACAGCCACTCAAGCGATTCAGTAATGACTCCGAAGTTCGGGTCGAGGCTTCGCACTTTCAGTAATTCGTCGGCAGACGCAGCCGCCTTTCCCATCTGGGCGAGCAGAGTGGCCAGTGCGGTGCGGGCCTCGAGGTCAGTTTCGGGATCAAAGACGATCGCGGATCGGAAGGCTGCACAAGCCGAACGGAGCCGACCATCTTTTGCCCGCGCATGGCCAAGCGACCTCCACACTTTTCCTGCCGCTGGATCTAGATGCAGCGACCGTTGCAGATATTGCAGCGCGCTGGAATCCTTGTGCTTTCGCAGCATCATGCCAATTTGTGCCACCTTCCACGCAGTGTGCACTGGGTCGGGCATCGGTGCGGCAGGTGCGGGCGCTTCAACGATTACGTCGAGTGCGGGCTCGTATGGGGCGAGTGCTGGCGCGTATGCGGCACGTGCGGGCGCGTTAGTGGCGGGTGTATTTGGTGGCGGGCGTATCGGCGGGGTGTAGGCAGCAGGTGACTCCGGCAGCGTTTTGGACGGTTGTGTCTCTGGATGCAGCGCGGATGATGGACGTGAGCGAACTGGTAACTCTGGTGAATTCGGACGAGTCCTGGGTCTTTCACCTGGAATATCGATGCGTATTGTGCTTGGGCTGCCTTCCGAGATGTCGGCGCCATCCATGTGTCCTTTTTAGCCCCTCTTCCGCGGCAAGAAGTCCGCGTCCGACGTGGTGAGGCAGACGTGGTTCACAGTCGCTTTACGGAACGTACCGTTGGGCGCGCTTACCGGCCAAAAGACACTGGAGGAGAGGAACACACGATTCACAGCATTAACGGCCTGTTCACACTGGCACGATAGCGCGTCCGCCGCCAGTCTGTGTTTCGTGTGGTGGCTGGTCGGTGCCTTGTGTGTGTCGATTCAACTGACCCTTTCTCAATAGGCGTTCTCTCTCGGTTGCTGCTGCAGCATGCTGCTGTATCGCAGAGCCATGCGCTACGCTGCGGCAGGGGCCGGCGCCGCCGCCACAGGAGGCCTCTGCACCTATTGCAACGGTGCGGCAGCAGCCGGCGTGCTTCCCGAGTACGAGAAGAAGGGCCTGCGAGCGCGTGCCGTTCGGATACTCACCCCACCACGGGACGGCTTCTATGGCAAGGAGATTGACGTGCTCGGATTGCCCGTGCGCGCTCACACCGTCGTGTCCGACCCAGCACTGGTGGTTGCGGCCGACCGTCTCGCCCGCATGCTGCGCCACTTGCCGGCGGCTGTCTCCGAGCGGCTCGCGCGCCGCGGCGCGGCATTCCACATCATTGGGATCGGCCAGGGCACCAGCGACCTGCCCGAGCACGCTCACATGAAGGGCGTCGACGGCGGGTACACGGGCGAGAAGGGCGTCACCCTCGACCAGCGCGCGCGCGGCATGGGCGGCGTGCACAGCTCGTGCGGCGAGGAGAACCTCATCGACCTCGACAGCGACCCTCGCTATGCGGGCCGTGACATCCTGACGCATGAGTTCGCGCACTGCATCATGGACGTGGGCCTGCCGCCCGCGCTGCGTGCTGCCATCCTCGAGACGTACCACGAGTCCGTCGAAGTGCAAGGCCGCTGGCGACGCGAGGACGGCAGCAGCGCCTACGCTGGATCGAATGCTTCCGAGTACTTTGCAGAGCTCACAATGTGGTATTTCGGCACGCATGGTGAGTTCGTAGACGCGAAGCAGCAGCAGCCGCCACCCGGGCCGGGCGGCCTCGCCGCGTATGATCCGGATGGCTTCAAATTGCTCGCCGCCATCTATAGCGGCACTCACCCGGCACTGTCTGAAGCGGACCCTCCGTCAGTACGTTTGGATCCTCTGGATATGGACGATCCAGCCACTGGGCGTTCCGTCGAAGAGGAGGAGATCGCATCCTCGCTGGTCCAGATGGAGTTTGACAACCGCGGCTGCGACTGCGCGTGGCGTCTCTATTGGCTCGACGCGCGCGGCGAGCGCCGCCAGTACGCTGAGGTACCACGCGATGCGGCCTTCGTTCAGCAAACCTTCCCCGGCCATGTTTGGCAGCTTGAGGCTGCCGCTGCCGGCCAGACGGCGGGTGTGGCGGCAGCCACGTCGACACGTGAGTTGCGCTACGCCGCCAAGCCAGGCGCGTGCGTCGCGAACGTGAGTGATGACGCCCGCTGCCATCGTGTCGAGGCGCACTCTGCCAATTAGGCTCTGCAATCTGCAAATACGTCGAACGAAATGATGAGGTCCCGTCCCCTCGGTCCCGGATCGCCAAAATGCCGCAGAAATACTCGAGCGTCGTTTGATTTTTTCGAATTATTTACTCGTCGATACTCCATGCTCGGCTGGTTCCTGGTAGCCCATATCTCATATTCGGTTCTGATATGGGCAGGGCGGGCATCCTTGCACTGGCGACCGTTCAGCGCGCGACTTGCCGGGGCCGGATCCGCGCCTAAATTTGCAATAATCGAATTGCGATTGTTCCCCGGACCATGTGCATGTCCCCGCCCGGACCCCGATCAAATTCGATTTTAATCGAAGTTGCACACCCGCACGACATCAATTAACTACACACTAAAAATTATACATGCGGGCGCCGAGAGTACCGCGCGGACCTGCTACAAGAACATGCTCCGAGGCGCTTGCTTCGCCCTGAGTATTCACTAGGCGGCCCGGAACTACGATGGCAGGTGTCGTCGAGCCTCCTACGCGTCCGGCATCAGGTACTTGCGCCACGTGCTCCTGTACGTCTTGACGCTTGGCGGCGCGTACGAAACGTGCGTCATGGTGAGGGCTTCCATCGGAGTCGGTCGGCTCGGGACGCAACCTCGAAGGGTCATCTGCAGGCGAGGGTCGCCGAGGAGCATATTGCCCTTCTTGGTATTGCAGGGCACGCACGCAGCCACTAGGTTGTCCCATCTCGACGTGCCACCCTTTGAAACGGGGTGCACATGGTCGAGCGTCGTCGCAACGCTGCCACAGTACTGGCACGTGTAGTCGTCGCGGCGCATGATCTCGCCACGAGATGCGGATTGATTCAAGATCTTCTTCGCGTTGTATTTTACCTTGACATAGCTGGACAGTACTATGACCGCTGGTGCCTCAAAGGTCTCGTTCTCTGAGTTTAGCTTCAGCCCTGAATCCTCAAGTGCCATCGCCACCCCTCTCCTTATTAGCATGATTGAGCGCGCGGCATTGGTGAGGGAGATGGGCGAGTAGTCCGCGTTGAGCACCAACGTTTTCGGAATAGAGGTTGGTGCTCTCGGAATAAAGGTCACGGCGCGGGCGGCCAACGCAAGACGCTCTCCTGCGGCCGCGAGCTTTCCTGCGGCCGACATTACTTGTATTTAGCCGGACTGAGTTCTCGCGCCCCCTGCCACGCCCGTTGAGCCGGAGATTATGGATCCGAGTCTTGATTGCACAAGATTGCATTTTTTCTCACCACAAATACCCCGGAAGGAGCCGCCACACGTACAATGACTCGCGCACTCGCTCGCTCGCGCAGCCGTAGCTGACGAACTGTGCGCCGTTGCAGCTCGTTCAACGAGTAAGCCCGACCCCTTGCCCTGGGCAGCCGTTCTTCACATTCACATTCCATGTGGACGAGGACGAACACGTCATGCTCATCGACGACGGCCACGTGCGTGACCGCAGCGATCTCCATCTCATTTCTCATAGTGGGCTCTTGGCACAAGAGGAAGAGTTAAGGAAGAGCACAGCTATCCAAAATTTAAATTGACAGTACTAAGACAGTACCAATTCAGCCAATGAATGCAGCAATGGCGAACCGTGTATCGCCGGATAAATGTCAGAGAACACACGAATCGAGAAATGTGATCGGGATCTTTCATGCGTTGTGCCCGTGTTGCGGTTTGCCCGTTTGCCTTTGGGTTTACTGTCCCACGCGCCGTCTCTTATCCGGCAGCATTCTATCCCAGACGTCTCCTATCCAAGCAGCCTCCTCCACGAGCGCATGCGAATACTGCACGAGCTGGCGAGCAGAGCCTGTCGTGCTCGGAACAGCGCTTGCCAGGACGAGGGCTGCTGGTACCTCACTCACGCTCGCCGGAGTCACAAACTCACGCTCAAGGTGTGAGAAGATGCTGCTGTGCCCTTGTGCTCTATCCGCTGCACCCAAGGCCATCGCAGCCATGCGCTGCAGCGTGCTCGCCGACTCGGTGACAGCGCACGAGCTCAGGTGAAGGGTGCCTGCACCCTTGACCTGGATGGGCTCCAACCGCACTCCCGACGGAGTTCCGTCAGACGGCTCGGTCACGAGAGCCAGGTAGGCGCCCTTTTTGACCGACCCGGCGAGCCGAGCGAAGCAGGCGAGCTCCACGGCGCGCGGCGCGCGGCCAGCGAGCGCGACTTGCACCATCATGTGCGCATGGTGACGCATGGGGTCGGCTGGGTAGCATAGGTAGTCAGAACCGAAGGCGCTGCCGAGCGTAACGAAGAGGCCGCGCTCCCAAAGCGCTCGGTACACGCGTGCATGCGCGAGCCGGCTGCCGCCTGTGAGCCGCACCTGCTCGGGCGTCAGCAGCGGCAGCGGGCGTGAGCTCCGATTATCGAGTAGGTCAGAGGAAATCAGCGCGAGTGTCGTCGTGGCCGCTGTCGTAGTTGCCGCAGCTGTGGTAGAAGCACCGGTGTCTCTGCTGCCCTCCAGCTCAGCGCTCACATCGACAACGTCGATGAAGCCCTCCTCCACCGCCAGTAGCACCTCCTCGAAGAGGAGGCTCAGCGGCAAGCCAAACTCTGCATTCTGCCGCTTGTTGGTGGGAAGCGCACCGATAAAGTTGCCTACGATGCGATGCGCGCAGCGAAGCACATAGGCTTGAAATGCATCCCACAGAAAGAAACTCTGGCCATCGAAATAGCAACGTAGCCGTGTGCAAGCTGCAGTCCCACTTGTAGAGGCCGCATTCATTTCCGCCGGTAAAAAACAGTCGACGTGGCGATTCGTGTTAAAGTGCTTCGTAACTATAAAGAATTGTGTGCTGCATATGTGGATCAACATGCTGCCTATGTCGAATGGACTCGGCCGATCGCTCGTTCACACGTTTGTGGTTCGGACTCCGGCCTCACAATCATGCTCCTCTCCGCTCTTGCTGGCTTCTCCTCGGAAGAATCGATTCAGCAGAAGCTCTACGACACAGAAGATACTCTGCGGGCCCACATCGTCCTTGCTGGAGAACTGGCCACAGAACTGGATACTCATAAGGAAATGGCCGTCGTATTGAGGCAGCAGGTGGATCAGCTGGAGAGTCAACTGGCAAATGCGCTAGCGCAGGCGGAGGCCGCCTCGGCCGTTGCCGCCTCAGAAAGAGCCGAGGCGGAAGCTTTGGCTCGCCTGTACGCCGCGTCGCAGCATGATGCCGAAACCTCAAAGGCGCAGGTCGTGGCGGCAGAACTGAAGGTCGCAGCTGCCCGCGCCGAAGCAGTGCAGACTATCAGTCTAGCCGCGAGTGCGATAGAGGCAGCGGAGTCAGAGGAGCTAGGTGCGGCTGCTGCGGCAGCAGCGGACGAGGCCAGAATAGAGGCCGCGCGCGATTTGGAGAAGGCTGTGGCCGCGGCGAAGGCGGCGGCGCTATCGGAGCAGCAGAAGGCGCTGACGGCGGCCAGTGAAGCAGCCAAGCTAGCTCAGGAGGCAGCAGTGGCGGCGGCCGTCTCCGAGGCTCAGCTGGCGGCGGCCGCGGAGCACGTGGCAGCCATACAAGCACTCCGGTCGCGGCTTGAGGCGGAGCACGAGGCAGCCATGCAAGCACTCCGGTCACGGGCGGAGGCAAAGCACTTGAAGCTCCTCGCCGAGGCCGAGAATGAAGCCGAGAGTGCATATGAGAATGCGTTGCAGGCGGTGCGCGAAGCTGCTGCAGCCGCGCTGGAGGCGGCGCGAGCCGAGGCAGAGAGGCAGCTTGAGGCGGCTCGCGCCGAGCAGGCCGTGCAGATGAGCGCAGCGCGTGCTGAGCTGACAGAGGCGATTGAGCGTGTAACATCCGCGCACGCAGCCACGACGGCCGCTGCGGCCGCGGCGCAGGATGAGGCGAACGAGCGCCTACGAGAAGCGCTAGCGGCGGCGCAGGCGGCACAGGATGAGGCTGTGGCCGCGGCGAAGGCGGCGGCGCTATCGGAGCAGCAGAGGGCGCTGACGGCGGCCAGTGAAGCAGCCAAGCAAGCACAGGAGGCAGCAGTGGCGGCGGCCGTCTCCGAGGCTCAGCTGGCGGCGGCCGCGGAGCACGAGGCAGCCATCCAAGCACTCCGGTCGCGGCTTGAGGCGGAGCACGACGCAGCCATCCAAGCACTCTGTACGCGTTTAGAGACGCAGCACGCAGCGGCGCTGGCGGCCGCCGAGCTAGACGGTGAAAGTGCATATGAGAATGCGTTGCAGGCGGTGCGCGAAGCTGCTGCAGCCGCGCTGGAGGCGGCGCGAGCCGAGGCAGAGAGGCAGCTTGAGGCGGCTCGCGCCGAGCAGGCCGTGCAGATGAGCGCAGCGCGTGCTGAGCTGACAGAGGCGATTGAGCGTGTAACATCCGCGCAGGCAGCCGCGACGGCCGCAGAGGCGGAGTCGGAGGCGACCGCAGAGAGAGCGCAGGTGCAGATTCATGCGGCAGTGACAACAGCCAAGGCGGATGCAGCTGACGAGCTCAGGGCTGCAGTGGCGGCAGCCAAGGCACAGGCCGCCGTTGAGCTGAGCGCTGCGGTGGCGGCGGCCAGGGCGGAGGCAGAAGTGCAGGTGGCGGCTGAGCGTCATGAGACCGACGCGCGCGTGAGAAGGGCCGAGGATGTAGCGACCGCCGCCGCGATACAGAAAAGTGCTCTTCAGAATGCGACGTTGCAGGCGGCGCTTCAGGCTGCGGTGGCGGCAGCCAAGGCGGAGGCAGCTGACGAGCTCAGCGCTGCGATGGCGGCAGCCAAGGCGGAGGCAGCCATTGTGCTGAGCGCTGCCCTGGCGGCCAGAGCCGAGGCAGCTGACGAGCTCAGCGCTGCGATGGCGGCAGCCAAAACGATGACTTTGGAGCACGATACGGCAGTGGCGGCGATGAGGGCCGAGCATGCGGCAGCTATCCAGACGATGAGAACCGAGCATGCGGCAGCTATCCAGACGATGAGAACCGAGCATGCGGCAGCTATCCAGACGATGAGGGCCGAGCACGAGGGGGCGCTCGCGTCGAGGCTCGAGCAGGCGACCGAGCAGATGATGCAGCAGCGGCTAGCCTTGGAATCGGATTGGCTAGCAGAGCGCGAAGCTGCCTCCCAGCAGCATGATGCTGCGCTCGAAGAGGCAAGGGCGGCGTGGCAGGCGGAACGCGGCGCGTGGCGAGAGCAGCTTGATGAGCAGGCGCAGCAGCGGAACATCAGCCTCGAGGTGGCGACGGCAGAGGAGAGGCGCCTGTGCGACGAGCTACGCCAGCAGTACGAGAGTCTGCAGGCGTCGTTCGCGCAGCAGCTTGATGAGTTGCAGGCGTCGTCCGCGCAGGAGCATCACAGCGTCAAGCAGAAGACCGAGGAGCAGATGCGCAAGCTGCGTGAGGAGTGCAAGAGGCTCGAGGCGCAGCTGGGTGTCGCTCAATGCAATTCGGACGCAGCCACCGCGCAGGCGGTGGAGGCCGTCGCCCAGGCGAAGGCGGCTGCAGCCCAGGCAGAGGCGGCCAACTCAGAGGCGGAGGCGGCGCGGGCGGAGGCACAGGCAGCCAAGGCTGCTACTCAAGACAAAGTGTTGGAGCTCGTGAGAGAAGCAATGGCCGCTGCGCAGGCGGCGCAGGATGAGGCTGTGGCCGCGGCGAAGGCGGCGGCGCTATCGGAGCAGCAGAAGGCGCTGACGGCGGCCAGTGAGGCAGCCAAGCTAGCACAGGAGGCAGCAGTGGCGGCGGCCGTCTCCGAGGCTCAGCTGGCGGCGGCCGCGGAGCACGAGGCAGCCATCCAAGCACTCCGGTCGCGGCTTGAGGCGGAGCACGAGACAGCCATGCAAGCACTCCGGTCGCGGCTTGAGGCGGAGCACGACGCAGCCATGCAAGCACTCCGGTCGCGGCTTGAGGCGGAGCACGAGACAGCCATGCAAGCACTCCGGCCGCGGCTTGAGGCGGAGCACGACGCAGCCATGCAAGCACTCCGGTCGCGGCTTGAGGCGGAGCACGAGACAGCCATGCAAGCACTCCGGTCGCGGCTTGAGGCGGAGCACGACGCAGCCATCCAAGCACTCCGGTCGCGGCTTGAGGCGGAGCACGAGACAGCCATGCAAGCACTCCGGTCGCGGCTTGAGGCGGAGCACGAGACAGCCATGCAAGCACTCCGGTCGCGGCTTGAGGCGGATCACGCGGCGCTTGCGGCCGCCGAGCTAGGCGGTGAAAGTGCATATGAGAATGCGTTGCAGGCGGTGCGCGAAGCTGCTGCAGCCGCGCTGGAGGCGACGCGAGCCGAGGCAGAGAGGCAGCTTGAGGCGGAACTCGCCGAGCGCAGCGCTCAGCACGGCGCTCAGCTAGAGGCGGCCGTGGCGTCGGCGAAGGAGGCAATGCGACTGTCGTTGAGGGCCGAGTTGGCGGCGGCAGTTGACGAAGCAAGGCAGGCAGCAGGCGCGGAGAGGGAAGCCGCTTTATCATCGGCGAAGGCAGCGGCAGATGCGGAGCTGGAAGCGGCTCTAGCGTCGGCGAAGGTGGAGGCGCAGCAGACGGCAAGGGCTGAGCTGGAGGCAGCCGTCACGGCAGCAACCAAGCTGCAGGCCACGAAGCTGGTACAGCAGGCCACCAAGCTAGTACAGATGGCCACCAAGCTGGTAGAGATGGAGAGCGAGCTGCTAACGACTCGTGCGTCGGTCGACGCGGCGGAGGAACGTGCGGCTCAAGCTGGGGCCGCCGCCTGTGAGCAGCTGGCGGCACGTGTGGAGGCCGACGATAAGGCGCAGCGAGCGGCGGAGGCAGCCCAGCAAGCAGAAACCGCACGCCTTGAAATGCTAGAGGAGCTCAGCCGAGCACGTGCGCAAGCGGCAGCGGCAGAGGAGCGGGCTGCCCGTGCTGGCAATACGGCTGATTCAGTAGATACAGGGTGGATCATGACAGCGTGGACCCTCTAGTCGAAATCACTAGTCTAAAATCTACCTTAGAGGTAAACGTCGAAAATGCAAAATCATTTAAAATTTCCCGCCCGCGCACGTTGTTTAGCAAGATCGTATTCCGCCGCTACGGCTCAAAGGTAGCGAATTTACCGGCACCAACTGTACCGGCTCCCGGCTGCCCCCCCGATGTGTTTGAGTTCACTCCCCGGGGGGACACCGGAGACACACACCGGGAGCTTCAAGCTCACCATTGGTTCGCCCTTCCAAACCGCCCCCGTGCGGTTCCCGCCAAAGTTGATCAAAGTTGTATCCCGGCTCCCCCCGGTGTCTTTTTACCGGTAAAGTACTGGTTGATAGTTTCGCATGGCGATTATCGCGATGTGTGCCGAAACGGGGAGACGAGAGAGGAACAGAACCTGCGGGCAAAGCGGCCCGGCAGCGCGGGCCCCATGGAGGACCCAGCCGTGGGCTGGCTGGCTCGACGCTTGGGATTGATCGACACGGTCATCAAGCTTGTTGACAAGCTGTTGCAGCCCGAGCCGGAGGCGGCGCTGTGGGACCTGCGTGATGTCATTGGTGCAGCATTCGGCGATGATGGCCGTGCAGTTGGAGCTGCGTTTCGCGAGGCGGGTGGCATTGGCCAGCTCGTAAATATGCTAGTGTGGTGGAATAGGCTCACGCCATACACCCGTACAGCCGATGGCAAGTCGATTCCGAAAGCACAGGTTCCCAAGATGCGAGCGCTCCGTCAGCTTCTGCTCGAGGTGCTCGGCAACTTGTGCTCGGACGCCGTGGACACGGACTCGTTGGTAACGAAGCGGACGCTGCTCGAGGCGGGCGGGTCTGGGCCGCTCCTAGAATGCCTGCAGGACAAAGACGTCAACGTCGTGCGCTCGGCGATTGCCAACCTCCAAAACCTGGCGCATGACCCGGCTTGGTGCCAGGTCCTTGTTGCGGCAAGCACGCAGCGCCACCTCGAGCAGCTACTCAAGCACAAGGACGCGGCGATTGTGCGCTATGCGGCAGGCACGCTGCGCAACATGCAGGTTTCGAGCAAGTATGCCGGGCTACCTTCACCAAAGGTAAGTCGAAAGGCGCTCCAAACAATCGGGCTGCGCCAGCGAGACGCCTTCGTCCAGATGTTCCGCCAGAAGCGCGCAATCAAACTTATTAGTGCAGCCGCAAAAATGTACAAGGGCAGCAGGACCTTCCGGCAGCGAAAGCTGGAAGCAAAGAGGGCGGCGCTCGAAAAGGCTCTCGAGTCGCAGGTGGCGGCGGAGGCGAAGGCGGAGGCGAAGGCGGCGAAGGCGAAGGCGAAGGCTTACCTGCGCAGCCGAGGCAACATGCCAGAAGAGGAGATTGAGAGCATGGCGACCTCTGTGGTGGAGGCGCAGGCGGAGGCGAAGGCGGAGGAGGCGGAGGCGAAGGAGCTGCGACTGCGGCACATGGAACTTATAAGGAGGTTGGAAGAGGAGGCGGCGGCGGAGGCTATGGCGAAGGCGGATGAGGAGGCGGAGGCAAAGGCAGAGGCGGAGGCGAAGGCGAAGGCGAAGGCGGAGGCGAAGGCGGAGGCGATGGCAAAGGCGGTGGCGGCAGAGAAAGCGGAGGCGGAGGCCAAGGAAGCTTCAGACAGAGAGGCAAGCGAGCCTTTCTTTGCTGAGCTCGCACACTTTTTACGCTCGCCTGGCGTGAGCTCACCGGACGCGTATGACATTCTGGTTGCCGAGGACGTCAAGAGCGTGGGCGATCTTGCTCTACTGAGTGAAGCCGACCTGGCAGAGCTGGGCCTCCGCTTGGGGCCGCGCAAACGAATCAGAGCAGCATTAGCCTCGTCGCCCCCGCTGCCCATCTCGCTGGCCTTGCCTACCTTGACCTCAGCAGATTTGGAGAGCGAGGAGGTGAAATTGAGGGAGTACGCTGAGGCTGTCGGTGTTGGGTTGCCGCCTTCGCCTCGGCTGCCGCCTTCGCCTCGGGTTGCCTCGGCGTTGCGGCGGGCAGCCGAGTCCAACGCGGATGTTGACAAGGCTCCGGCGGAGGCGCAGGCGGCTGCGGAGGCGGCCGCCGCAGCCGAGGCTTCGGGAACCCCAATTTACAAAGACACCCTCGTGGCGGATATCGTCTTCAACGCGGTTGCCCAGGGGGGCGACTCCATCCCTCTGGCCGCAATGGGCGACTACCTGCGCAGCCGAGGCGATATGCCAGTAGAGATGATTCAGAGGATGGAGACTTTCTTGGACACCAACGACGACGGCAGCATTGACCTGGACGAGTGGCGACGCGGCTGGAAGCTCTTCGCACCTGCGGACGATGTCGCGGAGGAGCCGTCAGCAGTGGTGCCGGGACAGTATGAAATCACTGTGGCAAATAGCCTCTTCAACGCGGTCGCCCAAGGGGGCGACTCCTTTCCGCTGGAAGCGATGGGCGACTACCTGCGCAGCCGAGGCGACTTGCCCGAAGAGGCAATAGAGGGCATGGTGACCTCTGTGGACACCAACGGCAGTATTGATCGGGACGAGTGGCGGAGACGCTGGAAGCTCTTCGCACCCGCGGACGACACGCCGATTGAGCTGTCTCGGATTGCCGAATCGGCTGCTTCCGGGCGACGGCAGCTCGGGGTATCCACCAAGGTCCAGGCGTTCGGTATCTATTTAAGGTCAAATGCCCTTCAAGCGTCCGCGGCGAAGGAGGTTGTAGAGGTGGTCGTCAGCCATGTCACCGGTGAGCTCATCGGCGGAACCATCGACGAGGTGGCACGGATCATTGAGATCGAAGTGGTCATCGACGATGCCATCGACGAGGTGGTACGGATCGCCGAGATTACGGAGGTCATCGACGAAGTTATCAACGAGGTAGTGCGGGTCGCCGAATCGGCCGCTGCCGGACGGCTGCAGCTCGGGGTATCCACAAAGGTCAAGGCGTTTGGCATCCATCTAAAGTCGAAAGCCCTCGAGGCAGCGGCACTGCGGGCGGCCGAGGCAAACGAGGCTGCTGAGAAGGCGGCGGCGGAAGCGCAGGCGGCTGCTGAGACGGCCGCCGCAGCCGAGGCGGCACTCGCCTCTGCAGTCAACGAAATCCCACAATCTTATGACATCGTTGTTTCGGATAGCCTCTTCAACGCGGTTGCCCAGGGGGGCGACTCCATCCCTCTGGCTGCGATGGGCGACTACCTGCGCAGCCGAGGCGATATGCCAGTAGAGATGATTCAGAGGATGGAGACTTTCTTGGACACCAACGACGACGGCAGCATTGACCTGGACGAGTGGCGACGCGGCTGGAAGCTCTTCGCACCTGCCGACGATGTCGCGGAGGAGCCGCCAGCCACGGTGCCGGTTGAGTATAACACCACTGAGCCAGATAGCCTTTTTTTCGCGGTCGCCAAGATGAGCATCGAGACGGCCCAGGGGAACGCGGCACGCTTGATCGACCTGCAGGCGGATCTCAAGCAAGCGGTCGAGGTCGAGGACTATACCAAGGCGGCCGAGCTCATGCCGCAGATAAAGCAGCTCAAGGCTACCATCGAGGCGGCCGCGGCTGCCACCGACAAGGTAGGCAGCGCCGAGGCGGCCCAGAGAAACGCGATGCGCTTGACCGAGCTGCAGGCGGATCTCAAGCAAGCGGTGGAGGTCGAGGACTATGCCAATGTGGCCGAGCTCATGCCGAAGATCAAGCAGCTGAAGGCTACCATCAAGGCGGCCGCTGTGGCTACCGATAAAGAAAGCGACTCTATCCCGCTGGCTGAAATGGGCGCCTTTCTTCGCAGCCGAGGCGATTTGCCCGAAGAGAGAATAGAGAGCATCGTGACGTCCATGGATATCAACGGCAATGGCCGCATCGATCTCAAGGGGTGGCGGCGCGGCTGGAAGCTCTATGTTCTTAAGGACGGCATGGCAAAAGAAGTTTCAGAGGAAGTCATCAAGGAGGTCATCAGCAATGCCATTGATGAGGTAGCCCGTGTCGCCGAGATCGCCGAGGTCATCGACGAAGTCATCGGCGAGGCGGCGCAGGTCAATGAATCGGCCGCTGCTGGGCGGCTGCAGCTCATTTCTCTATTGTCCAAGGTGAAGACGTTTGGCAAAAGGCTCAAGTCAAAGGCCGAGGAGGCTGCTGCGGCACTACGGCGAGCAGCCGAGACCAAGGTGGCTGCTGAGGATGCGGCGGCGGAGGCGAAGGCAGCTGCAGAGGCGGCAACCGTAGCTGAAGCAGCGCTTGCCGCTGCTCGCTCGCAGCAGCTGATGCAGGAGCAGGAGCAGAAGCTGGTGCAGGAGCTGGTTCAGGAGCAGGTGCAGGAGCTGGTGCAGGAGCTGGTGCAGGAGCTGGTGCAGGAGCTGGTGCGGGAGCTGGTGCGGGAGCAGGAGCTGCAACGACGGGCGGCGGTGAAGAAGGTTGCAGAGGAAGTCATCAACGAGGTCATCGAAGAGGTGGCGCGGCTGGCCGATATTACCGAGGCCATCGATGAGAGGCCTGCGAAAGCGATAGCGAGGGCGATGGAGGCGGCGGTGGCGACATCGGAGGCAGCCACAGCGGTGGCGGCGAGGGCGTTGGCGACGATCTCACTTACGCGGGCACTCACGACGGTGATGGTGGCGAGGAACGAGCGCGCCGCACTTACGAAGGTGCTCGGCGAGTGGCGCGAGCAGGCAAAGTACGAGCGTGCCGTGCGCTTGGCGCTCGGGTCCTGGCATGCTCGTGGTACGCTGATCCGCGAGGTGCTCGCCACATCGCTCGACGAATGGCGCATGCGCGCGCACGAGGACCGCTGCTTTCGTGCCCTTGCTAGCGTGGCAGCGCGTCGTGGGATCAAGGTGCAACTGACGCGCCCGATCGAGCCGCTGCTTACGGAGCGCCGCTACGGCGCCCTTGAACGCGAGGCGCTGCGCCGTGGGTTCGAGGCTCAAAGGATGCGGCAGAGCAGGGCGCCCGCTGAGGGGCTGAACACGTGGCGGGGGCACGTGTTCGAGGACCGCGCGTTTGCGGCGCGCAAAAAGACCGTCTGGCGACACTTTAGCATGCGGCGGCAACACGAAGGATGGGACCTCTGGCTGGTATGGGTCGAGCGCCGGCGCGAGGCAGCAAAGTGGGCGACGCGTGCCTCTGAGCACTGGTGCGCAGTCGCGTGGATTAAGCCGCTGATGCCAGCGATGGCGTGGGAGAATGGCGTGTGGCGTGGGTTGGCCGCGTCGATGTGGGCGGCGTGGCGCGCGTGGGCAAGTGAACGGTCGCGTCTGCTCCGCCGCGGCAACGGCGGCCACAAGGGGGTAGCCCGGCTGCTCTCCACGGCAACGGAATACAAGCGCCGCCGGGTCGACGGTGCGATGCTGCATTCACTGCTTGAATATGCCTTGCTTGCGCAGAATGGGCGGCACGGCCACGCCCTCGACACGCGGGCAACCGAGTACGCGCTCTTCCTACCGCGGTTCAGAACGTTGTGCGTATGGCTGGCTTTCACGCACGAGTGCCATCGGTGTAAGCGTCACATTGCGATGGTTGTCGAGCATCTGCGGCTCGAGATCAAACGCTCGGTGAGGCGTGCGTTCCTCCGATGGGCCTTCGAAGGCCCGCGGCGGGCGCAGGCGTGGGCTGCCGAGACGCGTGAAAGACGGCCGGCTGGGCAGCCCGGGCGCCCAATGACACGTCCCCGGCGCGAGCTGCTGCAGGCGCTCAGCTCCACGCCGCGGCAGCTTGGTGCATCTAGCGAGCCGCGAAAGTTGGCTCACGTCCTCGCGCGGCTCGCACAGCTGGGTCGTCACTTAGAAGATGAAGCCACGGAAGCCCCCATTCAGCAAACAAACTCGCCGGCGTTGGGACCCGCGGTGGTGCACTGGCGAGAGGCCGAGCCCTCGATGGCCACAGGCTCGATCGATACAGCAGGCGCGCTGGGCGCGCTGGATGCAGCGGGCGTGGCTTGCGCAGCGGGCCCGACCGTTGCTGCGGGCGCTGCTCCAAGCCGAATAGGCCCAAGAACCCCAGGCGGCCCAATCAGCACAATATGCGAAAGAACCCCAGGCGGCCCAATCACCTCAGCACAATATGCGAACCTCTACGCAAAGGCAAGTACTTTGAGCCTTGAACGCCAATACGCGAGCCTTCCGACAGAGACGCTTCTCGAGGCTCGCGTCTTGGCGATTGAGGCGCGCCTCGATCGGGTGTACGACTCGGGGCCGTACCTCACGGGTCCTCCCGAACTTCTAAGGGCGTTTCATCGCACGCAGGGGCGGCGTCGCCGACAGGCTCGACTGCCGGGCCGACCACCCGCCGAGCCTGCGGCAGACGCTCTGCCTGCGCTGATCTCGCCTAGGTTTGTCAAGCCCCGGGCTCAGTACGGCGAGCTTCGGCCTCCAGGGCTGCTGCCTTCTGAAGGCCACGGACTGCCAGCAATGCTCTCGCCGAGATACGGCCAGCTCGGGCCTCAGGGGCAGCTGCCCACCGAGACCCTTGCGCCACGCCGGCGGGTGGGATTGACGGGCGCCGACGCTTTACCTCCGCTGGTGGCGGAGACGGTGGTAGAGCCCCTGGATAGCTTGCTCGCGGCGGCGGCGGCGCTGCAGACGCCCACGTTGCAGCAGGCATGGCGACAGCACGCGGCGGAGCCCTCGCCGCGCGCCAAGCCGAGCGCGCGCCTCGTCGATCCCGCCTTCAGAGCTACACCCATTGAGCCCTGGAAAGGGCCGACTTCAGGTCATTCGACTCTTGACTCATCGTTGCCAGCTTTTAGCACAGCATACAGGATCCGCACACCGGAATAGAAGCCTCAAAACTGAAAGAAGCGAGTGGTTCTGTAGTACTAGTCCTGGTAGAGACCTAGCTCACAACTTTGCAATGGAGGGGAGACAGTCTAGACCGGACGTTGCGTATAGCATAGTCATGAGCCTAGTTCCGCCATGATCCGCGGTCAGGACTCAGATAAGTGAGACGGTAGATGTAGATGTAGACGTAGAGTACCATCATTTACAACTCGAGCGAGCGAGTACTCAGTACTTGTGTTGACCGAGGGGTGCGGAGCCGCCCTCGTTGAGACGGTGTGTTGTAATAGTTATGGCGCCCCAGCCCCCACCATGCAGACGAGCCAGATGCGCGCGAGAAGCTGGTCCGAATCGGCCTTTCGGCAGGTCGCAAAAAAAGACAGCCACCCCTCCGGCTCCGCTGCGCGCGTCGGTCCCCGACCTCTTTCGCGCCCGATATGACCTGCTCGGCTCGCAACCGACGCCTCTGTAATTCACCGCCACAGCCGCCGCGCGGAAATCAAGCTGTTGGTGTATTGATTCGTGAATCAATCTAACAACCGTCTTCGAATTCACCCGAATCACACTTTCCGATGACGACTAGCTCAACGGACGCCAGGCCCACGCCCCTCCATTACCCTATTTCTATTAAATTTTTTTGAGTGGGCCGAGTAGTAACAGCCCACGTTCACACGATTTTCCCCTGCGAGGGCAAAGAATGGTCCTGTTTCACTGTTACAAGCTAGTAACAAGAAAGCCCAAAGAATGGTCAAGGAAGGTCACGACTCGACGATCCGCCCCAAGGTGCAGACGTACGAGTTCGACAATGGCCGCATGTACCTCGACGTGTGGGCGGCGGACGGCAAGGCACAGCTCTCGAAGACTTTCCTTGGCAGGCTACGCGTCTTGAAAGTGCTTGCGTGCGCGACGATCACCACTGTGCTCATCTTCTCCGACTGGGGCGAAGGCACTCATTGCTTCACGCCTGTGCGAGACGGGCTCACCAGCTGGTGGCGCACATTTTCGCAGATGGATGTGGCCGACGTGGCCAAGGGCCGCTCTGTTGGTGCACCGTTGCCTGAGCTACGGAGCAGCGCATGCGATGACAAGCGGAATTAGGTCCTGGCGCTGCATTGTTCACCCTATGTTCGTCGCAATTGTAAACGACCTCTTAAGTCTAGTCTAAACATGTTTGATGGACTCAACTTGCGTCTCCTCTTTTGGGGTGTACCGTTCGTGGGGTCACGTCAGCTCCGGGCGGAACAACTGAGATGCGCGTCAGGTCCGGTTGCTCGGATGGCTCAGGCTGTGGCAGTGCCGGTGCTGCCGCTCTGCGGCTCCGCAGCAAGGATCTGCTCGAGGCGCGCGATCACCATCTCTAGGGCGACCGAGTTCAAGCCCGTCGGGATGATCACGTCAGCATACCGCTTGGATGGCTCTACGAATTGGTTGTGCATGGGGCGCACAGTCTCGAGGTATTGCTCGATGACGGCGCCCACCTCTCGCCCACGGTCCTGGAGGTCACGCTTGAGGCGCCGGATGAAGCGCACGTCCGCGTCCGTGTCCACGAAGATCTTGATGTCGAGCAGGTCGCGCAGCTGCGGGTGATCATAGATGAGGATGCCCTCTACGAGCACGACGCGCGCAGGCGCCTTCTCGATCGTCTCGGGCACCCCGGGGCCGTACGTCGCAAAGTCATCTGCGCAGGCATACGCGGGCGCGCATGCGGGCGTAAGAGAGCGCGCGAGAGCGCTCGCGAGAGAGAAGCACTCAGCCGGCGTGCCGCGCAGTGTGGTGGTGCAGCCGCCGACTTCTGAAGCGGTGGCGCAGCTGCTTACATGTCGGGATATTCACCCTCCGGCCGGCCTTGAGCTCTGCAAGATGCTGGACCATCAGGGCCGTGTCCAGAGCGTCGGGATGATCGAAGTTCTGCTTCGTACGTTCCTTGAGAGACAGACGCTCGAGGGGCTTGTAGTAATTGTCGTGGCTGATGTGCGTGACGCGGTCCCCGTGCCCCTGCAGCCTGCGCGCGATGGACTCAGCGACGGTCGTTTTCCCAGAGCCTGTGCCACCGCAGATGCCGACGAAGACGGGCGAGTCTTCGCTCACACCTGGCTGGCTCATTGGTTGCATCATATCGATTGACCCCCGTCGCATTGGTGGCGCCCTTTGAAACTCGGACAAGCTGCTCTTCGCGTCACTGTGAGGCTCCGAGGAGCTGCTATGGCTGCTGAGGTATGCAATTGCACCTGCGCCACCTGCGACGCTCGCCGCGGCCATGCTTATGCTGCGACGTGACAGGAGCCGCTGCAACATGGATTCGCGCGCGACGTGGACGAATCTGCAACCGCGAAGCCCCACGAATTTACCCTCGCACGAACTGCAAGAACTTTGAAAGTGTCAGAGTGGAATGCGCGCCGTATCGGCGAACTGTTACGAACAACGCAATTCTGGCAGCGAGCCAGGCAGCCGGGTCTGGCGGCGCTCCCTCAGGCATGAGCGTTCCAGAGAGTCCCATAGGTGGCACGAGGCGCGGCGACTCTCGCTACCATGCAGCTCCGAAGTGGGCTTTTGGCACCGATGGGCGGCCGCCGGTCGGCACATCAAAAACCTATCTTGGTGCGGAGCTTGCCCGGGAGAATGACAACAAGATTGGTGGCCTGTCACCCGGACCGATGTACTATCCGCAGCGAGGTGAAAAGGGACGCTCCGGCTTTGCGGGTGACGAACCGCCCAAATACAGCTTTGGGGAGAAGCGCGTCAACTTGGATGGGCCGCCCAAATGGAATGTGGGTGGGCCCGGACCCGTCACCTTCAGGGCACTCGGCAAGCAGCGCATCAATAGCGAGAGCGCGAGCGCACCCGCGTTTGGCATGGGATCGTCGACGCGCGACAACATGGAAAAGGTGGACCTTTCCAAGTACCACGTATCGAATAACTCGGTCCAGAGTGTCCTTGGGCCGATCGACTATAGCCGCGCCGCCGACAAGCTCACGCTCGAGCGCGAGGCACTGGCCAAGGAAAAAGCGGCTGCCATGGAGCCGTCATCACGCAAGAGCCTGGCACGCGCGCTCGCGGTCGCGATGTCGGCCGACCCGAAGTTTGCAGAGGCCGACCCGAAGCTCAAAGCGGCGCTCTCGACGTTGCACTCGCGCGTGGCTCAGCTTTCGGATGTTGGCGGACGACCGATGACGTTGCAACAACGATGACAGCGTAGTTTAGATCGGTACGTGGACTACGCAGTGGGGTACACCCAGTATGGATGGAGCGCGCTGCGGAGGAGGACGAGACGTTCGGTTTTAAATTCCAATTTCCATGATGTTTTCATGGATGTTTTCCGCCGTGCGCGGTCGCGGCGCCGGCGGCGTGTCCCGCCCCGGGCGTGCGACCGCGTCGTCCGCAAACCGGGCAATTGGCAAACGGCGAACGGGCGCGGGAACATGCGCGGGAATCTCAAGTAAGCGGGCTCGCGCCCCAGCCGCCTGCCTACCTTCGCCGCCTTTCCTCTTAGCTCTTTCTCTTACCGTTCCGGACGAGAGCACGAGACCGGATAGCGGATTGTAATAGAGTATACATAGCGGCCGGGCCGCCACAGAGCACGGTCCTGAGTCCTCGTCAGGCGCGAGTCGACCGCGCGCCGGACAGCCGTGTGCTGCGCCCATCCGAATCACTAAAAGTTGACAGTCGCCGCGCACGTTCCCACACACCGACACGCACAGACACACAGGGTCACCGCACAGGACCGGGTCAGGGAGGCGCGACAGCCAGGGGCGTGCGTCAGGCCGACCCTGCTCCCTGACAAGTCATGACACACGACAAGTACAGACCCCACCACGGCCTTTTACTAAAACAAAGGCCCGTACGGCGCGGTGGACGGCGGCTTAATCCTCAATGCCGTAGATCACTCCTCGGCCACATGCAGACATGCTCTTCCCCCTCTCTCCCCATGCGTCCCGGCAGCGCTGGCGTGTGGGTACAATCATGAGAGGGGCCGCCTAGCCACTCGCATAGTGCCCAGCCACTCGCATAGTGCCCAGCCTTGCCCTCTCATGATGGGGCACTATTGAAGGCTAGGCACTATTGAAGCCTAGCCACTCGCGGCACCCGCATCGGCGCCGGCGCCGCTGGTCATCGTGATCTGCCAGCGCAAGAACCACTCGACGATCGACAGAGGCAGTAGCAGCAGGTTGAGGGGGAAGGGGAGCGCGAACCCGACCAGGATCTGGTAGGAGAAGCCTACGGCCGCGCAAGGGTAGAGGATGGCCTCGTCGAGGTAGCTGGTCTCCGGGTCGGCGGCCCCCTTGAGGGCCTTCCCTACGATCGGCAGCTCGAGCTCGGTCCAGCCCTTCTCAGAGATGATCGCGCACAACCCATCGGCGATCATGCGCCCGCCACGCAGGGCCGAATAGAAGGCCGAGATAATCATCTGGAGGTACCATGCGAAGATGATGGCGACGATCTTGATGGCCGAGTCGAGGATCGTGTGCGCCCAGTGCGCAAGATCCTTGCCGAGCAGCTTCGACACCGGCTCCGCTAGCACGCGTACCATTGCGGGCTCGACTACATCGATGATGCCCATCGCCATCGCGGTAGTACGAGCAAACTCTAGGCGCAGCGTCGCGAGCACGGCCATGTAGGCGGCCCAAAGCCCGACGACGGCCTCCTGGAGCTTCTCGGGCTGCTTCACCGCCGTCATCGTCACCGTGATCTTGCGCGACGCGTAATCAGCAAACTTGCCTGCGTCCAGCAGCTCGTCGGCGTCCGCGAGGCCGTTCTTGTCCGCGTCCACCTGATCGTCCGTTTCGTTCTTCTTCTGGATGGTCTTGAGCTCGCCCCACAAGTACTCGAAAGTCGTGAACACTTTCTCGCCGCCCATTTGGTTGAAGGCCTCGATGGCGGCGATCGACGCCGCGAAGGTGCCGCCGAAGCCGCAGAGCGCGGCACCGAACGTGATCTTGATCACATTCTTGGGCGCCTGGAGGTAGATCTGGTGGCCAACATTGAAGACCTTGATGTAAAATGGACCGATGTACTGCAACGCCTTCACCACAATGACGATGATGGGCGTCGCCGCGCGCATGCACTCGCCCGCGCCCTTGGTGGTGCCCGACTCATCCGCTTTGGCCGCTGCACCCGCGAGCATACCTGCGATGCGCTCCTCGGTCGTCTTGCGCTTGACCACCTTAGAGCCAGTCTCCTCCTTCTCGATGAGAGCCACCTTGGAGGATTTTTCGAAGTCTCCGATCATGAAAAACTCAAAAGATTCGGCGGCACGCGGCGATGCAGTCGACGCATGTGGGTTCCAAGACGCGCAATCGACTGCGCGCAATTCAGGTTTCGGCGTGCCCTGTTGCGGTCCTCAAATTCAAGTACAATCGGTTCCTCTCTTGCGCTGCGCATCCCCGGTGAAAGTATGCTCGTCAACACCTTTTTTGTAACCTGCGGGGAGGTCGTTACAAAAAAGGCGGAAGTATGCTCGCCAGCACCTTGCTGCGTACGGAGACGCTGCAGGACCGTGGCGTGGGGCGCGTCGCGAAGAATGTGGTGGTGGAGCTGCACCCGCCATCATCGCTTCATCTTGCAGCGTCGGGCCGCTTCAACCACACGGCCGAGGCATGGGAGAAGCTCGCCGAAAAGATGACGCCCGGCGACGGGACGGAGGCTTTGACGATGGAGAGCCTCGAGGAGCGAGCGCTGCCGTACCAGTGGACCGTGCTGCAGTGTGTTGCGCGGAGTGGCTCCGTCGAGGACCTTGAGCGGCTCATTGAGACTGGCGCCAATGTGAACGTAACGGACGTGCAAGGCTCGACGCCGCTGCATGCAGCGGCACGAGCAGGTGCGGCGGACAGGATTGAGACGCTCATCGCCGCCGGCGCAAACCTCGAGGCGCGCGATCGATGGGGTCACTCGCCACTGCACGTCGCCTGCGCGTGCGACCAGCCCGAGGCCGTGCGCGTGCTCGTGCTGCGCGGCGCTGACGTGTACGCGAAGGACGGTCCTCTGCTCGATGGCGATACGCCATACGAGGTGGCCGCGAGCTTTGGGTTCAAAGAGGCGTGCGAGGTGCTCAAGGCGACCGAGCGCCGCCGGTACAAGCTCGCGGCCGGCGACAGTAGGATGATCCCCGCCGATTCCATCCTGCTGAAGGTCACTCCCGCAGCCTTCTCGCCGAAGCGCATGAGTACCAAGCCCCTGGCCGAGCCGCGCTGGGCGCTCGTTGGAAGCGCAAACCCGAACCCAAACTGGGCAGGCAGGCCATGAGCTGTCGATCTGGCCGGGACGATGCCATGTTGATGAGTAGCGGCCAAGACTGAGGCGCGAACTTTTCGATGCGTGTTCGTTGCGGCGTGGGTTCGCGGTGGTTCGTGGTTGCTTCACCGATGTGGCCGCGATCCGATGGCGGGAATGATCGAATGTGAACTTCGGTGTGGTATAACGTTGATAATATGAACAGTATAGGATCGGATCGCTGCGATGGGAGTGATTGTCTCGATTCAATCGGTGCACTTACCTTAACAGTAGTTGACCCACCTATTCACTGCATGCTACCTCCTAATCTTCACGTCTTCTTAGTACTCTACGCGTAACGTAACCTTTCAATGAGCCCCGGGCGGGGGAGCCCTAGCAGCTACAGGCACAAGATTGGGTCTCCCTGGCTGCCCTCACCGACTAGGCTCGCGCCCGGCCAGAGGGGCGGCGTGCCTGCCTCCGGCTTCACTGCCGCCTCGCCATTCGCTGAGAAGTTGCCAACGTTGGGGAGCTCATCAGGGAGCTCCTTCTCGTCGCCCACCAGCCCGCTACTCGAGCTCGTGCGCGCCCTCTTGCTGAGTCGTTGGGCGCTGGGAAGGCCTTCAGCAACATGGGCGCCTCTGCTCTCGAGGCGGGCGGCCTCGTCCTCGTCCTCCAGCTCATCATCTCCCTCATCGAGATCGACCACCGCCGCCGCCGCCGCCGCCGCCGCCGCCGCCGCCGCCGCCGCCGCCGCCGCCGCCGCCGCCGCCGCTGCTCCCTTCGCCCACAAATGAGCATCCTCTCGAGACGCCAGCTCCCTTGAGGATCCCGATGACCTCACTGATGACCTTCCTTGATTGCATCCCTCATCAGGTGCATCCTCTCGAGACGCAATCTCCCGTGCCACATCACCCTTCGCGTCCGCGTCGTCCTGGGCGTTCGCCTCCGCCTCGGCCTCGGCCATCGCCATCGCTTCCGCCTCCGCCACTTCGTCGTCGCGGGCGCTATCCTCGTAGTCGGCGGCATCGATCGGAAGCCTCGGCGCGATGGGCGGCGCCGCCTCAGCCGCCTCGTCCTCTTCTGCCGCCTCCGCCTCCTCTTCTGCCGCCTCCGCCGTGGTCTTCGCGGATCCCGCCAAGCGTCGTGTCGGCGCCATCTCCGCCGGCACGCGCGTAACCGCCTCGCGCGTAACCGCCTCGAGCGTAACCGCCTCGCAACGGTACGAGCACGGATTCCCCGCATACCTGGCGGAGACACCGGTTGCGGGGCATCGGTTCTCGTCGACGAGGTTGAGCGTGTCGCCCGGCCAGAGGTACTCCTGCTGCCCGTGCGTGAGCAGCACCTCCTGCACACCCTCCGCATCGCCCGTCGCACTGGCGCTCGCAACGGCGCTCGCAACGGTGCCCTCGCCGTTGAGCGTCATGCCACGGCCACTCAGCGGGCGGCGCAGAGCCACCGGGTTCGAGCCGAGCGCCGTCACCCGCAGCGCGAGGCCCTCCGCGAAGCCCACATTTGGCCACCGGACGAGGTCGACCCTCACGTGCTTACGCGAGACGCGGGGGTCTCTGATGCCATACTCACTCGGAGAGTCACGCGAGTGCCTGCCTAATATGGAACCTTGCCCCATGTCGCTCAGGCAGTTGGCTCGAAACACGATCACTTCGCGCCCGTCGTCGCGCAGCGGGCGCAGCTGCAGGGCGGCTCGCAGCACGGGAGGGGCTGCGGAGCTCCGAGCGAGATTGGCAATCTCGGCGGAGCTCCGAGTGAGATTGGCAATCTCGGCGGAGCTCCGAGTGAGATTGGCAATCTCGGCGGAGCCCTGGGAGCCCGTGCCCATATTTGGCCGTGGCATCGCATGCGCGCCGACCGCCGTGGTGAGCACTTGCATGCCGAGAGGGTACTCCGAGGGGTCCGTCGATGGGTTGAGTGGCCGCTTGCCGCCTGCGGAAGACGAAGCGCCGGCGTGGGCGCACGTCGTAGGCGCGCACTCGTGGGCGAGCGCATGGGCGCTGCCTTGGGCGCTCGGCAGCGCGCCTTGTTCGTTCGGCAGCACTTCCTCCGGAACAGGGGCAGCAGCGGCGCCTGCGGCGGCGGCGCCTTCGGCGGCGGCGGCGCCTTCGGCGGTGGCGGCGGCAGCTCCGCTTTGCGCTGAGCGTGTGGTGCCAGCACCATTGACGAAATCGCCGATGAACTCAATCTTCGCCGCGCATCGGTGTCGCAATGCGAGCACCTCGCTTCGCAATGCGAGCACCTCGTTTCGCAATGCGAGCACCTCCGCCTCGGCCCGCTCGGCCCGCTCGCGCTCGTCACTCGCCCCACGCGTCGCCGCGAGCGCTGCCGTGCGCTCCTGAGCGAGCCTCGCCTCAAGATGCTCCTTCTCACGCGCAGCCCGCTCCGCGAGGCTTGTGAAGCCCTCGCGCAAGGAACGGAGCTCCGCACGCTCTGCCTCCGCGTGGTGAAGCTTCTCCGTCTGCAAAGTAGCTACCTTCCGGCTCTGCTCCGCCTGTCGCTCCGCCTCGCGCGCCGTCGCGAGCGCCTCCTCCGCCGCCCGCCGCGCCGTCGCGAGCGCCTGCCCTTTCCGCTCGAGCTCCTCGGACATCGTGCGCTGCGACAAGGTCGCCTCGCGTAGCCGAGCACCCATCTCGGACTGTTCATAGTGACTCGTCGCCAGCTGCTGCCGCAGCGACTCGATCATGCGTCCGAGCGCCTCGGACGAGGCACCCGGGCCGCCCGTTGCGGCGTCTCTCGCGGCTGTCGACGGCGGCGGCGCGTGGGATCGAGACGTCTGCGGCTGCGGCTGCGGCTGCGGCTGCGGCTGCGGCTGCGGCTGCGGCTGCGGCTGCGGCTGCGGCTGCGGCTGCGGCTGCTGCTGCTGCGAGGGGTTGCGCGCATGCGCGTCTTTCGGCCGCTTCTTTGACGGCTGCTCGTGTGGCTGAGAAGGTCCCGAAGCGGCCGGCGGCGCCGCCGCCGCCGGGCGGCGGCCCGGCGGGTTGAGCATCACGTACTTCTCGCGCTCGCGCGGGTCGGAGAGCGTCGTTTGCGCCTCGTTGAGCCGCTTAAAGGCCTCGACGGCCTCGTCGGCGCCATTCTTGTCGGGGTGCACCTCCCTCGAGAGCCGCTTGAATGCCTGCTTGATCTCCGCTGCGGTGGCGGTGCGTGTCACGCCGAGCACCTCAAACAGGTCTGCCGCCTCCAGGACGCGCCGCGCCGCCGCCATATGTGCCACGCGCTCCTGGATCTTGCGTTCGACCTCACGGGCCTCGACGGTCTCGTACATGTGCAGCGACTTTTCGACCCACTTCATGGCGCCGGCGGTGTCGCCCTCGCTCAGCTTCCTCCGCGCGAGGCCCAGCGCCTCTTCCGCATTTTCCCGGTTGGACCACATGCCCTGTCGAGCAGACCGCCGGCGCAGAGTCCACTTTTGCGCCGCTGCTGTGAAACACTTTTGTGAAAAACTTATCGCAGGGACTCGCAGGCAACTCGGTGTGAGGGTGGGCTGTTGAAAATCAAGTCAAATCAAGTCCAGCCACACACTCGTGATGAAATACATGTCACACTCAGACCCGCTCTTCCGTTTTTGGGGTCCTTCGATGAAGAAACATTGAAAAAATTCCCCGGTTCCCGGAGATCCTCTCCTCCTCGATTTCAGGTGCGGCACGAGCTTGCACCAGGTGGCCGCGACGCCGGCGCTCGCGGCGAACCACCCAGCGCACGTGGTCGTGCCTGACGGCTTCTGCGGGCCCTCGGATCTGCGCATAACCGCCCTGAATGCCGAAAAACCGTGGGTATCACCTGGCGGGCCGGCGGAAGCCTGGCGTCGGCTCTTGTGCGCTTGGGTGCTCGTTTGTGCTCCTGGGCGCCACCACGGCGATGCCGCTTGCCCGCTTGCAGGCGTTTTACCATCCTGGGTGGTTCCAACCACCCGTCAAACTCTGACCTTACCGCAACGTGCGCTGCCTGCCTCGCAGTTAGTGGGACTACGATGCTCTCGCTCGCTGTTGCCGCCCTTGCCTTCCAGGCGCCGCTCGCGCCCTACCGCAGCAGCTATGCAGCGGCGGTGTCGCCCGTCGATGTGCAGCGCACATGCGCGCCGCAGATGGCGAGCAACATCCGTGCGCTCCGCGACCGCGTCAAGTCGGTCAAGAACACGAAGAAGATCACGTCTGCCATGAAGTTGGTCGCTGCTGCCAAGGTGCGTCGCGCGCAGGAGGCTGTCCTCCGCTCGCGCCCCTTCTCGGAGACGCTCGAGCGCATCCTCGGCGGCCTCCTCAAGCGCCTCTCCACCGAGTCCCTCGACATCCCGCTCCTTGAGACCCGTGAGGTCAACAAGATCGGTGCGCGCTCTCCTGTTGCCGCACACCCACGCCGCACACTTGCCTACATCTGCTGCATCTGGTGCAACTGGCGAGCCGCTGGGTTGGCGACGGAATGGGGCGGAAGCGGCGCCGGTGGGCAGGCGGCCCGCAGGCCGATGCTGCCATGTCGCCTCGTTAACGGGCTCATGGGGCGGCGGCTGCCGCAGCGGCGCAGCCCGAGCGCCGCTGCGCGAAGACCGAGGTAGGCGGGGCTCGGCCGTACGGCCATTGGCGCCGGGCGTGGCCATCTGTGACGCGGGCCGTGCGGCAGGGCGCGTAGTTGGGTCGCATGCGCACAGCCTCGGTTGGCCGATGCTCTGGACGTGTCGAACTTGCGACGAGCTCGCGACGCGTGGCCCCAAACGGCTGTGCGCATGGGACCGAAGAAAACGGGTTACCGTTGTCGGCCCGCGATGCGCGCGTTGCGCGGACGCTCCAAGCGTGGCTTGGCCTCACCTCACCTCACCCGCGTGTGAGTCGCGCTCCTTCTCGCTCGCAGGCCTCGTTGTGATCGCGGGCGATCGCGGCCTGTGCGGCGGCTACAACGCGCAGGCCATCAAGAAGGCCGAGCAGCGCATCGCGGAGCTCAAGGCGCAGAACATTAAGGTCGAGCTGCTCACGATCGGCAACAAGGCGGGCAAGTACTTCAGCAAGCGCCCGACGCCGATCCGCAAGTCGATCCCGTGCACGCAGGCGCCGACGGCCAAGCAGGCACAGGAGGTCGCGAACGAGCTCCTCTCGTCGTACTACGCGGGCGAGCTCGACCGCATCGAGCTGCTGTACACCAAATTCATCTCGATGGTGGCGTCGACGCCCGCGGTGCGCACTCTCGTGCCGCTGCTGCCCGCGGGCATGGAGATGGAGGGCGACGAGATCTTCAAGCTCACGTCCAAGGACGGCGACATCGCCATCCAGAAGCAGAAGATCCCTGCTGCCGAGGCCGCCGAGTTCTCGCCCGACATGATCTTCGAGCAGGAGCCCTCGCAGCTCCTGAACGCGATCCTGCCTCTGTACCTCAACGGGCAGCTCCTGCGCACGATGCAGGAGTCGGTTGCCTCCGAGCTGGCGGCGCGCATGTCGGCGATGCAGGCGGCCACCGACAACGCCAAGGACCTGCAGAAGCGCCTCGAGACGGAGATGAACCGCGCCCGCCAGGCGAAGATCACCCAGGAGCTCATGGAGATCATCGCCGGCGCCGACGCTACCTCGTAAGTGCGCCCGTGTAGACCCTTGCGGCGCAGCGGACGGGGCGGGGCGCTCTCGACTTCTCGATACCCTCTCCACCCCACGAGCCCCACGCCTTCGGGGGCCAGCATGTTTCTGTCCGCGTGTCGGCTGTTGATGGCCGCTGCGGCGCTGAGGAGCGCGGGACAGTGAGCCCTCGGTGGGGCTATGTGCTGTGCGCAGCAGCGGGGCGGGGGTGCGGGGCGCGAGTTTTGCCGGCGCGCTCGGGACGAGGTGGCTCGTGGCGTGAATACTGCGCGGGGCGCCGTGATTGACACTTAACGGACAGCGCGGCGGGAGTAAATCCAAATCGATTACATGTTGTCGTAATGTGCCGGCGTGCGTGTACGTCATGTCTGGTTAAGGGTGAAAGGGTCACTGAGGACTACACTAGCTGCTGGGCACGGGCGCGGTGCCGGCCCGCGGCGCGGACCGGGCCGCTCGTCCCGCCCGCGCGGGCTAAGCGGTCCCGGCCGTCTGGGGCGTCTGCGGACTGCGCTCAATCGAACGCGTCAAACTGGTCACGCGCGCCGCCGCCGCCGCCCCCGCCGGCGGCTTTGGACGCAGTCGCATCCTCGTCGTCGATATCATCCTCGTCCGTGAGGGGGAAGAGGAAGAAGTGGCTGAAGAGCTCGGCCGCGTTGGCTGCGGCACTCGAGGCGAAGCGCAGCTTGATCTCTAGTGTACCGTTCTCGTCGAGCTGGAGCAGCGTCTGGTGCGAATCGCGCAGGGAGCGCAGCGCCATGTGCATGTGCAGGAACCGGTACTCGAATGACAGGTCCTGCCTCACATCAAACGACACGAGCGCCTCGGGAGGGTACACCATTTCGCACCCGACGTCGGTCGAGGACACAGTGAGAGAGAGGCCGCCCGGCCCGCTGGCCGACGGCGCCGAGACCCTGAGCAGCACGCGCTTGTCGCGCGAGGCCTCGCCGCCCCATTCGAGCTCGTCGATCCCGTTCTTGAGCGCGTCCGAGCTCACCACCAACCGCGCCGGTGGCCGCTCCCCCTCACGCACCTTGAGCTCCGTCTTGTGCGGCTGGTCGATCTCAAGCGAGTGGATCTCGCACTCGGTCACCGAGGCCTTCTCGTTGAGCTGCAGGCACAGGCAGCGCGTGCCCTCTCGAAAGCTGATGTGCAGCGCCGTCTGCGAGCGCTCAAAGGCATTCGGCGCCGCCGCGCCGCCAAAGATCTTGAGGCACTCGAGCAGCGTCGCGAGGTTGATGCCAAACTCGAGACGCTCGTCGGGCACCTCGCCCCGGTGCGGCATCGCGAGTTCCCACGTATGGAAAACACCCTTGCGCTTCACGTACGCGATCGCCTGCAGCGTCTTCGACACGTTCACCGTGAAGGTCAGCCCTGTGTCACTCACCTCACACCACGCGAGCGAGGCGCTCGAGTCCGCCTTGCGGCTCGTGGCGACGCAGATGGACGAAAGGATGGAGGTGATGCGGCGGGCATCGTCGGTGCGCGCCTCGAAGCAGATATCGTCGCGCTCGTCGTCGCTGTCGTTCTCCATTTCAGCTTGGCCGGCCGATGGGCGGCGAGCTTCCTGCGGGTCCGAGAGGCGCGAGCGCCGCGGTGTGAACATCGCAGCGGGACACGGATTTGCAGCGTGACCGGGGGCTACAAGTACTCAGCTTGCTTGCTTGGGGCTAAACGTTAAAGCGGCCCTGCCCGGCGGCTTTTCGAGTATGGCTGTGATAAGGGTCCATGGGTCCCTCGGAGCTAGCGGTAACCGCAACCGTATAATACGCCGCTCGCCGGTCGCCCGGTCGCCGGTGTCTTGGGTGTCGACTTCGGAACAATGTGGCTGTGAGGGGCTGTGAACAAAGTGAGTTTCTTGAAAACTCGAAAACCTCACCCAATCCGGACCTGCTCGCTATTTCCCCAACATCAGCCGTGGCGTTCACATTCGGGAGGATCTTGGCGAGCTTCCGCATCGATGTAACTCCCTCTTCCAGCAGATGATCCATCGAAGCTCCTTCGTTCACGCGAAGGATCGAGACGCTGTTGACGCAGTGGCGCTCGTTGGTAGGAGTCATGCGTTCGCCCGCGAACACATGCCCTAAATGTCCGCCACAGCCCGCACAGGTAATTTCGATGCGCACGGGATCAAGGCTGCGATCCACCCAAATATCGACCGCATCGACGTAGCATTTGTCAAAGGCAGGCCAACCGCACCCCGATTTGAACTTTGCGGCCGCACTGTAGAGCGGCAAGCCGCAGCCACGGCAGGAAAAGTACCCCTCAGCCGGATAGATACCATCGTACTCGCCACCACGAGGTTCCGTGCCCTTTTGCCGCAGCACCTCGTACTCCAGCGGCTCCAGAAACGCCTTCCATTCGGCGTCGCTGGTCATCTTATTCGGCCTAGTGGCCTGCTGCCATTCGAGGAGCCGTCGCCGGCGTGCCGCACGGTCGGCGAGGATGGCCTCGACGCGAGCGCGCAGCTCCGGCGATCCCATGTTGTCTCCTCCCTACTACAATTGTATGGTCTCACTCGAAGTCACCGAATCTCCAAGGTAAGGAAGGGCCTCCCGAGCCCTTTGGAATCTCGCACATCCACGCGTACGCGCGCAAACGCTACTTGTAAGTTTCAAATGCATTTTCACAGGTTTCGCAGAGCCCCACACCTGGAGCGAAGTAATTTTTCCGTTTGATCACGTTCGGATAATCTGACCGTTTTTGGAAGGCTCAATAGACACTCATCGTCGCACTCATCTTGATGATGGCCTTCGTGTTCGGGCTGTTCCTGCCGGTGGCCGCCTCCTGGCTGCACGTGAGCGGCAACTCGCGCCCACCACCGCGCGCGCCACCGCCGCGGTGCACCATGCTCGGTGGCGCCGGCTACGAGCTCTTGCGCAACGGGCTGGCGGCGTTTGCAGCCTCTGCAGTCGCCACGTCCCTCCTCCATCCGCTCGACACGCTCAAGACGCGGCTCCAGTCAGATGCGTACCCGGTGGGTGCGTCGGTCGACGCACCAGTCACACGGCAGCAGCTCACGAGCGGGCTGTACAAAGGCCTCTCAGCCAACGTCCTCAAAGAAGCGCCCGACGCAGCTGTCTTTCTAGCGCTCTCTGAGGAATTGAGCCGCCACCTGTCGGTCTCATCGCCGTGGTTCGCGTCGCACCTGACGGTCACCCTGCTTCTCAGCGGCGCCATCGGCGACGCGTGCGGCTCCGTGCTGCGCCTGCCGGCCGAGGTCGTGTGCAAGCGACTCCAGACTGGTTCAGACTGTTGGCAGGGCGCTCTGGCGGACACGTCGTGGGAGGCATGGATGGAGTCTTGGGCCGCCATCGTGGCGCGCGACGTACCCCTCGGCGCCCTCCAGATTGCCATCTATGCCTCCGGACGTCAGGCGATCCGAGCTGCGCGCAGCCGCGCCGCCGCCGCCGCCGCCACCGCCACCCTCGCCGCCACCACCCCGTCGGAGGGTCTCAACGATGCCGCCGATGCGGCGGGGGCGCTGCCGCTCATGCCGCTACTGCCAGACGGCGGCCTCGGCACCCTTGGCACCCTTGGCAGCACGGTCAGCGCCGACGGCGCCGGCGCCATGCTGAGCGTCGGCGGCCTCGATAGCGCCGTCGTGGGCGGCGGCCAGCTGGACGGTCTCGAGAGGCTGGCAGAGGTGCTCGCGACAGCGCTTCCCGACTCCCTGTCCGACGTGCTCGCCGGCGTGCTCGCCGGCGCCGTCGCGGCCGCCCTCACCACACCAATGGACGTGATCGTCACGCACGTCGCGACGACCGCGCATGATGGCAGTGGGCCGCCAGGACGGCATCCATTCCAGCGCGGGATGGACCTCATTCGGGAGCAGGGTTCGCTCACTGAGATTGAGATTGAGATTGAGATTGAGATTGAGATTGAGATTCGCGAGCAGGGTTCGCTCACTCTCTCGGACTCGTGTCAGACTGCCGTGATTCCCCTCTGATGGCCACTGAGTGCTCGCTTGATGATCTCCCTCATCAGGTCCGCTCACTCTCACCCGCGGCCTCGGCTACCGAACGCTCTATTACGCCCCTCTCGTGGGTATCTTCTTCGGCCTGTACGAGCACTTTAGGAAGATGCTTGAGGCCATGTAACATCTTGTAGATGCCGATTCAGAACTGCACACGGCAGTTCAGCACGTCGAGAGCGAGTGCACCGCGCAGCAGCGCGGGTGTATCATATATCGATATCATATTGTGGCATGCGGGCAGCGCCCGAGGGCAAACTCGGAACTGACACTCGTGTACTGCCAGGGGGCGCACGGGCGCAGGGTAGATGTGCCACAGTGCCCAGTCGCCACTGTGCATGCTCTGAGGTGAAAGCTGTGCTGCTGCTGGCACCGTGCTCCTGTGTCGTCGTCGGGGCGAGACCACTTTATTGTTCAGAGGTACTACGTGGCTCTAACCTACAGTATTAGCGACTCGCGTACGACTCTCGAGCTTATACCTTAAATTTGCGACCCCCCTCGCCTCCGAGGTCCGTTCCGGCCTTGTCGTCAAGTACAACGGTTGAACGGCCCGCCCTCGAGTTCCCTTGCCGCGCTCGGAGCCCACTCTCTATCGCCCCGTGCGCCGTCTGCGGATTCGAGTGATAGGCCGTCGCCTCGCCCGCCCAAAAGAGTGGGCCTGTGGGCGCCGCAAGCACCTGGCGGCAGTCGGCAGCAGCGCCCGGGCGCACGGAGGCATACCCTCCACCAATGTGGGGCTCGGCGGCCCAGCTCATCCGGTGCGTCCAACAGTGATGCTCTGCGAGCTCGGCACGATCTCGGCCGATGAGATTTGCGAGCTCGCTCAGGGCGAGCTCAGTGAGATCTGGAAGGTCCATGGCGTCGACCTGCCGCGCGCGCTCAACGGTCACGTACGCCTCCGCGACCGTGCCGCCGTCTAAGGGCGAGAAGAACCGCCGGCACAGCGTGCCAGGATGCGCGAGAAAGGTCGCATCGGGAGGCCACTGCGGCGCGTCAAAGGCGACAAAAACCTTGGTGGCCGGATGGACGACGAACGCATCGATGGCGGCTCTCTTGGCGGCGGGCAGCGGCGGGCTGAAGCTTATACTGGACTGTTGAACCACACGCAGAGGCACGGCGCAGACCACGGCGGCGGAGCTGAAAGTTCGCCCGTCGAGTACTTTCACAGCGCACACATGTGGCCCATGCGAGCGATCGTCCGGTGACCCATCGTCCGGCTGCCATACCACCCTAACGGCCTGGGCTCCTGTGAGGATGCGCATCGAGCCGACCGAGGCTGGTGGCGTCGGAAATTTCCCAGGGCCATCCTCGAGCAGAGCGCGTGGCGTCGGTGTACTCGGGTCTGCGAGAGCCGCAACGAGGGCCGCGTAGCCTCCGGCTAGCCGTGCTTCGTTGCGCTCGTCGCACCCGTTCCGCTCATCGAGCTGCATGTCACTCACGCTCATACCATCCAGCGATGTGCAACACGTCTGGGAGATGAGCACCTCCGCAGCACTGAGACCCGCTGGATCGAGGCGTGCATGCGCGAGGCACCACGCACGCAAGCTCATATCGCCGTTAGCGAGAGGATCTGCCAACGCGGCCTCTACTGCTGTCTCGACGGCTTCCAGCGTGTGTGCCTCACTTGCCGGCAGGTTGCTCCGCCGCTTTGCCGCATGCCCAGCAGCAGACGCCCACCACAAATTCTCCCATCGTGTCACTGGCACTGTCTCGATGCCAAGCTCTTCACAAAGTCGTCGAGTGATCGCATTCGCACCGTGGATGAATTCGCAGCCGTGCTCCAGCGGAACGCCGTGCACCCGATTGGTGTGGGCCCGGCCGCCCAATTGATTGGACGCCTCGAGCACAAGGACCCGGCTATGCACAGCCAGGCGTCGCGCGGCGGCTAATCCCGCAAGGCCCGCACCTATGACGATGACGTCGACTTCCTGCATCTCGGAGGCCGTGAAGTTGCCGTGTACTCGCCTTCCTTGAGCTCAGCAAGCGAGTAGTTGACAGCGCTCGTGAGAAGGCGGAGAGGAGCCGCGAGAGAGGAGCCCGAGCGCGGCTCGTGCAGAGCGCGGCCCTGCTTGCCGTGTTGGCTGTGAATTATAACTTTTGGCTGTGAAGAAGGGTCTGCGCCAAAATAAGCGAAGGGTTCCCACACGGGCTATGCTACAAGGCACCGAGCGAGAGGACACACTCAGACCGGACGATGGTCCACCGACCACAGTCAGGCCGTCGACGACTGCTGCCGCTTAGCTAGCTTAGCTAGCTTGCTAACATGGGAGGGCGTCAGCGGCTGTGGCGTTGGCGGCAGAGCGGCTGCGCCCGCCCCTGCCTTCGTCGACAGCGGCCTCGCGCTAGCAGTGGCCACGTGAGCCCCGGCAACCTGATCGCCCACCCTACTCCAAAGGGGGTTCTTCTTATGTGCGTTCGCGCACAGCGAATTCGGATTCCCCATTTGCTCGCGCATGAAGCGCCCAGCATCGGCGGTTGAGAGCGTGAAGCCGTGCGCAGGGTGCGCGCTCCCGATCTCGCGCACGATGAAGTAGGGGCGCCAGCAGCTCTCTGGTGGGATCCCAGCACAAAAGTCGCCCGCGCGGGTTGTGCAAGGTCCTGCTAAGCACTCGAAGCGCACTCCAAACTGGTTCGCGATCTGAAGATGTGCCTTCGCCTCGCCAAACTTCCAAACGTCCGGATCCGAGCCGCTGCATGGCATCACCCACCAGTCGTCATAGCCGATCACCGTGCCCACCTGCACGACCTGGCTGGTGAAGGCCCATTCCAGCGCTTGGGTGGCGCCGGTGTAAATGTCGCAGTCAATGTCCAGGTACGCCGCGGCTCGCATGCTGCGCCGGCAAGCAAGGTCGGCGGTGAGACTCTGGGAATAAAAGCCGCGCACAAAGCCCATTTGCAGTCCCATCCTTGCAATGTGTGCACTGAGTCGCTCCATGAGTTTTTCTGGGTCGGCCTGCTTGAACTCACCTACCTTCCATGCCGTGGTCACATTATCCGCCTCCGCCGGCATGCCCTCGAAGGAGTCAAAGCCCCAGAGCTTTGGCTTGACCGGCTCGAAAGATTTCGACAGCACCTTGGTGAGGGTGCTGCCCGACGCCACGCCGAATTGGTAGACATCACCGCTGTGGAGGAGGAGTTGGGCGGCTTCGGTCGGCTTGATCCATGTCGCCCCACCCATGTATAGGACCATGGACGTGATGGCAGCGAACTGCTTCTGGTCTGCGCCAGTTTGTGTCCTCTCCACACGACAGCCATCCTCTGACTCCTCAGCGCTCGGCATTGCACGAGGGAGAGTTTCGGCAAAAGCCGAAAGCGGAGCGAAAGGCACTTGAGAAGGAAGGAGGTTTTGCAGCGTCCGCTTGCCTCGGCGCCTTTACGGCTAGTTTTCGGCTACACATACCATGGTAGACAAAGAGTCCCGCCGGAAAGATGAACACAGTGTTGCTCCCACTCGTCGCTGCCCTCCTCGCGCCGCTGGAAGCGCCGCCGCCCATCAACGTGCCAGTCTACTCGCTCGCCACGCTCAACACGGACGGGCGCACCAACATGAACATACTCACGTACGCGACGCCCGTGGGCGTTTCACCGCGTCTTTGGGCAATCTCGCTGTTTCGCAAGACACTCTCACACGCCAACTTCAAGCGCGACCGGACGGGCATCCTGCAACTGCTCTGCGAGCCTCACGCGGTCTTGACCCATACTCTCGGCGGCCAGAGCGGAGCCGACGTCGACAAGGCGGCTGCGTGTGCCGCTGCGGGCTTTGCTTGGTTGGAAGGAGCTACCCCACCTCGAGAGGACAGCACTGTCGAGCAGCTGCTGCCAGGCTGCGCCGCCTACCTGCGACTGCGCCAAGTCGGTGAGCTCCTGGACGCTGGCGAGCATGATGTCGCCTTGTGCCGCGTCGAATCGTACGCGGACCCGAAGGGGCCCGCTCCCGATACTGCTCTGTCCTCGGCCCGTTTGCGGGCCGCTGGACTGATCACGGACAAGGGAAGAGCGGTAGCTCCCAGTGACTGCGTGACTTAAAAACACGGCTGTGATCGATTCTTTTTCCATCTAAACATCCAGTCATCCTTGTATGGTTCCACGTCTTGTCGCGCAGAGGGTCGGAGCGGCAGCGCGAGCCGGCAGAGCCGCTCCATCCGTGTTTTAGCTGCTGCGGTCGGTCCTTTCTAGGTCCTTTCCGGTCGGTTCGTTCACTCGATGTAGTCGATGCGGTCAGTGCCGAGCATGCCGTCGACGTTCTTCACGTCAGCACCGGACTCGACGAGCTTGCTCTTGATCATGAAAAGGTTGTCCGTCCACCGGTTCGCCGCCTCCTTGAGCACCTTGAGGTCCCGCTTGCGCGCGTGCATGTTCTGACCCGACTTCTTCTTCTCCTTCTCGATGTTCTCGCGCGCCTCGGTCTCGGCCGCCATGATCGAGGTGAGCAGCCCCTCTTGCTCGTTGAGCTCGGCCGCCTCGCTCGCGCTTTGGCCCGCCGCCTTCCGCATCTGCTCGATCTGTGCTAGGAGGCTCTTTGCCTGTGGCATCGCGCCGCGTGAAACCCAAAGGACGAGCGGACTCAGCAACGCGGACGCTCGCTGGGGAACAGGACACAGCGGGCGCCGTGGGTGCACGAAGCGCGAGCGTGCCTGCTGTTCCAGCTGCCCGGCCTTGGCCTGGAACGAGGCCAGCTCGGCGCGCTTCTTCATCGCCACCTCGCTGCAGAGAGAGAGAGAGAGAGAGCATACGTGCGGCACCACTGTGAGACTCGCGCGGCTGCGCTGCATGGAAGCGGGGCGCACGCGGCACCACCCACCCGGGGAATGACCAGTAGAAGAGCGTGCCGCTCAGCTTGCCCTCATGCACGATGTCATCATTGATGAGCTCTCGGAGTACCGCCTCGACGGCGCCGGAGACGATGCCCGTCCTGGGCGCGAGCTTCTCCACCTCCTTCTTGGTGAATACGGCGCTCTCCGCCTGGAACATGTCGATCATCTTCTGCCGCTTCTCGGCGGCGCTCACGCCCTTGCCCATCGCGCTCGCACAAGTACCCGGTGCTGTGCGCGCGCGCGCCGCGGGAGTGCGTTTGTTTCGTAAAAGATGACTTGCAAGTTCTTGAATGGGTCGATGATCACGGTCTGCGAACTTCGGGCGGCCACGCGAACCTTCAACGATGCTCCGTCGCTCGTTCTCGTGTTTGCTCGCTCGCTCGCTGAACGGCGCGCCACCGACGCGTCGCCGTGCATTTTGCGCTGCTGCGGCTGGCAATGTGGCGGCTGCCGATGCGGTGACAGCTCCATCCGTGTTGCGCTGGGCGGTGTTGCCGTGGTCCTTTTTCATCGGAGAGAATGTGATCCTCTCCCACAATCGCTCGAGCCTGATCGACTACCTCGGTGACGAGGAGCGCTACCATATGCTGTACAACGGCGTCTCGACTGTGGCGTGCGTGTCCCTCGGTTTCGGCTACTTTTATCGCCTGCACTCGGCGCTGCCGCTGCGGCCGGTCTCGGCACTGGCGATCGGGGCATCCTTCGTGTTGCAGGCGCTCGGCTTGGCGGGCCTCTCGCAGACGCTGCCTCGCGTGCAGACGCCGTTCGCGCCCTCCGAGGCCGTCCTGCCGGCGACACGGACCGATCCAAAGCCCACGCGTCAGTGGGTCGTCCGTTGCCCTATGGATTTTAGAGGGGAGGCGAACAAGGAGGTGACGAACCCCGATGGCCTGCACGGCCTGCATCGCGTCTCGCGTCATCCGCTGCTCTGGTCGCTCGCGTTCGTCGGCCTAGGTGCCGCGCTCGCGGTGCCCTCGGTGCCGCAGGCAGTGTGGCTGTGCGGCCCGGCCCTAATGGCTCTGTTGGGCGGCGCCCACATTGACTTCCGTCATCGGCGCCAGCTTGGGGGCACGCTGACGGCCGAGGAGGAGCGCGTCACCTCGCATCTGCCCTTCGTGGCGATGGCGAGCGGTGCTCACGCGGAGGGCGCGCTCGGCTCGGCGCGCGCGCTATTCGACGAGCTCAAGGCCGAGAATGCAGCGATCGCAACGCTCGTCGCGGCGCGTTGGGCGCTCGGCAGAGGGCGCCGGTAGACTGGTTGGCTGAGGACGGAGGGCACTTGCCATTGCACATTGGGCACTGTCACGAAAAGTTGTTTCGTGTGTGTCGTCGTGCCTGGCGTTGATGACAATTGGTTGATGAAACCAGGTGTTTCGCTCGAGGCAATCCGAGAGCTCCCTTCGTTTTTCCCGCTCTGGCCCCGACCGACGACGCACCACGGCGAAAGACAGCGGTGTGCGAAGCCACTGCGGCGCGAAATTTAAGTGCGAAATCCGTTTCAAAATTCGTGTCTGCTGCTCAAATTCCGCAACGCAGCTGTTCGTGCGCGTGAGGGCTCGGCGGGCGGCGGCGCGCGCGCGATGGACACGTCGCCTCGCCCTGGCTCGCCTACGTCCACGACTGGCGACGCCTACGCGCGTGCTCGCGCGAAGCAGCAGGGTCTCTCTCCGGCGCCGACTCCCATCTATCAGTCGTGGGTGGGCACACTCACGCCGAGAGAAGGCACAGTCATGGCCCAGAACCCCATCGTGGAGAAGATGGCACTCAGCGGCGCGGTGTTGCGGCTGCGCTCGGCGGCCCACTCGATGTCAAAAAGAGAGGACAATGAAGTGGAAATCTACACGCTTGCGGCCGAGGAGGCTTACAAGGCTCGCAAGGCAGCCGCCGAGCAGGCCTTTGACAAACGACGGCACGACGTGGTCGCCAGCATCTACCACCTGCACCCACTGAAGCGTGACGTGCTCAAGTATGCGCGTAAGCCACCCATCACATCGCTGAAAATGAAGCGCGCATTCAATCGTGCCCATACGGGGGCGTTCATGTCGTCGCTCATGCCAGACAACCCCGCAAGGGTGCTGCCATCCCTGCGTGTGATCGCCACCGAATCTGCCGCCGCCACCGCCGCCGCCGAAGCCCTCTCGAGCACGGCGCGGCCTCCGTCCGCTCCAGGCCTGTCCGCCGTCGCCGCCGCCGCGCAGCACGCGGCAGTAAAACAGCTCTTGATGGGCGTGACATTGACGAACCGTCCGTCCACCTCCTTCGGCCTCACCCGTCCGCCACCTCCAGCAACCTCTCCTCGTCCGGCCACCTCCAGCGGCCTCACCCGTGTGCGTGTGGCCGGCGGGCCGGCGGCAGCGACGGCAGCGGCGGCCAGCACAGCCGCGCCAGCAGCAGCAGGTGCTGCTGCTCTGGCGGCGGTGATGGCGATGGCGGCACCTGCCGCAATCGTTGCTTCGGCCGTTAGCGTGAACGCGACCGTGCCTGCCAGTGCGCGTGCGACCGTGCCTGCCAGTTCGCATGCCGGCAGTAGCGCACGCGCACGCTCGCCATCGCCGCCTTTGACGGCGCGTGTGTCGCCGCCGTGCACACGTGCGTCCACCGCATCGCCCGCTGATTCCCATCTGATGGGAGCCAATCTGGCATCCTCCTCTGATGACCTCTGATGACCTCTGATTGCGTGCCTCATCATCAGGCGATGACTCCCATCTGATGGGAGCCCATCTGGCATCCTCCTCTGATGACCTCTGATCACCTCTGATTGCGTGCCTCATCATCAGGTGATGACTCCCATCATCTGGCATCCTCTTCGGGGCGCACCTCGCCGCCGCGCTTTACGCTGCGCCCGATGGACACGCCTCGCCCGTCCTCGGGGGGGGCTGGTCGCCCCTCTATCCATCCCGCAGCGGCCTTCAGTCGGTTTCATCCAGCCGGCGTGCAGGTGACGTCGGGCACTCTCTCAGCGGCGCCGGCAGAGTCAAAACCGCGAGCTACGGCGGTGGTGCCGGCGGCGGCGGCGGCGGTGGCCTTCAGCGGTGTGAACGTTCACACCTTGAGTGGCCGTTCCTCCAGCGCATCTGGAGCCACTGACGTCGTCCCGGGTGCCTCATTCCTTGGGGCCATTGGAGACGCGAGGACGGCGGATCAAAAGTCGTCCGCGGCGGCGAGGGCGATGGCGATGGCGACGGCCGAGGCGGAGAGGGCAGGCGTCTCCGAGGTCGACGTGATCGCTACGCCGGCGCAGAAGGAAGCGCGCCGGCTGCGTCAGTTGCGTGCCAAGGTGCGCCGCCTGCTGCCAGAGGCCATGCGGCTCGCGGCACAGAACGCCAAGTATGGGGGCACGGGTGGGGCCACCCTCAAGGACTTGGCGAAGCTCGCACGCGTAGCGGTCGAGATTCGTAAGGCGGCTGAGGCGCTCAAGCAGAGCGAGCTCTTCGCAGATCTGGGCGAGATGCAGCTCTCCATGATGGCGTCCGCGGGCAAGCGCCGACGGCAGCAGCGGTAACGACCCGCTCTGCCACCCCATGCTTTGGCGCGCTCTGAGGGCCTCTGATGGATTCCGAGTGCCTCTTGAGTGACCCTGAGGGCCTCTGATGGCTTCTTAATCACAGGTATGATGTGATCTACCGCGAGGGGGCGCCCTCGCACGCCTTTTACGTGCTCACGCGCGGCAGCGTCCTCGAGAGCGTCGTGGGCAAGCCTGATCCGGTGGTGCACGACGTCCGGAACAGTGGCCCTTCCGGTGGGCGCGGCTACGTGCTGCTTGGGATGGAGGCGCTCTTTGGCCAAGCGCGGGCCTCGACGCTCGAAGCCCTCGAGAACATCGAACTCATCAAGTTCTCAACGGCCAATGCGGAAGGGCTCAACATGAGCGAACAGAACGCAGTCAAGGTCGCCCAAAAGGTGTGAACGTAGTGTGAACGCCCTCTCGAGCACGACTGCCTTTTTTGGTGCTTCGTCTCGAGCGCCGTGCTGAGCACACCAGCATGCCATCGGGAGTGCCCTTCGGAGTACCTTCGGAGTGCCATCCTGGGCCGCGATCTGGGCCGCCATCTGATCGCCATCTGATCGCCTTTGCCATATGAGGGCAGGTCTTCGACGCCTTCGTGGAGGGCGAGCTTGCATGCATGTCGCTCTTCCGCGGGTTGCCCAACAAGACGCTCAAGGCGATCGTGCCGCTCTTCACACTCGAGGAGCACGAGGCCGCTGTGAAGATTTTCGATTACGGCATGCCCGGCGACAAGGTGTACATCCTCTTTCATGGCTCGGTCAGCATGCGCAAGCGCGACGGCACCGTGTTCGCGACGCTTGTGGCGGAGCAGGGGCAGTCCGCCGGAAAGGGATCGGCCGATCAGGGGGTCGGTGTCGGGCTACCCGTCTTCGGCGAGATGGCGATGATCGACCGGAGTACGCGCATGGCGGCGGCCGTCACGGCCACCGCCACCAAGCTGCTCGTGCTGCCCGTCGAGCAGTTCGCCGCTTGCATGCTGCTCGTGCCCGACATCAAATCGCGGCTGCGTAGGCTCAAGGACGTTCGCCACGTGACCAACGCGAGGCGAGGGACGTGAGAGTGATGAGGGCTTCACAGCAGCTGCAGCTGAACACGCATGGCCACCTAGACCCTATCACCGCCAACATCTACGGGAGGCCGGAGCCGTCCCGATCAGAAGTTTTCCTCAGACAGCAGCAAATAACTTCAGCAGCATGATTGCATGTTCATCAGAGCGCCGGGTTTTCAGCTTCTACGGGAGGCCGGAGCCGTCCCGATCAGAAGTTTTCTCAGACAGCAGCAAATAATTTCAGCAGCATGATGCATGTATGCATGTTCATCAGAGCGCCGGGTTTTCAGCTTCGTTGCTTTACTAACTATATTATTCCGTTCGGATAATTATATTTAAAGGCCCACGTCACGCCCTCATTCCGCAAGCCTCAAGAGGTACCTCTTGGCTTTTGCCCTTTTGCGCGTTTCCTAGCACGCTCGAGACGACGCTCTCGTCTCTTCTTTTTGAATCGCCTTTCTCCTCCTCTCCTTCGCGGCAGGCGGTTAGCCTTCCGCTCTCCCGTCCCGCGAACCCAGCCGGCGTCGACCCCGCAATGATGATCGCCGACGAGACGCCCTTCGGCAACCTCATCGTGCTCAAGAAGTCGGGCGAAGAGGGTGGAATGTGCGAGATGAAGAACAACGTGCTCCTCATCGGCCGCGACCCGGAGAAGTGCGACATCCAGATCCGGCTGCCCGAAGTGTCCAAGATGCAGGCGCGACTGACCGCCGACGAGTACCGGCAGGTGTGGATCGAGAACCTGAGCCAGACCAATCCGCTCGGCACCCTCCTCAACGACGAGCGGTGCGATGGGCAGCCGCACCTCCTCGCCAACAAGGACATCATCACGATCTGCGGCCGCCGCTTCCGCTTCGAGTACTGCAACGCGGAGGTGGACATGATGCGAACGGTGATGATTCCGGCGTTTGCGAAAGCTCCGGCTGCCGCCGCCGCCAACCCCAAATCGGCCATCGCCGCATCCGCCCCGCTCGAGGTGGCGCGCGGTGCCGCGCTCAAGGCGGACACGCCCAAGGCCGGCCCTGCCAAGGAGAATGCAAGCAATGACGGCGCGCCGAGCTCGGGACGACGCAAATCTGCCGCGCAGAGCGGGCGAACGCCCCTCGGCGCGCCCGATCACCTGCGCTCTGCGCTCGAGGCGCGCCGCAGCAAGTTGACTGGCGACTTTCCGACGCCCGACGACTCTCCCGCTGCGGCGCCGCGAGTGCCCAAGTCACCGTTCGTGGCGCTCGCGCCGCCGCCGCTCGCTCCGCCGCCGCTCGCTCCGCCGCCCGTCGCGGCGCCGCCTCCCGCGGCACCCTTGCGCCGGGCGGCGCCGCCTCCTGCGCCGTCCAACGACGCGAACGGTGCGCTCGACGCGAACGTTGCGCTCGACGCGAACGTTCTGAAGAACGCGGTCCAGGAGGCTTTCCGAAAGCGCGCCGAGAAGCGCGCCGCCGCCGAGGAGAGTGCCGGGGCGGCAGCCGCCGAGAGTGCGCAGCCCATGGCGCCGCCCGAGGCGCCCAAGTCGGCGCCCAAGTCGGCGAAGAGGCCAGGATCGGCGAAGAAGCCAACGCCCGCACCCATCACCAGCGGAGGCGGAGGCATCTTCGCGGAGCTGCAGGCGGCCATGTCCAAGCGCGCCGCCGGCATCTCGAGCGTGCTTTCGCGCCACGGGGGCGCGGCGCCACACTCCGAGAGTTCTTCGGCGGCCTCCTCGGCGGCGCCCACGCCTGAGTCTCGCACCGCGCCGCCGCTGCCCGAGCCGCCCAAGTCGGCCAAGGCGCCCACGCCAGCCAAGTCGGCCAAAGCGCCCACGCCGGCCAAAGCGCCCACGCCGGCCAAAGCGCCCACGCCGGCCAAAGCGCCCACGCCGGCCAAGGCGCCCACGCCGGCCAAGGCGCCCACGCCGGCCAAAGCGCCCACGCCGGCCAAGGCGCCCACGCCGGCCATGACGCCCACGCCGGCCATGACGCCCACGCCGGCCATGAATGTCTTTGACGGAGTCGAGGCGATGGATCTGGGCGAGCCGATCACAGAGGCGCTCGCGGCGGCGCTCGCGGCCGCAGCCGAGGTGGGGGCGCCGCCGCCCGCAGCGCCGTCATCCCTCCCGGCGGGCATGAGCGTGAGGCCGTTGCTGCCCACGCCCCTTCGCAAGATGCTCGCCGTGCGTCGTGCGTCCGCGGGCTCCATGGCGGAGGTGGCGATCGTCGCGCCCTCGCCCGCGGCGAACGCGGTGCTCTCCGCATCACGCCCCGAGGAGCCCACTGGTACCTCGTCGGCAAAGAAGTCGGCCAAGAAGGAACGCGCCTCGCTGAACCTTGCAGCCGCCGCGCCCTCGCCCAGTATGGCACCGATGGTGGTGTCCATGGCGCAGATCGTGGCGCCCTCGCCCATCCTCATGGGCCCATCGCCGACGCTTGTCCAGCCATCGCCGACGCTTGTCCAGCCATCGCCAACGCTTGTCCAGCCATCGCCAACGCTTGTCCAGCCATCGCCAACGCTCATTGGCCCGTCGCCGACGCTCCCGGCTAGCGGCAACCGCGTGGGAAAGTCGCCCAAAGTGAGTATGACGCACGCGATCGTCGCGCCCGTGGCCGTCAAGGTGACGACGCCCATCGGAGTGTCGCCCGCGCCCCACAAGATCGCCATCGCGCCGCCGCCCACGCCGGCCGGCGGGCTACCGCTCAACACGGCGCTCTCGGTGACCCTCGAGGACCTATGCGGCGCCGCGGCGGCCGCGGAGGTCGAGGCGGCGCGCGCGCGCCTCAGGACGGCGTACTTTGCCTCGTTTGACCAGGAGGAGGCCGAGGAGGAAGAGTGCCTGCCTACTAAGGAGGAGTGCCAAGCGACGGCCGAGGCCGCGATCGAGTTTGGGGAGTTCCAGGGCGCCACGCGCACGAGCCTCGCGCCCCCGCCCTCCGAGACTCGGCGCAAGTCGGTCAAATTCGAACCGGGCTCGGGCACGCACAAGAAGGTGCGCGCGTCGCACGAGCAGACTCCCGGCGGGCCCGGCGTGGATGCGGGCAGCCGGCGCGCGTCCAAGACGCCCAGCGGGGCGCGCCCGAAGACGCCCGCCACGGGCTCAGCGGGGCCGTGCACCGGCGGCTCTGAGGTCTCGCGCCGCCTGAGCACGAGCAGCGTCTCGGCGGCTGTGAGCGCTCTCGTGGGCGATGATGCGGCTGATGCGACGCCCAACGGCGCAGCGGTCATCCGTTCGATGCTCGCTGGGGTCCGGCCGTCGGTCAAGTTCATCAACTCGAGTTTCGTCGGTTCCGTCGACCGGCAGCGACCGGTGCGCCAGTCGTGGGAGCAGACGCCCGGCCGCGGGTGCGACCCAGCGGCGCCCGACACGCGGCGCAGGAGCACGAAGACGCCGCTGACTGGCGCCGACGCTGCGCATTCGGCCGTCGAGGCCGTCGTCGCGGCCAAGTTCACGCCCAACGCGGCGAACGTTGTCGAGGCGCTTTTGCGCCGCCCCTCGCTCATTGGGCCGCCCTCGGGGCTCGTTCATGGCTCCTTTTCCCCACAGAAGCTCGTTCGCACCTCCCCCGGGGAGGCGGTTGCTCTGGGCACCTTCAGTGTGTCCGCGCAGCACGCGGCGGCGGAGCAGGACGAGGATTCGCTCTCGTGGCGCGCGGAGCAGGAGATGGAGGACGAGATGGAGGACGAGGCGGAGGAGGAGGAGGCGGAGGAGGAGGAGGCGGAGGAGGAGGCGGAGGAGTCCAGCGTCCAGGTTGAGAACCTCTTCGACGTTGCGCCCGCCGCCGCCGCTGCGCCCAAGCCCTTCAACTCGCCCAAGCCCAAGGGCGGGCGCGTCAACTCCAAGATTCGGTTTGGTGCGAACCATGGCACCCCGCGCGTCGTGCGCGCCCCCGGTGGGCTCGTGCGCGGCGCGGTGAGCGGCACCTGGGTGGCGGCCGTACGTTACTCCGTGGGCAGCGACGCGGCTGGCGAGAGCACGTACACCCCTGAGGACGTGTCGCTCATGCACAAGTGCGACGCGGCAGAGGATGCGGAGGCATGGGATGCGGACGCCATGGCTGAGTGGGAGGCGCAGCAATGGGAGCAGTGGGAGGCGGCCAGCTACGAGCAGTGGCAGGCAGAGAACGAGTGCTACCCGTGGCAGTTTGAGGAGGGCGACGACGACGAGGAGGAGGGCGACGAGGCGTGGGAGGCGACGACGACCAAAGTCCCGACCAAGATCCCGCTCTTCCCGTCGCCGGTGCCGCCGGGCGGGCGCGTGGGCATCCACACGCACTTCATGGAAGGCGAGCTACTGGGTGCCTTTGGTGAGTTCGGAGTGCTCTCGTGCTCGAAGGGCCCACCTCCGTCGACGGTGGCGAGCATCGCGACGCCTGCCGCCTCGCTCATGGGCTCGCTCGACATGGCGCTCGGCTCGGCCACCCCCGCCCTCTCGGCCTTCCGCCGGCTGCAGCTCCATTCGTCCCAGAGGAGCAGCGTGGGGCGCGTGTGCACACGTGCAGACCCGTCGGCCGCGCTCGCCGCGATCGCGGCCAACTACGCCGCCATGAAGCCGAGCGCCGCCAAGCCGGGCAGCGCCGCCAAGCCGACCGTCGGCAGCGCCATCGAGCTCGTAGCCGGCAGCGCCGCCAAGCCGGCCAGACAATCCACGTCCTCGTCCAACTCGGTGCTCGTTCACTCGAATGGCTCAGTCGAAGTCTTTAGCGACAGCGAGGACGAGGACGACGAGGAGGAGGAGCTCTCGGATGACCTCGGCTCGTGGGCTGACGAGGACGAGGACGTTTACGAGAAGGACGAGGACGAGGAGGACGAGAACGAGGACGAGGACGAGGACGAAGACGAGGACGAGGAGGCCGCGCAGGAGGTGGCAGACGACTCGATGTTCGTGCTTCCGGTACGCCAGCTCTTCTTCAGCGAGTCGCCCGCTCCCGTCTCCGGCACCTTCGCCGTGCGCGTGGGCGGCTATCACCGCGACGGCGCGCCTCCGCCCACAGTGCATTCGGTCAGCTCGCGCCTCTCGTCGGTCGCCAAGTCTGAGCGTCGGCTCTCCATCGAGGCTGGCCTCGGGCTGCCATCGCAGCCGAAGTCGCAGCCGAAATCGGCAGTGCCGGCTGCGGCGCCGCCTGGTGCCATTCGTCGCCACTCGATGCCGCAGGCGCCGTCCACGCAGGAGGCAGCCCAGCTGGCGCTCGGAGCCCAGCGCCGCGAGAGCCTCGCCGACGACGGTGCACCCGTCGCCACGCTCTCGGCGGCCCGCCTTCCTAATATGGGTGAGCCTTCGACGATGGTGCACGGTACGTTCACGCCACTGTCGCATCAGTCGTTGCTGGCGGACGAGACGGAGGCGCGGCGGCTGCTCGGCATCTTCACCCCCGAGCCCGTCGCCGCCTTTGGCGAGGCCGCGGACGAGACGTACCAGGCCGCGTACGAGACGTACCAGTCCGCGCCTCAGGCGGCCTTCATCGCCGAGTGCGTCCTCGAGCACGCGCGCTCGGACCCTCAGATGGTCATCTGGCGTGAGTGCGAGGGTGCCGAGAGGGAGGTGGCCATGCAGGAGGTGATGCTCGCTGAGCTCGCCGCCGCGCCCATGAAGTGCACGCCCAGCGCCGCGCCCAAGACCTCCGCCTCGAAGGCCTCCGCTTCGAAGGCCTCCGCTATGAAGGGATCGGCGGCCAAGGGGTCGGCGGCCAAGGCGAAGACGCCCAAGGCGCTGGCGCCTTCGCCCTTCGTGTTCGCGCAGCTGCCCACGCCCGAGTCGCTCGGCGCCTTCCCCGCTGGCGGGCGAGCGGGCGGACGGGCGCCGGAGGCGGCGGACTTGCTAGACGTGATCGGCTCGGTGCGTGCGCCGCCGAGCGCGCGCGCGCGCTACGCTGCGGAGATGCATGCCGCGGTCGTCACGGGCGTTGCCGAAGCCGCAGCGGCCTTCGCGACCGACACTGAGGCTGCGGCCATCACAGAGGCGCCCGCGACAGCGCTGCGCTCGCTGAGCACGGAAGACGTGGCCGCGATGAAGGTCAAGGAGCTGCGTGAGGCTCTCGAGACGCTCGGACTCGACACGAGCGGCAAGCGTGCGGAGCTCGCCACGCGCCTGGTCGGCGCGCTCGGGGCGGCCAAGGCGCCCGCACCAGCGCCCGTGGTGGAGGCGGCCGAGGTGGTGGCGGAGGCGGCGCCATTGGCCGAGGCCTTGCCCGAGGCCTTGCCCGAGGCCGAGGCCGCGCCGGCCGCCGCGCCATCGGCAGAGGCCCTTCAGGCGGCGGCGGACGCGGTGGCGGCGATGAAGGTGACCGAGCTGCGCGAGTCGCTCGCGAGCCGAGGCCTCGACACTGGTGGCAAGAGGGTGGCCCTTGCCGAACGGCTGCTCGCTGCGCTCGTCGCCGAGGCGGTGGCTGCGCCCGCAGAGGAGGAGCCCATTGAGTGGTTGACGTCCGGACACGAGTGGATTGGGAAGCAGGTCCTCCGCAATCTGGATGGCATCGAGATCCACGCCCGGGTGACCAAATGGGCTCCGGCCGAGGGCAGCGACCCGGCGCTCTGGCACGTGGTCCACGACGATCAGGACGAAGAGGACCTTGACGAAACTGACATGCTCGCTGCCCTCGAGGCCTTCGAGCAACGTGCCGGCCAGCGCAAGGGGACCTCACTCAAGCACAAGGGGACCAAGGCGACGTCGTCGCACGAGGCCTCACTCAATCGCGGCAAGCGCGCCGCCGCAGCGGAGCCCGCCCCCGCACCGGCAGACGAGGTGGTGCCTGCCTCTGTGAATGCCTCTGTGAAGCGCTCCAAGAGCGCCACGACGGCGCCCGATCCCGCTCCGGCGCCAGCACCCGAGGAGGCGCCCCTGGCAGAGGCGCCCGCGAGTGCTGCGCGGCCCAAACGCGGAGCCAAGCGCGGGGTGGAGCCCGCGCCCGAGCCGGCGCCCGAGCCCGCCTCGTCCGCCCGCTCGAGCCGCGCACGTCGCTGAGGGGGAGCGACGGCGGGGGGCGGGGGGCGGTGGTGGGGGAGTCCGATAGGGGGGCGCTTTGGGGGAGGCAGGGAGCGATCTTTCGAAGCGGGCCCTTGTAATGGTCGTCGCGTGGGCTGCCCTCGAGGGCCTACGGAGCATGAGGAGCAGCTCATTAGCTAATGAGGAGCTGATGAGGAGCATGAGGAGCAGCAGATTACAATGGGGCTGCGCGCGCGCGCCGTCGTGGACGGCTGCAGCACCGCAGCCCCTAACCCCCCGAGTACATGCCATGGTGGTGTGCGACCGAGGGTGCGTCAGGGGATGGGGGGATCTCGACGGGGGGATCTCGATAGGATCTCGATGGGGGGATCTCGACCTGCAAGAGAGAGACGGGCATAGGGAGGGCAAGAGGCATCTGCGACGACGGCTCGGTGGCCTGACAGATGCCCACACGGAACGGCGGCGAGGCACCCGCCCCCGCTGTGTCATTGTCGCGGCATGAAAGAGGAGTCAGGGGGGGTGGAGGACTCGAGCGGCGGGCGGTACACATGTCGGCAGGCAGGACCAGGGGCCTGCGCTGGGGGTCCTGCGGCGAGGAGCGCATCGCTAGCGCATCGCACGTCCTCACGTGTCACGTCGTGTCGAGCACATCACGGCCTGAGAGACGCGCCTCGCACCACCGGCCACGCGCAGCGGGCCAGCACACATGAGCATGAGCGAAGTACTTAGTGCTCGTACTACGATGTTCGCATGCGCCGGAGTATGTCGTCACTTCTCGGAGCCTGCAGCCTCACACGAAAACGGAATCACAATCAGATTCCGTTCGGAAATCCGCCTCGCACGTAGCAGACGCAGTCGCACGTCCCCGCTTTCACCGGCGTCCGCGTCGTCGATGGCGATGCCCGCGCGCCCCCCTTCCCCAATGCCCATTGCCAAAACTGCAGTCTGCACGCCAACCCTCCTGTACCCGAACGACCACGCCACACTGGCACACATCGCCGCAAGCACCGCCGCGCGGCTGCTGTGTGCCGAGGTGCGCTTGGACGAGACCATACGTCGTCGAACAATACGGTTACCAACGGCGCAGGAGGCAGGACCAGGAGTTTCGCCGCTAAACATGCATAGATGAATTAGGACCTTAAAAAGGTTCCGCGTGCATGCAACACCGGGTTTGACCCTTTTCTTGAACTTCCACCCGAAGTCGGCACCTTCACATAGACCGAAGCAAGCTGAAGTCGGCTCCCTGGCGACCTTTCAGCCTCATGGAACGCGTCCCGACCAAAGAGAAAATAGATGACGTTCTGGTCGAGAAAAAGGGCGCAAACAGCGGGGCATGGTGCTCCCCTGCCACAGCGACCACCATTGCACTCGTCAGTTTGGTGACGATTGTGGTTGTCAAGGTGCAGCTCACCGCGTGGCTCTTCTCGATGTCCAAGTTCCCTACCGTGTACTCGTTCTATTCGGCGATCGTGACCGATGTCATGCTCATCCCCATGTTCCTCCTCTTTCCGAAGCAATGGGGCGTGCCCGCTTTGGACA
>Ga0210242_100110_pt1 | contig 61394 bp, 41 predicted proteins | sample ChrtobMeP5a_16mM_FD_155445 | JGI IMG/M metagenome (GOLD analysis project Ga0210242, IMG submission 155445) | Chrysochromulina tobin associated microbial communities from unialgal haptophyte culture, Seattle, Washington, United States - P5a_16mM | ecosystem: Host-associated > Algae > Haptophytes >... | reverse complement strand
CGGGCGCGGAAGGCGGAGGGGTGGGCTACGGCGCCGTGTTGGGCGGGGGAGGGGCGGGCGCGGGAAGGCGGAGTCGAAGGCGGAGGGGAGGGGAGCGGCGCCGTGTTGGGCGCATCGGGCTCGAGCTTACCGCGCCGACGAAGAGGCTCACGTTGGCATCGAGATGGAAGCCGGGCTCGGGGCCGAGGAAGGGGAGCGCCGTGATGAGCAGCACGAACCCGACGGTCTGCTGCGAGTAGGCATCGAGCATCCGAGAGAGATGGCCGGAGAGAGACATTGTGAGCACGAGAGCGCCGGTCGCGCTCGAAAGCACCAGGCCGACGTTGAGCACGGACAGCTTGTACGGCGCGCGCGCGAGCTGGGGCTGGTACAGGGGCTCGAGCGCCATGGTATTGAGCCATAACAGGAAGATGCACCCGAGCATCCACGGCATGCCACGCACACGTACGAGCGTCCAGACGGTTACGTCTCCGGGCGGCGGTGACACGTCACCTGGCGTCGAGATGCCTACGTACATGGTCAGGCAGCCCAGGAAGAGGTAGATGCAGCCTGAGACCATGAACGGCAGAGGGAAGCCGCCGGCTGTGTACAGGGCGCCGCCGAGGGCCGGCCCGATGAGCATTGCGGTGAAGCGCGACGAGATGATCATGCCGAAGGCGAAGCCGATGGCATGCGTGGGCACCACCCGCAGCGTGATCGCCTGCGAGGTGGGCTCGTTGATGCCCGACATCAGCCCGAGCATGAAGCGGTTGATCGCGGCGCAGCAGATGAAGGGCACCGTGCTCTCGATGCCCCCTGCGAGCCCGAAGCCGGAGATGAAGATGGCCTGCAAGAAGAGGGTACGCTGCAACAGGACAAAGGGCTCGATGTTGCGCATGAGCCAGGGCGCCAGGTGCGACGAGATCCCGAGGGCGATCGGGTGGCACGCGAACAGCACGCCCACGAGCTCGGGAGACACTCCTTTATTCTTGGCCACGAGAGGAAGGAAGGGGGCGAGCATCCAAAGCAGAAGCTCGGAGGCGAAGCCAAGCACGCACGTAAGGACGAGGAAGCGGAGCTTGGTGCGCTTGAAGTCATGCCACTCGGCAGCCATTTCCTCGGGTGACTGCGGCTCTGGCTCCCTGGTGCGCGGCGGCACGGTCGCGGCTGCTTGTTGATCGGCGTCGCGCAAAAGCTCCGCCATTGCCTTGCCCTTGGCGTGCTCGAGCCGCTGCTCTGAGAGCGAGCGCGCGAGGCTGACGGGCGTTGCGGCGGCCACCTCTTCCTGCGCGAGCTTGGCATCGAGCTCTGAGAGGCGCTCGCTGAGCTCGGAAAAGTTGGCGGCGCGCTTCATCTTGGTCTCGCGGCACTTGTAGCCGAAGGCGACGTCGCCGAAGAGCACCACCAAGGACAGTCCGAGCACCGCGTACAGAGCCCCCGAATGCACGTCGTCCGGCAACTCCTCGGTGATCTCCTGGGTGATCGATGTACCCTCGAACTCTGCAAAGTTCTCCCACGAGAAGAACATGCCATGGTGGTCGCTCGCGTTGAAAAACAAGCCATTGTGGTCGCTCGCATTGAAAAGTGCCTCTACGCTGGCCAGCGTCCGTACGCTGTGAGCGACAGCCACGCTCGCCGCCGCTCTCGCCACCACGGGCGCGTGATTGCGTGCGCTGTTTACCCACGAATTGGTAAGGCCGCGCAACGCAGACGAGAGGCGTGGATGTCGATCGAGGATGGGTTGCGCCATAAAAAATTAGATTCCAAATTTGGTAGATCCGTTTCGGGCCCTGTGCATGCTTCGGCCAGATGAAGAGTCATAACCGGCGATGATTTCAAGGCAATGTGACAAGAGGCGGCGTGTTGAGCGCCCTTCCTTGCACGCCGTCGCCGAACGCGAGTTTCGCTGGCCGCCGCGAATCCCACTCGTCACTATGGCATCCATTGCGACTTCGATGGGCCCCGATGAAAAGGATCCGTTCCTGCGCATCCTTGTCACTGGCGGCTGCGGCTTTCTTGGCTCGCATCTGTGCAGGCGGCTCGTGGCGGAGGGCCATGATGTTGTGGCAGTGGACAATTTCTTCACCTCGCAGAAGACCAACGTCGCTGACCTGATGGGCAAGCCCAACTTTGAGGTTATCCGACACGACATCACCAAGGAGTTTTTCATCGAGGTCGACCAGATCTACAACATGGCATGCCCGGCATCGCCGGTACACTACCAGTACAATCCGGTCAAGACGATGAAGACGAGCGTCATCGGCGCGATGAATATGCTGGGCCTTGCCAAGCGCACGAAGGCGCGCATCCTGCAGGCTTCCACCTCGGAGGTCTACGGCGATCCCGACTGCTCGCCGCAGCCAGAGGAGTATTGGGGCAACGTCAACTGCTGCGGCGTGCGCTCGTGCTATGACGAGGGCAAGCGCGCGGCCGAGACGCTCTTCTTCGACTACCACCGCCAGAACGGCGTCGACATCCGCGTGGCACGCATCTTCAACACGTGAGCAACGCCACCGCCACCGCCGCACGCCGCTGCCGCACGCAGCTGCAGCACGCAGCTGCAGCACGCCGCTGCCGCACGCTGCTGCCGCACGCTGCTGGCGCTGAACGCCGCCGCTGCTGGCGCCGCTGGCCGAGCGGTCAGCATCCCCGCCGGCGCCTGACTTGTGATATGGCCGCCGCCGGGGCAATTCAATCCAACCTGCCCGGCCACGCACGGCGCTCCGTCTGCTCGGGCTCGCAAGCTGCCACGCTGCCGAGCGCTGTGTCCGCTGATTCTCTCGTGCGCAGGTACGGGCCGGGCATGCATCCGTACGACGGACGCGTGACGTCCAATTTCCTGGTGCAGGCGATCAACAACGAGGACATCACGGTGTATGGCGAGGGCAACCAGACGCGCTCCTTTTGCTACGTGGACGACCTGATTGATGGGCTGATTCGGCTTATGAACCAGGAGGAGACCATCGGCCCCGTGAACATCGGCAACCCGACCGAGTTCACCATCAAGCAGCTGGCGGAGCTCGCCATCAAGACGACGGGCTCCAAGTCGAAGATCATCTACCAGCCTCTCCCAGGCGACGATCCGAAGCAGCGCCGGCCGGACATCTCGAAGGCGAAAAAGTTTCTCAAGTGGGAGCCCAAGATTCCCCTCGAGGAGGGCATCGTCAAAGCGGCCGAGTACTTCCGCTCACTCGACCTCTCTCGATTCAAGAAGCCTACCAAGCACACGGCACACAAGAACACGCTCGACCTTGAGGATGAGAAGGCAAAGGCCAACAAGCGTCAGAAGCACTAAGGGCAGCAGGCAGACGCCTGGCGTGTGCCTACAAGCGTTTGGAGACGGCTCCGAGTCGGCCGAGGCGTCGTCCCGGGCGTCCGCCGAGCTCGCACGCCGGCTGCTCGGCTTCGAGATCTCGCTCCTTGAGCGCGAGGGGTCGCGTGGGTTGCGTCCTCTCTACGGGAGGGTGCGCCCACGTGCCGCGCCCGAGCCGGACGATGGTCGGTGCTCTGCCGTCCCCTGTCGGCTGTCGCGCCATGTGTGTCGGGTAGCTGGTGCAGCCGGGGATTCGTGCAGTGTGGCTGCCCGCCCGGCCGTGAGCGTCGCCGTTCGGATCTGCCTCTCCCTGGCTTCTCCGCTGCGCGCGCGGCACCGGCGGGCGGCATGGCGGGCGGGTCGGCGGGGTTCAGCGCCGGTTAACGGCGTAGGACGGGGACGACGGGCGGGGTACGGTACGCCCCGGCTATATAGAACGGAATATACAGTCCGGTACACACACGTATATTTCCGTGTTCGCACGTCCCGCACACCATTTATTATGTGACGACACATAAAATCATCAGCCGCAGACCTGATCCTAAGGTTGTCCTGTACGCATGCCTGTACGGTATGAATACCTGAATTCCTGACAGTCCACAGTGGTGTCGCTGTTAGAATGTTCGGATCAAATCCATCACAGACCCATTGCCCTTGGGCAGCTATCGTTCTCTTTGCACATTCCCCACGAGGGTATTCTCTTCTTGGTTATTTTCTGTTCCTCACGCTATCTGCACTGCCTGTATCTTGGCAGCTTTTGTACCGCTGGCCGACGTAGTCTCAGAACGCAAAGCTCGTCGCAGGCGGTTGTGCGCCTGCGGCAGCTGCTTCTTGCAGCTAGTTCTAATGCCACAGCTGCGGCTGCGGCTGCTGCAGATGCAGATGCAGCTGCCGCTGGTGCCAGTGCTGCTGCTGCTGCTGCTGCTGCTGCTGCTGCTGCTGCTGCTGCTGCTGCTGCTGCTGCTGCTGCTGCTGCTGCTGCAGGAGCTGCAGATGCAACTGATGCGTATGTGTCGCCCTCTGGTGCGACATGGGTGGCGGTGTCGGCGTTGGCGGCGTGGGAGGTGGTTCGGATGGGGACGCAGCGGCGCTCATGGGGCCCGAGGACGAACTCGCCAGTGCATAGATCGCCTGCAGCGCCTGGCGTAGTGTGATAGCTCTGCATGGGGCGACAGTAGGGGAGACGAGTCATCAAGGTGTACATTGAGGGCGCGAGGCGCGAGGTAGCATCGGGGGTGGGGTTGGGGGCAGCACGCTCGAGCATGCGGGCGCATTCATAGCGGTAGTCTCAGTGATTGCCAGTATGCTGCATGCGCACCGGTGCTCAGGATTTGCGTTGGCCGTCGCGACCATTGAGGATTGCAGTGCATGGTGAATGTCCGATGGCAGTCCGACAAGGAGCAGATTCGAGCACGTGCTCGCGTAGAGCACTGCGCACTTGGAGATGGCGTCGGCGTCACCACTTGTGAGTAGACTCTCGCTCTGTTGGATTGAGCTGCGAATCAGTTGCCGTACGATATCATCGAGGCTCGATTGCAATTGGACTATCGGTTTGTCCGCCTCGACCGTCTCATCATCCTCGTCGAACGCGTCCTCCAGACCGTCGAGCAAGGTGCTATCCAAGCTGGCTGAGCGAAGAAAGCTGTCGATGGATGCATTTCCGCCATTCTGCGTGTCCGCATCTCGGTCCGGGCTGTTGCCTTGCAGCCATGGCATCGGGTCAAAATCTTCTGGACTGATTGTGCGGGCATGCGGCCGCGGTGCTGGCTGCTGATGCCCCGCGATTTGTCGGGCCATCTGCTGCGTGCGCACCAGAAGATCGGCGAAGGTGGAATCGGGCTGCATTCCTGGACGTTGGAACCCTTTGTGTTTGCCCGACGGTCGTGGTTGGCCCCTGAGCGAAGATGGTCATGGAGAGGTCACACGATCGCGATCCGCCGAAGCTCTCGGCGGCGTGAGCTCTCGGCAAATTTCTCGAGATTATTAGACGGTCTTCTGGATTTCTCGAGCACTATTTGAGATAAATGGAGCTTTAAATGTTTCTCCCCAATGTTGCTGTTTCTCACGCGAAATATCACGTTCACGTTCACGTTCACGTTCACGTTCTCGTTTACTTGGCGCAACCGGTCATGCCCGGCAGCAGGTCCTGCAGAGAGCAGAGTTGGTCTCGAGGACGCCTGGTACGGTTGCGCCCCGCTTTATTTCGTTAGTAGTTTTAGGCTGGAAGCGGCCAGTCGACCGCTGCCATCCACCTTGTAGGAGGGACTTTGCCGGCGGAGCAATTGACAGAGGCGCGGCGTCGTGTCGTGGAAACTATCACCAGAACGTGCAACCAGAACGCCGAGATCGCGCGAGATCGTACTCTTTCCGGCACGCCAAGCCGACCGCGGCAATGAAGCTGCGTCGCACGTTACTCTTCCTTTGCGTAGCCTATTCGCATGCATTTCTAGTCCTGCACCGCGGCGCATTGTATCGACGTGAGTACATCTATAGTCGCTGCATCATTTTGGCGCAGGAGACCATGGCCCCTGCGGACGAGGGCGGCCCATTTGCAGGCCCCTTTTGGGACGCTCTCTGCAATGAGGCACGGGAGGAGGCCGAGGAACTCGGCCTTACGATCACAAAGATGTCATATGCGAGCGGCAAGTTGAGCGTGCTTGCGAGCGGTGGCGGCCTCGACGAGCTGCAGGCGCTCAACACGCACCTATCCTCCTTTGTAGACGAGCAAGACGAGGCGACTATGGAGGCTCTGCCTCCTTTTTTGCTTGAGGTCTCGAGTCCCGGATTGTCGTCGATCCTGGCGACCGACCTTGATTTCTCCGCGTTCAAGGGCTTTCCAGTGACGGCGACCACTACTGAGCCCTTCAAAGATAAGACGGTCTGGGAGGGCACGCTCGTTGGACGCGACGATGAATTTGTGACCATCAACCTCAAAGGTCGTTTGGTGAAGCTTCCGCGGTCCATAGTCGGCGAGGTTGCGCTCCCCAAATCAAAGAGGGAGCCGGGCGATCCGTACTCTTAGCGACCAGCCGTCTATCGCAGTGTCCACCGTTTAACGGTTATCCGGGTCGACGTACGACGACCCGCTCGGGGACGGGGTATCGCCCGCACGTGCGACGTGGTTACACAGGCGCCCGAGGAGTCACTCGTCAGGACAAGCAGCATGCGAGTTCGCATAGAGATCGTGTACACATCGTCTTTCATTCCGACCCGCCGCGCCAAGCGCCATTTCTTCTAAAATTGTTTAGTTGTACGCACGAACGGTATAGTCCACCCGGCGTAGATCCTTGACCGCGACCGGCGCGCCGCGCCGCGTCGAGAACGCACCGTAGTCTCGCGTTGCGACGTTGTGTGTCACTACTCCTCATTGAGACGTTATTAATCGTCTGTGTCGGCCGGCTGGCTGCCCGAGCTGCCTCGCATGAGGGAGAGCACGCATACAAAGGCGAATGACATTGCGTGATTGGTTGGAAGCCTCAGCCACACGGGCAACGAGAAGAATACGGCGTGTCCAGGTATCCAGATCACCCACGCTGAATAAAGATCGTCGGCACAATTCGTTGAGTACCGGCGCATCGCCGCTGTGGCCGAGGCCTCGCTCCCGCGCTGCACGACCTCCTGTGTGAGATAAAAGGCTGGAAAGAAGAGGAACGGGATGTGCACGAAGTTACCCAAAAATGTCTGGCAGGCGAGCGCTTTGAGGCCATCGCGGTCGCGAAGGCGCGCGGCGAGCGTGGCGTGCTCTCCGAAGCGCGCTGCCGCCGGAAACCAGCGGATGAAGACGTGTGCGTACAACCAATACTGGAAACCTCCCAGGTACCAGAACCCAAACGCTGTGAACAGGCCGGTGCGACGAACATCGATCTCGGTGCGGCCTTCGAGGTAGCGCTGCGTGACCACGTCGGCTGCGACCGTCTTGGTCGTCGCGGTGACTAAGGAGACGGCCGTCGGTCGGCTGCGGCCGAAGACTGCGAGTCTGTGTAGCAGCATCGGAGCTCGTCGATCCGTCCGCGGGTCCGTTTTCCCCCCTGACCCCCCTTGGCCGCCCCGGGGGTTGTCTTACATGTAGCAGTTTCATCAGATGTTTCGGGAAAACTGGAAACCATATTTATGGGTCGTCGCATGTGTCGTCGGAATGTGTGTGCATTGACGGGTCGACTATGAATATTTGTGATTGCCACGATTATACCATTCATGAGAGGAATCGAAGAGGAATCATCCTATCTCTATGAGAGCTTGAAAGTCAAGCTCTCTCTCTCTCTACATGTGCGCCTGTGTGAATTGAAAACAGGACCACACAGTACAGCGGCGCTCATGCAGGCGCGTGTCCCCGGGGGGCGCGCTTGTACATGACTACTGGCAACAGGCCAGCAAGCGGGGCGCCGCTAAGGAGGTGAGATTTCCTGGATTTCGCCTAGATGGCGACGGGGAGCGCCGCGCCGATCACGGCGGCGAGCGAGATGAGGCGCAGGTGTTGCGCAATGGTGGTGCGTGAAGAAGGAGGTGGTGGCCGTGCGCGACGTGCCGTAGACCGTGCGGTCGATGCACCCCTCGGCGCGCGTCTCGGCGTGCCACGCGTACAGCATCCCCACCGCGTCGGGGTGCACAGCGCCGGTGGTCTCGCGTGTGGATTCAATTGTGTGGATTGCATGCACTTTTTGTAGCGTTGCGAGACTCTTTTTTTCAATGACGCCAGTAGCATGCCCTTCTGCGCCACGTGCTGCAGTGTGCATCGCCGGGGCGGCCCGTGCCTTCACCTCTCCACTAGTTCTCGACGGCCTTCGACACAACTTTCTCGCGCCCATTGCTGGAGACCGATTGGAAGGCGTCCGACTCTTCCTACATCTAAAAGTGGCTGACTCGAGCAAGCGAATGAAAGGCGTCGCATTCCAGCAGCATCGATCCCGAGTCGCGCCACTGTACGCAGAGCTCATGGCTCATCCGTGGCTTTCGCCATTGGTGGAGGAGGCCGTCATCGTCAACGGCAGCGGCGCCTTCACCGAGGGAGGCACCGCGCCAAGCAGCCGCGTGACAGTCGTGTCAGCCAACGAGAGCGCCTGGAAGTCCTTCATGCCGCGAGCGTGCTCGGCGCACGCCTCCAGCTCAAACGCACACGGCTCTCGCGACAGCGCTCGCGACGGTACCCGGTCGTGCTGCCGGAAAGCCTCGTACCTGCTGGAAGGCAACAATGAGGAGCGGCTCATCCACCAGCACCTCGGCATGTCTTGGTGCATCAACGCCATCTTGCGAAGCGAGGCACGCCGGCGGGTGGGCTACGAGCTGCTTGTGTTCACAAGGCCGGACCTCGTGTGGTGGCGGCCGCTCCCGATGACGTGTGAGCTGGCGACGCTCGCGCGCACAACCATGCTCAGCTGCGACCTGCCGGGCTGCGATATGGTTTGGATCGCGCCACGCAAGTACATGGAGCGCTTGCTTGGACAGGCGAAGATGCATCGCGACTGCGCCGACAGCGGCCCGCCGCCGCATGGTGCTGCACGCGCTCGCAACGTGCGCCGCGTTGCTTCGTGTTGCAGTACCTCCGAGTGGCTCTTGTGGTACGCGCAGTCCTACCGCGCCTCGAATGCAGCGTCGAAGAACACGTCGAAATATGTCGAGGGTGGCGAGCTCGGATTGGGCGAGATTGAGGGCGAGATACCGATCAAACGGCTACGCGAACTCGAGCCCGATCGGGGTGGCGCCTTCTCCCTCCTGCGCGAGGCGAACGGTGCGTGCGAACTGGCACTCGCACCCAACTACCTCAAGGACCGTTATCGGCTGCAGCAGTGGCACGGGCTGAGCGTGGCGACGGGCACGAGGCTGCGCCAGCGCTTCCTCGCGAGCAGCGCCGCCACAGAGGGAGAGGGCAGCAAGGGAGGTGTGGGCTCAAGTTCTAGTGGCAGGGCTGGCAGCGGCGGCGGCGGCGGCGGCAGTGGCGGCGGCGGCGGCGGCGGCGGCGGCGGCGGCGTCGGCGGCGGCAGTGGCGCGGGCGGCGGCGTGGGCGGCGGCGTCGGGGTCGGTAACGTGTACACGAACATGTCAGCGTGTCATCGGGCGTTACTTGAGTCGCCGGCGGGGTCGTGGGCCCGCGTCGTCGGCAACGCGTCGACGGAGTGGCTGACTTCGGGTGAACTTGTTGAGGGCGCGAAGCCGGCGTCCTTCCGGGTGCCAGCGAATGTGCGCATCATTTCGTCGCGCTGGCGTGAGCGGAGGCTCTCTCTGCCGAATACTAGTTCAACGTGAACATTACATGTAGACAGGAGTCAGGACTTGCGAGCGGGCTTTATACATGTGCACGCCTTGCATGTATGATGTAATGTGTTTTCGAATGTGTTTGAGATGATATCATATCATAACGAATACGATGTGTCTCTCGCTCTCGTGTGGGTCTCGTCACATACATATGATATTAATTTGAATTCCACATGGTTATTGATATTGTGCGCAAGGGATATTGCGTGCAAAACTCGTGTCATCGTACGGCGCTTTTAAGGCTTTAGCGCCTACTCCAAAAAGCATTACCACGCTTAATCACATTCACAAGGTGAATGTGGTGCTGTCGTACCGGTACCGTGGCAAACTAGAGGGGGGTATAAGCGTGAGACCTCTTGTGTTTTATCGAGCGAGCCAAACCCCCTTCGATCCACGATGGCCGACGCGCTCTGCAAGCCTTGCAAGCCCACTTTGCTCCACGTCGACCCGAAGCTTCCACCTTGGGCGCAGAGCCCGCCGCTCCACAACCGTTGGCATCCCGACATACCCGCGGTCGCTTCCGTCGAGCCTGGTGACGTCTTTCGAGTTGAGACTGTTGATTGGACTGGCGGCCAGATCATGAACGACGACTCCGCAGACGACGTAAAGAATGTGGACTTGACACAGGTACACTATCTATCCGGCCCCATTGAGGTCAAGACTGCTGAACCGGGCGATCTGCTGAAGGTGGAGCTCCTCAACCTTGGACCCCTAGACGGAGATGAGTGGGGCTTCACAGGCACATTCCACAAGGACAATGGAGGCGGTTTTCTGACCGATCACTATCCAGAGGCGACGAAGGCGTGCTGGGATTTCGAGGGCATTTACTGCTGCTCACGCCACATCCCCGGTGTCAGATTCGCCGGCCTCATCCATCCTGGCCTGATCGGCACCGCACCAAGCAAGGAACTGCTCGCTATGTGGAATGAGCGAGAGGCCGCGCTTGTCGCTGAGGAAGGCACTCCGTTGCAGAAGACCTCATGCGGCTACTGCCACACCCGGCCGTTAGCGTGCCTCCCGAACCCAGTCGGCGCGATGCTAGGTAACCTCGGACACTTTAAAGACAAGATGGGGCAGTCCGAGTGGGACGCAGTGGCGAACGAGGCGGCACGGACCGTCCCAGGCCGTGAGAATGGCGGGAACTGCGACATCAAGAACCTCTCACGCGGCTGCGCCATCTACTTTCCGGTCTTCGTGCCAGGCGCAAATTTGTCCATGGGCGACATGCACTTCTCGCAGGGCGATGGAGAGGTCTCGTTCTGCGGCGCAATCGAGATGTCTGGATTCCTCGAAATGCGATGCACCGTCATCAAAGGCGGTATGAAGATGCTTCCGGTCGTCGGCCCATCGCCTCTGTGCGTCAATCCCATCTTTGAGATTGGTCCGCTAGAGCCGCGCTACTCTGAGTACCTTGTGTTTGAAGGGATCTCCGTCGACGAGCAGGGCAGGCAGCACTTTCTCGATGCGACGCTCGCGTACAAACGCGCCGTGCTCAACTGCATCAAGTATCTGGCCAAGTTTGGATACACCGAGGAGCAAGTCTACCTGCTGCTCTCTTGCTGCCCGTGCGAAGGGCGCATCTCGGGCATCGTCGACGTGCCAAACGCCGTCGCAACTCTCGCCGTCCCCCTCGCGATCTTTGATCGCGACGTGCGCCCCAAGGCCGGAGAAGTCTTACAGGCCCTCGCCAACGGGATCAAAGTGAAAGCCATCGGCCGCGACGTCAGCCACGAGAGCAAACCGGCGGAAGCACCCGTGCCGCACGACCCACGCCTTGCTGGCGCCTCGATTGAATAAGCGCACCTGCCGGCGCCTCTAACACGCTGCGTGGTTGCGCTTGATTGGCGCTGTGGCAGTGAGGACGGTTGTATGACTTAGTGGGCGAGTGGCGGCCCATTGCGGGCTTTTGTGTATGTGAAATGTGTGTCAGTGTGGGCGGGGTGGCCGGTGTAACGCCGCATGTGACGTGTGTGAGATGTCAGATGATACCGGCGGGATCCCACCGGCCGAACCGGGCGGGACGGAATCAACATGGTCCGATGTCGTTACACGCCGGGGGCGACCCCATACTCATACTGTGCCGTCAGCAGTGGATATGTGGGGTGGCGTATGCTGAAAATAACTGTCGAACTGATCGCAAATGGAATAAGATGGATACGCCTCGAATTCACTTTCAGTTCGACTCTTTCGGCTCGATAGTAAATTAGACGGCGCGGGCGGCGGCGTCGTGGCGGTGCTCCAAACGCCCGGCAGGCAGTGCAGCCCCGAAATATCGGGCCTGGTGCTCCGTTGCGAGGGAAGTGGACAGTGTGTATAAGCTGCTGCGCCCGCAGCTGCAGGCGATGCCCTCGCGACGCGTGGTTGAGCTTTGAGAGCTTTGCCATCGACTGCGTGCGGCTCCATGGAGCACCACTGCTGGCGAGTGGTGGGCAGGAGTTCGGGCCAACGACGCGGCGGACGACCGGCCGCACGAGCGCCTGCTCCGCCAGAGGGCGCTCCTGCAGGAGCAGCTCGGCCTCGACGCCATCGGAAGCGCCATCGGAAGCGTTGATCAAGCGCGCGCGCGGTTGGCGGCCTCGATGTCACGCAGGAGCCAGAAGCCGTCGGGCTGCTCAGCCTCGGGGCCTGACTGGATGGAGAGGAAGTGGAGCCCTCCCGTCGCGCGCTTCCTCTCCTCGAAAGTCTCTGCCTCTGCCGTCTGGATAGGCGTCCGCATGCGCGCGAGCAAGTACTGCGTATCCAGCCCCACCTCGATATGAAGCTCTCGTGACTCGAGGACGGCAGAGACGAAGGCGAGGTCGAGGCCGGTCAGCCACGCCGCAATCGCCTTCGAGCGGCGCGAGAAGATCACTACGCCTGCCACCATGTTGTCCGGTTCCAACTCCATGGCAGGCAGCGGGCAGAGCGCGCCGAAGCCAATGTTGTCTTCGGTGATAGAGCCCCCAGGAATGAACTCGGCGTAGGGCAGCGTGGCGACCGCGTACTGCTCGCCGCGCAGCTGCTCAGGCAGCTTCACCGGAAGCTTGAGCCCGGCCGGGTCGGGCCGCGGCTTGCGGTACCCCGGCATCGACGGGTATACGGTGCGCTCTCGCTCCTCGATCCAGTCGTAGAGCGCGTAGGTGACGCGGCTCGGCTTGCACTGCACATCCGGCAGCTCGTTGAGCGCGATCGAGATCATGTTCTTCATCTGCGCGCGGAAGAAGCGAATTGAGCTCGGTCGCACCTCGGCCTCATCGATGAGGCGCTGCACGCGGCTGCGCAGCTCGCGGCTGTTGACGCAATTTGAGGGCACGGCCTCGACATGCTTAAAGGCACCCGTCTCGTCGGTCACCAGCAGCTCCCACAACTTCTTACCGTCCGCCCCCTGCACGGGCCGGCTGTAAAAGTCGAGCTGCCACGCGCTCGACGGCGCCGCGACTGCCGTCGTCGTGGCTGCCGCAAAGATGCTGTGTGCGGCAGCCACGCCGCGGGCACACCGCATGCCGCTGCCACTCGGCGCACCAGGCGCCGCGTGGAAGGGCACCACGCTCGCGCAGCAGCATGCGAGCACCATCGCGCGCAGGGCCCTGTGTAGCCTGGCCGTAGAACGCATATGCATCGTCGTGACACTGCCGCGCTGAGCTCGGCGAAGCTCCCCTTCTAATAAGGCAAGCTCATTGGCAAACGACGTGGGTCGGTTTCGCTGACGCTGCTGTCCCACCTTTTCGCAGAAGTGAGCGTGAACAATTCTGCAGCATTGTGCATCTTTTGCCACCACCCATGCAACTTGTCATCTTTGACCCTCGCCTGGGCTCGGAGGAGACGGCCGAGCGTAAGCTCCTCTTCTACCACCCGGCATCCACTCCGCTCGACCAGCGGGTGAAGACAGTCGGCCTCGCCGAGGCGGTCACCAACTTGCTCTCGTCCTTCACGGCGCACGACCCCGAGGCGCTGCACACCCAGCACGGTCGGCAGATCTTTCTGCAGCCCGAACCCAACCTGTGGCTCGTGCTGCTAGCGCCCAACCAGGCGAGCCCCGCCGTCAAGCCGACAGCGGCTGACGCCTCGGCAAAGGATAAGGACTCGGCGGACCTCGAGACATTGCCAGCCGCCGAGGAAGCCTTGCAGGATGGAACCCTGATGGCGCTGCTGCGCCGCGTGTACGCGACGCTGCGCATGACGTGCGGGCCGCTCAGCGCCATCGCCGAGGAGCGTGGCGTCGATGAGCTGCGCACGCTGCTCGGGCACGTGCTACCGCTCCTGCTCAAGCTGGTGCTGAGCGTGGTGCTGGAGGACCCCAGCAGGCCAGACCTGCTCGATATGGTCGAGGGCATGTGCTTCTTGCCCGTCGACCGGCGGCTCTACCTGCGCGTGCACTACCTCACGAACGTGCTGCGCTCGCGCCACCCGTGCATCCAGCACGTTATGGTGATGCACGCCGAGCACCTCGTGTGGAGTTCGCTCACGCAGGCCGCCACGCAGGTGCTGCATGCATATCTCGTCAGTGCTCTCACCGCGCCGCCGCCGCACCCGTCGCGCGCCGAGCGGCTGCAGCTCAACACGGCGTCGCTCCCCGACGAGGCGCTCGCCATCGGCATCGCACTCGTCCAGCGCCAACTGCGCGCCTTTCCTCGTGCGGTGCCTGCGGCGGGCAGCTTCGTGTGCGGAGCGGCCGATTCGCTCCAAGACCAGCGGTCTGCCGTGCGCGTGCCGCGAGTTTATCTGGAGGCGCAGCCGGGCTTCGAGCCGAGCGCCACCGAGCCGACACCCACGCCGTCGCAGCCACCGCCGTCCGCGCCGCCGCCACCCTCGTCACCGTCCTTGCCGGCCGCGCCACCGATGCCCGGGACGGCGCCCGTGACGGCGCCCGCGTCGGCTTCGACCGCCGACGGCGCCCGAGACGGCGCCGGCGCGAGCGGCAAAGGCGGCGAAGGTGGCGCCGCAGATGGGCACAGCGATGGCGGCGCAGGCCCAAGTGGCATGGCCTCGAGCCAGACGGCCGCGGCAGGCCGCGGCAGGCTGCAGCCGACCGAGCGGTATCGTCTGGTCGTCTTCCAGCTGCAGCAGGCGGTGGTGACCATGCTGGTGGACGAGAGCGCGCCGCAGTGGCAGCAGCCCGTCTGGTACCAGCAGCTCGCGGCGCTCCTCGTCCCCGAGCTGCAGCCGCTCGCGCCACTCCTGGCCGAGACGCAGCAGCGCATGACGCAGCTCGAGGAGCCGTACCGCTTCGTCTATTTCAACCGACATAATCTGGCTCTCAAGAGCTCGATGCGCGCGGCCAAGGCGGGCGCGCAGCGGATGGGCCTCGGCGCGGAGGTCAAGCTGCTCCTGGACCGCGTGCACACCGACGTCGCCGGCGGCGGCCTCAGCGGCGGCGGCCGGCTGAAGGAGGTCGTGTTGCACGCCGGCCCAGCGGGCTGGATCGTCGGCCGCGGCGGCGGCTCCCGTGGCCTGTACGTGGTTCTCGACGGGCGCGAGTACGCGTGGTCTGAAGTGCTGCAGGAGGTCCAGGCACTCATGCAGTCGCACTTCAGCAACATCTTCCTCGACGGCACGTGAGGCGGGCGTGCTGTGGGCGATTTTCAGGGGAAGAGCGTCGGTGAAGAGTTGGAGAGAGAAGGGATCTTACGGGGGCTTCCGGGAGGGTGGCTCAGTGTCTGGGGCTGGCGCGTGACGCGTGGATCACTCAGTTTGAAATCACGGTATCGTGAGAGGATTTGTTTTTAAAATTAAATTTTAATAGATCTGCAAATCCAAAGTGCACGAGAGCAAAGTCCGCGGTCGCGGTAAGGTCGCGGGCACGCGGGGCGGACGGGGACGCCCCCCGCGCGGGGCCCCGCCGCGCGGGGCGGTCGCCTCAAATCCACGACAATCGGCCGCGGCCCTAGCGCGCGCCCAGCTCTCTAATAGTACGCCGCGTCGCCGCCGCGGCGCGAGGGTACTGTATCTCGCTCGGCTAGCACTAGCTTAGATGACAGTGACGTCAGACGTGGTCCGCGCTCCGCGCGCGCCCCCCCCGCCCCCCGCGCCTTGTGCAAGGCGGGAAGCGGCGGGGACCGGGGTCGATTAGGGGTCGAAACGAAATCGTAAACGGCAAAATCCAAATAACGAAAAACCGGCGTCGTCGAGTTCGGGGAGTTACGTCTTACGATGAATTCGAGATCGTGTTCGCAACACGGTTAGCCGTTACCCAGTGCGTGCACGAAAAGCTTTCCTGAGAATAGTTATTTGCCGAGTTGGTACAACCGCGGCCACACACGCGCATGCACTGTAGCTGCGGCACGATTGGGAGTGCGCCGCCAACCTGAACGCCCGACCTCGAAGCGCATCTACTCATCCTCATCCTCCGCATCCTGCTCGTGGATGTTGTAGTAGCGCAGTTCGTACGCAGTCTTGTTCGAGGCGATCACGTGCAGCCAGTCGCGCAGCTGCTGCTTCTTCAGGTACTTCTTCGAGAGGTACTTGAGGTACCGCTTCGAGAAGGCCGTGTCCGCGCTCACCAGCACCTTGGCCTTGTCGCGGCTCACGGTGATCTGCTCGCCAAGGTTGCCCACCTTGCCGTTCACCTTGATGCGATCCTGCAGGAACTTCTCCTGAGCGCGCAGCGCGAGCGGGCACGAGGGCAAGGGCAAGTAAGCACGAGGTCTGGCGATGTCAAGCTTAGGGCGTCTGCGGCGTCGGTGCCACGTGCTTCAGCAGCGGGTGCGAAGGGATCCCTTCCGCCGCCGGCCGCCATTCGTTGACGCAGCCGCCAACAACTGCCCTCCACCCCACGTCGGTGCGGCTGCTCTCTCGAAAGTAGCTGACCGCATTCCAGCTCGGCAAGTCGAGGCGCGTTTGGCGCACGCGAGTGGGGGCCGCCACCTCACCCGCCGCCGTAAATCAGTATCTCATTGGGGGCCGCCACTGCCGTCCCCCAGGGTTCGATGTGCGGAGCGTCGCGAGAAGCGTACAAAGGAGGCAGCATCCATGATCCCATCGTCGACAGGCTGCGAGCAGTCAATGGTGAACTTGAGCGTCTGCTTACGCTTGGTGATCTTCTTCGCCTTAGCGACCTGCGAGCAAAGCGGCATCGTTGACCTCGTCATTGAGACCGCCAGCGACGCCAAGGGCGGGCGACGGCACGGAGAGGAGAGGCGTACCGCTGCGGGCATGGTCCCCTGTGGCCACGCGACGTAAGACCTAGAATTTCCCCACAACCTAGAATTTCACAGGACTCTGTGAATGCAGATCGTGAAACCGCGATTCGAGTTCTGAGGTTGAAGGCTCTTTCGAGGGAATCAGCACCTTGCTCACGATGTCAGAGATTTTTACGAAAGTTGCACATTAGGAAAGTTCCAACAAATTTGGCAATCGTCACTATGCGCGGCTGATTGCCTCGCCGCGAACGCCTCTCCCGGGGCTTGTGGGTGTGTGTCAGGCCGAAAAGGCCCCACGGGAACGGATGGCCACGCCGAGCGTCGGCGGCCTGGCCGCCAGGGACGGCACCCAAAAGAGGCTCGTTTACCTCGACGCCTTCCGCTCGCTCTCAGTGACGATCGTCGTCGCGCTGCATGTCCTCGAGATCTGCCACGCTTGCCGAAACGAGTGCAACTGGACGACGCCGCTCTTTTACTTCGAATACATGAGCGGCCTCTTCTTCTCCATCTCTGGCGTGGTCAACTCGCTGTCCGTGTGCGGCCAGCTTCGACGCACTGGTCGCTCGCTGCCGGCGATCCGTTCGCAGCTCGTGCGCGGCCTCTTCCTCGCCGCCATTGGCGTCAGCATGCATGCAGTTGAGAATGTGGCGAGGGAGCTCTTCGAGGCCCCTGACGACGTAGAGCTGAGACGCTTGCTACAGCTAAGACGCTTGCGCGAGGACTTCACAAGGCAGCTGAACGTCGCCATGTCCGACCCGCGCGCTCTCGTCTTTCATGGCGTGTGCTCCTTCCTCGCGTCGTGCTTGCTCATCGCTGTCCAAGTGCTGCTGCCCGCCACGCACGGCACCCGCCAGCTAGCCTTACTAGGCCTCGGGGCGCTCGTGCTCGCGGCGCATCCACCGCTACGCCGCGCCGTCGATCGCGCGACCTGCTGCACCGTCAAGACGTGCGACAGCACGAGCACGGCACCCGCGGGCAAGGGCGCTCTCTTCCGCGTGCCCGCACGCTGCACGTTTGTCCTTGGCAACGGCACAGTGGCGGCACAATCTCCCTTCGACCCGTGTGACTTTGATGCACCGGCAGGCATCGGCTTGTACCTGCCACGCTGCCCGACACGCCCCCTGTTGACGGCCGCCGCGGCCATCCTCAACGTGACGGCCCTCGAAGAGGGACCAACGGCCGAAGCGCTGTGTGAACGGGCAGAGCGCCAGCCACGGGCTGCATGCTTTGAGGCGGGGCCGTGGCGGGTGGGTGGCTCTGAGGTGAGTTGCAGGCAGCTAGCTACGCGCGGCGAGTGCGCCGTCGCGAAGGTGGCGGACACGACTCCATTCATCGATCAGCCGGACGCGTTCGCGATCGCTCGGGCGGGGGCGGGTGGGCACGACGGGCCTGTCGCGGAGCTGTGCCCTCGGGCGTGCCAGCCCTGGCTCTGCCTTGACTCCACAGAGCGCGTCGCACAGGCCGAACAGCTCCGGCGCGCTGTGAACGATCCGAGCGTCGTGTCGAGCGCCGAGGCCGCCAAGCCCGAGGCCGAAGCCGAGCGCCTCGCGGAGAGCCGTCGCAACGCCGCGCGCGCGCGTGCCAAGGCAGTGCACAGGCGGCGCGAGCGGCTCGGGCGGCTTGGGCTCAGGCGCGCCGAGTTGGGCGCACCGAAACTGGACTACGTAGGAATCCTACCGACGGCCGAGGCGGCGGCTCAGGCGGCTGGAGTAGTGGCTGGAGAGGCGGCTGGACTCACCGACATCGAGGCGTCGCTGCTCACCGACCCACTCGAGGTAGAGACAGCGACGCGCGAGTCAACTTGCCGAGAGGTCCTCATCAACCAGTACACTGACGAAGCGCGCCGCTCGCACGGTATGCCGTACGCCGCCTTCGGGCGCGAGTGGTGCCCGTCGATCGCGATCTCCGAGGTGACGAGATTGGCCGAGGTCGTCAGCCGCACGTGCACGCGCGCCCCGTGGTGGGCGGAGCGCGCGATGACCGCGCCGGAGCTGAGCTGGGGGGGGCGCGCGGCGGCGCTCGGATTGCAACTTGGGTTTGGTCTGCACGGCGCCTTCAGCTACTTGGCTGCGTCACTCGCCGGTGCGGCGGTCGGAATGCATCTGCACCAGAGCGGCCCGAACCGCGCGCTTTACGTCGTCGGTGGGCTCGGCTGCGCGCTCTCGTTCGCGATTGGGTTGACTTGGACGTATGAGCTGCGCAAAGTGGTCGAGGAGGAGAATGTGTATGCGGCGCAGCCCGCCACGGACGCGTTCATGCGTGCCTCCTCGCACACACGCTTGCTCTGGGGCGCCTCCGAGATGGCCATCATCCTCGTGGGCATCGCCTTTGTCGACGCCGTGCCCGCGCGACGCGTCGCATGGGAGCGCTCGACACGACGCTTCGCGCGGCTCGGGCAGTGCAGCCTTACGGTGTTCGCCTTCAACGACCTCTTCGGCCGCCTCGTGTACCTGCCCTTCCGCAGGTACGCCGTGGCCGCCAACCTAAGTCTCAAGGGCGCGGACCACAACAGCCTAGACTCCTCCTTCCTCTTCGAGATTGGGGTGACTCGAACTTCGCCGGCCGAGCGCACACGCCAGGGCATCGCGGAGGACGTGTGGGTCCTTCTCTACATCCTCGCAACGCTCTTCGGCTGGGCGAGCCTCTTGGCGCTCTGGTCGCGTGTTGGTTTCGTCTGCTCCTTTGAGTGGTGGATTCGGAAGCTGATCGGCGTGGGCAAGGCCACGCGCCCAGCCGGCAAGGCGGACGCGGCGGGCGGTGCGGGTGGTGTGGGCGGTGCGGGTGGTGCGGGCGAGGCGGGCGAGGCGGACGATCGGAGGCCAGGCGCTGCGGAGAGCGCCACCTTGTCAGAGGAGGCGACCGACCTTGCTGACTTGCCCGACGGCGCCGCGGTGTGGATTTGGCTGCTCACCATGACGTGGGCGCCCGCGGCGGGCTGGGCTGTGCTGAGCTCCACGTGGCTCGCGCCCTCTCTCAACGATTACTACTACCAGCTCAATGCCACTCATCTGCTGCTGACGCCTCTGGGAACGGGAACGGACGGCAAGATGCACGTGAGCGCTTCAGAGGACGGGTGGCGATGGCTCGTGCACAAGGCTGCCCCTCCGATGAAGCTATCTCTCGGCGCACAGCTCTTCGTCCTCAGCTACGTGCTACCGGTGCTCGGGTGCCAGCTTCGACTCGTGGTGCTTGGCATGCAGAGGAGACGCGCGCGGCTTGCAGCAGCAGCCGCGATCATCTCGGGCAAGCTGGAGACCGCGGCGGCCGAAGGCGTGCTTAGCACCAATTCGAAATCGACGGCCAAGTCGAATGCCGCCGCGCCTTCGCCAGCCAAGTCCAGGACTGCTGCCTCGCCAACACGTAAAGCACGGCCGAAATTGGATTGACCTCTCGAGTCTCGTTGCATCGCCGGCAACGGTCACCGACCTCCGACGCTAGGGCTGACGAGAATACTCTTGATTGGTCGTGCTCGACTGGACGTGGAACTATACGTTATCCACGACTTGACATCGGAGCCGAACGGCTACCTTGTACCGCGTACCGCGGTGCAGCCCACGACGCACGAGCCGGTCCATTTACCATTATACGTACCGCGGCGCGCGAGCCCGAGCGCGGGCGCGAGCCGCGACATATTAAACGTGATCCGCATACATAGTAGTACCACGCGGTTAGAGTGAGTAGGAGTAGTACCCGCGTCCCCCCGTCATCCCCCGCGCTTCTGACCCCACCGTGTAACCTGTCTCCAGATAACATAGTGACGTACGTCAGCGCACGACTTTGCATATGTGCTTGCACGTGCTCACAGTCACACGAGCTGCGCGGCCTCCGCGGCCAAGGCTCGCGTCGAAACCTCGCGCGACATTGGTCTAAGTCGGCCTACTCCTCTTGCATTGGCGCGCTCACCCAGCCATGCAAGGATGTCACCCACGATCAGGCTGCGCAGCGGCTCTGGCTCGCACAACAATCCGTGCAATGCGTCGTACCGCTTCAGGCATTTCATGCTCGGAGGCGTCGCTGCATGCTCGTACATCCGCTCTGCTGCTGCCCTGGCCATCGGGCCGAGCACCTGCTCGCGCTCTGCGAGCATGCAGAGGAAAGGGCACCGGATGCTCTCGAGAGTGCTTTCGCAGCGCGAGCCGAGGTCGAGCACCGCGGCGGCGGATCCGATGCGAAGCGAGCCCTTGTATGCGAGCGGATCCTCATCGATCAAGGTGAGCACAGCCGGATCTGCGTACTGGGCGCTGTTCGACGTCGCGGACGAGGGGATGAGTGCGAGGCGGCACAGCGGCGTGTAGGAGAGCGCGCCGAGCAGCAAGCGCGCCGGTGGCGACGCCGACGGCGCCAGCATGGGTGCCAGGAGCACGAGGCCCGCAATGTCGATATGAGCCTCGGCCAGTGCGAGGGCGCATCGGACGCAGATGGCGCCGCCCATCGAGCTGCCCAGTAGGAAGACCGGCTCCTTCGGGTGCATCTCTCGAGCAGCGCGGACGACCGCGAGGCCGGCCTCCTCGAGCATGTCGGCGCTGTAGATGAATCCACGTAGGCCCTCGCTCTCACCGTGGCCTGGAAGGTCGGGCGCGATGACAGAGTAGCCGCCTGCTGCGACTGCCTCCGCAGCGATCGCAACTGTCGGGAAGCGCGCGTGTGATCCAAGGCCGTGTATAATGACCACGACGCCACGGATGCGGCCGCTGCATTTCCAGTGCCACAGCTTGCACTGGTCGCCACCGAGGGTGATCGGGGTTGATGTTGGAGGGGCAAATGACCTCCGGGACTCAGGGGTCTGGGGCGACGCCATGGGTGACCTCTGTGACTTGGGGGTCAGGAATGGTGAACTCTGGGACGTGGGGGTCATGGGTGTCACCACGAGCGGGGGCGATGGAGATTGCAATTTTTCATCCATTTTTTCTGAGGAATTTTTGGAGAGTAACGGTATCAACTTTTGGGCCCACGCTTTGAAGAAAGAATGGTCAACCCCAAACGGGAGGTGTGCCAGACAGAATGGAGAACCGTCAAAGACTTCACGAACTCGTGGACGCGATAAGCTTCGACGCCAGAGGTCGTCGAGACTGATGAGAAGAACCGCCCATCGAGCCGCCGACTACATCATCGTCGGCGCGGGCAGCGCCGGATGCGTGCTGGCCTACCGACTGGCCGCGAGCGGCAAGACCGTCGTGCTGCTAGAGGCGGGAGGCCGGCAGGCGCTAGGGTGGACGTGGCAGGGCATCATCTCACGGCTGCCAACGGCACTCGCCCTGCCAATGCACTACGAGAGCTACAATTGGGGCTACGTGCCCGAAAAGGAGCCCGCGCTCAAGGGCCGCTCCATCTCGTGCCCACGCGGCAAGGGCATTGGCGGCTCTTCGTCGATCAATGGCCAGGTGTACGTGCGCGGCCACCCTCGCGACTTTGACTCGTGGAGCGCGGAGCTTCCGAAGGAGGCGGCGGAGGGCAGCAGTCCGTGGGACGCGGCGCACGTGCTGCCCTACTTCCGGCGCATGGAGAGCGTGTGCGCCGCGGGCGCGCGCTCCGACGACGAGGATGTGCATACCGGTCTGCGCGGGCGCGAGGGCCCACTGCACGTGACGCACGGCAAGAATGCACTCGGCACGACGCTATTCGAGGCCTTCATCCGGGCGGGCGCCGAGGCCGGCTACGGCAGCATAGCCGATTTCAACGGCTCCCGGCAGGAGGGTTTCTCGGCCATGCCGATGACCGTGCACCACAGCGGCCCGCGCCGTGGCCAGCGCTGCTCGACCGCAGCGGCGTACCTGGAGCCGGCGATGAGCTCGTTCCCAGATTACATCTCGCTTGAATCTGGCATGACCGCTCGGCGTATCCTGTGGGCGGCGGAGCAGCCGGAACTGGCGGCGGCGGCGTCCGAGGGCGCCAAGCCGCGCGCCGTCGGTGTCGAGTGTGTCGCGCTCAATGGTGAGCTTGTCACGTTTCGTGCGAACGAGGAGGTCCTCGTCGCTTGTGGCGCGATCGCCTCGCCGCAGCTGCTGCAGTGCTCGGGCGTGGGCCCCTCGGCGCTCCTCGGCCGGCTCGGCGTGCCCCTCGTCGCCGCGCGCGAGGGCGTCGGTGCCAACCTCCAGGACCACCTGGAGGTGTATCACCAATTCGAGGTCGCGGCGCCGGTTTCCTTGCAGCCTCATCTCTCTATCCCCTCCAAGGGATACATTGGCGCACGCTGGCTGCTGCTACGCGACGGGCTGGGCGCGACCAACCACTTTGAGGCGGGCGGTTTCGTGCGCTCACGCGCCGGCGTCGAGTGGCCCGACGTGCAGTTCCACTTCCTGCCCGTCGCCATCTCGTACGATGGCAAGACCATCGCACCTTCCAAAACAGGACACTCGCTGCAGATGCATGTCGGCTTCAACAAGTCGCCCTCGCGTGGGCACGTGCACGCAACGGCCGCGCCCGCCGCGAGCGGCGGTGCAGCCCCGCCGCCGACCTTGCGCTTCAACTACATGTCGCACGAGGAGGACTGGCTCGGGCACCGAGCGTCCGTGCGCATCGCGCGGGAAATCGTCGCTCAGCCTGCCTTCGACGGAATCATCGGGCCTGAGGTGACGCCGGGCGCGCAAGCGCAGAGCGACGCGGAGCTCGATGAGTTCCTTGTCGAGCACCTCGAGAGCGCGTACCATGCGTGCGGCACCTGCAAGATGGGTGCTCCTACCGACCCGATGGCGGTCGTCGATGGCGCTGGGCGCGTCTACGGCGTCGATGGGCTGCGCGTCGTCGACGCCTCGATCTTTCCTATCATCCCCAACGGGAATCTGAACGCACCGACGATCATGACCGCCGAGAAGATGGCCGACCACATCCTCGGCACCGCGCTCCCGCCCGACCACGCCGCGGCGGCCGCCACGTGGATAGACCCCGAGTGGAGGACGCGGCAGCGTGAGAAGCCGCCGGTGCGCCAAACGTGGGACGGGCGGTCGTCAAGTTTAAGTTAGTACCGCAGCGACTGCGAAGGTTTTCCGAAAGTACTCGAAGAACGTACTTTGTGAATTTACTGCCGTGCGTTAGCCGTTACTGTTCGAGTATCGAGAAACGTAATCAGTTCATGAAAACAGCACGGCAGACAGCATGCCCCCTAATCGCTCTCCCCCGGCGGGCCGGAGGCCACCCTGTGGTCAACGTGCCCCCACCTTATCGTAGCCTGGAGCACTCAGCATGCAACTCCCTGTAAAAGCGCCAGCATGCGAAGAGCAGCGCGAGCAAGAGTGCAAGCACGACGAGCCCACCATCGCCTATGGGTGCGCCATTCGTCTCGCCGTGGAGGCGAGCTACCTCCTTCAGCAGCTCCGCTCTCGACAGCAGCTTTGGTGCCGGCGGCGTTGGCGGTGGGCTGGGGATGATCTCGGCGCTGCCAGTGCCGACGGCCGCCCGTGCGCCTGAGGCCGACCTCACTGGCGCGGAAAGAGCGGTCGGCTGCGGCGGAGGTGGCTGCTTGGTGTATGAAGGGAACGTGCGGGTGGCAGCGGGCTGCACTGATGGCGGTGAGGCAACCGGCACATCGACGCAGAACTCGCACGCTCGGCATTTGCAGTACTGGCAGTCGTCGGCTCGGGTTCTGAACCGACAGAACACTGGAGTGCACTTTTCGCGATCGTCGTCGTCGGCGAAGCGCTTCGCACAGCGAGGCGCTGCGGGCGGAAGCGGCGAGGGCGACGGCGGATTTGGCGAGGGCGAGGGCGGAGGCGGCGGGTGCGGGGGATGCGGCGAGGGCGAGGGCGGTGGCGGTGGTGGCGGCGGTTTGGGTGGCGGTTTACAAAACTTGCATGCGCGGCATTTGCAGTTCGGGCAATGATGCTTCTTGAACTCGAGGTCGCAAAAGCTTTCGCATGCGGGCTGCCACAAAAAGCGCCGCAGCACAGCATGCAATCGAAGCATGCGAGTCAGTGGCTGAGTGAGCCGAGTGCGCCGGGAGGTTAGGGACTTAGGGTGCGGGAGGGTGCGGGAGAGAGGGCGGTGGGTGCACCTTTTCACACTTGTACGAGGCGCAGAAGGAGCAGCCCTTGCACTTGCAGTCGTGGCAATGATGCGATTTGAACTCGCTCTTGCAGAAGCGATCGCACGTAGCCGTGGCGCAGTAGGCATCGAAGCGTGCGCCGGCTGGGCTTGTAACGTCGCCGGTTCCGGCGGAGCTGCGGCTGTGGTGGTGCTGGCTAGTGCCGGTGGACGCGCTGGCACCACTGGAGGCGTACGCAGCTAAGGCATTAGATGACGTGGAGCTTTTGTGGTGATGATGGTGGGAGTCGGTATTGCTTTTGCTGGCGGGCGCACTAGCGCCACTGGAGGTAGATGGTGAGGCCGTGGAAGACGTGGAGCTCTTGCTGTGATGGTGGGAGTCGGTACTGCGTTTGCTGGCGGGCGCACTGCCGCCACTGGAGGTAGATGGGGCTACAGCGGTAGATGAAGAGGAGCTCTTGTGGTGATGGTGGTGGGAGCTGGAACTGCTGTCGCTGTTCGATGTCTTGCTTGCCGAACCAACTATGTGGTCTGGCAACGTTTCGCTGCTGCTGGTACCGGCGCTGCTGCTGGCGCTGCTTTTACTGTGGTGGTGGTGGCCATCATCGCCCCGAGTGCCGCCGCCGCTGGTGGTGCTCTTACTGCTCTTGCTACTCTTGATGCTCTTTCTGCTGCTGCATGTAGGACACAACCGGCATCTGCAGAAGGCACACGCAGTCGCGTCTGCGCATGCCGATTCTTGGCATCCTGGCACGCTGGTGTCGCCGGCTAAGCCTGAGGCGCATGTGGTACTGTTTAACTTCTTCGCCCTGGCTTCACCGCAGAGGCAGACAAGGAGGAGATGAAGCGGGAGGTGATGAAGCGGTCGCATCAGAATTGCCAACTTTGGTGTGCCAGTTCTAAAAAGAAAATGGCGGGTTTCATTCACAGCACACATGAGCACACCAACACGAGAAACACGTGCAAAGAAAACACAAAAACGTGAAGGGCAACGCCTCGCACACGTCACCACACGCGCGAAGAGAATCGTGACTTGGCTGTTGATACTCGGCCGCCTACGTAGCGATGTAAGCCACGCAGGATTTTGGCACTGAAGAGGGGCTTGGGCCTCAAGTAGAAAAGATGTGGGGTTCGTTGAGGTAGTCGTCGTCGGAATGTGTGTGGAATGCGTGGTGTGCACACTGGTCACTGTTAGTCACTGCAGTGATGCTGCGCGTGATGCGCGAGGTCGTCAACAAGCTACGTGGGGTTCGTTGAGGTAGTCGTCGTCGGAATGTGTGTGGAATGCGTGGTGTGCACACTGGTCACTGCAGTGATGCGCGTGATGCGCGAGGTCGTCAACAAGCAGCTACAAAGGTGAAGTGTGAAGATGAGAACCGAGGCTGTGAATAACTCGTCCCTTATAATTTTGCGTTTATTGAACTAGCTTTCCGTCGGCGGCGCACCACGGTGCGCGAGCCAGTCGAGATACACATTCCAAACCAGATTAGCGGCAGCCATTGCACGAACGCGCGCTGTCGGCGGCACGAGAGTGAAGTTCAGGGACATGAACGGTATCCAGAAGCCCGTGCACCCGACGTACGCTTCGAGCCACTCGCGTCGCAGCGTGGCTTGCGCATCCTGAAGGCTGTCGCCTTGCAGCAAGCCCACACAGACAAAGTACGTCGGGATGTAAAGAACGCCACAATGCACGTTGTCGACCAACGCACAACCAAAGCCCTGAGCAAACGATCGGCCGTCGAGGGCCTTGGGAGGCATCAGGCGCGCCGCCGCATTGACGACGAGCGGAAAGCACGGGTAGAGGTAGTGCAAGAAGCCGCCGATGTACATGCTGTCATACAGAGTGCGTGCGCCGAGGCGCTGCCAGTCAAAAGCCTTCTCGTCCTTTGGGGCTTCTGTTGGTGCCAATAACGGCCACTGTGGAGCGCGCCTGCGCTCCGGTCCGAGCTGGCAGATAATGTCGCTGACAAAGCCCAGCGCGCCGGCCGTGCACACGTCGGTGAGCAGCGGGCGCCAGCGACAAAGCATGAGTCGATGGCGCGGGCGACTTTTAAGAAATAAACTTGTGCGTCCTGAAGGTCCCCAATTAACACCGGTCGGCTCTGAGGCCTAACCCCACCGCTCTTGACGTGTGCAATCGGTAAAGTTGTATGATGACACACGCCTAGCCGGTCGTATGATATATGATAGGGCTAATGGGCATCCGGGTGGAACTTCACTGGCCGGCCTATGTGGGGCCGTCCAGTGCTCCTACTCCGTACCGACTACGCCGGCGCGGGCGCCGGTCCGCTGGACGTGCTGCTGTGCGCCGGCGTTGCGGTGAAAAGATTTACGCGACCCGTTAGGCATCGCCGTCAAAGTCGCCCTATGCATAGTGTCGATAAATTAGCAAAGAACCAACAAAGTACCATCAAAGAGGCATAGGAGTGATTGGTGATCTCGGAGAGATTTGGCCTTGGGAAGGAATCCTAGGACGGAAGATAGTACCGGTAGATCCTCCGATCTCGCGGGAATGGAGATCAACAAGACGGTGGCGCACAGTGCGGGATCGCATGGCACTGCGTCTGCCAAGCAGGTCCATTTCGACCTGGCCACCAAGTTGCAGGTGGACAGGGCCTTCACGCTGCTGTTGGGTAACCTGAGCCCGAAGGCGCTCGAGGCGTTGTTCGACGAGCAGTTCGTTCCGACACTGGGCAGCATGATGACTACGGGTCACAGCTGCGCCAGTGCCGCGGTGAACATCATGGCGAACGCCGCATGGATGCGGAGCTCGGGTCTGGAGAAGCCGGGTGCAACGGGCGGCGCCGGGGCAAGCACCGAAGCGTCCGCGGAGGCTCCGAAGGCGAAGACGACCCCGGAGAAGGGGGGCGTCGTCAAGAGCGAGGCTGGGGAGGTCGAGTACGTCTCGGCCACCAAGCATACGCAGATGCGCAACCACTACGAGAAGCAGATCTCGGAGATGTCTGCGGCGAGAGAAAGAGATAAGAGAAAGGTGGCGTGGCATTCAGAGGGGCCGCGCCCGCAGACGAGCTACCGGGGCCATTATGAGTACGAGTATGAGCCCCGGTACGACTCGCGTCACGATGAGGCGCGGTACGAGCCTCGACGTGAGCGGAAGTGATCGGTCCTGGAGTTGGCCCTGCCAGGGTTCAGGGGAGTCGCTCGGGGACAGGCGGGTGGGAGAGCGAAGAGCGGGCGCGCGTGCACGTGACACGCCGCGCCGCCTTGTTGCCTCAAAAAAACTAGGGAATCCTGGGAATCCCTTGTGTGAAGGAAGTGTGAAGTGGAAGCCACGGTAGCGGGTGACGATCTGTGCCGACCGGCTTGGTGCTTCCATTGAGCAGCCGGTGTTAATAACGCGTTGTGTGTTCCACACGTTGCTCCAATTAACACCGGTCGGCTCTGAGGCCTAACCCCACCGTGCGCTCTTGGCGTGTGCAATCGGTAAAGTTGTATGATGACACACGCCTAGCCGGTCGTATGATATATGATAGGGCTAATGGGCATCCGGGTGGAACTTCACTGGCCGGCCTATGTGGGGCCGTCCAGTGCTCCCCTCGTATCCTTCCCATTAGCCCCTTGTATCCCCGGAGATGAGGGCGCGAGGCACTTCGTGCACTCGACGCCAGGCATCTCCGTCGATGATGGCGGCGGCGTCACCAGTCTCGGATGACGTCACGGCTCGGTTCACTCGTAGGTGCCTTCTACGGACACGGGGAGTTGAACACAACAGGATGGCGAGGAGCCGGTCCATCCGGCGCCGGCGCTCAACCCATTCTTGATCTTGAGCGTGGCGCCTGGCGGCGGTACGCTCGTATTTCGGTTGGGCCGGACCAGGTGTATCCGGTCCTTCCCGTATCAAAGACTGGGGGGGCCGGAGGCTGACCCTCGTATCAAAGGCGGGGGGCCCGGAGGCTGACCCTCGTATCAAAGGCTGGGGGCCCGGAGGCTGACCCTCGTATCAAAGACTGGGGGGGGCCCGGAGGCTGACCCTCGTATCAAAGGCTGGGGGCCCTGAGGCTGACCCTCGTATCAAAGACGGGGGGGCCCGGAGGCTGACCCTCGGAATTACGACGAGTCTCGCGCCGAGCCGGAGCTGGCACCCTCAACTGGATTGGAACCGTATGTGGCATAGACTCGTCTGGTGGGCCCTTATCTGGGCCTGCGCGCTGTTGGAGGTGGGACGGTACTTCCATGGAGCTGCTAGAGGGGCCTCGGCCAAATCCGCCGGAAGAGCCGAGGCGGCGTCAGGGACACAACCCGCTGAACACAATGTGGTGGGCGAGGTGAAGAGGGAGTCCCAGAAGGTTCAGCGCCCAGCGTGACGGTGTTGGTGTCGTCTGCCATGGGAGCCGCTGCGTTCTTGGCGGCGGGCATGAGCGAGCCGTCCGTGACGGCAGCCGCGCCTGGAGGAGCGGATGCGGTGCTGAAAGATGTCCCAATATCGGCGTCTTCAGCCCAGTGGACGACGCCGTTCGCATCAGTGATGATTGGCGTCTGCTCGTAGAAGTGGAGAGCGAAGAGCGGGCGCGCGTGCACGTGACACGCCGCGCCGCCTTGTTGCCTCAAAAAAACTAGGGAATCCTGGGAATCCCTTGTGTGAAGGAAGTGTGAAGTGGAAGCCACGGTAGCGGGTGACGATCTGTGCCGACCGGCTTGGTGCTTCCATTGAGCAGCCGGTGTTAATAACGCGTTGTGTGTTCCACACGTTGCTCCAAAAAACTATAATTAGAGGGCGCCTCTGAAAGCTCAGTGAAAAAACACAAAGCATGAGTCGATGGCGCGGGCGACTTTTAAGAAATAAACTTGTGCGTCCTGAAGGTCCCCAACTATAATTAGAGGGCGCCTCTGAAAGCTCAGTGAAAAAACAGTGAAAAATGTGTTCACAGTCCAAGTCTCATCCACGAATGGCCGGAGGAGAAGTGCACGCCGCCGTAGCCGATCCTTTTGCCGGCTGGAAGGGCGCCATCTGGGTGCATTGCGAAAGGTGCAAGCAGGATCGGAAGCTTGCTGCCGATGTGCAGGTGCCGCAGGGCTTCTGGTACTGCGAGTTCAATCCGGACGCGAGCGCCGAAAGGTGTCTGCCTAGTGCCAACGTTCCTCTTCGTGTGCCCAAGACGGAGATGGCGAAAACTGCGCAATCGATGTCTGTCAAAACTCCTGGCGAAGCCTCCTCCTGCTTTGATCCCCTGCGCTACAACTCTTTGAAATTCGGATCCGAGTCTTCAAGCTAGGTCCAGGGACGACGTGAAGCGGCGGCATCGACGAGGCACCTGCTGCGGCGTGGAGGCTGCAGGCAGCGAGGAGCATGCAGGAGGCTCCTGCTGCAACACCGACGGACGCAGAGCCTGAATAGTTGTCTGCAGCTCCGGCTGCTCATGATATTGATGAGTGAATGACGAGAGCGCCTGGTGTTATGCTAACTCTCTCCCCTCTTTTGTTCGTTCCGGATGCAACTAGGGCTCGGATGTAGGAACTACGAGACAGGTAATCTTCAGAGGCCCCAATTTGCGAAAATCTCGTGTGAGTTAGGGTGACACTGTAGACTAAAGACTCGCGACCCGAGGCTGCACACGGTGGCGCCCTGTGGGGGCGCCGCGCTACACGCGTACATCGAGGCCGTAGGCAGCTGCTCATGCCTCCAAAGCTCAATAGCTAAGCCTGGAGGTCGCTGCGCCCGCTCTCCTCCCACGCCGTCTTCGTCCGCCCGGGCAGGGCCTCGCTCGCCAAGTTGGTGAACGAGCCTCCTACGTGCGTTGAGCCGTAATGGTTGTAAACACCGGGAATGTGGCCCGTGTAGCGAGGCTTGACACCGCCCTTCGAGTAGGCGTACGCGGCGCTCGGCCCGCGCGGGTCGCGCGACATCGGCGTGGTCGTCGACTGACGGAAGCTCGGGATCGGCTCCTCAGCATCTGCCTCCGCTGGCGAAGCCGCTCCCTCAGCATACTGCCCCTTCCTCAAGCTCCAGGCAGTGCCGGGCCGTCCCAGGTTAGGGTTCGCACTTCGCATGGCCGTAACCTGGCGTGCGACGCGCTCCCGTCGATCCGCCGTGCGGGGCGTAGGGTCGGGATTAGGGAACATGGTCCTGGCGTGCCTGAGATTCCATGCATTTCGCCCGATCACCTGCGAGGATGAGATGTGCAGGACAGCGTCATGAGTCATCAAGCCTTGTGAGGTATCGAGCTTGGACGGGTCCGTGATCTCATTTGTGGGGAGGCCGCCCTTGTGGGGAAGCGGCGTGCGGCCGCCGCCGCGAAGCGGGACGCCCTTATAGTGCGAGCTGCCATAATGTATGCGCGCATCCGTAATGTGGCCGGCAAAGCCTGGGACGACTGATCTCGTTACATGAGGCACCGTGTGGTTCCACGATATCGGCTGCAGACCGAAGTCGACAAAATCGCCAATATGGCGCGTCGACCCCTTGACGGCCGCGCGGCCGCCCGTCCCCGTTCGTGACATGTGGACGGCCCAATCGGGCCGAAGCCGGAGTTTTTCGGTTTCACCCGCGAGACTCTGGAACTTGTGCTGCTGCGCTGTGAAACACAAACGCACACACGCTCCGGGCCCCCAAGCACGAGAGCTGCTGTCGCTATGGACGGAGGTGTGGCCGACACAGCCCATGCTAACACTTGACACCCTGTTCGGTTGTGAGATGTGACGACTGTACATGCTTGTCGACGTCTAATAGTAACTTCTAGCTTTCTTGTAAAGTCAATGAGCTGGCTTTACATGTATCGCCGTCATTTTAATCTGACAGGCAGACTACGTCAACGTCTTCCGGCGGCAAGTGCCACGGCGACTTGCGCTTCTGTGAGGGTGCCTTGGGAGCTGACACCGACGCCCGCGCCGGCGCAGCGGCGCTCCCGCTGGTGCCGCCACCCCCTGCAAACTGAAACTCGAGCGTCGTGATCAGCGCCTTGTGATCGGACGCGAAGAGTGGCTTGTTCTTCACGGGGTGCGTCCCAAGTTTCTTCTTGCCGTGCAGCGCGAACGCCGTCGCGCGCAGGGCTCGGGCGTCCGCCTCGGCAGCGCGGCCATTGCCGCCTCCGCCACGCCCGTCCGTGTTTGTCCAAAACAAGGCACGGTCGAAGCGCCACGAATAGCAGGTGCCTGCGTGGCCGTGCGGGCTACCAAGCGACTCGAAGGCATCCGTCCATTCCGGTCCGAGGACTTGCGCAGCCTGCCCGCAGTCCTTTTCGGACCAATTGAGGTCTCCGAGTAGCACCGCGCCCACGCAATGGTGGCGCCGTGCCTCCCGCTCGAGCAAGCCGGTAGCCTCGATGAGCTGCTTGCGACGGTTGGCGATCACCCAGCCGTTGCTCTCGTTTCCCACAAACGACTCGAGGTGCGTCGATCCCAAGACGAGCCACCCAGCGCCTGGCCAGTGCACACGGCCCATGGCGACGCCGCGGCCCATTTTTGTGATAGCGGGCGGGAAGGGCTCAAAGCGTGCGCCCTCGAGATCGGCGAGGGGCGGGCGCGTGGCAAGCGCCACGCCGTAGTCAGCCAGCGGCTGAATCACCCAGCTGCTAAACCCCGCCTGGCGCAGCCGCGGTAGTAGCAGCCGTTGGAGAGGTTCGGTCAGCTCCTGCAGGGCGAGCACGCACGGGCGCGCCGTACCCGCGTCGCCAACATCGAGCACGCGCGCCGCCTCACGCATACGTGCCTCCTGCTCGGTCAGGTCGAACCACAAGTTGTACGAGCACAGCTGCAAGGGCACCGCAGGTTGTGGTGCAGGTCGTGGAGCCGGCAGCGTGGCCGGCAGCGGTGGCGGCAGCGACGGTGCGGGTGCGGGCGCGGGCGCGCTGGTAGGCGGGCGCTTGGTCGCAACAGGCGCCTCGACCAACCCCTCCTCCACCTCCATCGCCTCCTCCTCCTCTCTCTCGTTGTCCTTCTGCGCCAGTGCCGCGTGCTCTGCCGCCCGACGTCTGCGGATCTCGGCGATCTGCGCATTCACTGCACTCGCGGGCGACAGGTGCGCGGCCGCGGCCGCGGCGCCTGCGTCGAAATCGGCGGCGATGCTGGTGAGGACGGCGGCGGTTGGTAAGGCGCTGGGAGCAGGCGCTGCAGCGGGCACCTCGGCAGCTTCGGGGGCGGCCGCGGCGGTGGCAGACGCGGCGGTGGCAGACGTGGCGGTGGCCGCTGTGAACGGGTCATCAGCAGCTGCCAACGCGCGAACTCGTTTGACGGGTCGCCACGAACTCGGATCATCGAGACGCTCTTGTCGGAGTGGCCACGGCGCGCCGGCCTCGAAGCGCACGCGCCACTCTTGATTGATCGCAACGCACGGAGCCCCCGCCGCCCAAGCTTCTTCGAGCAATGCGTGCGTCTCTGACGAAACATAACGCTCGAAGGCGCGAGCGCGGCGCACGTGCCATTCGTGAGGTCCTGGCGAGGTGACACGGCGCGCTCGTGGGGGCGAAGGCTGCACTGAGGGTTCGTGCGCGTCCCTCGCCGCCGCCACCTCCTCGACCTCGTCGTCTTCGACGGCGCTCAGCCGCTGCCCTACGGTAGCAGCAGCAGTGGCGGCGCTCGGTGCAACGCTTCGCAGCGGCAACGGCTCATCCTCGTCGTCGTCGAAGACACTCCATACGTCCCGCTTGCGGGCGGCGGGCTCGGGCGCCGACGCTGACGCGTGCGCCGACGCCGATGGATCGGCGAGCGCCAGCTCTGACGCCGATGCCATTTCCACTGCCGGCGCCGACGCAGACGCTGACAGTGGCGCAGCCTTTTGGCGGTCGAGCACGACACTGAAGGATGGCAGCATGGCGTGAAGGAGCGTATGTGCCGTGAAGGAGAGCACGGAGCCGCTCGCAAGCTGAATCGGGCTCCCAGATAGCGCCTTCGCACCGTCGATGAAGGTGCCGTTGGTCGATCTGTCGGTGAGCGTGAGCACGGTGCCATCCACGGAGAGAGCGATGTGTGCATGCTGCTTCGAGATCTTGGGATGATCTAACCGCGCATAGAAGGTCGACCGGCAATCCGGCGGGCGAACACTGCGGCCGATGACGACGTCCTCAGAGGGTGCGAGCACGATGGTATCATGGCCGCCGAGCGACGGGACGAGGCGGCACCTCGGCTCTTCGGAAGGGCATCGTGCGTCGTCATCGTCATCAATGGAAAGGTCGCACACTGCAGGCTGCTTGTGGGTCGCCGACGGCTCAAGTGCGGATCCGGACGCCATTTCTTCTTCATTCACAACACACCAACACGCACAAACCAAACTCACACCAAGCGTGAAGGTCGAACACCTCGCACACGTCACAGTCGCTTCATTCTCATGCTCGCGACATGCAACGTGTACCGCGCTCACAGACACGGTTCAGAGTCGCCATACCCCGGGTCAACCCCGGGTCTGAACCCGTGCAACCACCTCGCCTGGCGGGCGTGTGGACCGTGGCGGACACACAGACACAACACATACTATCACGTCGCCTGGCTGGCGAGTCCCATCTTCTTCACGCGAGCCGCCGCCGCCTCCCTCCCTCCGCCGCATTCATAGACACACGATGAGGCGAACTATCAAGCGTCTACCACCTTTTGGAGAGCCTCCGAAAACTCCAAACTCGTTTTCTTGAGGTCGCCATCTCGAGAGAGAACACACACAGGTGACAGGAATCGTTACGAGATACCAAGAACTCGAGACCCTGGAATTTCGCGCGGCGCGAGAGAGGCCGTCGATAAACCGCGAGGCCTTAGCATAGCAGCTTGGCCCTCAATTTCAAGTTATTAGGAACGACATGGTCAGAATGCAAAGAACCAAACACGCCACGGGCACCGAGCTCGACGCAGATAGACCCCACACGTGGTGGACAGAACTCCGAATGGCGGAGTTTGAACACATCTCGTTACGCTACATCTCGTATGCTGGAGTACTGCACGTACGCCATCCTCGGCTGCTCGTCTCCCCTCACGGCTCGACGATGCCGAGCGCGTGCCACATGTAGACGGAGTCGTGCTTAGCCGCGACCTCTTGCTTGGCCGCGTCCTTGAGCTCGAGCATGCGTGCGCGCTCGTGCTCGAGCAGCGAGCGCAGCTCTGTCGCCTGCTGCTTTCTGTTCTCGCGCAAGCCCTCGCGCGACCCGAGCGACGCTGCCTTGAGCGCATCCACTTTTTTCTTTATCGAGATCTGCTTCTCCAGGTAGGCGTTCTTCTGCTGCGCGATCTTGAGCGCGTTCTCCTCGAGCATCTGCTTCACCTCCGCCGTGGTGGCGTTCCGCTGCGCCTGGAACATTTCACGCCCCTCCTGGCGCACCTCCGGCCGCGTCTCGAAGCGCACCTGCGCCGCCTGGTGTTTTGCCTGTTCCTCCTGCGCTCGCTTTGTCGACAAGGACTCTTCGCGCCGTTGCGAGCGCTCCACCTTGGAGGCGATAGACGCCGCGATCGAGATATCGTGCTGCTCCTTGTGTCGCTGCGTTGTCGCGCGCGCCTTGCGCTTTTTGAAGCTGGTGGCGCGCTTGTTCGCCTTCTCGGCGAACTTGGCCTTCTTCACCTGCTCTAGCTCCCACTTCTGCTTGATCTCCGTCTTCATCTCCCACCCCTGGTATCTCTTCTGGTACTTAAGCAGCTCGACGGCGTGGTTGGTCTCCTCCTGTTGCTTCTTAGCCTGCTCGACGCGCACCTGCTGCTTTGCGAGGAAGCGCGCCTCTAATTTCTTCGCGCGCTGCTGCGCGACGGAGAGCTCCGACTTCATCTCGTTGTGCAGCTCTGCGTTGGTCGCCTGCACTAGCGCCTGCGTGGCCTTCATCCGGTGTGTCGGCACGAAATCGACCATGGAGCGGATCGACTCAGGCGTGCGCGCATAGTACTTGGATGTGCTTGGCGACGCCGAGCCCGTGGGCGACGATGAGCGCGCCGAGCCCGTGGGTGACGCTGAGCGTCCCGGTGAGCGTGCCGGCGGCAACGCGCGCGCAGCCCCAGGCACGGGAGCCGAGCCTGCGCGCGCAGGCTCGTTGATTGGAGGCTTCTCGGCGCTCTGCTGTTTAGAAGTCTGCTTTTTGGCAGCCGGCGGCGCCTCCGCCGCGAACCAATTGAGCGGGTTGAGCCAGCCGAAGGCGCTGCCCGCCTCCTCGACCACCGAGGCGAGCCCCTCGGCGCTGCCGCTTGCGCTCTGCTTCTTCACAATCGCGACAAACTCCGCAAAGTCGATCTGGCCGCTGGCGTCAACGTCGGCATCGGCCATCATCTTCTTGATGGCCGCGTCCGACATGTCGAGCTTCAGCATCTTCACCATCGCCTTCAACTCATCAACCGACACGTGGCCCGACTTGTCCGTATCAAACTTGTCAAAGATCACGCGCAGCTTGGCCTTCTGGTCTTTGGCCGACACTTTGGGCTTAGCTGGGGTCGCCATTATCCCGGCCTCCACCAGCCCGCTGCGGCGCCGCTCGAGGGCCTCTGCAAGAGAACCCCTGCGCTTTGGAGCTCGCGGTGCGCTTTGGAGCAAAGTAGTTTTGGAGTTTCGAAACCATTTTCGGTCTGGCTGACAGTCAAATTGTCGTTGAGCCTGGGTGGAGGGTGGTCCTGATTGCGTCTTAAATGAAGACCAATAGCCGATTCTGTTAGATGCCATTTGGACGTGGACCGTATGCTCTCGACGCGATGAGCGCAAGACGGCGCCTCGACGGACAACCAAATCGTGTTCTTGCAGCTCGCCGATCCGGCCGAGCGCATGACCGAGGCGTGCTGAACGCATCGAACTGTTGCTCGCGTCTCCGGCTCCAGGTCCAGGGTGCATGAATGAAACAGTTCGACAAACAGGGAGCGACCGTGGTTTCCCGTTTAGCTCGTCATCGTGTGGCACGGGAGTCGCATGAGGATGCCCTTCAGGGTGCCCTCATCGTAGATGATGAAGATGGTCGAGAGAAGAAGCCTCTCCCGGTTGTAGAACCTGCAGATCCTCTCAGATGCATTGTCAGCGGAGCAGGCCTCGCGTCCGCGACGACTCGGGTGGTCGCAAACTTCAACATCGAAGCTTTCAACAAGAATGGCCAGCGCAAGACGTCCGGAGGCGACCGCTTTGTGGCCGCCGTCCGCGGGCGAGGAAATGCTGTTTACTCAAAGGTCATTGATCAGCACAATGGCAGTTACCTCGTCGAGTTCAAGCCAAACGTGTCAGGCCGATACCAGATCGCCGTATCACTCGCCGGGACGCCGCTACCCGGGAGTCCGTTCACCTGCATCGTCACCACGCCGACAGCGTCCTCGCCGCACTGCATTCTGCGAGGACCCGCGCTTCTGAACGCGATCGCTCGCAAGGAGGAATACTTTGAGATTCAGTTCAGGGATGCAAACGGTCAGATCGCTCACGCCGAGGATCTCGATGTGTACGTCGACGTCATCGATGTGGCTGAGCAAGCTGAGATTCTCGCCGCGCGAGCAGCTGAGGAGCAAGCGGCGGCGGAAGCTAAGGTGGTGGAAGAGAAGGCGGCGACCAAGACGAAGAAGGACGCCAGGGAAAAGGAGGCCGCGAAGAAGAAGGAGGAGGAGACGAAGAAGAAGGCCGCCGAGGCAGCCAACTCACCCAGCAGCCCCTTCCACGCCAGACCGACGCAACGCCCGGCCGGAGCCGAGGGTTTCATACCGCTGCTGAAGACGCATGAGTGCACGGTGACGAGCTCAAAACCCCTTGTCGTGCGCGCGGGGCTCGAAAAAGGGAGCCCCAGGCTAGGGCAGCTCCTCCCGGGGCAACGTTTGCGGCTGCTCGATGTGGTCGTGGTGGAAGAGGATGGCCAGAAGACCGCGAGGGCGAGCGTCGCCATCGTCGATGTATCTAGGGGCGAGCGGCTTGAAATTCCATGCCAAACGAATTGGCGCGATCTCTTCACGGTGCGGCCCGCATGGCTGGAAGGCGTGCAAACGCCGCGCAAGCAGCCGAGGCCGCGTGCGATGTCACCGCAACTGCCGTTTGGGCCTCGAGAGCCGCGAACGGCACCCGACTCGCAGGAAGCCGCCAAACGCAGCCTCGAGGGCGATAAGGCGCTCGAGGCCATTGGATGGGTCACAGTGCACAAGGGCCTCCGAGAGCTGGTGACACCTCGAGAGGAGCTACAGGCCTCAGAGCGGCAGCGCCATATCGAGCAGTGGGCACGGCGCGTCGCTGTGGACAAGAGCCTAGCGGTCAACTCCGTGAACAAGTTCATCGCGGGGCGCAAACATGAGGCCTCATTAGCAAAGAGTTCTTCCCATGGTTCTACCTACCAAACGACGGAGCTTGCGCCAAGCAGCAGCAGCAGCGCAGGACCGCGGCGCAAAAAGGGCGATGCAGAAGTGATGTTGGTTCGCCAGAGCGAGTCCGTGTACCTGCAGGAGCTTCATTCCGACCCAAAGGGGATCGGCTTTGCATTCGGCGGCGTCGAACCTGGGCGGCTGCACGCCAAGGGCGAACTTATCGAGACGCACAAGGTGCACTATTCGATTGCCGTGTGTGGCGTGTACAGATTTCACGTTGGCCTGCGCCATGACGGCGTCGAGCTGCCCGGCTCGCCGTTTCTGCTGCACGTGACAGCCGGGCCTGCCAGCGCACTTTCCACCCGCGTGCCGACAGAGGCGCTGCCGCTCGCCGGAGTCGTGGGCGATAAAGGAGGATGCGAGCTCCTTTTGCAAGCGAGCGATAAGATGGGCAACCGGTGCACGTCAGGCAGCGCTGCCGTCGCGTGCTTTGCCGGCAGCAAAGAAAAAAAGGTCGACACCGTCGTTGTGGACAACAACGACGGCACCTACCTCCTGCGCATGCGCTCGAAATACAGTGGCACTTTCGACGTGCACGTGGCCATCGACGGGCTCGACGTGATCGGCTCGCCCATTCCGATGCGGTTGCTGTCGCAGAATCCGGACCTGACGCAGACCCAGCTGGAGGGTGAAGGCCTGCAAAAAGCAACCGCCGGCAATTCGACAAAGTTCTTTCTGGGATTCAGGGACCAGTACGGCAACGCTGCCGATCCGGGGTCAACGATGGTCTTGGGGATGGCATTGGTTCGGCAGCTTGAAGATAGCACGCAAGGAAAGAATTCGTCCAAGGCGGAGAAGGCGGCGATGGCCGAGCGCTGGAGGCAGGAGCCGCCACACCAGTACGAACTCATCGCGGACAAGGAATTCGACGACAAGCTCGAGGTGCGGTACACGCCCACTCTTGCGGGCAATCTCGAACTGTACCTATGGATCTTGCGCCCTGAGAACAAAGCCATGGGGGGCGCCGGACGGGAGTTGCTCCACAGCACATTTTTCCTCGTTCAATGCGCGGCCGGCAAGGCACACACGGGCGGCAGCTCAGTTAAAGGCTTCACGCGTCTAGAAGTGGTCACAGACAGCAGGGGAAAGGCACCTTCAGGGTCCAAGACGGCGACGACGTCGGCAACACCCAAGCGCAGTCCCGCGCGCGACCAGAAAAGCAGCTACGAAGATTCGGTCGATGTGTACGCGGGCGAGCCCATCTTGGTTCGTCCGCGGATTCGCGATCGGCTCGGCAATCCAACCGCGGCCCCCGACGGCACGCTCAGCGTCCACCTCGAGCTTCCCGACGGCACGAAGGAGGAAATGAAGCTCGTGACTACCATCCGCAGTGGTCTGACTAATTACGAGATCAGGTACGAGCCGAGACGCACAGGCAAATACCAGATGCACGTGAACCTCAAGGATGCGCCAATTGAAGGCTCACCTGTGCGCTTTGAGTGCATCCCTAACTATCCGGACGTCGCCAAGTCCCGGTATATCCTTCCGACGGACACGCCGGCGCTGCTCTCCCACAAGGACTACTACATCACAGTAATCACGTGCGATCGCTGTGGCAACCAGCTCGACCACGGCGGCGCATCCGTCAGTGGCCGGCTGCAGTCTGCCAATTTGCCCCCGCAGCAGAGCGTGATGCTCGACTGTGTCGATCTCGAGGACGGCACGTATCAGCTCAAGATCAATCTGCAGTCAGCGAGCGATCTTAAGGTGATCATCACCATTGACAAGGATCGGCAGGGCGAGGGCGGCGGCGAGTTCCCGCCCATTCCAATGACGTTTGTCAATCTGGAAGCGCTCAACAAGAAGGCAGCCAAGCAGGCCAAGCAGGAGGCGATGAAAGAGCAAGCGGCCAGCGAAGGGCGGTTTTGGTCCATGGGGACATCTGGTGGGGACGAGGAGATTACCCTCACCCCAGGTTTGCCCAGCTCGCTGAAAGAGGTGCTGTTACCTCAAGATGATTCGATGGGGAGCACCACGCCGAAATCGGCTCACGATTCGATGGAGAACCCACTGTCCGCGGGCGATTCAGCCGGGAAAGCCAACGCCAAACTCAAGAAGGCTGGCGAAGGAATTGTCCAGGGCTTTGGCAGCACAGACGGCCGGCGAGGGAAGGTCTCCGGCGTGGCGATTGTGTCGGATGCGGCCACATCGGCAGCCAAAGAGACGGCCACGAAGGATGTAAAGGCGACAGAAGGCTCCGCCAGTGGAGCCAATACAAAAATCAAGAAGGCCGGCGAAGCAGTCCTCCAGGGCTTTGGAAGCTCTGACAGCCGTCGAGAGAAGGTCACCGCCGTGGCCATCGTGGCGGATGCGGCCAAGGAGAAGTCATCCAAGCTGAAGGGGCAAGCGTCCGCTTCCGACGTCAGGGCGGCCGACTCAGAAAAGCGATAAGCGAGCGTTCTGGCGATGGACGCGACCAGGCACCAGCCATAGAAGTAGAGCTTGGATCTGTTTGCAAACATTATGATGGCTCACAAGAAAACACAGCATGAACTCGCGCGGCGTTGCGCCACCTTGAACGCTAACGCTCCTAACAAGTGTCACGTCCATCCCGTTCGACATACGTGTAAAGTCTCCAAGTGATGATTGTGACGGATACATCGGATAACACTTATTATTCTGTAGCAGACCTGTTCCTGTAGAGCTCTGATCCCAATTCCCATTCCCAAACGACAAGACGGTCAAGTCGAGTCGCGCGGGCGCGGAGCGACAAAAATATCGACAGTCGACACTAACCACGTAAGCTTAAGGGGATGCACGCGCCTCTCCCTCTGCGGACGGACCGCGACCGAGCCTCTGAGAGACGAGTTGCGTCAGTGCAGAAAAGCCAGCAACAGACCCTGAAGTTGAGATCATAACTCAGAGACAGTTCAAATTAGCGCCGTTTTGAGCAACAACCGAGGATGAGTAACCGCTGCGCGGCGGGAGCGCGGCCCGTACTATGAACTATCGTACATTCGTACTCTTGGGTCGTGAGGTGGTTGCCTCGCCCCCAGCTTTGCCGGCCGCGCGTTAACCAGAATTGGTTTCATTACACATTGGGGTCATGTAAGGTGTGTGTATTCTGAGCGGGCAGTAACAGTGCCGTAGCACCGGCTGTCGCGTCTGTCGTGTTAACGTTCACACATTAGAGGAACAGTTCTTGTTTGCATCCATACTGTAGCTGGTGTTGAACGACTCGTGACGTTTGCATGGCAGCAGCGAACACAGGCTTTCACCAGGCGGACCTCAAACAGCCGTCCAGGCCGTGCGTTTCTGAGATCATCCACCGCGCGGCCGTGGATCAGCTCCCCCTAAAGCTCGACAAGCTTCCTCCGGCGTGGGCGCTCAGTGCTGGTTTTGTCAGGTCGGCGGACGATTACACGATCGTGCTATCTCCGGGCGGGACTGCAGAGGACAGTGCCGCGGATGATGCAAAGGCGGTAGAAGGGATTGCGGCCCTCGGCGTTCCCATCGTGAGCAGCGGGCAGCGCGCCATCACGATCACGTCACCGCCGAGCATTGTCGACGGCGACGGGGATGTCTTCGTGGGCCTTTGCGACGCGCGCGAGATGTTCACCGACACCAAGGCTGGGCGCGCGTGGGGCGTGCGGCTCAAGACGGGTGAAGTGCACACCACATCGAATGCGTACTATGCTGGCGAGAGCGGCCGGCTACTCTACGCAGATGGCTACCCGCACGGCGGCCGGCGCGGCCCGATTGTTGGCGCGCTGCTGGTGATAATCATCGTAGACATGGATAAAGGCACGCTAGCCATCCAGATTGGCGACCGGCCACCCGTCGATACGTATGTCGACCTGCGCGGCGTCAAGGCGGTGCGCCCGTGGGCGCTCTGTGTCGGGCGCCGTTCGCATGCGCGCACAAAGCCCGACTGGCTCCGTTTAGGCACCGTGCCATACAAGGCCCTCCGCCCGCCCGTGTCACCCGCGCCGCCAGGCACGGTCGTGCAGCCGCCGCCATCGCCCTCGGCGAAATTGGCGCTGGGCATGCCCACGCTCCTCGCACACCCGAGCTCGGCGCGATCTCGGCCGAGATCGGTGCGATCTCCGCGCTCCACGGCGCATCCGAGGCGCGCTATCGGCATTCGCCCGATCAGTGCTGGGGGGCGCGTTTCGCCTCCAAAGGACTCGGCCATGGGCCTAGAGCCGAGGCGCTCTGTGGGCGGCTCGGTGGAGTTGTGGGGCATGGGCCCTGACGCGAAGCGCCAGGCGGCGACGGCGGCCTTGGGTGCCCATCTGCGCCATCCGAGGAAGCTTCGGCTACCGATCGCTTCACAGCTACCGATCGCTTCACAGCTACCGATCGCTTCACAGCAACCGATCGCTTCACAGCTACCGATCGCTTCACAGGCCCATGTTTCCAAATCTGCGTTCGCGGCCATCGCTTCGTCGCGTCCGTACGCCAAGCCGCCGTCGATGAGCCCTGCGCGCTTCGCCCATCTGGCAGCCGCACAAACGGCCTCGGCCGTACAGCGGCGGCTGCAGCCGTACAGCGACGAGGTGCAGCGTGCCACTGGTGGGTACGCCGGGTCTACCGCGGGGATCCTCTGTGGCTTATGCCCCTCGCCTCCAGCGCCGCATATCGCCTCGTCAGCGAGCGCCGGGGGTTCCGGCGCCGTGGGGGGCGGCACGGCCGCGCCTTCGCACGATCATGCCCACGAGCTGTCCGGACTGCGCTCCCGCCCACCCTCGGCGCGGCGCGCACGCGCCCGCCCTGCCTCGGCCGAGTACCGCTCACCCGAGTATGAGGTCGTCAAACCGGCACACTTGTCCGTTCCCGTGCGCCCCTCATCCGCCCGCCGCGCGTCGTCACCCGAGTCGGCGCGACTGGCGGAGCTCGAAAGGGCCAATAAGGACCTACAAGTGCGCGTTGAGTCGCTGGAGAAGTCGCTGAACAGAGCTCGCTCCCCGTCGCCGCGAGTACGCTCCTCATCACCTGCGATACTCAGCGCGGAGGCCGACGTCGAGGAGAAGGAGGAGGGAGAGGACGGCGGGGAGGGCAAGGGTGGCAGCACACGAATGGCGGGTTCGGAGGACGAGGACGAGCACGACGCGAAGGCTTTGGCGGCGGCGGACGCGGCGGAGGCTTTGGCGGCGGCGAACGCGAACGCGGCGGTTGCGGCGGCGGAGGAAGCGTGGGAAAGGGCTCAGGAGGCCCAAGCTGCCATCAAGCTTCAGGCCATAAAGCGCGGGCAGCAGGCGCGCAAGCAGGCTGCCGCGCTGCGTGCTGCCCCAGTCTCAGGTGCTGTCGCTGCCGAGGACGACGACGATGAAGAGGACAGCGACGAAGATGCGGACGCTGCGGCTGCGGCGGACGAGGCATTATTTGCCGCTGAGCTGGAGGCCGCCGCCGCAGCAGTGGCCGCCGCCATGGAGGCCGCGGCCGCAGCCGAGGAGAATGCGGCTGCGACCCGACTACAAGCCATCAAACGAGGTCGCGAGGCACGAGCCGCTGCGGCGGCAAGGAGGGCGGAGGTCGCAGAGGAGAATAGCGCAGCGACCAAGTTGCAGGCGATCAAGCGCGGCCGGGACGAGCGTGCACGGCTCGCGGCACAGAAGGGCAAGAAGAGGGCAAGCCCCACGCTCGGCAAGATCGACCTCGACGAAGGGCCCGACGCCCCGCCGATCCAGCAACAGATCGCGGCGGCGCTTCGCCAGAATGCTGGCAAGGTGCTCGACCTTTTCCGCGAGTGGGATGCCAACGGCGACGGCGAGGTGAGCAAGAAGGAGTTTCGCAAGGCTATGCCTGCCATCGGGCTCGATGTGTCGGTCCAGGAGGTCGATGCCCTCTTTGACAGCTGGGACAGGGACGGAGGTGGCGTACTCAACTTGAGGGAGCTGAGCAAGGCACTGAAGAGATCACCATCGCCGCCGCCGATGAGACCTGGCAGTCCAGCCGACGAGGCTGCTCTGGCCGCCGCAAAAGCCGCGGCGGATCAAGCGATGGCGGAGGCCGAGGCGGCGGTCGAGGCGGCAGCGAGCGCAGCCGAGGAGGCGCGAGCTGCGACCAGGTTGCAGGCCCGGCGACGAGGCCAGGCGACGCGCAGCAAGACGCATGAGCTGCGTCGTGCTGAGAAAGAGAGAGCAGAGAAAGCGCAAGACGTGGCAGACGCGGCAGCGGACGCTGCAGACGCGGCCGTGGCGGCGGCTCAGGCGGCAGCCGAGGCGGCAGCCACTGTTGAAGAGGAGGCCATGGCGGCGACGCGACTGCAGGCGATCAGGCGTGGACGGGCGGCCCGAGAGCAAGCAGCTGCGATGCGAGCTGCCTTGGGCAGTGCGGAAGCCGATAGCGCAGCCGATAGTGCTGCCACAACAGCCGATGGAGCGGCAGATGCTGCTATGGCTGCCGAAGAGAAGGCGGCGGAAGAGGCTGTTGTGGCAGCAGCAGAGGTGGCCGCGGTAGCAGCCGAGGCGGCCATGGAGGCTGATGAGGAGCAGATCAAGGCCGCAACGAAGCTGCAGGCGATCAAGCGCGGCAGCAGCGAGCGCGCCAAGGTGGCTAAGATGAAGTCTGAGGAGGCGCAGGCGGCAACGAAGCTGCAGGCGATCAAGCGCGGCCAGAACGAGCGTCGGGCGGTGGCGGCGCAGAGGGCTGAGGAGACGCAGGCGGCTACGAAGCTGCAGGCCATGCGACGCGGCCAGGCGGCACGCAAGGAGGCCGCTGCCTTGCGAACCGCAGGTCCAGGGCAATCGCCGAATGAGGCCGAGAAGGCTGCGGCGGATGCAGCGGAGTTGGTCAACCAACTGAAGGCCGCGAAGCTTGATCTGAAATTCGCCGAGACGGCAAAGGAGAAACTTGAGCTCAAAGGGAAGGTGGCGGCGCTCGAGGCGGCGCTCGAGGCGGCGACGGCGCTCGTTGAGGCCGCGGCTGCAGCAGCTGCCGCTCAGGCGGCGGCTGCTCAGGCGGCGGCCGATCAGGCAGCCCGGGAGGACGCGGCCGCTGTTGAGGAAGCCCGGGCGGCAACGAAGCTGCAGGCGATCAAGCGCGGCAGCAGCGAGCGCGCCAAGGTGGCTAAGATGAAGTCCGAGGAGGCGCAAGCGGCAACGAAGCTGCAGGCGATCAAGCGCGGCCAAAACGAGCGTCGGGCGGTGGCGGCGCAGAGGGCTGAGGAGACGCAGGCGGCTACGAAGCTGCAGGCCATGCGACGCGGCCAGGCGGCACGCAAGGAGACGGCTGCGAAGCATGCCCATGGCCTCGCATCACATCCTTCTGACGCCGCCACTGCCCTGGCCGAAGGTGCCCCGGTGGCGCCCGACTCTGCTGCGCCCGACGCTGCTGCTGCCTCCAAGGCGGTCGAGGAGGTTGGGCCGGATGCAGATTCGGGCCGTCAGATCGACCCAGATCGGATCTGGTCAGATTCGGGCAGTCAGATCAAGGCCGCAAAGGTCGAAATGCAACTTGCTGAGACGGCCAACGAGCGGCGGGAGCTGCAAGCTAAGGTGGCGGAGCTCGAGGCAATCGAGAAGGCGGCGGCCGAGAAGGCGGTGGCTGAGATGGCGGCGCAGGCCACGCCGAAGCCGAATGCGGCGGTGGAGAAGGCGGCGGCCGAGAAAGCGGCGGCCGAAAAGGCGACAGCCGAGAAGGCGGCGGCCGAGAAGGCGGCGCAGGCCGCAGAGGCTGCCTTTGTGGCTGCTCAGGCCGCGGCAGACGCGCCTAAGGCAGCCATCGTAAAGATGCAAGCCGAGAAGGATAAGGCAGCGCTTGAAGCCGCACTTCGAGATGCGCCACCATTCTCAGCTAGGGCAGTGGAGAAGGCGGAGGTGACGCGATCGGTGGCAGAACAGGGTGTGTCCGCTTTCGTTACAGCCCCGTCTGATTCCATCGCGGACGCTCTCGAGGCGCTTCGAGCCACCGCCGAGGTGGCGTACGGCGCAGATGCGTCCGCCATTGGAGCAGCCATCCGTGACGGCGGTGCTATCCCGCATCTCGTGGCGTGCATCGGCTCGAGCGACAGCGATGTACAGCACAGTGCCATGTCGTTGCTCGGCAACTTGCTCTCGGACGTGTACGATCGTGAGTCGCGTGCAACGCTTGCCATCTTTGTAGCGGACGGCGGCTTGGCGGCGCTGCAGCGCTGCTTGCGTGCGCCAGAGCCCACGAATCTGTACGCGTGCGCGGCGCTGCAAAATGTGACGTCCCTCGATCCCTTCGACACGTGTGCAAAACTGCGGGAGCAGGGCTGCGCCGCCGATCTTCTTACGCTGGTGAGCTCGAGTGACGAGACGGTGTCCAGCTACGCGACGGCAGTGCTTGCGAATCTGCGCGCGTACGACCCTTTCGCGGAGGATGACGACGAAGTGGAGGAGGCGATCCGAATGCGTCGGCTAGCTGCCATCGTAGAGCAGATGCGTACGGGCAAGGCAGTTGCAGCAGTGCAGGGCGCTGCGATCCGCTGGATCCGCTGGGTTCGGCGCCGGCAAGCGCTCCTTGCCGACGAGGCGGCTGCTGAGAGAGCTGCAAGTCTGATTGAGTTTTAGAAGGGTTGAATTTCAGAAGGGCGGGTCGTTAGGGGTCGTGCTCCTCTTCCCCAGGACTCCGCATGGCGTGTGTACGAGCCTCCATCCGATCAGAATGCGATGATTTTTACTTGTAGCGATACGATACTTATACGATACTGACTCTCTCACTCTGACATCGAGTAACAAGGGGCTATAATCGTCGGGCGCGACGCGAAAGTGGAAAGAAGTAAGAACATACACCACGCGGTACGGGGAAGCAACCGAACCGGCGCGGGCGCGCCACCCCGTGCCCGCGCGATCCGGTTTCGCGGAACACGATTTTACTACGGTCTACGCTGAGTAGAGGCGATCGTGTACATCGCATGCACTACACTAAGTGTCACTGGGCATCAGCCTGTGGGAGCGGCCGCGGGCGCATTCGACGGCAGCGATCTGCGCGCCATAAAGTGCGTCCGGCAGCACAGCGCCTCGCTGCCCTCAGCCGCGTCATCTGCAAGGAAGAGCTCAAAGTTATTGCCGCGCAGTAGCGTGTTGCAGTCGATGCATCGGAAACACGCCTTATGAAAGACAAGCAGCCGGCGGCTCCGATGCGCCATGGCGTCCTGACGCTCGTTCGCATACACTTTCTTGCCGCACCGCTCGCAGCACACTGTTTGGGACGCTACCCATGAGCCAACAGATGGCGCAACGGGCGCATGAAACGTCGGGCCGATGCGAAGCATCGGAGGCGGAGCCGGCACTCCAGCCGGGGCAGCCGAGCCGCTGCTTGGATTCGATCCGCCTCCGAGATTCATACCCTGCGTATGAGCCCGTCGGCTGTCCATTCTCATGCCTGCCGGTCCAATCTCAAGGAGATCTCCGCCTGCCGGTCCAATCTCAAGGAGATCTCCGCCCGCCGCCGACGAGGACGAGGTCGCGGCTCCGCCTTGGCCATCGGCGCTGGACGTGCCAAGCACGGCGGGTATGGGCGCCCCCAGCTGCGTGGCCGCGCCGGAACTCCGTTCAAGCCATTGTTGCATGAAGTGGGCCTTGCAGTAGAGCCTCCCGTCTTCGATTCGCTCAAACGACGAGAGGGTAAGCTTGCATGCACATGTGACGCACCGGAAGCATGCATGGTGGAAGGGCCGCCCGTCAGCGAGGGTCCGCTCCGCCTGGTACACTGTCTTGAAGCACACGGCGCATTTCTCTCCTCCTCCGCCGAAGATGCTTCGCGGCATTGAGGCCTTGGCGAGTGACGGCGCGGCCGCAGACGGCGCTATGGCTGGTGCAGCACGCGCCATGGCCGAAGCCGCCGTCATCGAAGGCGATGGCTGTGGCGGCCGCACGGGCTGCACCGGCGGAGCGATCCCATCCGGCAGGACCGTGCCCATTCGCGAGATCCGTTGCCGCTGCGCCTCGACTGTATTATGGTTGGTCTCGAGCGCTACAAACATCTCAGTGCCCAGGGATTCGAGCAGCGCCTCGGGACCGTGCTTCGCGCGCAGCCCGCGGTAGGACTCCGTGCAGAATTTGGCGGCGCGCGCCTCGAGTGTGCTGAATCCATTCGAGCGCGCAAAGTCGTACACAAACGGACCGTTGTCAAGATTGAGGATGGATTCGTCTACAAATTTGAGGCAGAGCGAGAGTAGTGAAGGCACGGCGCTCATCCTGTCCGCCGGTCGGCAAGGCACTGCACCACGGAGGCGCACGTACCATGGTCGTCCGCATGACGTGTGGCTTCAACGAGCGCTTTTCATCCCCGTGAAACTGCACCCGTGAACGTTAGTTTTTGAGCGGTGCCCCAGCTTTAACTTGACTTGGGGATCCTGCAAGTCGAGCTCACCAAAAAACGAGCGCTTTCCGCCTTGCGCGCGTGGCCTTTGCTTCAGAAATGGCGTGCCCCTCTCGCTTCCCGCGCACAAGGGGGCCATCGTCGGTGAGATTGTTCGTCCGGGCACAATCTACGTCTCCACGGGCCAAATAGGCACGGCCGACGAGCGAGCGCAAGACGGAGAGGAGGTCAGCACTGTATTGCTATTTGCTTGGCTCGATATGTAAGCACACTACACTCTACACACGCGTAGGTCACACTGATCGGTTGCATGGGCTCAGACGAGAGATCAAGCCGCTCTAAGCTGTGGTCCACAGTTATCCTACGGCTCTTCTGCCGTCACTGCTGCGACCGCCGCCACTGCGGCCTGGGAGGCAAAGGCCGACGCGGCCGCGGCTGCCGCAGCGTGCTCGGCAGCCGTGCTGGCGCTGTTCGACGCAGCACCGAGCTGCGCAGTTAGGTCAGTGACCGCCGCCGAGAGCGCACCCTCGCCGTCCGCGCCGGCGGCAGGCGCAGCGCTCGTGCCCGTGACGACGCTCGCGCCCGTGACGGCGCTCGTCGCGGCGAAGGCGCCCCGGCTCGGCGGTCGGCTTGAGCACTTGTTTCTGTGTTCGGGCCAGTGCACGCGCGCACACGCCGCGCTGCAGTAGTCGACGCTCCGGCAGCGCGGGCACCGAAAGCACGAGAGCGGCGCGGCGCACTGAAGGCACGCACGCGCGGGCATATCCTCGGCCGCGCCCGCCGCCGCGCCCACCGTGCCCGCCGCTCTGCTGCCCTCGGCCACAGCGCTGCTCTCGTCACCGTCGCCGCTTCCTTCGCCTTCGGCTCGCATAGGATATGCATAAAAGTCGCCCGCCCATGGGTTGCCCGCCCAGGCCATTGCACCTCCCGACGACGGTCGGCGGCGAGATTGCCATGCCGCCGTCTCGGGCGGCTCGTCCGGCTCGAAGGCGTCGTGAGGCACATGTGGGAGTACATGCATCGTCCACAAGTCCCACGGGATCTTCGCACAGAGGGAACCCACATCGCGAGTGACTCCCAGAAATAGGATGGCGGCGGTGTGCAGGAAGCTCGGCGGAAAGGCGGCGGGCACGCTGCTGCCCCAAACTGGTGCACGCAGCACGAGCGGCTCGTGCGGCTCAGCGAGCACGTCGTGCGCCACGTCGCGTAACTCGCGCAGCTCGCGCAGCAGTGGGGAAAAGCTCACTCGCAAGTAGCGTGTTTGGCGCACGCGCACATCGCCTGCCCAGCACAGCCGGATGGGCAGCTCCGACTCGCGGTCAGCGGGCGTGAGCAGCTCGTGCGCGCCGCATCGCTCGAGCTTCGCCAGGTGCTGCTCGCCGCTCTCGCACTCAAATGGGCCGACGCAGAGCCCGCCGATCTTGAGCAGCTGCGCCGCGAGCGTGCGCTCCTCGGCATTGGAGGCCGCGCCGAGCCAGATCCGGTCGAACTTCATCGAGGCCTTCGGATCGACTGCACGGAAGGAGCGGTTGTGGAACACGATCGACGAGAGCCCGCGCTCGGCAGCGAGGGTGCGCGAGAGCTCGACGAGAGACGTGCGCAACTCGATGCCATGGTGGATCGCATGCGGACCGATGAGCGACGCGACCACCGCGGAGAGGTACCCCGTCCCGCTGCCGACGTTGAGGAAGCTCAGCCCTGGCTTGAGATCGAGATGCTCGACGCAGCGCGCGTAGATGCCCGGTGCCGATAGATGTATGGCCCTCGGCACCGCTGTGCCATTGGGGATCCGCTGCGGGGATCGATAAGGCCGGTCGGCATAAGCGTCCTCGTCGTCCGCACCCACGCAGTATGTCTTGCGATCCACGCTGAGAAAGGCTCGGATGACCGCGGGCGAGGTGAGCTCTCCCTTCTTTTCCAGCATCTCGATGAGCTCCTGGTTTGTCGCTGCACTCGGCGCTCTGTGGTGCATGGCAAACTGGGCAAAGAGGGCAAGGAGCTCCGCCGGCGCCATTCCTGCCAGTTGATTCATTGCAGCGGTGTTCGTCTCTTCCTCGTCGTCGTCCTCCTCCTCTTCTGGCGCTGGGGGGGGCTCCGGCGTGGACGCGCTCGCCATTCCGGCCAGTTGATTCATTGCAGCGGTGTTCGTCTCTTCCTCGTCGTCGTCCTCCTCCTCTTCTGGCGCTGGCGGCTCGCTCATGATTGCGTATACCCGTGATCAGTGGACTGCGGGCGGTCGAGCGCGCACATAACTTGACGAATTCGGGTTGTAACGTTCGTTCGTTCGTTTCAGGGCACTCTCGGCCAGACACACACCCACAAGCACCGAAAGCTGGCAGGCTCACGCGCGGTGCGTAATTTCATGTAAGCGACTCCGACGCACTGGAATTTGCACTTGCATTTTCCGAGCGTGCGAAGAAAGAAAGCGCGTTCGTCGCGAACGCGAACACTTCGCTCTCGTTCGCTTTCTCATTTACCGGAAGCGGCTCGGGACACGCCGGACCACGATGCCGATAACGTTCAAAGCGCACGAAGCAACGAAGATGCAAAGCCAGCGCATGCCATGGGACTGTTCGAAGTGCACGTATAATAACGTCGCCAGCGCGCGCCATTGCGAGATGTGTCACGCGCGCCATTGCGAGATGTGGGCGTCACCGCCACCATCGCCACCACCGCCACCACCGCCACCACCGCCACCACCGCCATCGCCAGAGGATGTGCTTGAGTACGCTGTGTATCTCGGTATGGAGCCGACCGAAGACACCGATCTGCTGTGGATCGCCGAAGAGGCACTGCGAAATGATGCTGGCGAGCCGGATGGCTGGACAAAGCAGATGGACCCAAACGGCAATCTCTACTACTACAATGCAACCACCGGCCAGTCCTCTCGCCAGCATCCTCTTGACGAGTACTATCAGAACCTTTATCTCAAGCTCAAGATGCAGCGCACCATGGAGTTGGCTGGAATGGCCGTACCCGACGAGATCAAAAACCAATCGACCGCGCAGCTGACGACCGAAGACCTCAAACGGATGCATGCCACCATGGCGGCGAAAATGGAAGGCGAGGCGTCCGTTCAGCAGCAGTCAGCGCCTGAGGAGGTACCGCCACCCATGTCACCCATGTCAGCCGGTGAATCGGCAGTCGAGACGGGCATTGTAATCGCCCGCGCATCGCCCACCGATGTCGCCGTCAAGGCGTACCAGCGCGCCCGCGCGGCATCGGTCAAGCGGTGCGCCTTCGACCTTGGCTCGATCTCGACCGGCAGCATCAACACGGGGCGAACGATCGAGCCTCTCGCCTCGTGGAGTGGCCTGTGGCCGCCTCTGCGCGAGTTCCTCCAGAACACCATCGACCACCTCGAGCTCTTCTCGGCTGGGGACCTCCACCCCGCCCTCACCCTCGAGGTGCGTGACGGTGCTCAAGACGGCGCGGGTGGCTCAGCCACCACGATCGCCTTCGTGTGCGATGCTGAGGACGTGTGCGTGCTGCGCGTGCGCGCGGACGAGCTCGTCATCGAGCAGCACCACACGTACGCCCTGCACCCGCGTGCGCTTGACACGGGCGTCATTGACACGACTAAGGGCGGCGACAAGACCGCTGGAGGCTTCGGCGATGGCTTCAAAACGGCGCTGGTTTCCCTCCTCGCACTGCCGCACGGTGCATGCCGCGCGCTCGCGTGGGACTTTTTCTGCGGCGGCCGACACGTGCGCTGGGCCTTTGCGGGCGCGCAGCGCGAGGCCGTTGGCAACTTCGCGCGCTCGACCGTTCTCGAGGTCACCATCACGAATGAGGCCCAAGCGGACGCAGAGTGCGCTGGCATCGTTGCTCTCCACCATGCAAGGCAGCGCCTCAAGAGCATACCACACGCCGTCCGACACGAGGTCGTGCCGACACCTTGCGTGCGCGGCGACAACTTCATGGTGCAAACGTACCGCGTCGACGGGATCGGTGCCGCATTCCTTTCAGATGTGATCACGCGCTTCCAGGTCTTCTGGAGCGTGCCACGCTCGCAGACGCTCTGCATCGCACGTGGCGACTTCCTCGCTTGTGCCGAGGAGCTGCCGCCCGTGCTTCCGGCGGCCACGCTCGGCGGCACGGGCGGCGGAAGCTGTGAAGCAGTGAAGAAGCAAAGCCAGCACATGCCATGGGACTGTTCGAACTGCACGTATAAAAACGTCGCCAGCGCACGCCATTGCGAGATGTGTGACGCGCCACGGCCGGGCGGCGGTCCACCGCCCGAACCCGTGATTGAAACGGCGGGCTCGAGCAGTCGACTGCGGCATCCGCAGCCGGGCATCTACATTCGTGGGATCTGGGTGCGCAAACCACAGCTCGAGGGGTCGGTCATGTCCTTCCTCGGCAGTATGAACGTGTCTGGACGCGACCGGAACGACGTTGACCATGAGGAGCTCGTTGAGGCTACGTTGCACGTACTCCGTGCCACGACACACAGCGCGCTGCGCCTGCGCCTTCTCGAGCCGCTCCGGCAGCCCAGGCTGCCGGACACGTGGCTGACGAGGAGCAGCCCCTTCCTCAACCAGCTGCTCGAGAAAGCGCGAGAGTTCTTCTTATGCGACGTCTTCAGCGTGCCTCGGGACGCCCTCTTTGTCTCGACGCGGACCACCGACTCCATGGACCAGTTCATCCGGTGGGCCTCTGCCTTCCTCGCACGCCGCGGCGCGCCGCTGCTCCCCCTCGAGCCCAATGCGAACAAGCACTTGTTCCACGAAGTGTCCGAGGCGGAGCTGAAAGATCGCTGCGTTCAAGAGCTGCTTCGTGACGCCGAGCAGAACGTCGAGCCTCAGGCCAAGCGGCTGCAGAGTGCCTTTGACAAGCTGCTGCGCGCGTGTGAGGTCAGCAAGCTCACGGTCCACTTCGGCGGCGAGATTGTCGTCGCGTTCATGCATGGCAACCACGCGTTCGTGCCGTTGCAGCCGCTCTCGCGTCGGCTGATCTTGTTGGTGCTCAGCGTGGTTCAACGCAAGGTCGGGGTCTATGAGGAGGCTTTCACCCACATGACGCAGGCCATCTTCGAGACGATGGCTGCTGACGAGGCTGTGGACGAGGCGCAGTTGGACGCTGCGATCTCGCGCGCCAAGATCGTGCAGCGTGAGGCAGCCGCCTTTCTGGGCGGTCAAAAGAATGAAATTGAAGCCCAGCAGAAGGCGGAGCAAGAGAGGGCGCTGAAGGAGGCGGAGGCTGCCAAGTTGTTGCGGGCCAAGCGCAAGGCCGCGATGGAGCCTGCGGCCGTGACCGACCTCACGAGCGACGTCGACGAGGCGCCGCCGCCGCCGGATGCCGCGGGTGGCGGCAAGCGCCGGGGCGTGGGTGGCGGAGGCGGCGGCGGAGGCGGCGGCGCGGGCTCATCGTCGAGCGGGAACGCCGTCCTGGGCGATCAGCAGGCGCAGCTTGCCGATCAAATCGCACAGGTCAATCGGCTGCGCGGGGTGATTGGCCATAATGAGGTGCTTCCGGCCTCCGCCTTCTTCAACGATGACGGCAGCTCTTTGACAGCAGACGGCTGCGTGCAGTGTCACTCGACGCTCGTGCCTACCGCCGTGTGCGAGGGCGCCGGTGGTGGCCGATTGCATGCGGACCGGGGCTCGGCCTCGTACCTGCTCTCGATGCCACCCGATGCGCAGGCGGCGCTCCGAGGCATCCGTGAGGCCCTCAACCGCGCAAAGCGGCTCGTCGCGCGCGCGCTGCCCTCGGTGCAGCGTCTGCTCGCCGAGGTGGTGTGCGAGGGGTACGACGTGGCTAACACCGGCTACCTCGGCTTCTGCACCCAGCGGCAGATCATCATCAACCTGTGCCCACTGCTCCAACGCGCGCTCGGCGCTCAGCTCGGCGCTCGTCCGCGCGCCAGCGGCGCTTCCGCGGCTGGGGCTCGCCTGCCTGGCCTGCCCGTCGATCTCGCGCACGAGATGCTGCTCACGCTGCTCCATGAGCTGGCTCACATGCTCGAGCGCGGAGGTGGGCATGGTCCGGGGTGGCGTGCCACGCAGGATCGGCTGACGCAGGCGGTGATGGCCCACGCATTCGCGACCATAGGTGACGATGGCGTGGCGCTCTGCTGCAAGTGCTGCGACGCAGAGTGAGGAGCAGAGTGGGCGGGCGGAGCGCATCGAGGATTTGAGAGGATTAGGTGAAATGGATTGGTGAAACCCATGTATGTCACTCAATGGAATACTTTGTGTAATCGACAGACTCAGTCTCGCATTTGTGGATCGTCTCTAGTCAGACTCTGTGCGTGTGATAGTGATGAGGCACCCGAAAATCTCATCTACCGAAAACCTTCTCTACCGAAGAGAGACTACCCCACGCTGCTCACTCTCTCGACACCCGAAGACAGCGTAGGGATGGAGTGTTGTTATTGCATGTCCCCTGTTCAAGCCGCTCGCGTTTTGAAAAGCTGGGCGTCAAGTGTGAATATTATTGGCGAGGACGCGAGAACGCGAATGATGTGGCCGGATACTGATGGCGTCCTGCTGCGCTGCCCGCTCTGCGCGCAGAACGTTGTCGTCGCCTCGGAAGCAGAGTGCGAGGCGCACATTGCAAACTGCAAGGGCTTCCATTCAGAGTTCGGCCCTGGCACTTTACGCTCGGGGCTCGTAACGGGCTTCGAGGATGCAACATCAGCGGTGCCTGCGCCGCCAGCTCGAGCACCCGAGCCTTTGGGTTCGGACGAGCGAATGGAGAAGATCGCAGAGGCGCTGGCGCCTCTCGTGCCAGTCGCACGCGCCGAGAGCTCAGCTCACACCTTGGAGGAGGCAGTGGATCTCGTCGCCCATCTTGCAGCGGCGCTTGTGTCCTCCGCTGGTGAGGGTACGGATGAGGATTTTGGGATCGAGGAATTGGTGAGCGTGACCCTTGGCCCGTTTATAGCGCCACTCGGCGAGCAGCAGGCCAAGCATGTGCTCGGCGGCATCACCGCCGCGCTGGCAGCATGCCAAGGAGCACCGAGTGGCTCCGTGGGCATGGGTGCTGGTGCTGCTCTGTCAGAATCGCTTCGACGCTCTCTGTTGAGACGCCACGCGCCGCCCAAGCCGCTGCCGCCGCCGGCGGCGACGACGACAGCGGCGGGGGCGGGGGCGGGGGCGGCGGGGGCGGCGGCCGTTGCCGAGCCTGGATGGCACCCTGGCGCGCGCGTATCGATCTTCGGCTTGACGAAGGCGGCGCAGCACAATGGCAAGTATGGTAGGCTGAGCGCACGTGCCCCGCCCTCGGGTGGTGGCGAGGGGCGACGGCTGGGCGTGGAGCTCGAGGAGGGTGGGACCGTGATCTCGGTGCGTTGTGAGAACCTGGTGCTTGCGCCAGTCCCAGTGGAAGGTCTATAACCTTTTATGTGTCTCCGGGGGACACACGGGGGGCGGCCGTTTGAATCCGACATATAGTGAGCGAGTTGCGTCTTGCGTGTGGAGCCGAGCCACTGGCGCGCGTGGGCGGAGCCGCAGTCGCGCCGGATTCCCGATTTATTCTAGCAAACGAAAAGGCCTGACGTGATGGAGATCAGATGCCCATAGAATAAGGCGCTTATAGGCCGGGCGCAACGAGCATAAATCGTACAACACGCTATTCATCTCAACTCAGTTCATCAAGTGTGCACTACTGTTGTTTGCTTTTCCTTATTGGTGACGTGACGGGACCAACGCAACATCATGTTCATGACCAACAATCATGTACTTGTACCTAGAAGTACACGCACGCACCCTAGGGCCTCACTTGGAGAACCCTGCAAGTGCACACACAGCTCACAGGCGACTGCGTGGCACTACACCACCCCACGGCCTTCGGCCGCAGTCACGTCTCATTCCTCTCAAGTCGAGTCCCTTGAGCCGTGTGCTACATGCAACACAAAAGATGGTCAACGTCCACGCCCCCGGCGCCTCTACTCACTCCTGCCTGTGAACCGCGGATCGCCCCAAGGACGCCCCAAGATGCACGCGCGTACCCCTACTCCTCGTCCTCGTCCTCAACGTCGTCCTCAACGTCGTCCTCAACGTCGTCCTCATCCTCGACTTCCTCCTCCTCGTCTCCTTCTCGATCTTCGTCTTCCCCCTCCCCCTCAGCCTCCTCCTCGTCGTCGTCGTCCTCCTCCTCCTCAACCTCCATGTCATCCTCGCCCTCGTCCTCGTCCTCGCCTTCGCCCTCGCCCTCCTCCTCCTCCTCGCCCTCCTCCTCCTCGCCCTCCTCCTCCTCGCCCTCCTCCTCCACCGCGCCATCTTCATCCTCGCCCTCCGCCTCCACCCCGCCATCTACATCGTCCACCTCTGCGCCCGCGTCGCTGCCAACTCGCCCGAGCCTCTCGAGCCGCCGGCGCGCTCGCGTGGCGCGCTCAAACGCCACAACGGCTCTGTCGGGGCCGGCGGCCCCGCCCTCCTCAGCGCCCGTTCTCGTCAGCTTCGCGCACGCCGCATCCACATCACCGCCGAATGCATGCAGAGCCGTCAACGCACGCTCCAAGGCACTCGGCTTGAGCTGGCCGCCAGGCGCCGTGCAGCCGGGGTCCATGAGCATCGCCGCACGCTCCAGAAAGCCATCGAGTTTGGCGTCCGTGTGGACGGAACCGCCTAGCCCACGTGGCGTCCAGAGCAACTCGTCACCACGCTCCTCGCTCATCCGCTGCCCAGAGTCCCCCGGCATGGCCGCTTGAAAGTCGTCGCCCACGCGTGACTCCTCGTGCACCCAGATGTCCGTGTCCATGATGCGCCTCGCAACCTGGATCTTGTTGCGACTCTGAAGGCTGTCCATGAGATCCTGGTCCCGTTCCCATTGTTCGCGCTCCTTCAACTTGCGCTCGTGCTCAATCACACTCTGCACGCGCTTGCGCTGCATCTCTATCTCGAGCACGCCCCGACCGAACATGCGCTCCTGCTCCGACAGCAGAGGCTGCACGTACTTACCTGGCGTCTTGAGCGTGCGACCCGTCCGCCCCGAGACACGCGCCACCTCTACCTCCAGCAGGGGATCGAAGCCGTCCGCCCTCCACCTCCGCTCCCCGCCCCCTGAGGTGCCCGCCTCCCGGACTGCCGAGATGGGCTTCGAGGGCTTCGAGGGCTTGAGGATCGATCTCGACGGCTTGAGCTGCGATCTCGAGGGCTTGAGGAGCGATCTCGATGCCTCGAGCTGCGATCTCGACGGCTTGAGCTGCTTCGAGGGCTTGAGGAGATGCTTGTTGAACTTCTTCTCCTCTTTTGGAGTCCATCCCGTCAGCTTCTTCTTGTCCCAAGGCTTCATTTGCTGCTTCGGTGACGGCGAAAGTCGTCGGGGAAGTGCCTGCGGAACCGCCTTTGCGCTCGCTCGAGCTGCGCTCGGGACCACTGTCACCGAGGCGCGTGCTGCTGCCCCCGGCGTGGCGGTAGGTGCTGGAGGGGCCAGGCCCGCAATCGAGCGACCAGCGCCCACTGGATCTGGTGATTCCTCAAAGAAGCAATCGATGCCGCAGCGCACGCAGTTGCTGCATCGCCCCTCCGAGTCGTCGCACGGGCGGCATGGCGCCTTCATGTGACGGCAGGCCATGCATGCGCCCGCTTGCAGCTCGGGCGCATGGGCGCTTGGCTTGGGGCGCTTTGCTGCCGGGCCAGCGGGCTCGCCTTCCTTCGGGCGCAAGATGCTCTCCGCGTCCTTGCAGAGTCGCCCTACGTCCCGGTCGTCGCAGTCCCATAGCTCAGGCGCCGTCAACTTGGACGCGCAGAGCGCCGCAAGGTGAGCCAGCGCCACGGCCGCCTCAACTGCCGTCGGGTAACGCCCCAGCAGGATGCTGCGAGCGCTTACGTCCTCGCTGGATGTTGAGGATGGCTTCGCATGCATCTTGCGACGGGCGGGCGTCGTCGTCATTCCCGAGACGACCGCACAGCACTCGACGTGCGCGTTACGGATGGCCTTCGAGCCGTGGACGAAACACTTGCCACAGTGTGGGCATGGTGCCTGCTCGTTCGGGGATTTAGAGCCGCCGTCGCCCCCGCCATCGCCGCTCCCACCGCCACTTCCGAGCCGGCTGCTCGATCGCTCGCCGGCAGGCTTGAGCTCCGCGGCTGCCGTCTTCGCTGCCGAGGAGCCGGGCTCGTCGGAGGCCTCGTCGAGGCGCACGAAGGCCAGGAACGAACGCAGAACGTTGGAGTACTGCACGCCGTAATAGCCCGTCTTCGACCCAGGATCCATGCGCAGCTCGAAACCATCAACATGCGAGGCAAGCTTGTCCGGGCCACGGAAACCGTCAGCAAGCGTGTCAAGCTCACCCGAGGCACGTGATGGCTGCAGCAGCGACCGATGCAGACACCCCTTCGAGGTAGCTTCGTCACGCATCGACGGCATCGGAGCATTTGAGGTCAGTTGAAAGGATTTGCGCGCGGTGGGAGCGCCGGTCATCAACGATTGGAGCTGCGGCTGCGTGAAGTCCTCCACTTGCAATCGCCGCTTTCTGACTTCAGATCGTTCCTTGCGCTCCCCAGGCTCTGGCACGTGCGGAAGTTGATGCTGCGTTGGCGGCGGCGCCCTTGCCGAAGGCTGTTCGAAAAGCTTGAAGCTGACTGAGCCTGAACCAACGACAAAAGAACGAACGCCGCCAAATGAGACTGCCGCGGGCGCACGCGCTGGAGGTGGCACGTTTGTAGACTGGCTTGAACGTGACTCGAGTTCGCCATGTGCGAATGGCTTGAAAGTGACCGTGCCAGATTCCATGACGAAAGAACCAACGTGTCCTAGTGTGACTTCGGTGGCTGCGGCCACAAGCTCTCGTGGCCGTGCCTTGGATGGCGCCGGAGGTCGCGGCGCTGGTGGCAGCATGCTCGTTGGCGCCGGAGGTCGCGGCGCTGGTGGCAGCATGCTCGTTGGCGCCGGAGGTCGCGGCGCTGGTGGCAGCATGCTCGTTGGCGCCGGAGGTCGCGGCGCTGGTGGCAGCATGCTCGTTGGCGCCGGAGGTCGCGGCGCTGGTGGCAGCATGCTGGTTGGCGCCGGAGGTCGCGGCGCTGGTGGCAGCATGCTGGTTGGCGCCGGAGGTCGCGGCGCTGGTGGCAGCATGCTGGTTGGCGCCGGAGCTCGCGGCGCTGGTGGCAGCTTGCTCGTTGGCTCTTGAGGCTGCCATGAGAGCGGCATGCTCAATGGCTCTTGAGGCTGCCATGAGAGCGGCATGCTCAATGGCAATGAAGATGACGGCCGTTTGATGGCGATGTGCTTCAGGTAACACTTGGAAGCCTCCTCCTGCGTCTCGAACATACCCAAGCAGCGAGCTGTGCCGTTCTCGCTTACATGTGCCGCGTACATGTCCTTAACTTTCGTCACGCCCTTGAAGAAGGTCTCCGAAACGGCTAGGTCTGCCACTACCGCTGCGGCCGCCAACGGACGAGCCTGCCAATGTTCGTTGACGCTGATGCGCGGCATGATCGGCTGATGGACCTCTGAACTCGCGGCCGCGGCCTCCACCGTCGCCATGTGCCCCGAAAGAACCTGCCGCGAATAATACGCCGCGAAGCTTTCAGCCGCTGGCGGCACGCTTGGCGCACTTGTAGGCAGCTTCATCATGAATACGTTGGGTTCCGAGGCGGCGGGAAGTGTCACGGCGCCGTACTGGGCGAGCGTCTGCTTCTCCAACTTCTTGCGCTCCTCCCCCGCCGCGGCCGGGCTGGCTTCATCCGCTTCAAATGACGCCCTCGCGTAGCATGAGAGCGCCTCTTCTAATGTCTCTTTGCAAGAAAGCGCCTCGTCTAATGTCTCGAAGTTGAAGCCTGTCTTACACGTACTTGACGGCACGAGCTCGAGCCCCTGGGGCGCCGCCGCGGGCGCCCTGGCCTCGTCTGCGGTGAGCACGGGCTTCTCCTGCGGCAACTGCTCGCTCGACCGCAAGGAAAGGTCCAGCTCAACCGCAGCGAGCGGACGCTGCGCATCAATGTCCAAAGCGCTGTGTTGAGCACCCCCAACGTCCAAGGGCTGCTGCGCTTCGGTCCCCACTATGTGAGGCTCCTGCTTCTCCTTGAACGAGAGCGCCAGATGAGGCACCAGACAAGGCTCTTGGGGATCGGCGGCGAGAGGCAACATCAAGGTCGGCCGAACTGCTGGCGTGAGCGCTTCCGCTGGCGTGGGTGCCGCAGCCGCTACGTGTGCCGCAGCTGGCACGAACACTGCAGCTGATGCACGTGCTGGCGCGAACACTGCAGCTGATGCAGGTGCAGCATCTGATGCGCAGGGAGACACGGGTAACGATGTCAATTCCGAGACCACGAGCCCCTTCTCGATTGATGCCCCTGCTGCGCCATCATAGATCACCACGCCTTCGTCACTGGCATGCTGACCTCTTGGCATGCGCGACATCGGCTCTAACATCGGCTCCTGGATAGAGATGTCGAACTCTCGAGCTGCCGGAGTCTGGTCGAGTCTGGTCGAGTCTGGTCGAGTCGGGTCGAGGCCGATGCACGTGGCGCCCGTCACGGCGCCATCCGTCACTCGATCTGGCGTCGGAATCGATTTGGCGACGTCGGTCGCTGCCGGTGCCGGTGCCGGCACCGCAAAGTGGCGCCGCCAAATCGAGTGGCGGACGGCTTCATACGACGGGGCTGCCAATGGCTTGGCTTTCTCCACGTGTTTGGCGACTTCCTCTGCGAGCGGGCTGTCCCGTAGGACGGCCGAGAGCACTCGGCCTTCCACCGTGAACACTCGACCTTTCAGGATGCGCGCGTCAAACTTGGGCCCTAGAAGCGGCGCCGTGGCGCTGAGCGCACCCTGCACCTCCGCTCGCACCTGCTGATGGCGGGCCACTTCCGGTGCTGTGGCCATCGTCGCGTCTTCTCCACGTCCAATGGCCGGTGCTGCGGCCATCGTCGCGTCTTCTCCACGTCCAATGGTCTCCTGCACCGCCTTCGTCAGAAGAGAGCGTTCGCCGCCGCCCATGCTCTGCACCGCTGCCCCCTGCACCGTACTCGTCTGCGGCCGCGATGGCACATAAGAAGAAGCATCACTGTAATGCTTCTTCTTATCACTGCTATGCTTCTTCATATGTGCCCCTAGTCCCATCAGACCTTTGCACAACTTGCCGCATTCGCGGCATGCAATGTAGCCGTTTTCTTCGCAGCGGCGCCCTCCTGGACGTTGGGCAAGGGTGTCCTCCTCAGCATCCTCGTCAGCGTCTTCCTCGGCGCCTTCCTTGGCATCATCTGCCTCCGATTCATCCTTGTCGTCCTCGTCGTCCTCGTCGACCTCATCTTCATTCTCCTCCCCCTCGTCCTCGTCCTCGTCCTCGTCCTTCTCCTCCTCCTCCTCCTCCCCCCACTCCTCCTCCTCCTCCCCCTCCTCCTCCTCCCCCT
>Ga0210242_100109_pt1 | contig 61402 bp, 41 predicted proteins | sample ChrtobMeP5a_16mM_FD_155445 | JGI IMG/M metagenome (GOLD analysis project Ga0210242, IMG submission 155445) | Chrysochromulina tobin associated microbial communities from unialgal haptophyte culture, Seattle, Washington, United States - P5a_16mM | ecosystem: Host-associated > Algae > Haptophytes >... | reverse complement strand
GAGCTTCAGCAATTTCATACATCCGATCACGCACTTCCTGAGCCGTGGCCTCGATGAGTTCCGCATAGTCTCCATCATCCCGCGCTTGCGCGATGGCTCCTTGCAGGAGATTGTTGAGTGCGAACTCGTCAACCGGTTTGCCGCCAACAAGATATCGTCGCACCTGTTTTGCTAGAGTCGGATTCGTAGGTCCGTAGGATGCGAGCTTTTCAGATAGAAGAGTAACGCTCATTTTCTGCATCATCTCGGATGGTTCGCTAAGCTGCAATGCGTAGGCGACGGACCTGGCCCCGGGGCGGCTGTTCGTCTTCCTCTTCATTTGCTCTTGTAGAGCGGTTGCGGATGTCAGCGAGAGACCAGCAGACTCGGACACTGACGCAGAATCTCCACCAGTGTCAAGCAGATCAGGTTGAAAGCACCTATGGGCTGCGTACATTGTAACGTACGCTTTCTTGTCGTCCGACCCGAGGTCACAACTGAACCCTCTGTGTGGCCATGAATGTTCGCTGGAGGTACCACCCGCAGCGAGGCATCTCAGTCGTTGCTTGTGCGCGGAATGCCCTTCGACCCGGTCCGAGTATTCATGAAGCCATGCAGTCACATCCTTTGCTGCCGGAGTATCCCGGTAAGAGAAATTCTTGCGCTGATCAATGGTCATGAGTTGGGCCTGGAGAATGAACCCGCAGGTCGTGGTCGGGTTCCGGTACAGAAATTGCACGAAGTTGGTGAATGCGTCCTTACCCTTCATAGCCTTTTGCAAAAGAGACTCTGCACGACCAGACTCTGCAGGGTAAAGGGATTGTGCGAACAGCATCACGTCGAATTTGCATACCCATTTTGCAGACGTCGTCATTTGATCACTTCCTTTGCCAGCACGTACCCTGTCACCACCGAACAAAACACAGCAAGTCCCTTGGCGACTTTGATGGGAACGCATGATCTGTTCGAGGTCTTCCACGGTATTCGCCTCCATCATGAACCCCATCTTGGAACCCTCCGCCAACGTGGGAACCTGGCCAACACGGTGCTCGCACTGCCGAACCTTCTTTTTGGAAGGCTCGGGCTCGTGCTGCTCCTCAGTAACTGGTGGTATCGGACCATCTGGCAAGGCGTCATCGCATGCTTGACCACCCGACCCATCTCCAACTGAAGCCGGGTTGGAACTAGCTGCCGTTGCCACCGGATCCGCAGACAGTTCAGCGACAGGAACGCGTCGCACGATCGGCAGAAAGTCGACCCAGGATTTGTTCATGTCTCCGTGAAGCTGAGGGATGCTTTGATATTCTTCGGAAATGTTACCGGCCGCAGCACCATCCTCGACCCATTTCCGAAGAAAACCACCCTCGACCGATCTGTCTTTCGTCGCACTGTTGCTGCGCACAAAAGGCGGATGGATGCACGAACCCGCAGGCGTGCGACTCGTGGTTTTCATTGGCGATTGGTCGTGACCTTGATGCACGAATGCCGAGCCCTGCTGGCCGGTCGCTGCTGGAACCTCCTCTTCCCAAACTCCATCGTCCCATTCCTCTAAATTCCATCCCGTGAAACCAATCTCGTCCTCCTCGCTCGAGTTGGAGTCTTGGGCAGCGAGAGCAGCTGCTTCCTTGCTGCTCTCGCTGCTCTCGCTGTCGGACATGTCGTTCCCACGAGGCAGCAACGCGCCACGCAAGAGATGGGCAACCGCGCAACAACCACGCAACGCGATCCTCGCTGATTCTGCAAAGTCCGGGTTTGAAACGACAAACAGGTGCTCAACACGGACTTCGCAAGTCCGGGTTAGGAACCAATTCCAAGTGCTTAACCCGGACTTGGCCAAAAGATTGGTGCGTAACCCGGACTTGGCTGAATCTCTCGGGGAAGGAAATGCGTAACCCGGACTTCCCAGCTATGGCCAAGTCCGGGTTACGGACTTACAAACAGGTGCGTAACCCGGACTTCACACCACGAAGTCCGGGTTAAGGACTTACAAACGGGTGCGTAACCCGGACTTGGCCGAAGGCGCGAAAAACCAAGTCCGGGTTAAGGACTTACAAACAGGTGCGTAACCCGGACTTCACACCTCGAAGTCCGGGTTACGGACTTACAAACAGGTGCGTAACCCGGACTTCACACCTCGAAGTCCGGGTTAAGGACTTACAAACAGGTGCGTAACCCGGACATCGGCCAAGTCCGGGTTAGTGACGTCCGGGTTATGCACCTGTTTGTAAATGAAGTCCGGGTTACGCACCACACTCCTTTCAGACGCCTATCCATAGTCTAACCCCGCAAAACCCCACTGAGAGCGGGTCCGTGCTCCTCGAGACCGTGTGTGTGATGGCCACCATCGCGGTCTCCAGCGTAGCGCCCGTCGAGCCACCCACCGCCATGGCGACCCTTGAGCCACCAGTAGCAGCAGGCACGACAGCGACGGCATCACCCGCCTCCTCGACAGCAGCCCTCGGCGTCGCCGCACAGCTGCATGCTGCACAGGCCGCGGCCTCGAAGGCGGCCGTGCAGGCCGCCATCGCAGCGCAGGCGGCCGCCGCGGCGACAGCCGGCCGACCGTTTATCGCCCCCACCGCGGCGGGATCTCTACCGCAGGTCAACCCCCTGCTGGCGGGAGCGACGACCATCATGATCCCGGGTGTCGGATTGGTGATGCACACTCCTGCGCCGGCTGGCATGACGTTGACCATCGGCGAGACTACGGCAGACGCTGAGGTGACGGCGGTTGCGCAGAGTACCACGCTCATGGACCCGATGGCGATCGCGCATGCTGCCGCGGCGGCGGCGTATCATAATCAGCAGATGCAGCTTCAGATGGCGCTCAATAAACGGCCTGGAGGCAGCAAGGTGCCACGCTGGTCAGCGGAGGAGCAGGCGCGGCTAATGGGGCTTGTGACGGAGCTGGGCGACAAGAACTGGAAGGAGATCGCCGCGCGTCTTGGCAACGGCCGCTCGGCCACCGCAGTCGAGCAGCACTACAACATCGTCATCGGCAAGCGCAAGCGTTCGAACGCCCAGGAGGGCGAGGCTGACGCGGGGCCGGCGATTGGCCTGGATGAGGGCACGCGCTTCGCGCGGGCGGAAGAGGCCGCGGCTGCGGCCGCGGCGAAACAAGCTGAGCGCCAGGCCAAAGCGCTCGAGAAAGAGGCCAAGGCAACCAAGCGGGCCGCCGAGCGTGCAGAGCGCGATCAAGCCAACTCGGCCAAGAAGGTGGAGAAGGAGGAGAAGAAGGCGAAGCGTGAGGCGGAGCGCGCGATCAAGGCGGAGCTGATGAAGATGCCCAGGAAGCCGCACTCGAGTTACCTCTACTTTTGCGACGAGACGCGCGAAGCGCTCAAGGCAGCGCACCCGGACACATCGGTCCCAGACCTGGCGAAGCTGCAGGGAGCAGCGTGGAAGGCGCTGGATGAGAGCGAGAAGCAGGTGTACATGGACAAGGCGGCGGAAGACTTGGAGCGGTACAAGGCCGAGATGGAGGCGGGTAACTGGTATGAGCGCGAGAAGGAGCTCAAGCGACAGGAGGAGGAGCGCCGCATTGCCGCCGGAGAGGAACCCCCAAGCAAGGTACGTGCCGAGCCAGCCGCGCGCACACGCGCCCGCCGCCGCCGCCGCCGCCGCGGCTGCATCCAAAGGACGAATGAACGACTTTAACCCAGCTCAATCCTACTGTCCGCCTCGCGCGGGCCTGACGAAAACTGTTCTTAAACTGGCTGATGGATGTGGCCGCGGCGACGGCTGCTTGGTCCGCTGCTGCTACCTGCCCTCCTGTGGCCGCCTTGTGGCGCCTCGTTGCTGCTGCCATAGCAAACCTCACCCTGCGCCGGCCCGTGTACGCCCGTGCCTCGATGGCACCGCTGGCGCCTCCCTCGCAGAAGAGCAAATCGCCCTCGCGCAAGCTCCCCCGCAATCTGATCGCCTGGTACGTGCCCGAGGGGTACGCGGTCGCAAGCCAGCCGCCGACGAGCGCGCAGCTCGAGTTCGGCTGTGAGGCGGGCGACGCGCTCTTGGGCAAGCACATCCTGTTCAATTGGGGGAGCCCAGAGCCCGTGGGCTGGTGCGAGGGCATCATTGAGTCGCGCAACATGGACTCGTCACTCATGATAGATGAGGAGACGCGCGACATCGTCAACTTTATCGTGTACTACGCCATCGATGACGACAAGTCACAGCACAATCTGGAGCTCCAGTTTTATGGCGGCGGCCCCATGGCGGCCTTTGGCAACTGGGTGCTGCTTGAGCCCGCGCCCTCGGCGAGCGGTGCTCACGCTGAGGGCACGGCCGCGCCATCGCAGGCCAAGCCTGAGGAAGCGCCTCAGCAAGCGCCTTAGGATTGAGCGGCGAGAGGCGTTGGCCTCACACGGCCCAAAGCCGCAGCGCGCGTGGCGCAAAGCGCAGGTGCGCGTCATCCATGACCGGACGCCCGGTCATCCATGACCGGACGTCCGCGGACGGCTGGAGACGCGTCGACACTGCAAAACAACCCGGTCTCTGGTTGCGGTGTGTGTTCATGCATCCTGGTGCTCGTTCTACGGTCGTTCGCGCGGCAGATCCGGAGATCGCGAGAAAGGTATCCGATTGCAGATGAGTGTTGTGAAGAGATCATCATCCGATCGTGGTCTGCGCGTCTCCTGGGAGCTGTGGGTGGCGCGATTGTGTGTGTGTGCTGTCGTCGCCGGTTCGGTGTTGTCGCGCCAATTCGACGCCACCGCGCGCTCGCGGACCTCGACGCTCGACCGCCCTCCCGCGTGCTCCCCCGTCGCCCAATGATGACCCGTTGTAGCCTGTACGCACATCCACGGAATACGGCCCATCCCCGGATCCAGGGATCCTAAGGGCTAAGCCGGATCTCAGCGACCTGGCAGCTCAATAAAACAACCTCACGGGGTTCAGCACACACCTCGAATGTTCCCTCGAGACCTACCGGTACAGTGTCCCGTGTGTATCCCGGCTCCCCCGCTGTCTTTTTTACCGGTACCGTACCGGTACCGTAAGACAAACGGCGCCAATTGGTGCTTGCAGGCTGTCCACCGCGCGGGGCGGAGCGCGCGCGATGGGCTCAGTCGAAACACCGCGAGCCGGCCGAGCGAAATTGTACGCAGAAAATGAGCTTCGGCGTGCCAAGCATGAGGCCGATTGGCAAGAGTTCGTGAGAGCTCGGTCACCCATTGCGTCTGAGCCGCTCCTTAGGGAGCGCATAAATGGATCGACAGAATCACCTGTTGCGCCATCACCCGTTGCGACGACGCCTACTGCAAGGACTGCTGATTGTAGCAACGCTGGAGCTCTTCACGAGTATGCCGCCGCAGCACGTTATGCTGCCGCAGCACGCGTGCTGCTCGGCCACGAGTTACGTGAACCGGTGAGTGACCGCGACTACAGAGATGAGCCAATTCCCTACTCTCCCCACACTCCCGAAAACTTGAGTGAGCGACAGAGGTTGGATGCATACGTGGCCAGAACGCCACAAGCCTGGCCAACCGAGCAGCTGGGGGTAATAGCAATCGTGGGCGATTGCGGACGGGAGTATGAGAAACTTAAAGTGCAACTCAGGGCGGAGCAAAGGCTACTGGTCAAGGAGAAGGAGCGCATTCGGTGTGCCGGAACGCCAAGGAGCTCGCCATCTCGTCGAAAGGGGTCGCCATTTGGGCTTCCTTCGCCGCGTGGGCTCCCGACGCCTCGTCGTTCACCAGCCGCACCAGCCGTGGCCTTTCAACGGCAAGCAGACGTGAGAAATACGCAGGCGGTGAGAGCATGGCGAGAGTCGAGTGGTCTTGTGAAGCGCAAAGAAGCCGTTCCAATTGAAGATGCTCCTAAGGATGGCTCCTATGGTCGGCTCGAGGAGAGTGCACAAGGCCATGACAATGCATGGGAACGATGGCGCCAGAGGTTTGCGGATATTGGCATCAGGGCGTTCCTTGAGAGGAGCTGGCAGCCGTTCGTGTATTACCTAGTCGGGATGGTAGCCTACAACCTGCTCGAAGGCTGGCAGCCGATAGACAGCCTCTACTTCATCACGGTCACCGCGACGACTGTCGGATACGGCGACTTTTTTCCACATTCTGCGTTGAGCAAGCTGTTCACCACATTCTATTCCGTCGTCGGCATCGCAGTGATCTTCAGCTACTTCAACCATTTATTCACCTTCCTCACGGCGGATTACTGGCGCGATCGAATCCTTGACTGCCTTGGCTTGGTGGACAATGATCAGAAGACCGTCTCGGTGGAAGACTCAACGTTGTCGGTGGAGGAGGTAAATCTGAAGGTCAACTACACACGGCGGTACGTGAAGGCGCTTCTCCCATCAGGAGCCGTGCTCATCGTAGGCATCGTGTTACACTACATGCTCATTCGGCAGACGCACAGCAGCGCAAGCTTGGTTGAACGAGAGCAGTTCTTCTTCGACTGGCTCGGGCTGCTGGACAGCTTCTATTGGACGGTCGTCACGATGACGACCATTGGCTACGGTGACATCACCCCTAAGACGCCCATCGCCAAGGCCGTCACGAGCATGTTCGTCCCTATGGGTGTGCTGGCGCTCTCTCAAAGCATCTCCGATGTGCACGTGATCAAGCGTAATCGCACCATCTTCGAGACCGACTATGGCAAGCTCGCCGACGAGTGCCTGCTCCGAGACGCCATTCGCGGCGATTTACCCCGTGTCCATGCCGTGCTCACGGAGACGGAGTTCCTCGTCGATCAGCTCAAGACTTATGGCCTAGTCGATCCTGCTGCAGTAGCTGCCATCACAAAACAATTTAAGCACCTGACGCGGCGCGGCAACTTCGGCGACGATTCGCAGCGTGTACTGACCACAGAGATGGTTTACGAAGAGCTCCGCTCTCGCGTGAAGGAAGGCAAGGAAGTCAGCGAGGGTGCGACTGTGGCCGACCTGCGCGACAGTGAGTTTCGGTGGGCATCGCACGATGATTGGAAAGGGACCAGCTGGGAAGCACGGGTTCACCTGGCATGGCGTGAGAAGCAGAAGCGGAAGATGAATGCTGGAAGTTCCATCGACAGCTCAGCTGTCCTTCCAGGGGCAGTGCCCGCAGGCATTAACAACATCGTTGGTAGCATGCTCGCATTTGGTAGGAATATCCGGGCCGTGGTTCCAGACGTCGCCAATCCCGTCAAGCTCTCTCAATATGCCTTCCAACAGCTCCAGGCGCTGTAACGGCTACATCGATGCGCCTTCGAGCTGCGCAAGGCACTGCATCACCTCGGCAATGTGACGGATAGACGGAAGGTAGTTAGGAGTTAGTTCGGTTAACCACAAAGAATGCAATTGATCGCGTTGGAAGTGATTTTCCCACGAGAACTCTCGAGGCGAGGTCATGGGGTGTATACCATTGATGCACGATGATGATCGGATTCGGTTGTGGTCGGATCCGTCCACCGTCGGCGACGTCGACTCGTCAGGCAATGCCAATGCGCAATGGACCTCAGGTCCCGGCCTGGCAGGTTGTGGCCGGCGGGGGCCGCGGGGGGTTGTTTATGGCCAACTTCATCACATCATAGCGCACAAAAAAGCGTTTTGATCGCGTTTGGGGTTGAAGTCTGACGAATTCGTGAATTCGTATGCACGCACTCCGGAAGCGCGGAGATGGGGCCGGATTACGAGAGTCATCGTGCAAGTTTTGGCGACCCGAAAAAGCTTCCGGCTCGACTATTCGGGCGGGGATGGGCTGGAACAAGGCCAGCCCTCAGATCGTGATCCACGAGCGTAGCTTCGGCGAGTCTGGCAAGGGTCCCGGTCAGTTCCGTCTGCCTCGCCATATTTGCGCCCTGCCGGATGGCAATCTGTGCATAAGCGACTCGGTCAACCAGCGGCTGCAAATTGTCAACTCCGAAGGCGTATTTCAGTACAGCATCGGTGAGCCTGGCTCTGGGACTGGGCAACTCCGGGGACCTTGCGGCGTCGCCTGCGAGGGTGGCCATCTCTTCGTTGTCGAGGGCGGAAACCATCGCGTGCAGAAGCTCGCGCTCGCAGACGGCGCCCCATTAGGCAAGGCGGGATCACATGGATCAAAGAATAATGGCGAGCTGTGGTGCCCGCATGGAGTGACGATCGCAAAAGGCAGTGCATATGTTGCTGACTACATCAATGGCCGCGTAGTCGTTTACGACATCTCAAACATGGAGCACTTGCGCACCTTCGGCGAACGTGGCAAGAAAGAGGGCCAACTGGAGTACCCATGTGGCATCGCCGTCAAGGGTGATGAGGTCTACGTGGCGGAGTTCGGCAACCACCGCATCTCCGTCTTTAACCATAAGACTCGCGAGTTCCAACGCTGCCTCGGCAGCGAGGGCAAAGGTCCGGGCCAGTTCTACCAACCCCGCGGTCTTGCCTTCGTAAAGGGTTGGTTGCTCGTCACCGAGGCCAAGCGCGTCACGGTGATGTCGCCGACGGACGGCGAGGTGCAGCAGATTGTCGAATTACCGGGAGCCGGCCAGCTGTGGGGCGTGTGCAAGGACGTGGGCGACACGAGCAAGGACGCCGCAGGCGCGGCCAAAGATACACGCGCGTACGTGACGGACATCCGGGCGGGTCATGCGCGAATCTTCGTGCTCAATGTGGTCGGCAGTCAGTTCGACGACGGCAATAGCGGCGGCAACGCTAGAGGCGGCAACGCAGACGCCAGTAAACAGGCCGAAGCAGCGGCTAAGCTCTTGGAGTGGAAAAAGGCTCGCGCTGAAAGCGGCAAGAAGGATGCCGAGTGATGTGAACACTGCAACAGCGCAACACATGATCCGGAGTTTGTGTATCCGTGTATCCGACGCATACGCGTACGCGTGAGGCGGCTGCGCACACGAAGTGGGGCCCACAAGACGCGCGCGCTGCGCGGAGCCTTCGCATTGGGTAATCCCACCCTCGAAGCACGTGCAAGTGGCTTCCTCGTGTGGCGTGTGCGTGGCGTGGCTGCTCTTGCTGCAGGGTGCAGCCGCGTCCGAGGCGTTAGCTCTCGCACTCTGAGTGTATGATATGGTCAGAGATTTCTGCTCATTCCCATGCACGTGCAGTCGGCGGCATAGGCTCGTAGCTCATACATCAGGCGTAATTTATAATAATACTCCTCGAAGTATGTGATACGTAACACGACAACGTGTACGTACGTAACCGCATCGTAACCGCATCGGCCATCGCGTTCGAACCACTGTGCTGACCGCTGCCGCCCTGACGCGCCCACAACCCACCGCGCCGCGCTTTCGGGCGTGTATTGGGACCGGCCGCAGACTCACACACGACTATCGATACGGGTACGACGTCCGCGATAACCCGTACGAACCGAACTTGTGTGGCACGCCGTGTTGATCCGATCGATCGCGACACGGGCTGATTTAATACGTGTCTGGTGTGCGACTCCGACTGCGAGCTCGGACCCTCGCGTCGGAGCAGCTCCTCAACCTTACTGTAGCTGCAGTCTTGCCCTGTAGTCTGGTCGCATTAAAAAATCTTGGAGTGGCACCGAAATGCGAGAGCTTGGCCTATTCGAGCTCGATTGTCACGAGCGCGCCTGAAAATTTAAAAACCACCCACCCCTCCCCCCATCCCCCACAGTACTATTGTTCTCAACAGTTACCGGACTCCACAAACACGCTTCAGCCATGCTGCGCTATCCTCTGCGCAATCGAGCGCTTGCGAGTGGCGGCAGGTGGGCAGCGTGAAAGCAAACTCGGCCTTGCCAACGTCCACCTTCTCATGGCTCAGCTTAAGCTTGTGGGGCGCCGGGGAGGCGGTGACGATGTGCTTGAAGGGGTCTTTGGAGTCGCGTCCCGCGAGGAGCGAGCGATGCACCTGTGTGGAGAGGGGAGCGGGCGCCATCGTGAGCGCATGCATGCAGATGCCCAGAGGCTCGGCGCGAGGAGCGAGCAATGCACCGAGAAGAGCACGCTGGGCGTCAGCTTGTGCCAACCAACGTCGGTGAGGTATTGGTCCCAAGCCATCTCCTCAATCCCGTGCGGGATCGTGGGCGCTCCGGTCACCATCTCTGTCAGGTACTCGACGAAGGTCTCGCCCTTATGGCCAGCGAGGATGGTCTCACGAAGCCGCTCGCCTGTTGCGATCATCAGCCCAGCGTCCATGTGCGCATGCACCGCGACGCCGCCACAGCAATTCGGGTCGTGGTACGCACGGTCCGTCACGTACTGTCTGAGCTTGGGCACCGGTAGAGCGCAGTTAAGCAAGCAGTCGTCCGCGCCGTCCTCAGCGAGCCACCAGGTGAGGCAGAGCTCGCGGCTCTCGCGCCGCAGCCGCGTCAGCAGCGAGCGGATCTGCGCGTTCTGGAGTGCGAGGTCGTCGTGGATGTCGGCCGTTACCACCGTTCGGCTGCGCACCGACAGAAGCGGCGCGAGGCGCATGGCAGCCAGCAGCCAGGGCGCGATGCGCGGGCGTGGCACGAAATTGAACTCCACGAAGCGGATGCGGCCGCGGCTCGCCTCGTGCAGCCGCCGCAGCAGGCTCGTGTGTGCAGCGGCGCCTGCGTTGAGATGTAGCTGGAATTCACACCCGCCAAAGTGTACAAGCTTGTCGCTTATGAACGCGACGGTTGCGGCGGCGTAGTGCGCGAACGACTTGGCGCCAGGCGCGGTCTCGAAGAGCGAGATCGAAAAGAGTAGTGGCGCGTAGCCTGCGCACGCCTCCCGCAGACGGCTCTTGTGCAATCCGCTCCGCGGCAGCACGTCCGCCGCTAGGGCCGAGCGCCATCGCACATCGAACGCGAAGGCGATGGCCCGTGCCCAACTGTCGGGTTGAGAGGCCACGGCACGCTCAGAGGACGAGGCTGAGCCCGGCTTGGCACGCGCCGTAAATGTACTGTCGCCGGCGCTAGCTACAGAAGCTCCATCAGCGCCACCGCCATCGCCGCCATGAGCGCCACTGCCAGCGCTACCGCCAGCGTTACGACCAGCGCTACGACCAGCGCTACCGCCGTCGGCCGCGACCTCGTCAGGAGCTGCTGCTGACTTGGCCTTCTTTGGAGGCGCCTCTCTGGGCTCGACCTCGCCAGACCCCCCTCCCTCGCTCCGAGGCACCTTGCGCTTCTTGGCTTTGGTGGCCACCCCGGCTGTGGCAGCCGCGCCAGCCGCAGCCGGGGTGGCTTTCTTGGCCAAATCGGCTGCAGCCGCCGCCGCCTCCGTCGCCGTGTGGGCGGCAACGGTAGCATTTGCCGCTGAGCAGATGAGGACCGCATCGCCACGGCGCCGCGCCTCGTGCACAAAATCCGCTGCCGCATTGAGGCTTTCGTGCAAGCGCGCCAGCCCCCACGCCCCCTCGCAATTCTCTGAGAGCACCGTCGGCATCCAATGCACGCTCACCTCGGTCAGGGGAACTAAGCTGTCGGCGGCGGTGGCGGCCGTCGAGCGGACGACGAGGGCTGCCGCAATGGCACCGCAGAAGGCGCTTGCCGTGCGCTGGCGTCGTTCGCCCACGTCTTCCTCCCCAGTGCAAACACCAACCATGCCTGCCGCCTGCTGCGGCGGCGGCGGCGGCGGCGGCTGACCGGCCTCGAGACCGGCCAGCGCCCGATGTTGGCGTGAAAGGCTCTTGTCGTGCGTCGGCTCGATTGCGAGGGCGGCGTCACAGTCGGCGAGTGCGGCCGCGTATCGGCCAAGCTGCAAGCGCGCCTCCGCACGCGATGTTAGCAGCGTGACGAGTAGCCGCGGGTCCGGAGGCGCCACATTGTCTTCGCCCTCGTCCGCGTCGCCTCCGTCCTCGACGCCCTCGCTCTCGGCACTGTGAACGTCACAGGTGATCTTGTCCTCGAGTTTGCAACCACCCTCGCGACGCCGCCACTCCTTCCCAATGGAGGTGAGACGATACGTTTCAATGAAATCCTGGTCGGGTGTGCCGTCCGGAAAGCACACTACGCACGTGAATGAGGCGCGACGAAACGTTGTGGGCGGCAGCCGCTTGGTGACGATGGCCTGCCGCCACTCGAGCTTGCCATCCTCCTCTACCTCCACATCGATGCGCTCCCGCCGTCGGGGCATCAGCCGGCGCCAGGGCTCATCGGCGTGATCCCACTGATTGCGACTGCCGTCCTCCTCGATGCCGCTCTGACCGTCCCCCTCGCCCCCCTGACACGGCACACCGAGCGGCATGGTGCTCAGAAGCATGGGCCCCGAACCACTTGTGGCCGCATGCAGAGCGAAGGAGTAGAAGTCAGCTGCCATCTTGAAGAACCCAGCACCAAAGGCAGAGTTTCCGAGCTCCTTGAGAGTTCGCGCGCTCGCGTCGCGCGAGAACTCGGCCGTGGTGCAGGCCGCGCCCTCGACCGTTTCAGCCCGTGGCTCAGCGGCGGCGAGGCCGGGCAGTTCCTCCACGAGCAGCACTCGCAACCGGCGATGGCTGGGCGGTAGCGGAGGTGGCACTAGCGGCACTTGCGGCAGGCTCGCGCAAGAGCTGCTGCCAGCACTGGTAGAACTTGCCCAAATTTGGGTAGAATTTGTGGTGGCCAACCCAGGCGATGGGGATGACGGTGGCGCTCGGGATGGCGCTCCGGCTGTTGACGCTAACCCGTCGTCGGCTTCGCTGGGCCTTTTGGCCGTCACAGCCGCAGTGAGCGCTGCTACCTCCGCATCCACCGCCATCGACTCCACACCTGCTGCTGCATCGGCGGCACCGGAAGCGGGCGCAGCTGCAGGCTGCTCCTCCCGCGCTTTTGTTGCCGCAGCATGGGCAGCAGCCAAATCGCGGCGGCGATCGGCCTCCTCGGTGGCAGCATTAGCGGCGATAACCGCGGCTGCGATCGAGGAGCCTATCGGTTTGGGCAGAGGCGCCGGCACGTGCATCGCCGCGGGCGCAGGAGCAGTCCGCGCGGCTCCTGCGGCCGACAAGCTCTCGGCATCCACAGCCGACACAGGCGCCTGTGCTGCGGCCGCCATCACCACAGGCTGTGTCAATACTTCGATGGTCAGCCGTGCGAGGGAAGCGGCGTTCTCGACGGTTGGCAGTGTGCCACACGTGAGCAGGGGCGCTGCAGCCTGCGCTGGTGCGTCGATAAGCGGTGAGCGCATCGGGGCGTACCGAATGGCTGCTGCCGCCTTGGCCGCAGCTGCAAGCCTTGCCCCGGCGTTGGCGTCCGCTGTAAGCGGCGGTGGCGGTGCCGATGACGATGACGATGAGATCGCACCACTGCTGCTACCTGAAGCTGCCTCGAGCGCTGCTGCGGGCGCTGCATACGCCGCCACCTTGGCCCTCTCCGCCTTGCTGATTGCCGCCGCCATCAACTGTCGTTCGAGCCGCTTGCGGGCGGTGGCGCTCAGCTTGCGCCCAGCACGTGCGCTCTTGTCGATAGCCTTCTGCAACTGCTTTGCGACCGACTGACGCACGCGGGCAGATGCCTGCGCCGCCAGCTTGCTGACAGGCTTCTTCGCCGGCTTGGCCGCCGCCTCACACGCCTCTCCGTCTGTTGGTGTAATCTCTGTCCTGCCCGCCGCCTCGCTCGTCGGCACCTGCAAAGTCAAAGGCGTGTTGGCGGCGGCGGCGGCGGCGGCGGCGGAGGCGGAGGCGGTCAGAGCAGGCGCGGCGGGTGAGAACCGGCCGTTGTGGATCCGCCACGCCTGCGTCATCGATTTGGCGCGCTCGCCCTGCGGCCCTACATAAGTGCTGTAGCTGCGCGCCTTGCCGGCTCTTTTGATTGCCACCCATCCCGTCGGCAGGCCTGCTACCGCCACGGGTACCGCAACGTGCACCGAGGCCGCATTGGCCGTGTCTGATGGAGAGAGGGCTGCCAAAGCGCCTTTCGGAGCCGCTACGGGAGGCTTGAGCGATGCGCACTGGCTGCAGTATCCTGTCGGACCTCCAAAAAAGGAGCAGCCCGTCGTGTCCTTGTTGTGACAGCGGGGCAGCGTAGCAACATCTGCGGCGGGCGGCGAACTTTGAGCTTTCGCATGCTCACGGCTGCTCGCCGCGGCTTCGCGCCGGCCGCCGCGCGCCAACTTGGATTCAACGACGGGTGCAGTGGCGGCGGCATCATCAGGTGGAGTCGCGGCATCATCAGGTGGAGTGGCGACGGCATCGGGCTCGGCGGCGGCTCCGGCAGGTTGCGAGGCTGGCACCGCCTTAGATGACGCCGCTTTGGAGGCGGCGGCCTTGGGGTTCTTGGGCGGTGCTGCCGAAGCGGCCGTCGGCGCTGCTGTGTCGCTCTCCGAGTAACCGCTGCTACCAGAGTTCATGGAAGTGGCTGAGGCGGCCATAGCAGCGGCGGCGGCACCCGCTGCGCTCGGAGCCTCCGCGAACGGGAGCAACTCGGGCACGCCATCGTCGACTTCGAAAGCTGCGGCGGCGGTCGCATCAGCTTCTGCTGGTGCTGGCGCAGCACTCTCTGCCGTGCCGCCCTCGCTGCTCTTACGTCGCTTCGCGGCCGGGTCGATGCCAGACGCGGCGCATTCAGCCTCGTACCTCTGCTTATCGGCCGCGGCCAACTCCTTATATGGCGCCTTATCGGCCTCCTCGAGCACCTTCCACTGCGCCTTGATCATCTCGGCAATGGCGGGCGCATCGAGCCCTGGGTGCGCCGCTGTCAGCTTGAGACGCTCCGCCTCGGTGTAGAACTGGGCAGCGGCCTTCGCGACGCGCGGCCCGCGTTCTGCCTCGCGCTTCTTCTTGGTCTCCTCGGCCGCCTTGGCTTTGGCCTCGCGGGCACGAGCCGCGGCCTCCTTTGCCTTCGCCGCCACCTTGCTGAACGCAGCCTTGGCCGCAATTGCTTCCTCACGTGCTTCCGCGACCGCCGCTTCAGCACCGCTCGTGTCGGCCCTGGCTGCGAGCGCTGCGGCGCGGCACGCCTTGACCTCGAGCCGTGCCGCCCTGGCCTCCTCCTCGGCGGCCGCCTTGGCCTCGGCGGTCGTGGCGGCCGCGGCGCGCTCGCTCGCCTTGGCGGCGCGCACCTCAGCCTTTACGGCTTTCTCCTCTTCCTTTGCCGCCCGTGCCTCCGCTCGAGCCTTGGCCTGTGCGAGCTTCGTCGCCTCGGGCGTCGTCTTGTAGAGCTCGAAAGCGTCGATGACCTCGTACTCCTCGAGGTCTTCCTCGTCGCCGTCGTCGTGGTCCACATGGAACAGCGGCGGCTCGTTCTCGCCATCGCCGGCGGGCAGCCAACGCGTGATCCGGCCGAGCACCATCAGGCCACCCTTAAAGGGGCGCGCGACGCGACGCCCGAGGTACTCGTGGCCCTCGTCGCGCCAGCCCTCGGTCGGGGTCGGGTCCTCTTCCGCGCCCTTCGTCGGCTCCTTGGACAGCTCCCGAAGCGCAAGTTCGAACTTGGTGCGCATGGTCTTGGACTTGATCTTGGTCGGATCGGCAAGGTCCTCCCTGCTGCTGTACGGCAGCAGCGTCGACGGCATCGGCGAGAGCTCTATGCGTTCCGCCGTGTGGAAGAAGCGCACCGGGTAGCGCACGCCCTCGGCATCCGTGCGCCGGGTACCAGCCACGCGGGCGGGCCACCATGGGAAGCCGCGGATCTTGGCCCAAACGAGGTCGTTCTGCTCATAATTGGGCGCGACGGCGGGCTCGGCGTCGGGCATGGGCTCATCGTCCACCCGTGCCACGCTGGGCTCGTCGGCCACCTGCAGCATCTCGTTCTCGGTCAACATGTTTTGCCGACGCGGAGTCGCAGACGACTTCCCCGCGCGCCGAACTCATAACTTTTAGTCCCCGAAGGTCTCGTCAAAGTCGATTTGACGGGACTTCGACGCGGTCCCCTCCTCAGTCGTCAGTGACGCACCGTTCCCACAGCAAACACGCAGCACATGCGTCACGCACCGGTGACGGCGCGCCCGCCGAAAGTAACCGACTGACTATCACTTACCGTAAAACGGAGAAACTTACCTACATCCGCAGCAGATCCGCCTCCCCACAACGGTCTCCACTCCGTAGGTTGACACGCTCGCCACATTGCAGCGCGGCTGCTTCCTCGTCGGCGGTTCGCCACTCGAAGGGACCGCGGTGCTTCTGCAGCAGCGCGCGGAACTCGGCGCGTGTGTAGATGCGGTGGCCCAGCTGGCGCTTGTAGTCCATCTCTGGCGAGTAGCAGTGGCCGAGGCTCCAGAACGCGCAGCCGCGCTGCTGCAACCAGCGGCCGAGGAGGACCAGCTGCACGGTCCCTACGGCGTCGGCCGTTCGTTTGCCCGTCCAGCCCGAGAGACTAGTGTACACGCCGCCAATTGAGAAACCAATCTCGCCCGCGAGCGCACGAGTCGGCGGGAGCACGATCAGGTTGGGCGCCTTGACGCGAATGTGCTCCTGAGGAGCACTGACCCGCGCGTCGCTGACCGACGCGTCGCTGACCCGCACGTCGCCGACGTCGTCGCATCGAACTTCCCAGCGAGCAGATTGCGAATCGTATCTTAGTGCGGTGCCCTTCCGACCGTTGAGGTCGGAGCGACCCACCAGCCCTTCAAGCCGCACGCGGCTGCCTTCACACAGCGGCCCAGGCGGTTCGGCCTCCTCATGCGGACCGGCCCCCTCGGCCTCAGATAGCTCGATGCAGTGCAAGGTGAAGTTGATCGCTCGGTTCTCAGAGGCGAGTCGTAACATCTCAAAGTACTCCCAGGTGAGCCAGTTGGTGCCGTGGTGCTCCCGGTGGTACGCGTCGACAGCGCGCCATGTGCGCTCCGGATGGGCGCGATCTGAGAGCTCATAGCCGCGCCTCTCGCGGGCGAGCCGTGCGAGTGCCTGACGGTTGTGCTTGGACGACTCAAAGTGAGCCCACAGCAGGACTCCATAGTAGGGCTGGAGCTCTGGCAAGGGCTCGACGCTCCCTCTGGGGCCCGAGGTGATCGTGAAGAAGCCCTCCCACGCCAACCGCGCATTGAACGTAGGGTCCCAAAGCTGCTCCATCGAGCCAGTAAACTGAAAGAAGTTGCACAGGCTGAGCTGCTTTGCTTGCTTATCGCCTGCATCGAGAGCGTGCAAGAGCAGTGCGAGTGACTCGGCTGTAGGTGGCAGATTAGGCGCGCGGAATCGGCCATGGGGCGCGGCGCTGAAATACTCGTCGCTTGTCACGATGCAGCGAGTCGGCTGACCATCACAACGCGCCTCCGCTTTCTTGCCGCCCAGCTCTGCGGCTGCTTTGAGATGCTGGTGCTTTTCGCGCTTGGCTTGTTTGCGCTTGAGCTGCGCTTGACGAATGGCCTCCTGGTCGTCGGCGGACAAGCTGGCGAAGTCGGCCATGTGGATGTGCAGGCTCCCCTGGGCAAAAACTTAGTCTGTGAACTGCCAGTGTTATCACCTAGACCCTGAAAACGCAGCACCCTTGATTGATCCCGAACCGCGAAGATGCGGTGGAAGTGCCGGAACTGTTAACTATGTGGAAGAAACTGGACTGTGAGTCAGTCGAGCACCGCAGGACGGCAGACCACCGAAGCGCGCGGCCTTTTTCGCCGGTGGCCTTATGGCTTCCACCCGTGCGCTGTGTTGCTCGAAGCGGGCGCTGTGTAGCTCGAAGCGGGCGGCTTCGCGCACCCTACGCCCTACATTTCGTCGATCCTGATCGCCGGCAGCACGTGCTGGCCACCAGTGTTCGATGAGCGCCCTGCCTTTTGGCCACCAGTGGTACCGCGGAGAGCGAGACTCATGACACTTCATCGCATCGGTTCGAGGCTCGATTGGCACTCGCACTCCCATGAGCAGCGGCCCGCAAGACACGGAGCGTCGAGTACAACCCATCAACGTCGGCATAGCAGCCCTGCAACCAACGCGAGCCGCCAACGCTGGCATCAAACGCCCTGCGACCGTGCAGAACGCGACGGTTGTCGACGAGGAAGGCCTCGCCCGGCTTCAGCTTGAAGCTGACGGTCATGGTCGGGTCGTCGATGATGCGCGCAAAGCGCTTGTACGCGTCGTAGTAGGCGATCATGTGCTCATACGGCACGCCCGAGAGTGGCGCGATCGATCGATTGTTGAAGCTGATCGACTCGACTGTGCCATCGACAGCGAGCGCGATCATCGGCTTGCGCGAGTGCAAGCTCGCGCGAGTGTAATCGGAGGCGGCGTTCTGCTCATAGGCAAAGCATGCCGGGAATCCAGCGAGCAGCCCGAATCCGTTGGGATCCTCGCGGCGCAGGCGCACGGCTGCTGCAAAGCCGTCGACGAGCGTGTTCTCGCCACCATCGCACGAGTTCTCGATGCAGTACAGCAGCTGCACCGTTGGGGCCGGGTCCCGATATGGGTTGTCGGTGTGCGCCTGTAGGCCTAGGGCACTATCGGCGAGGTTGGCCGGGTTCGGTTTTGTCTTCACATCAAAATGCCGACCATAATTGGTCTCGCGCACATACCCGAAGAGCTCGATGACCTCGAACAGCGCGCCCGCCTCCGCACGGCCTCCGCTAAGCTTGGCGCATCCGTAGCGACGCATGCCATCCAGCCATGATGCGAGCCGCGACGGGTCGGCTTGCATCGCTGGCAGGTCCTCGTGTGGGATGGCGTTGATCGAGGCATCCCAAAGTTCTACGTGCGCAGCGACACGCTGTTCACGCCGCGGTCGGTCATATGCGTGCTGCGTGAGCCACGCCACGGGATAGCGCGAAGCCTCGCCGGACGCAAACGTAACAGTGAGCGCCATTCCGCCGTCCATTACTGAGACAGTTGATATTCGTTCGTCACTCAGCAAGTCATTTACGCTCACCAGCCGCTGACCATTGCTTTTCATCCTCGTTGAGGCAGCGTTGTCCCTGAGCCAGAAGGCGTGAAAGCGAAATGACTGATCATCATCGAGCGACACCTCAAGCGCGCGCCCGTCATGCAGCAGCCGGCACGATGCTATTGTCGACAATCGTGCCCACCTGGACGAGGCCTTAGCGAAGGCACCAAGCCGAGCCCTCCGCATGCGATCTTCACCTACAGGGTCCCACGCACGTTCGATGTGCGTTGTGCAAAACATGCTGAACGCTGGTGCGCACGGCGACTTAGGAACCTAATTAAAAATCTCTAACCGCGCCCTTCACGAAATCCAAAGATTCGAGAATGCCCGGTCCTCATTCATTCTTGCAGATTCCGTTGGCTTTCCAAATCGATCGAGTCCATTCTAAAAACTGCCGCTTTCCCAGCCAATGGCGGCCGCGGTCGTACGGCCCACGTGTGGCGCAAAAGGACGGTCGGCAGCGAGATCGAATCCTTTCGAAATCGCTGCCCCTGTACGACGCCAGTCCTCTCAAGCAGCAGCAACGGAAAAGACTTCCAAAGGCCGCGGCAAGCACGAGCAGCCACCGCTGAAATTAGGGACCCGAGGCGAGATGTCGTTGGCCACAACCGTGCTGGCATTTGGGGCGCCCAAAGTGCCTCGCATTGACGCTGCAGCCGTCATGGCTGGCGAGCGGTTGCGTCAATGCAAGCGAAATTTGGAGGAGGCCATCCAGAATTCAAAATTAGCTTTCGAGCGGAGCAAAGCGAAGCTCGCAAGTGGAGCAAAGGAGGGCTTGACGCACCGCACCCTGCAGGATCAGCGGCAGAAACAATCGACACTGTGTCAATATTGGGCAACCACCATTCAAGATGCCATCAACGAAGGCATCGACGTTGATCTACCAGAAAGTTTGTTGCAATCGGGAGTGATGCGAATTATGGAGCTCGAAGAGCAAGCCAAGGCGGACTCAGAGGCGGTAATTTGTCGAACTCGCGAAGTTCTTGGAGTCGCCATGTAGCGCGCTCTGTTTGGTCCATGCATCCCTCGCCATGCGCTCACACGCGAAGCTTGCGCTCCCATCGGCTTCTTTCCCATCGGCAGGCGGAGAAGGTTTATGAGGCTCGGGTTGCGATCGCGGCTGCGCCCATCAAGACGCCGGTCACAAAGCAGGGAAGCCAGGCGGCCCTCCGAGCAGCAGCGCACGGCCGCAACCCACTTTCGGAGGGGAGCGTCGTTCAACTCAAGGGACTCGAGGACGTATCTGGCATTACGATGAATGCGTTCGATGTCAATCTCGCTCAGTACAATGGCCGTAGAGGTCGCGTGAGCAAGGACCCACCTGCTTGGGTGATCAAAGCCGTTGGCGCGAAGGCAGGGGAGCAGGGTGCCTTAGACAAGCGGCAGGAGCAGCTCGGCGGGCTAGTCCCAGTCCTGCTCGAAAGCAAGATCACGGACGTGGAACGGCACCGCGGCGTGTGGGTAGCGGTGCCGGCCGCCAATCTGAAGGTGCTCTCGTAGCGTCTGCGCCCGAGTGATTACGGTGGGCGGCGCGGCTCAAGTGCTGGCTTTTTAGAGACTAGACAGGTATTGACTGAAGAAGGTCTAAGGTACATGCAACTTTGAACACAACTGACTCAGATCCTAGACTGCCGCGCCGCGGTCGGCACTGTGCATGCACAAGTCGGAAGCCGGAGGGCGGAAGGCCCGGCAGTACCACACCCAACATTACACAATCATGAGCTAACACACAGGTACATCTGCATCATTCATGCACGTATGGGAAGTCCGGCCCGCTGGGTACGATGCTCGTGGGTGAGCTTTGAGCGTTGACGGCTAATGAAGATACCAAGACCTGCAGGTCTAGCATTGAAGGCGTCTCGCCGTCTCGGTCGGAGATGCCCTTCAGCCATCGACGTGCCAGGCGTGAATGCTCGAGGGGCGAGGACGCCGCTGACGGTGGCGCGCTAGACGATTCAGCTTCCGGCGGAAGAAGGATCTCGCATGATGGGATATGAAAACTCTCCTGAAGGGTGTACTGCGGCGACAAGTCCTGAATCGAAGCGATGTTTTCCTTGGACGCCAGTCTAATGAGGCTCGCTGCAGTGGGTAAGGCGGCCAAGTGTTGGTTTTCTTGCCGGAAGTCTTCTGCGAAGTAGTCGACGAGCATCTGCCTGTGACGACGATAAGCGAGCCCCGGGACGCCCTCCTCGTCGATCTAATGGTTCGTCAAAAGGTTTCAAAAAAAACTTTCAAAAGTGACACGTCCAAGATTTGTGTCCCCTGTAATAAGTTTATCATCCTGCACCCGACTCACTAATTTCATATTCACACCTTGCGCCGGCGAGCTCCCATCCACCTTGGTCCGACTATGAAGCGCCATCTGAGCGACAACGCGGAGCTCGCAGTGCTGCGCGGTCAGCTGATCGCTAAGATTGCGTCGCTGCTGGAGCGCACTGAGGAGGAGATAGCCGCTGCCGCGGCCGTGGCGCCGTCGGCGACCATCCTTGAACTCGGCCTCACATCGGCCATGGGCATCGCGTTGAAGGGCTGGTGTTTCAAAACGCTCGAAGCGGAGCTAACAACATTCGAGCTGCTCAAGCTGCCGTTCGATGATGTGGTTCTTGCACTTGAAGCAGCTCGCAGGCAAGACATCGGTGCCAGGCTCCCCTCGCTGAATGGAGCCGCTCTTGCTCCAGCTCACGAATCCGATCACTTATCCATGCTCGTCGCTGCTGCCGGCGCCGCGCCGGCGCCGTGATTTCGAGTGTTGTGCGTTCGTATGAAACAATCAGTCGGGATTCGGTTCCGCCATTTTTTATCGCACCTGGAACCGCGCCGCCGCCGGCGCGCGGGGCCGCCTTGGGCTTGGCCCCTTCGTTGGGGGCATTGGCAATTGCTTGGGGGCCGCGGCGCCGCGGCCGGGCGGACCCGGCGCCCGCGCCGGACCCATGGCCGGACCGGACACGACGCGACATTGGGCCGATGCGGGTGCGGGTGCCGGCCCCGCGCCGACGACGACTGCGGCTCGGGCTGCTGTCCTGGTTTGTGGTTCCAGTGGGTGCGGGTCCGGTCGTCGCCCTCCCGAACAGGCCAAATACCGGGGACCGGCGTTTTCCGTTCCACATACTTAACCACATACTCTTGCACGCGGCACGCAGTGACACACAAACTCACCGAGCCTCCACCCCATTCCTTCTTGACGCTCAAGTTACGCTGGGTGTGTGCCACTGCGCAAGTCCGAGCGAGCGTCCGAGCCTGTGAGCCCCCGTGTACCGAATATTGCTGTAAGCGCGTTCCACGCTCACGGCAGCTGAACGACCGCCGCCTTGAGGAGCTCGAAGTTTGGCGTGCCCACGCCCGTGACGGCATCCCAGGCCTTCGCAGTGGGCCAGCCGATGCCGATGCCGCAGCCGCCGCCCGAGTTGCCGACGGTAATATCATTGAAGGCCGCGGCGGACTGGTAGATGAAGGGATTGAGGAATCCGAGCGGCGGCTTGCCCGCGGAGAGCCTCACATCGTTGAGTAGCGCGAAGACGCCCGCCGCCGTGGGGGAAGCGCATGATGTACCTGCCACGCCACAGCCAAAGGGCGTGACGCAGAAACCGGTGGCCTGCGCGGCGATGTCGGGGTATGCCCGCCCGCTCGTGTTGTAGCCCACCGACTTCTCGGGGAGGTGCTCCGCGGTGGCAAGGTACTTGGTCACGGCGCCCCTCTGCCACTCGGGCATGGGCCAGTAGTTTGAGAAGCCCCCCGAAGAAAGACCGATACCCTCCTCGAACCCTGGCTTGGGGTAGCCCGTCGTTGGGCCGGTGCCGCCGACGGCGGTCACGTACGGCGACGAGGAGGGCGTCTCCGGAACGTACTTGCCCTTCTCGCAGTTTGCGCCCTCGTCGCCGCTGGCGTACAGCAGAGAGATACCTCGAGTGCCCGCCTTTGCGAACTCCACGTTGAGACGATCGGCGGCTGCGTACGACCACGAGGCCTCGTCCTCACCGTACGAGGTGGAGAAGATCAGAGGCACGGTCTCGTCGGGGGTCGACGCCATCTGGGTCAGCCACTTCATGAACGGCTCGTTTTCCGGGTTGTCGGGGCTCCGGCCCGCGAAGCCCCAGAACTCGGCGTGAACATTGCCAGCGACGCCAGTGATCGTCTCAATGTCGAGCATGGACTCGACGCCCGGCGTACCCGTGGTCGCGTCACCCACAAGCGTCGGCAGGCCCTTGCCGCACGTGAGCTTCTGCTCCGAGCAGTACTCGGCCCAGTACTCTTTGAGTGCCTCCTCGCTATACATCTGACCAAGAAACGCGGTGACGGCCATCCTGTTGCTCGTCGCGTTGCCCACGGTGGCGAAACCGATCGAGTAGAGCTGGCGGAGCGTCTCAGGCACGTTGTGCTGTGGGACGTTCGGCGACTCTACCACCTCGTCCAGCGGTGAGAGCTGGTCCTTCTTGGCCGTGCGCACGCCCGGCACGTGCACGGTCGGAGAGACAAAGTCGACGGCGGCGGCGACAGACTCGGGCAGCCTGTAGCCACTGCGGCTCGCCCGGTGGACCTGCACACCCGCGCGCCCGTGGCGCAGCACCTCATACTTTGCACCAAGGAGCGCCTCCGCCTGGCCAATGGTCATAACCGCCGTGATGAAGTCCGAGTTGGGCGACGCCGCGCGCGGCTCGACACCGGCAACGGTGTTTATGAAGGAGTGCACGGTGGCAATGTCCTCGTCGGAAGGCTTGATGAGCGCGTGGACGGCCTCGTTGGAAAGGTGCTCGCCGTACGACGGGCTCTTCGGGTCCGAAACAGACAGGAGCGTGTCGTGCAGGGACTGCAAGTTGCGCTGCTTCACAGCAAAGTTGAGCTCGATCCGGGCGTCTTTAGGCGACTCGCCAATGACGGACCAGCCCGATGGGATGTCGGTCACCGCCGGTTCGGGCGCGACGAGCGCCTGTGGCAGCGCCAGCGCGGCGATAGCGAACGCGTTCAGCATCTGAACGAGGAGAGCTCAACACGAGGGCGATGATAGCGAACGGAGGGGTACTCGACGGAGTAGCCGTGCGGAGGTCGTTGCCGTGAAAATCGAAAAGTTTGATCGGAACTTTCGGAATCCGCCCGATGTATCCCGCCCTCCACCACTCCAGCGTCTCAAACATACTTAGAACCTGTAGAAGTACTGAACTCACAGACCCGCTCTCGCCTCTCCAGGGTGCGAGCCAGGCGTGCACGCTGGTCGCTGCAGACCCGACCCGGAGGAAGCAGCGGACGAGGGTCGCGGTGCCCCCCCCCCCCCTCGACTCCTGAGACGCCCGGGTGACAGCCATATTTGTCGACTGGCATCGACAACTGAAGACCTCCACGAGCTTTCCTACCGTACCTCTCCTTCCGTTTGACATACCGACACCGAGGACACAGGCATTGTTGGTGTACAGATGCACCGCCGAGATCGTACGCTCTTCGGCGGCGGGCCTGCGCGGTGCTCCCGCACTCTCCTCGTCCTTTCATCCACCATCACGTCAGGCACGTGCGTCCAACCTGCGCACGGTCGGCGGGCGCGATTGCCACAGTCTCACGCACGCGCGCTCAGACCTCAGTACATTCTTTGGCTGCTCGAGCCACTGCCAAAGCGGTCAAACTTGCCCGGAGCCCGCACGGGCGCCTTGTCTGCATCGGCGGCCGGTGGCGGCGGCGTGGGTGGCACGGCGGGCGCGTCGATTATCATTGGGGTGGGCGGGGTCGTCTCACAGGGCACGTGCATGTCCTTCGCGGCGAGGCGCTCCCCCTCGCGCTCGGCGAGTAGCCAGCCTTTGACGAGCCCAAAAAGAGAGCCCGAACCGCTCGCGCTCGCATTCGGTCCGAGCCCCTGCGCGGCGCCGGGCGCCGTCGCGAGCGGTCCGTTGTACACGGCCTTGCCGTTGATCAGGTGCAGCACGTGCGAGGGCCAGTCGTCGAGTCCGTCGAGGATGTGAGTCGAGTAGATGACGGTGGCGCCGCGCTCGTCGCACTCCTCGCGCAGGAACTGCAGGAGCGCCTGGCGCGAGACCACGTCGAGATCGGTCGTGACTTCGTCCATGAGCAGCAGCTGCGAGGGTCGGAGCAGCTTGAGCAGCAACTGCGCACGCCGACGCTGCCCATCTGACACCTGGTGCAGACGCCACTCCAGATCCATATCCAGAAGCGTCACGAGACGGTGGAGGCGCGCGCGCACGAGCGTCTCGGTGTAGTGCCCGTCGCGGATGAGCGCCTTCGCAAACTCCTCGGCCATGTATCCGATCGAAAAGTCGGCCTGGAAGGGCACGCCGTTGCCCACGCACGCCACTTGGCGTGTCCAGTCTCCAGAGAGCATCGAGATCATCGTGTTGAGCTCGATGTCATGGAAGGCGTTGTATCCGAGGCACTGGACGGAGTCGACGGGTACCATCGACTTGCCTCCAAGCAGCCGCAGCAACGTCGTCTTGCCCGCTCCGTTGGCGCCCACGAGCAGGCAGCGCGCGCCGCGCGGCACCTCGAAGGACAGGTTGTCGAGCTGCGCAGGCTGGCCCGGCTTGTAACGCCAGGTGAGGTTCGTCACCTTGACGGCGGGTGGCTTGCCGGCGGCATCGGCAGGCGGCGTGAAGGCTGCGCCCGTGGGCGGCTCGGTGAGCAGCGCCGCAAAGTCCGGACGCGCTTCGAGCAGCCAGCGCTGCACGGCGCAGAAGAGCGTGCCCCAGCCGCGCGCGCGCTGCGCCGCTGGCGTCACGATGCGATCGGCGAGCGCCTCGACTGGCAGCGCGAACATCATCTCGCCTTTGGCGATGTACGCGATGTGCGAGGCCCATCCGTCGAGACCATCAAAGATGTGCGTGCAGTACACGATCGACACGCCGCGCTCCTCCGACTCCTCGCGCAGGAAGTTGAGAAGGTCCTGCCTTGCCAATAGATCGAGATCCGTCGTGATCTCGTCGAGCAGCAGGATTTTGAAGGGCTTCATGAGCTTGCACAGGATCTGCACGCGCCGGCGCTGCCCGTCTGACACGGTGGTCAGGTTCCACGAGCGCTCCACCCCGAGCAGCGTCACGAGCCGCTCGACGCGTGCCGGGTCGACGCCGGCTGAGTTGGACCTGATGAGCTGCGAGACCTCCATCGCCTGGTAGGGCACGTTGTGGCCTGCGAAGGCGACGGTGTGCGTCCAGTTGCCTGTGAGCAGCGCGAGGTCCGCCGACAGCGTCGTGTCCTCGAAGGCCGAGCGCCCGAGCACACGCACCGCCGACTCCTTGCAAAGGTGCTTGCCGCCGATGACAGACATGAGCGTGGTCTTGCCCGCGCCGTTGGCGCCGACGAGCATACACCGGCACCCCGTCGGAAGCTCCATGTTGATGCCCTTGAGCTGAAGTTTGTATACGATCTCGTGGTTTGCCCACGAGGTGGCGTGCTGCCTGCGCGGCTGGTCGACCGAGAGGCCACCATCACTCGTGCGAGGTGTATGTAGCGCCTTTCCATACTCTGCAACGTCCACGTCGAGCTTGGCGGTGGATGAAATATTCTGCGCGACCTCGTACGAAAACCATAAATCGTTGCAAGTCACCGCGGTCGCCGACTTGCCGGTCGTCGTGTCCAATCGGCTCGAAGAGGCCATTTCGATGCAAGAAGAATTCCGGGAGTTTCCTAGTAGTTTCCCGTCAATTCTGCAATCTCTCGGAACCACACGAGTAGGGTTCCTCAAAATCTTCAAATCCACATATTCTTCCTCGAACCGAGAGTTGAGGCGCGGTGCCCTTTCGACATTTGAAATTCCGTTTGAGTAATTGGTTTCATGAGCGCGCTGCGGCGATCGAGTGGACGAGTATTTGGACTGCGTGGACTCCTCTTCGCGGCCTTCTCAAGTGGTGGAGCGCTGGCTGCCCAGCCATGCGCTCGGGCACGGCAGTTTCCGAACAGGGAGGCAAGTTGCCCCCTGACCGTCGCATCAGCTTTGCAGCGTGGCTCGAGCTGCAGGAGCAGAAAGCGACGTCCTCGACTGCCTTATCCACGGTTGTGGGCCCCTTTGCCCACTACGGCAAGCCGCCCTCGCCACGCACGTGGTCGTTTCCGGGGTTGCGTGTCGCGTGCGGTCCGCCAGCTTGCGGCATCGACGACTTCCAAAACGGTGTTTGGAGCAGCGATCAACTTCGATTGCACATTGAACTGGGCATTCGAGCGCACATGACAAGGATGACAGGGCAGTTGGCCCCAGGCACCGTGAGCCCGACGGAGGCCAGAGACAGAGCTGCTGCTCGAGTGAAAGCCCGACGGATCGCCCCTACTCGGCTCCCCGCACCCGTAAAAGTGAAAACTCTCCCTGAGCCGCTTGCTGGCGCTGCAGAAGGTGCTGAAGGTGCAGAAGATGCTCCGCTGCTCGATGTACGGCCACAGCCCGTTTCGCTGGCGCTGCTCCTGTTCGTGGCCGTGGGCGTGCCGCTGGCTTGTGCCTTCATCGTGGCGCTGGCAGAATATGCGTGGTACTCCGTGGCGCTCGCTTTCTGCTTGCCCGCCCTTGGCATCTTTGCCTACATGGTGACCCCGCTCAGCACCGCACCAGCCCAATCGCCGACCTCACTGAAAGATGAGCTGCTGAGTGAGGACAGCAAGGCGTTTGCAGACCAAGCGCAGCGTTGGTACTCAGATCTCATCGCGGCTCGTCGAGCCATCGGGGACGGGGCGGGGCGCTTGTTTGCAGAACATGCGGAGCCAATCGCAGTGTTGCTGGCCAAGGCGATGCAGATCTCGATGGGGCTGTCGGCGCTCGTGCAGCTGAGGAGCTTGGCACTCCAACACGACGTGGCTGCTGCTGCTCGGTTGCTTGGCTTAATCTGCTTTGCGGTCCAGCTGCCGGATAGCTTTGGATGGCTGCTCGCCGAGTTTGGGGCGATCGCCACTCTGAACAGCCTCTTCAACTCGACGAGAGTGACGCTCGAGGACGGGTGCATGAGTGCCGCTGACAGCATTACGGCGAAAGTCAGGAGATCGCTCAGCAGCCTTAGCTCGGAAAGCCCATTCGGTAGCGCCGCATTCGATCGTTGCCATGCATCGAACAAATACTTACGCTTGCTTGCGGACCAGGTAAGCCAATTCCTCGTGAGGCGGCTCGATGACTTGGGCTACTTGGTGCGCCAATCGCCACTGAAAAGTCTAGTGGCCGTGCTCAACCTCGTGATGGCCATCGAAGGCTTCCGCCTTCATGCAAGCTTACCAAGTGTTGGCGATCTTCCGGGACTCTTTGGGCTACCAAGCGTGATGAGTCTGCCGTTTGCAGAGGAGGTGATGAAGTGGCTGGCGAGACCGGATCACGCGTGGGCGGTGCACAATTGGTCATCAAACACCGATCCTTGTGAGAATGAGGGCCCTTGCCAGGCGCTCGGGCCCGCCGGTGACTGCACGCTTCGGTCACAGGCGTGGTATCCAACGAGTGCCGAAGCGCTCAACTTTCAGCTCGGACGAGTGGCGGAAGGCAGCTTGCTGGCTTCTATTTTCTACCAGATGACGGCACCTTTGAGGTTCTCGCTCTACATTGCAGCTAGCAATCAGAGCTGCATTGTCGATGTGAAGTATTCCACTGGTGGTGAGCAGTCTATCGAGACGCGCCACTGCAACCTCGTTTTTGTCATTCCGTCGCCCCCACCTTTGTCACCACCACTTAGCCCGCCTCCCGCAAGGCCACCACCGCTCAGCCCGCCTCCAACAACGCCACCGCCGTCGCCTCACGACCCTCCCAACCCTCGCCCCCCACCGTCGCCCCTGCAGCCACATCCAGCTCTGCTGCAAACACCGCAGGTGCCCTCGCTGCCACCAACCCTCATATCCTCGTCGCCCCCACCAAGCATGCTCTCGAGTGGTGACACCGACGGAATCATCCAGCCGTTTATTGAGTCCGAGGGAACAGACGCACGGCGCCTGCTTGGGTTGTGGTGCCCTGCTCCTCTGCAATTTTTCATCGCCCCATCCCTATCTGCAAAGCCACATACGGTCACGCTCTCTTTGATGAGCGGGCACGGCAGTGTTGGTTTTGATGCGCTCCTTGTGGAGGTGATTGCTGTGCGCGAGGAAGGTGCAGAAGAGGAGGACCGAGAGGAGCCTGAGGAGCCGGAACAGGAGCGGCATGAGGCAGAAGAGGAGGCTGGGCTTGGCAGAGCCGAAAATAGCAATCTGGAGAGTGAATCAAGCACGATAAGGAGCAAGACTAGCAAGGGAGACGAGGAAGAGCAGGAGGATGAGGAGGCTGGATTTGGCGGAGCCGAAGGTAGCCATGAAAACGGGTTTGGAGATACCGGAGACACGTTCGCTGGCCTCGGCGAGATGGCTGCTGTGACGTCCACCATTACGACCGGGGTGGCGATGAGCGACTTTGTGCGGAAGCGCCTTCGTCCGAATGAGTTCGAAGAAGGCAAGAAGCGCGAGGCTGCCAAGAACGAGATGCGCCAGCGTCAAGAGAAAGCCGAAGCACGGCTGTACGAGTGGGTGGCCGAGGCAAATGCCGAGCCTTTACAAGTGGACCTGCGTGAAGGGTCCACACTCATCCGAGAAGGAATTGACGCACGCGTTTCGCCAGCGCTGCTGGACGAGGCCGTTGCTTGTATGCAGAGCGTACAGGACGCCCAACAAGCGGGTACCAGACGAAGAGCACAAGCAAGGCAGCACATCCTTGCCCTTTGTCTTGAGCCAGCGATGGGAGTCAACCTGTCAGAGCTTGAGGAGGCCATAGACGAAGGCCTGATGGCGAAGGTGGAGCTCGAGGCACTGCATTCAGCTAACGTGAAACTGCGAGAGGCGGCTGCTGTTCAGAAAAGGCGCTCCCGAGCGCTGAAGCGCCTAGAGCGTATCGTACAAGCCCAGCCCGAACCTGATGAATCTCAGGCTTTAATTATCGGCGAGCAGGCAATTAAAGAACTAGAACATGCTCAAGCCGAGGCGGCGGCACTGAAGGAGCGCATCGCCAAGCTCGAGAGCAAGGTGGCAGCTGGAGAGCTGGTCGAGCAGGAGATGAACGAGTTGAAGGAATTGCAGGCGGCGCTCACTGCCCTTGAGACCACAATTGCCAAAGCCGAAGTATCGGAGGCCAAGAAACACATTATCGCTACCGACTTCTCGGAGCCCAGCCGGCGGCAGTCGGCTGGGCAGATTAGCTCCACACAGCCTGAGCATTTAGGGATGCGGATCGATGTGGAAGAGCTCAGGCTGGCCCTGGAAGATGCTCGAGATGCGTCTATCGATCCATCCAAGATCAAAGCCATGGAAGAGCTCTTAAAGCGCACGGAAGCCACTCAAGCCATGATGGCAATGAGTGTTGGTGGGCTGGCAGGGAAGTTGAAGAAGAAGGCGACAGATCGTCGCGAGAAGGAGGAGGCGGTGGAGCGACTGGAGTCTGAAATGCAGGACGTAACAAAAGCCTTCGAGAAGCTCAAGGATACGAAAAACAGCCCCACCCTCGAGGATGCATTGTCAGACTTGGAAACGGCCATAGCCCACGCGACTAAGCTGGGCGTGAGGACACAGACAGCTGAGCAGACGCTTTCCGAGGTGCGTGAGATCATCGCCAACCGTGACGCCGCAGCCCAGCAGCTGCAAAATGTGAAGCAGCAGGTCATGCTGGCGCTAGATCGAACTTCCCTGCCGCATATGACGCAAGACGAGCTCAAGTCGATTGAGGATGAACTCATGTCAGCACTGGAAATCGCCGGTTCAACATTCGTGGACGCTTCGGCGCAGGACGACGCACACCAGGCATTTGACTCTCTCGAACGCGCCATTCTAAGGCGTTCCTCTTCAGTCCAGCTCCTTGAGGAAGCCATGAAGAAAGTAGAGCACATCAAACCGAAAAAGGGGGCCACCTCGTCGCGTGCCGCTGCAATGAATCCTGAGGATCCCGCCATTTTAGAGATGGAACGCGCTCTCGAGGATGCACGCAAGGCTGGTGTGCACATGGACGAAGTGAAGAAAGCAAAGGCGGCCTACGAGGCTGCGACTACCGATAAGCAGCTCGTGATTGCAGCAAGGGATGTGCGCGATGCTGCCAAGAAGTTGCCCATCACGCGTGATGCGTCCTCTTTCGAGAAGACATTGGCGGATTTGAAAATGCAGATCGAAAAGATGCGCTTGCTTCAAGGTCAAGGCACGCCGAGCCTCGAATTTGATCGTGCATGCAGCGAGCTACGACAAGGGCAAAAACTACTCGATCGACATGCGGCGGCGGCGGCGATACTCGGTGAGGCCACAGAACGTGCCTGCCAGTTGCTAGATGGCAGAGTGTTCCAGCGTTCCTCGCAGAAGAGTGGCAGTGCCGATGGTTACCGGATGCAGTCGATGCTTGATCAGGCAACAACAAAGCTCCATGGTGCGATCGAGGACGCCAAGAATGCACACGTTGACGTCAAGAGCGCGCGGCAGCTGCTAGAAACTTTGGAAAAACGTGCTTCTCGTGCTCCTCCTCCTGCTCGTCCTCCTCCTGCTGTTGCTCCAGCAGCCCAGCAACTTGGTGGGACGTCGAGTTCCGGCGGCGACAACAGCGGCCTATTCACGGCGTGACGCACCTAGATGAGCCTCGTTCGTATTCATGCGCCTAATGTAGCCCGTACATCCGGTAGTGTACGCTGTAGCCTGTACGACCCCGCGGCACGGCGTACCCCGCGCAAGGGATGGGCGAACGACACCGGACAGCATCTCCCGGACGAAGGCCTATAGAACTTACGGTACGCAACCTCCGTCTAGAGTAACAATAGGTCGTGTGTTTCGATACAATTGTATGCGCACACCTCTAAAAACGCAGTGCGCCTGTGACCGGACAACAATCGTAGAGCCGAGCACGGGTGTCGGGCTGTCGGGTCTCAGGCCTCTACGCCCACGACGAAGAGCACTGACCAATCTTCGGTCTTGCAGCCCTCGAATGCGGGCATGCGCGCACCCGGCTTCACCGGGAACTGGGCTTGCATCGACTCGAGCGGCTTGCATGAGCCGGCCGCAGTAGGCGTGTAGACTCCAGTGCGGCACGGCAGATGTGTAACGTCGTAGAGTGTGCCCTTGGATAGGTTCCACCGCCCGTCGCTTTGGACTGTGAGAATGGAAGTCACTTCGCGGTCTCCTGTGACGACGTATCGCCGCTCGGGCGCCACGACTTTCATCGTCTCGCCCTCGCGCTCAAATTTCTGTAATGGCAGCGGCCCAGGCACCTCCATGATAAGGCCGTGCTCTTCGACATAGAAACGGCGGGGATCCACCGACCAGCCCGCTGGAGCCACGTTTCCTTTTCCTGCCAGCTTCTTCTCGTAATCGCGAAGGTAGACGCCGCGTGGCCCCGGGTCTTCGCGCCAAAGGCCCCACTTCTCGGCGCCCGTGCCTGACGAGGCGTCCGGATCGCCTTTAGCTGCTATGAATTGGATGGGACTTAAGCGTTTGAACTTCAGCTTCACATCCTCGGCAGCGGCGGCAGCCGTGATGCGTCTGCTATCGTATGCCGTCGCGAGGAACCCAGGCATGGAGTAGGCGAGTGCCGTGATGGCGAAGCGGCGACCGACTCCGATGGTGGCACCGCGAATCAGATCGCGCATCCTGGGCGGGCGCCTTGTTGAGCGAATCGGAATTTCCTAAGTTTGACAAAAAAACAGTGGCCACACCGTGGCCACCTTCCACAGACATCCACCTCAATTTACATACGAAGACGGTTTGTGTCGCCCTCCTCTTGCACTCTGACTCGCTATTGGCCCAACTTGTGTACCACATCAGACATTCACGTGCCTATGAAGATGCCATTGAATAGTTGACGCTCTCCCCGGCCAGGATTACTGACGATGCCCTCCGACGGCTGACCAGCCACCCACATCGCGGTCGAACCGCCCTGGTCCATGTTCATCGCTGAGTCAACTCCCATGTGGTCGAGCAAGAAGGCCGCGAATTGCCACGAGTCCACGCCGCACGTAGGCTTATACTCGACGCAGCCGCCGATGCCATCAAACGTCACGAGCAGAAACTCGCGCCCGCGAATGGCAAGAGCCGTGTTCGAGGCGTGCTCGAGGATGTTGATGTTATCGCCCTCGATGTCAATACTTGAAATGCCCGAGCTCGCGTTGCGGGACACGAGGTTTGGGCCTGCCGCGATGGCCCACTTTACACCATCTGGTAACCGCCCCGCCCGCTCGAGCTTGACGAAGTGGGGAGGGTAGTCGAGCACCGCAGCGACGGGTTTGGAGTTGCCGTGCTTATCGCAATTGCTCGACACATACCGACCTTCCATGATAGTGAGGCCATCACCGATGCCCGCATTAGGGTCGGACAGCGATACGTTGTGTAGAGCATCGCGACGCAGCTTACCCCAGCACACGTCATCTACGAAGTCGTCGCGGTTCACCTCGAAAAAGTAGCCGCCATTCACGCCTGCTAGCGGCTTGAACTCGGGTGTCTCGGCAGTTGCAGCCAGCTCGTGCAGGGGTGCAAGGCCGAGGGCAGTGCGCGCAATGGCAGGCCGGAGCTTCGGTGAGCTCGGCGCTTGAGAGAGCTCGGCGCTAGCAATGTTGACGATGACCGGCCCTACCCGTAAAGACCCCGGAAACGGTGGTTCTCTGTGCACGTCGCCCGTACAATTGAGCTTGGTCCACGATACGCTCTGCGCGAGGCTCGTGTTAGACACGAGGTTGCAGTGCCAGGTGGACACAGGCTCTCCAGACAAATGAACTGCCAAGACCGAAGTAAGGAATTGGGAGAGAAGGTGCAGCATGGATTTGTGGCGCCGGAGGCGCCGAAGAGCGGAAGCGCCGAATCATCAATCAAATGCGAATCGAGAGGCCCCCTCACTTGTGAACGTCATGCAGGTTTGTTCAAGATCGGCTCCATGTTTTATTTGGACGTGTTTCATCCCAAAAAGTCTTGTCGCCAGGGCGGCTCTCCTGGGAGTACAGTCCTCCGTCGTCGACTCCTTGAGGGTTGACGGCGACCGCACTGTGCTGTTCCAGCTGCGCATTGGACTACAGCTCAGATGTCCAGCAGTGGTGGCACTGGCCGCCATTCTCCTCCAGGACCCAAAAAGGTGCCTGAGCTGAAAAAGGGTGAAGGTCGGGGCGGATCGAGCTCAGCACGTGGAGGCAGCTCAGCGCGCGGGGGCACTGGAGGCGGCTCATCGTCTCGTATCAACGCTCTAAAGAAGACAAAGACAAAGAAAAAATTGGCCGGCGAGAAGGCCGAAGCCAGTTCCGAAGAGAGCTCGACGAGAACTGAGCCGTTTGGTGCGGAGGTTGACGAGCTCGAGGTCGAAGAGATCGATCGGCTCTACTCCAGCCGTTCTCAAACCGTCCACGAGGCCGCTGAAGACGAGGCAGTGGCCGAGGCGGAGGCGGCGGCCGAGGCGGCGGCCGAAGCGGCGGCGGCCGAGGCTGCGGCGGCGGCGGAGGCGGAGGCGGAGGCGGAGGCGGCAGCGGCGGCGGCGGCCGAGGCGGCGGCGGCGGCCGAGGCGGCGGCAGCCGCTGAGGCGGCGGCGGCCGCTGAGGTGGCGGCGGCAGAGGCGGCGGCAGCGGCTGATGCGGCGGCCGCCGCCGAGGCGGCGGCGGCCGAGGCGGCGGGCGCCGCTGAGGCAGCGGCGGCGGCCGAGGCGGCGGAGGCGGCGGCGGCAGAGGCGGCGGCGGCGGCTGAGGCGGCAGCGGTCGAGGCGGCAGCGGCCGAGGCGGCAGCAGCCGAAGCAGCGGCGGCTGACGCGGCAACGGCTTCGGAGGCGGCAGCGGCCGAGACAGCGGCCGAGAAGAAGCAGGTTTCCTTTGGTGGGGTTGAAGTTGTGGCAAAAACTGGGGCTCTTGCAGGTCAAGTGCTCTCAACCGCATGGGTCAATGCAATGCAAGGGGAAAAGGTAGGCGCACGCCCCAAGGCGCAAGCGCATACCGCACCACGACCTTTGGGGCTTGAACACTTTGCGTTACGACCACTGATGACCACTGATGACCACTGATGACCACTGATGACCACTGATGACCACTGATGACCTTTTGGGCTTGAACACTTTGCGTGACGACGCCCCAAGCCACCTGCTGCTCCGCCCTACGCAGGTGGAAGTCTTTGAGGTTGGCGAGCGCGTGTGGATGCAAAACCCCTTCTTCCGCGATGGCACCAAGCTGCGCGCGGGGCCCAGGATGGAGGATCCCTTTCTCGAGACCCAGTGAGAGGCCATTCCTTCATCCGCTCTTCTTGACAATCCCCTGCACCGTCCAGGGTCTCCATCCACACCCTTTTTCACAGCATCCTCAGCTCACCTTCGCCTCTCCGACGCCTTAACACCTCCCAGGTACGTCCTCAACGACTCCTGCGTCGACGTTCTCGAGGTGAGCGACAACGGCTACTGCAAGGTGCGGCTGGTATACAATGCCGGGGGCAAGGAAGGCGACGAGGTCGAACGATGCGAGGGCTGGGTTCGCACACGGAACATCTCACGCATCGAGCGCAAAGCGGGCCTGCCCGAGCTCAAGTTCCTTGCTCAGATGGCCATTGACGCACTCAAGCAGAACGAAGAGAAAGTCAAGGATCTCGAGGAGGAGATGAGAAATACTGCAGACGAGCTTTATCAAAAAGAAGTGGAGGTTCTCGACCTCAGGAAGCAGCTAGGTGCCATGCAGGAGGCTTTGCAGATGCATGAGGCTCAGCAGAAGACGAGCGTTGCGGCCAAGCCTCTTGACGCGTTTGCCGTGGGTGACCGAGCATTCGTATACAACGCCTTCTTCCAGGACGGATCCAGGCTGCGCTCGGAGCCACAATTCATCGGCACCGAGTTCGAGTTCACTGGGAAGATCATCACCAACGACGCTGAGATCGAAGTGATCGAGGTGGCCGAGGCGTACCCCGACTTCGTCAATGTTCGCCAGATATCCGGGGGAATCCTGCAGGGATGGCTGCCGTGGCGTGACCTCTCGCGCACGGCTCGCACCTCGGGCCTTGCCAACCTGCGAGCGTCTCTCATGCTGGTGATCGGCGAAGCCACAGAGTCACCTCCTGCAGACGGCGACGACAGCGGCAGTGACACGCCAGCAACCGGCACGAGCAGATCGCTCACTATGGCTTCGGCTCGGACGGACTTTATCGAGAGCCAAGCAGATGAAGACTCTGTCTACAAGGCGATGAAAGCGCAGGAGTCGGCGGAGATAGCGGCTGATCTAGCCAAGTGCCTCAAGATAGCGTTGGAAAAGTCCAAGGTACAGCCTGTCGAGTTCTTCCGGGATATTGACAGGAATCAAACGGGGCGAATCTCCAAGGCCGATTTTGTCAAGGCGCTAGAGATGTTCAATACCCCCTATTCGTCGCAGCAGCTTGAGTCGGTATTCGATGTTTGGGATGCCGACGGCACAGGCTCGCTAGACTACAAAGAGCTCGATCGCGCCATCCGCAACACTGCCAAGAGGTCGACTACCACTTCGTCCAACACCGCCCAGGACATCCAGAAGGCCCTCAACGATCGCCTCAAGGGACGCGTGGATATCGCCTCCGAAAAGGCCCCCGGAAAGGCGTCAGCAGCACCCGGAAAGGCCCCAGCGCCAAAGCGAGACAGGTCTGAAGAAGTTAAGACGGCGGACAAAAAGGTGGCGCATAAGTCGCAAAAGGAGATTGCCAAAGAGGCCGAGTCAATCAAGAAGGTCGAGGCGACCGTGCGCGAGGAATGGGCAAAGTGGGTACTCAAGATTGGTCTCGCCAACTGCGTCGTCGATGCTCTTAAATTGCCAGTACGTTTAGGCCAGCAAGCCACCTTTGACTATGCGTTATTGCTGACACGCGACAAGGTGGACGAGATGCTGAAGGAAGCGGAGCTGATGGGGGTGGGAGATATGCTGATGACAGGCCTTGATGCGCTCCATTTCCAATCAGCGGCGTCGGGCACTCATCTGAATGATAAGTTCCAGTTGACCGGTAAGTTCATGATGCGCCACGGGACGCTCGACAAATTCTTCTCGGGGCTGGAGAACCTCATCGGTCCTCCCCAGATGATCCGCGACCCTGAGAGCGAGGGCGGTGAGACACCCACCATCCGCATGGCCATGTGCAATGAGCACACGGCTTTCCCAGACTCTTACGTCGAGTTCACCTCGCCCAACGGCACCACTTCCTGCTCGGCCACAGAGTGGGAATTCGCCTACGACGGCAAAAAGGACCCGCGGTCGTACCCCGAGCGCAAAGATTTCCGCGAGAAGCACCAAGAGTGGTGCCGCAAGCCCGTGCCGGTCCGGGATCTGATGGAGGAGCTGCTCGAGAAGCATTGCAACGGCAGGCTCCGAGAAGAGGGCCACCCCCTCGTGATTCTCGAAGAGTTCCTCGGGGGGCGACTCTACACCGGCCCCATGTACATGAAGTACAACGCAGTGCTTCGTGAACTGACGGGGGATCCCTTCCTCGTCAAAGCTTTCAAGAGCTGCTGTGGGCCCGCACCATTCAACCGATACGTATCCACCATTCACGCGATCAACTCGTGCATCATCAAGATGTGCAAGCTGACCAAGGCGGGCAAGGTTTACCGTGGCACGTGCTATGGCAAGCTGCCTGAGGAGTTTTGGGTGCCCAATGCCGAAGGCGTGCTCGGCGGCATCGAGTTTGGTTTCCAGTCGACCACTCGCGATCGCAACCAGGCAGTGCACTATGCCACCGGAGGTGGTTACGCAAAGGACGGCGATGCGATGACGCTCTTCGAGATGAACATGGGCATGATCGACCGCGGTGCGGAGCTTACGTGGTTCTCACAGTATCCTCACGAGAGGGAGGTCCTGCTTCCTCCGCTCACCGGCATCGAGCCCGTGCAGACCGCCGTCGACGGGCAGAAGCTCGAGATCTTTGCGCGCCTCTCGCTCAACCTCGCTGCACAGACGCTTGAGCAGGTGCTCTCGCGCCGGCGCAGGATGCTCCTCGACATGAAGGAGGGCATCATCATCGAGATCAAGCGCTCGGGCATTCTCCGCGCCGAGCTCGTTGCGCCCGCGATCGCGATCCTGGACAAGTCCCTCGAGCTGGGAGCGTTGAGCTATGCCCCCGAGTGGTTCAACGATGATGACAACTTCTCGCTTGTGCTCAACATGACTCTCTACTTGCAGCGCGTGCTCGTGCGTGACATCGATATGCTCAACGCGGCGCTGAACAAGCCCAAGCTCGATCTGCAGGACTGGCCGCCTCTCGGGCCCTCAAGGATCATGCTTCTCGAGGGCTGGATCGGCTGCCGCCCCGTCGAGAAGAAGGCCTCGAAGCGAATGGATGAGGGGGCCGACAAGGTGAAGGAAGTGCTCATCGACTTGCGTCGCGCGAAGCTAAGCCCGAAGGACGGCATCGCGCTGGCACTCCTCTTGAACCGCCAAAAGAACATCGCCGTCGACGTCCGAGGCAACGAGACCCTCGGGGAGGAGGGCACGAATGCCCTCGTCAACTTCGTGCTCGCAAACCCTGCGCGCGCCGACAAGCCACGCCGAACCATCCTCGGAGTGATGCACGACTCGTTGACGCTCCAAGTGCCTTGTGACCCCAAGTATTGGAAGGACAGACCCTATGAGCTCCGGCTATACACGGCTGAGCTGGTGTCGAGTGTCTTCGCCGAGGGCATTGCCGGCTCGATGGGTGGTGGTGGCAAGAGCTTTGCCCTCAATCGCGTCTCGACCGCGTTCCGTGTGGACTGGAATCCTCTCATCTGGGCCGCGCGCAACAACCAGCTCGAGATAGCCAATGAGCTCCTCAATGTCATCAACAGCCACATTGACGAAGTTTCGGCTGCTTTCCTCGCAGAGTCTCCACCGCGCACCCTCGAGGCCAAGGCGACCTCCGACCTCAAGGTGGACGCCAACCAAGCCGAGGTGCACGGCGAGAATAAGACCGCGGCGCACTGGGCGGGTGCGACAGGACACATCAGGATGCTCGAGCTTCTCGTCGAGAACGGTGCGGACCTTTCCCTTCCCGACAAGCACGGCAACGACGTTGCCAAAGTCGCGGACAAGAAGAGAATGGTGGACGCGGTCAAGTTCCTCTCCTTGAACGACGAGGAGCGCAAGGCGTTCAAAACCATGAGCGACGAGGAACGCAAGGCGTACTTGTCCAAAATGGGCGCGCCCGCGCCCGACGCGGTCGCAGATAAGACTAATAGGAAGAAGCCTGCAGCAGCAGCGCCGCCGCCGCCGAAGGAGAAGGCTTCATCCAAAAAGTGACGGGCCGTCCTGAAATCATGGCTGGCGTCATGATTATGGAAGGGGGAGGGGCGGGGACGCTCATGATTGATTTAGATTGATTGGCTGTGTGATGACATGTATTGATGGACTGTGCCGTGAGGTACTGTGCCGAGACGCGACGTGAGATGCTCGGCTGTGTGGCCACCACTGACAGCGGCTTGGCGCCAGCTTCGAGCCAAGCGGCTTCATTTCATACTACGGAGTCTCCGTACAATCGAATGTTAAAGTGCATGAGCCTGTGCGGTGAGATGAACGAGGTGTGTGTAACGCAAGAGAGGCGGTTAACGTCGTCAAGCGTGTAGCTTCAACGCTCTCGCGACGGACCGCCGATCGTCAACGGGTCAGGCCTCAGGCCCACAGGCGTCTCTCAGGACTCAGCGCGGACGCTGACCGCTTTGTCGATTTTGCGGAGACGCCACGCCATTGGTGAGTGATCCGATGTATTCCGTTCTGACTTGCAAAGAACGGAAACAGCTCTAGGGACCCTAACAGGAAATAAAGCAGCACATTCGTTACATGAGATGCAGCAACGACAAACGTCGGCCTTGTATCACTGCCCGGAGCCAAATCCCAATTCCTCTTCGGTGAGATCCAATAACATTCCACCGTACTCCGACTTTGGCGGCGGCGGCGGAGTGGGCGGCGTCGTGAAAGGCACCGCACCGTCCAGGTAGGCCCGCATCCGGCTCGCTGCATGCACGAGGCGACCGCGTTCGCTTGGCGCCAACGAGGACAACACCGATGCGGGCGAGTCGGTCGACTCTCCAACGTCAGCCCGCGCTGCTTTTGTCGCATCGGCGGCCTCGGGAATGGTGGTCGAACTGGGGCTCTGCACGCCGCTGGAGCTTGCGCATCGGTTTGTGGAGGTGCACGCATCGCACATCACTGCAAGCACGTGAGCACGCTGAGCTGGTGTCGCGTCGAGCCTCTGAACGATCGATCGCGTCGCGCCGTCGCCGAGCTGCTCGAGCGCCTGGACGGCACGCAGCAGCGGTAGCGCGGGCGCATCAGGCACGATGAGCAATGCGGCAACGGCTGCGTGGAAGGCGGACGCATCGGTGGGTCCCTCTGGATGGACGCTCGCGATGGCCGCGAGCTTGCGTAAGACACACAGAGCGTGGTCGCCAAGGACATCTCTCCCGCAGTACGTGGCTAGTTTCTCCGGGTCGACCACTGCGAGCATCGCCCGGCGACCCTCGCCCGTCTGGCAGGCGGCCTCGAAGACGGTGATCAACGAGAGCTCCAGCTGCGCCGCCCGCTCCGTCTCGGCGCCGCTTAACTTCCACAACCAGCTGCAGGCCCACTCTAACAGCTCCTTCCTCGGGCTCGTGTGCTCCAGAAGGTGTACGAGCGCTGGGCAGCAGGCCACCGCCTCATTGTACGATGCCGGACGTCGCAGATATCGAGTGAAAAGCTCCACGGCCTCGTCTCGGGTGGCGGCAGCGGCCGACTCCCAGTTCACCGCGGTGATTGCTTCCACCAATCGTTGCAACGCTTGCAATTCCTCGTTTCGCGTCCAGTGTTGTGTCGGCGGCGTGAGAGTCTTTAAATCGTGCGTCCACCACGGCTCCCCGTGGGTGAGCCTTCGGAGCTCATCCACGAGAGGTCGGTGCTCGTGAGCGGTGCTCGTGGTCGAGCGCTGTCGATCGTCGTCGTACTGACTTTCTGACATAGGGGGTCTGCCTCACATTCGGCCTCGAGCTCCTTCTCCTGCCGCATGAGTACGTCGACCGAGTCGCGCTCGAGGCGCTCACTTTTGCTTTGCATCGTCCTGCTGCAAATGACTTCGCCGGTAGCGGAAATGCCGACGGTCGTTTACACGAATCCCACAAGTGTTCCTGTGGCGTTCGTGGGAAAGAAAAACCTTGTCGTTGTTGAAGTTTTGTTTCCAACGCGGCGACGTGGTGGGCTTTTCATATTCTTGGCTCCAGAATCCCAGCGCGCCATCAAACCATGGACAAAATGAGCATGTACGTCGACTGACGATACGTTGACTGACGGCACTACGTTGCTGCTGACACACTTTGGCTGCTGATCACGCGTCCACACCCCAGGTCCCTCGATGATATCGTTAAGTCGGCTCAAAAAACCAAAAAGTCTGCAAGGGAGCAGTACGAGGAGAAAGCTGGCAAGGGTGGGGGCAAGGGAGGCAAGGGAGACAAGGGAGGCAAGGCTGAGAAACCGAAGGGCGGCCGGCCGGCGCCTTATGAGAAGCCAAAGGACAATAAGCCCAAGGAGAAGAAGGAGGAGCGCCCAGAGGCGCAGCCGTCATGCATCGTTTACGTGGGCAATTTGAAGTTTGACTTGACGGCGGAGGCGCTTGGTGTGTGGTCGAGCCTTGAATACAGTCTTGATTTCCACCGCTAAACAAGTCCGGGAGCGAGTCACGCCTGATGCAGAGTCGTCGATGGCGACGATTGGCAAGTCTACAGTGGAGCTGCAAACGCGCTCGAGCGGTAAGCCGGCCGGCTTCGCCCTGGTGACCTTTGAAGATATCGCCACGGCCACGCGTGCGGTGAGCGAGCTCCACGACAAGGAGCTTGAGGGCCGTAAGATGACAGTCCGGTTTGCCCTTCCCCCGCGGGAGAAGGGTGAGAAGGGCAGCACAGAGGCCGCGGCAGAAATGTGAAGTCCCCAGCACTCGCTAATAGCCGCCGATCTGTTGTTGTCGGGTCCAGGCGCGCTAGCCTGGGCGGAGACCGACGGCATGACGAGGAGCCAATACAATGTGGTAGGGGGAAAAGGAAAGGGTCGCAGTGGCGAATGAGACTCTGTGCTGGAGCCGTCGATACGCCACAAGTGAACACGATCCGCAACGGTACTACCACTGCACTGCCACCGATGGCTGCGGTCGCAGTGTGACGCGGCGACATGATGCTACATTCCGAAGGAAATGCTTGAATCCTGAGACGCCCGCGCGCTCACTGTGGGCGTCGGCCCAACTGCCGTCGTGGCCGCCCGGGTGAGCGTCACGTACTGCCGCCATGTACAACCTGGACGCGAATGAAGGAGCGACTTACACGTACCATGGGAAATACGCACAGATAACTGCACCATGGACTGCACTCCTTGGTCTGTGCCGCACGTGTCCGTATGGCGTGTGAGGTGTGTACTGACTCTAGGTACTGACTCCTGTGTCCTGTCTACTGATGTGTCTCTTCAGACTGGAGTAAAGTCTGCAGTCTCGCAGCCGTGCCCCTCGGCGTTTTCGGTTCAAATGGTCTTCGGTCGTTCAATTTCGGTTTTGTTTCAAACAATCAATGTTTCTGAGACGTGAGAGCCGAAGTGCGTTGTTCACAGCCAATGGTTACAATTCGACACCCAAGACACCGGACCGGCGTACATACGGATGCGGTTACAACTAGCTCGGGCCCCCCTGGACCCACTTTGATCATTGCCACGCTCGATGTTCACACCACGACGATTCACACCATTCTCTTCAGCGACGACCAAACGGATAAGAATGAGGCTGAGGACCCTCATCTTCCTCTTCTGCAGCTTGCTCGTCAAGCCGCTTGCGGCCGAGGTTTTGTGCCCGGCCTCGTGCTCCGGCCACGGAAAGTGTACTCTCGGCGCGTGCGTGTGCGATGATGGCTACGGTGGGCCCGACTGCGGCTCGCTAGCCTGCCCGGACGACTGCTCCCGGCACGGAGACTGCATCGATGGCCTCTGCTCATGCTATGCTGGCTTCGCGGGCAACGACTGCTCCATGTCGGCCTGCCCGGCAGACTGTTCGGGCCACGGCGCCTGCATCAACATGACGTGCTCGTGCGCACGCGGCTGGGGTGGCCTCGACTGTGCAACGAAGGCGTGCCCTCACGATTGCTCGGGCCACGGCGAGTGCATCGACGGCGCGTGCTACTGCCACGAAGGCTACAATGGCGTTGACTGCGCCGTGAGCACGTGTCCCAACGGCTGCTCCGGCCACGGCCGCTGCGAGGACCTGCGATGCGTCTGCGAAAAGGGCTTCACTGGCCTCGACTGCTCCGAGCTCGCGTGCCCCGATGGTGGCTGCGGCACGCACGGTACGTGCTTCAACGGCACGTGCCTGTGCCAGCGTGGGTGGGTCGGCGCGCTGTGCGCGCAGTCGCGTTGCCCCTCCGGTGGCTGCGGCGGCCATGGCAAATGTGTCGACCATCAGTGCAAGTGTGACGCCGGGTGGCTCGGTTACGATTGCTCTGTGGCGCGGTGTCCCGACGACTGCAGCAGCCACGGACGCTGCTACAATGGCACGTGCAGCTGCGACGCGGGCTACACTGGCGCCTCGTGCGCGCACCTCGCGTGCCCGGGCGGCTGCCACCCACCTAACGGCCGGTGCGAATTCGACCGGTGCGTGTGCGCCGCCGGCTGGACCGGATGGGATTGCACGCTGCTCGAGTGCCCCTTCGACTGCGCGGCGCACGGGCACGGCTACTGCCACAACGGCACGTGCGTGTGCTCGCCGGGGTACTGGGGCGACGATTGCAGCCACGAGTGGTGCCCCAACGACTGCTCGGGGCACGGCGCGTGCGTCGACGGCCAGTGCAAGTGCGGCGGCGACTTCGTACCCCCAGACTGTTCCTCACGCCGCTGCCCGAATGACTGCTCATATCACGGCTATTGCCGCAACGGCACGTGCGCGTGCCGCGTGGGTTTCTCGGGCGTCGACTGCTCGGAGGGCGGGTGCCCGAACGACTGCAGCGGACACGGCGCATGCACAGGCGGCGCCTGCCTGTGTGCTGCCGGCTGGGAGGCGGCGGACTGCTCGGTGCGCGTGTGCCCTAACCGATGCTCCGGACGTGGAGTGTGCCTCGTCTCGAGCGGCACGTGCGCGTGCGATCCAGGCTACGGCGGCTACGACTGCTCAGCCTCGCTGCTGTACCAATCACCCTCGCCGCCGTCGCACACGCTGCTCGCGCCGCCTACGACGCGCCAAGCCAGCGCCCGTGCGGCCAGCGCCGCGGCCGCCAGTACCGCCGCCACCGGTGCCGCCGCCGCTGGTACTGCCGCGGCCGACTCGGGCCCATCCGACGTGCCGTTGGGCACTCTCGACCTCGGCGGCCGAGCGGCGGCCGCGGCTGCCCGCGCCGCCGCCGCCGCCGCCGCCGCCGAGAAGGCCGCACACGCCGCCGCCCTCGCGAACGTGCACCCCTCGTCGGCGCTCACCGCCGGCGCCACTGCGCGCAGCCTGACGCCGAGCTCCGCTCTCGAGGAGGAGACTCGCAGCCTCGAATGCTCGTACCATGGACTGTTTGCCAACGGCGTGTGCTACTGCATGGAGGGGTGGCGCGGCCCGGCGTGCCAGCTCAAGGCGTGCCCCAATGAGTGCCACGAGCGCGGCGCGTGCGTGGCGGGCCTGTGCCGGTGCAACGCAGGCTTCGAGGGAGTCGACTGTGCGGTGGTGCAATGCCCAAACAAATGCTCGGGGCTCGGCCGCTGCTATGACGGCGTCTGCCTCTGCGAGCCGGGCTACGGTGGCGACGACTGCTCGCATCGCCACTGCCCGTTTGACTGCTCGGGCCATGGTGCGTGCGCGCACGGCGTGTGCGTGTGCCACCCTGGCTGGGGCGGCGTGGGCTGCTCACTCGCGCTCTGCCCGAACTCGTGCTCCGGCCGCGGTAGCTGCGTCGCGGGCGTGTGCAGCTGCGTGAGCGGCTTCGGCGGTGTCGACTGCGCACTGCCCGCCGCGAGCGCCACGGCAGCCAACGGCACCTTGGTCGAGGACCCAGGGAAAGACACGTGCCCGGGTGGCTGCGGAGCGCACGAGCAGCGGGGCGCGTGCATCGGCGGCCACTGCTACTGCGCATACGGCTGGACGGGGCTCGACTGCGCACATCGGCTGCACGAAGAGACGCCACCGCCCGCGCGTCTCACGGTTCGGAAGCCACCGAGCCAGGAGCACACGAAGGGAGGCGGTGCGCGGCCTGCACACGTTGGGCCCGCGAGCTTCCTCGAGCTCGACGAGGTGTCGGAGCAGCACGTGCTCGCGCCGCGAGATCTGATGCTGCACGAGGTCACGGTGCACGAGGAGGGCGAGGAGCCGACAGAGGCGGGGTCAGGGGGCGCGGGCGCAACGGCGGCGTCGTGGGAGAGTGCTTCATCCTCGTCTCTCGAGCTCGCGAACCGTCGCCCCTTTTCAACCCCACTCATGGGCGTGTTCTTGGAGCTCGACGAGGTCGCTGCCTCAGCGGGCGCGCCAGTGCACCGCACGCCTCGTCCTGCGTGTCCCGGTGGATGCGGACTGCACGGCATATGCATCGCGTCCTCGTCGTCCTCTGCCGGTACGATGGTCAACCGACTGCTCGCACCATCCGCCACGTGTCGATGCTATCCCGGATGGGCGGGCGGGCGTTGTGAACAGCGCGTGGGCGAACCATTCGCGCTCTTCGGCGGTGCGAGCGAGGGCGCCGGCGCCTGCGGCGCGGGCGCGGGCGCGACCGGCGTGTGCAGTGGGCACGGTGAGTGCTTTGAGGGGGTGTGCTCGTGCGAGGATCTATGGGGAGGCATCGACTGCTCAGCACGCCTCTGCCCCTCAGGCTGCTCAGGCCACGGTTACTGCGTCGACGGCGAGTGCCGCTGTGACCTTGGCTGGGAGGGGACCGACTGCTCGGGTGAGCCGACCCCGTGCCCGTTTGACTGCTCGCGCCATGGGCGTTGTGACGGGGCGCGCCGGCGGTGCACGTGCGACGAGGGCTGGGGAGGCGAGGCGTGCGACGAGGACCTGACTGCGGCTTGTCCTGGAACGCCGCCGTGCTCAGCGCGCGGGCTGTGCTATCGCGGCCGTTGCGCATGCGACGACAGCTGGCGCGGTGAGGCGTGCCACCTGCCCACGTGCCCCAACGGCTGTTCGGGCCATGGAGCATGTACGCCCTCCGGCTGCGAGTGTTCCGAAGGATGGACGAGTGAAGACTGCTCCGTGCCAGCGTGTGCCGGCTGCCTGCACGGCGCGTGCCGCGGGGAGCAGTGCGTCTGCGAACCCGGCTGGGACGGCAGCCAGTGCGAGCGACGCGCGTGCGACCCGCTCTGCGTGAGCCCGCACGGCCGATGCGTCAACGGCACGTGTGTCTGCGCGCCGGGGTGGGAAGGATCCTACTGCGAGCGGCAGGTGTGCCTCAACGGCTGCTCAGCCCATGGGCAGTGCGTCGCGGGGCAGTGCAAGTGTGCCGCGGGCTGGGGCGGCGACGACTGCTCGATCGCCGACTGCGACGGCGGCAGGAAGTGTCACGGGCGCGGCGTGTGTCTCGGAGGCGTGTGCTCGTGTGCTGAGGGCTACGCGGGCGTCGAGTGCACGCTGCGGACCTGCCCGCGCGACTGCAGTGCCCACGGCACGTGCGACTCGGAGACGGGGCTGTGCAGCTGTGCGGTCGGGTGGGAGGGGGTCGACTGCGCGAAACGCTCGTGCGACGGCGGCTGCGGCACGCACGGCGTTTGCGTCGACGGTCTGTGTGCGTGTCGGCCCGGATTCGTGGGTAAGCAGTGCGAGGCGCCCGCGTGCGCGCCGGGCGGCTGCTCAAGCCACGGCAAGTGCGTCGCGCACGCGTGCGAGTGCGCCGTCGGATGGAGAGGCATCGACTGTGCCATACCGATGGGCTGCCAATCGCATAACTGCCATGGGAATGGGCTGTGCACCAACGGCACGACATGCGTGTGCGCCCCGGGCTTTGCTCCGCCGACGTGCGAACACCCGGCCTGCCCGGCCGAATGCAGCGGCGCCGCCAACGGCGCGTGCGTGCTCGGTGTGTGCTTTTGTCGGCCGGGTCGCTTGGGTTATGACTGCTCACAGGAGGGCTGCCCGCACGACTGCAACGGCAACGGCGCGTGCCGCGACGGCGCGTGTGTGTGCTCAACGGGCTTCAGCGGCGTCGCGTGCGCCGAGGCGGATGCGACGACGCTGCTGCACCACCAGCGTCGCCACCACGCCGCCGTCGCTGCGGCCGCGTCGCCCGGCCTCGGCGCCGTCCTCGCATCCGCCGCCACCCGACCGCAGCCGGTTTCGCTGGTGGAGTCGGATCGTTTGGCGCGGCTCGCGGCGGCGCAGCACCCGCTCGTCGAAGCGCCGACGGCGGCCGCCGCCGCCGCGCGCGACCCGATGGTGAACCTGCGCCAGGGCGCGAGTCCGCAGCCGGTGCCGCGTCGCTACCTGCCCGTACCGTCAGGCTCGAACGACGCAGCTGCACTGCACGACGCGGCGCGCACGCTCGCGGTGCGCTGTGCGACGCGCTGCGCCGCCGGGTGCGCGCACGCCTCGTGCCCGCAGGGAGGCTCGCGCACCGCATGCCACTCGAGCTGCGTTCTCGAGTGCGTCCCCGAGTGCCTTGAGACAGAGAAGTGAGAAAAACATGGCAGCGTGTCACGCCCTCGATAGGCGTCGTTTTGGTGCGAGGCGTCTTTTGTCAATCTCGGCGAGGAGAGTTGCGGAAATTCCTCGCGGAAGGCGGAACTTGCTTGAACTCGCGACGCCGATCTGCCTTCTCCCTTAAGCCGCTCGGCAACGTCGGCGCATCTCCAGCTAACGGAGGTCGTCGCCAGGGCACAGAGCCTGTGTACAGGAAGACATGCACATCGGCACGCCATTCACGTCCAATGGCTATACTTCGACACCCAAGACACCGGACCGGCGTACATACACGCCGCCAGTGATGATCCCTAACGCACTCGCTGCATGCGTGGCTGGAACCGGTGCTGTGTGCACAGTGGGAGCCACTGCAGTGGGTGCACCTTTCAAGGTAGCGCTGGCCTCTTACATGACCGCCTCGGTGGCCAGCTACTGCTTGAGGCGCGGCATTTTGCATCGATGGCCAAATGGCAAGCCACTGGGCGCCGCAGAGGTGCTCCGTCGACACATTCAATACGAAGACGAATGGCACATGCCCAACAAACCGGTGCTGCAGGGTCGGCTTTGGCACTTGGCGCACGTCTCAGCGTGGATCTTATTTTTTCAACCCTTTTACCCGATTCTTGAGATGGCCTTATATCCGTGGGATCTTGCGGCCTTTTGGTTCTATTACCCGTCTGCGCGCGGCGCAGGTTTGGTCATCGATAGCCGCGAGCTGCGGCGTCGCGGTAAGCGCGGATCTCGCGCTCAGGTTTTCCGTCTGGACTGGCATCGCTTCGAGCTCAATGTTGGCAAAGCGTACCCGCCACCCAACACGGGGCGCCACCCGCCGAGCATCCTCTGCAATTTGCCGCACGTAGATTTGCCGCAGCGCAGCGTACGTCACTGGCCGTGGAGGCAGCACACGGGCCGTCTCATGCGGCTGCTACCGCAGCCTTGCACTCCTGCTCCGAGTGCCAGCACAACAAACCAAGGGACTGGGAGAGAGGCGGCTGGGGTTGCGGCTCTCCAGTGAGTGTACGTACAACACGACAGTAGTGGTCTAGGCTCTATTCTAGTGAAGAGCTTTCAGATTCGGCGGTGTGTACGGTTCGCATGTTCCTGTGTCGACTCAAGTGCCGACTCGCGTACGTCCGCACCGCACGCGCACCACGTGGTTGGATCGGTGTGGACGGTCGGGTGCGGCGGGGTGGCTTTCGCGGCCCACGTTACGGTTGCTGGGTACGTTTTCGAATCCGAGACCCAGAGGCAGAGCGGACTGAGCGGAGGACTGTGCGCGACCACCGCACTTTCCGACGACCTCTAACCGCGCGCACCGCACTCTGAGCCACAGACGCCAGAGATCTCTGCACTCTGGGCTGGTCTCGTGCCCCTCCACGGTCCACGCTCGGCTAGGGGCTAGGGCGCAACTCTTCCCCCACCCCAAACGCCCCAGCCCCACCCCACCCGCCCGCCACCGGATGTTGTACGGGCCTCGTGCCCACAAAAGCTTTGTGCTCCACCCTCCGCCACACGCAATCACGTGCGAGGATCCGCATCGAATGCCTTTGTGCATCAGCAACATGGCACATCTGCCCCGCCGACAGCGCCATGCGTATCCACGCTCACGCCATGGCCTCGTCCAAGTTCCCGGTTCCTCGCTCCCACGACCCGCCGAGTGCCTTCCCCTGCCGCTTTCGGCTCGCCTCTCGACGCCTCGCGCGAAGAATGCCATGGCCGCCGGCGGCAGAGGCGCCTCGAGAGCGCTGCCTTCGAGAGCGTTGCCGTGGGCGCCGTTCAGGGCACGGCACCGGCCGCGCCGCCCTCCTCGGGCGCCTGTTCCTCAGCGATGACTGCCGCGTACCGCTCGGCGAGCTTACCCGTCTTGAGGTTTGTGCGCACCATCTCGCCAAACTTGGCGACCGTCTCGGCGTCGGGCAGCTTCTCGAGAGCACGCACGGCGCGCATGGCCGAGCGCACGAGCTCATTGTGACGCTCGATCTGCTGCTTGACAGCGTTCTCCTTGAGCGTCGCCGTGAGCGTCTTCAGCAACGGATCGACCATCGCCTCGAGCGTGGAGATGACCACCGGAGCTGCGGGAGCGAGCAGCGTGAGGTCAATGAGCATGCGGTGGCACAGGAGCTTGATGTCACCGTCGTCCTTGAGCCCAGTGACCAGGTGGGTGAGGAAGGCGGAGAACTCGAGACGATCGGCGCACTTGGCGAGCAGCGTCTCCATCGTCTCAAAGGCAGCCTTGCGGATCTCGAGGCCGTCGTCCACCGTGTGCTTGAACGGCCCCAGGTCGACCTGGTGCACGAGCTCGGGCCTCATCACCGTTTCGATATAGAGCAACGGCAGCAGCTGCGGCAGCAGCTCCTTGATAGCGAGCGGCTTGTTGTGCGCGAGGCAGTTGAGTGTCAGCACGGCGCCGCGGCGCACACGCAGGTCCGTGTCCTTGAGGGTGAGCAGGAAGCCGAGCAGAGATGCCGGCAGCGGCGGTGGCAGCGAGCCCGTGCCCAGCTCGGTCACGGCGCACCGGATGCACCCAATCACTGTCGAGCGCGTGGCTGCCGAGGGCGAGGGCAGCAGCGCCTCGAGCTGTGGCACGACCACCGCCGGCGCCACCGCGCACAGACGTCCGAGGCACTCTGCCACGACGTTGCGAACGCCCTCCTCGTCGCGCTCGGCAAATGCGAGCAGCTTGGGAAGCAGCTGCGCCGCGAAGCCGGCAAGCGCGCCGCCGCCCGCGCCGAGCATCTCCTTGAAGGCGTGTAGCATGAGATAGTCGTGCTCGGACGCGTCCACTTGCGCGAGCAAGTGCGGCACGTACGCGCCCAGGTTGCCCGCGGCGATCGATCCGAGGGCGAACGAGGCGGCCGAGCGCGTGTCCTCGTCCTCGCTGGTGAAGGCATTGGTCACGGTCGCGAGCAGCGACGAGTGCGACGAGAGGTCGGTGCGCTTGCCAATCTCGCCCAGGCAAAACAGAGCGAACGCAGCGTTGGGCGCGCTGCCGCTGCTCAGTTGCCCGACGAAGCGGTCCACCATCGCGACCGACTTGGCGGGAGCGCCCTCGCAGCAGGCGGCGATGGCTTGCGAGACAGCCGCGAGCGAATGGCGCGGCACGTCCGAGGCCTTAGCCTTGGCGGGAAGCGCGAGCAGCTCAGCCGTGATCGTCTCTAGCGTGAGGCCCGACAGGTCATGCGCCACGAGCTCAGCGAAGAAGGCAAGGAGCGAGCGCAGCGCGACGCCCTGCAGCAAGGACGACTGGAGCAACAGCAGCACCTTGGGCAGCAGCACCTCCCTGAGGGGGCCCGCCATCTGCTTGGATCGCTGGGCCACGACCGTCCTGCCCAGGACGAGCGCTAAGTGCGCCACGTGCAGGTCTGCGTCCGTCACAAGCGCGGCGAGCTCCGACACGACTGCGGCCACGTCATCGTCCGTGAGGGTCTTCGCGTGGTGAAGCAGGAGCACGTTGAGCGTCGAGAGCGAGGCCTGCCGGAGCGGCCGGTTGGACTTGCGTAGGAAGGTACACAGCTCGGCGACGGTGGACTGCAGCAGCGTCTGGCCAGAGTGAAGCGCCGTGGTGAGCTTCACATCGAGCTTGGCGACGGCAATGGCGGCGAAGGTCTTGACGGCGGTGATACGCGTGATCTCGTTGTGCATGCGCTCGAGCAAGATGGGCAGGATCGTAGGCAGCTGCACCGCCGGGTGGTCGGCCAGCCGCGTGACAATCGCGCCCATGCACACGATCGCACACTCCTTCACCTCCTGGTCCTGGTCCTGCGCTTGCAAGCGCTTCTCGACGACAGCGTACAGCTTGTTCACGTGCGCGTCGTACGCGAACGACTTGTCGGGCGGGTTCGGGCGCAGGATGCAAACGAGCTCCGTACACACGCGCAGCGCCTCGGCCACCGTCTTGTAGTAGCGGTCGTCGGCGAGCGCGAGCACCGAAGGGAGGACGGTGGCCACGTGAGGCTGGAACGTAGACGGCTTGTGCGTGGCGAGGCACAGGCGCAGGAAGGTGAGAGCCTCGATGCGCAGCGTGTTCGATGAGACGTCGGCGAGCGCCTTCGCAATGCCCGGCACGACACTCGCCGCGTGCGCCTCGAGGCAGCCGGGCAGCGTCGACGCGAGCTGGCGCACGCAATGGAATGCCGCGACGCGCGTCTTCTGCGACTTCTCCTTGAGCTGGCGCACAGCAGCCTTGACGACGCGGGGCACCTCCGCGAGCAGCAGCGCCGCCGCCGTCGCGCCCGCGTCATCCACCGCCATCGCGTCCACCCCCATCTCGCCCTCGGGCGAGCGCGTCACGGCCACCTGCATCATCAGATCGTTGAACGTAGCGAACACATCCATCTTGACATTCTCCTCGCGCTCGGCGAAGCGTCCAATGAGCGCGGGCGCGTACTTGGGAAGCAGCTCCTCGAGCCGGTCGGGGCGCGAGAGGACGAGCGACGAGAGCAGCTTGGCCGCCGCGCGCCGCACTGGGGGGGGGGGCGGGCGAGGGGGGAGGGGGGATGGACAGTCGGGAGGATAGCCGAGGATAGCCGAGGAATGGCGAGGAATGGCGAGGGCGGGCGATCCCAGCTTAGGTTGAGGGGGTAGCTAGCTACCCCCTTTTCCATAGGGGCGGATGCGCACCCTTCCACGAGACATCATCATCGTCCGAGTAGTTCCCGGCGTCCTCGTCCTCCTCATCCTCCATGTCGTCGGCCTCCTCCATCTCCTCGTCGCCGTCGGCCGCATAGTTGGGGTCGTACGACAGGTAGGCAAGCGCCGCCTCGCCCACCCTGTCGTGAAAGGCGCCCACCTCCTTGGGGCAGCGCGCCACGAAAGCCTGGCACGCGACGAGGCACAGGACGGGAATGAGCGCATGGGGCACGGGGGCACCGAACCGGAGCTCGCCACTAGGTGATGGCGCAGCGGGTGGGTCTGTCGAGCAGGCCAGTGGGCTGCTACGCTCGCTCGCACGCTTGCGCCGGAGGACGCACCTCGAGCGCCTGGAGACATGACTCGATCATCTCGGCGTCGTCGGTCGAGTAAGCGGGCATGCACTGGTCCAGCACCAGAGGCACGACCTTGCCGAGCTGCTTGCCCAGCCGGTAGCCACCCGACCGCGAGATGGCCGCCAGTGTCGAGATGTACGTGCGACGCAGCTCAGGCTTCAGACCGACGGTGCCCACCTGCGTGAAGATGTTGCCAACGAGCTGCCCCTCGAGCATGCGGTCGGGCAGCGAGGCTGAGAGCGATGCGATGCACGAGATCGCCCGCTTGCGCGCCGCCGCGCGCGTCGAAGTGAGCTCGCCGAAGAGCGCGGCGAGGCACTCCTTCGACTCAGCCTCGGCCAGGCACGAAGCGAAGCGGCGGAGCAGGTCGCTGAGCACCTCGAGGCACTCGAGTTTTACCTCGAGCTTGTCGCTCTGCACGCCCTCGAGCAGCCCGGGTGTGACTCGACGGATGGCCGTGCCCGCCATCGACGAGGGCATCTCGACCACCATCGTCTTGAGGCCGATGGCACAGATGTCGCGTTGCTCCTCCGAGCCGGTGAGCACGCTCTTGCACAAGCTCATCATCATCTCATCGACGTATTCCTCGTGCACCTTACGCACGAGCGGCGTGAGGCACTTGACGGCGAGCGACTGCACATCGGAGGACTGGTCGTTGATCAGGGCAAGCAGGCTCTTGCACATGCGGCGCTCACCGTCCGAGTCGGGCTTGAACGAGTCCTTGGAGAGCTCTGCGAACAGGTCGGAGGTGGCCATGTACCGGAAGTCCTTGTCGCGATTCTCCGTCTTCTCCAGGAGCGAGCTGAGCGCGAAGGAAGACGACATCGTGTTCTGTCGCCGATGCCGCCGCTGAATATGTTTGCGTTTGCGAGCGAGCACGCAAACGCGAGACACGCTGGCAAGGCGTACAGGCTAGAAAGTAGGGGGTGTGTCTGTGGTGTCTATGTGTTTTCACACCTGACGAAATTCCGAACTTTTCCGCCGGAAATGTGGGCTCTTTTGATCGCCAGCGCAGCGTGCACCCCGCCCGATTGCGACCGCCCCGATTATGGTTCCTGCGGCGTTGCGTGCTGCAAGCTCTTGGTCCACTTTCCGAACCTTTCGTCGGTCGCACTCATGCAGAAGCTGAACACCTCCCTCGCCATGGGAGGTCCGGACGCACACTTCACACTAAAGCCGACGGCCGAGTCGCCCTACGGTTTCGGCGATCTGCGCCCATACCATCCCGATGCCGCCTCTTTCATTGGTCAGGCGTGGCACCTCACGGAAAAGGCGACGTACAATGACACGCTCAACTTCCTCATCCTGAAAGACTCCCCAAATGCAACGATGCGCGCGTTCTCGATCAGTCAAATCGGAGGCGCGTACGGCGACGACGGCCAAAATTACAAGAATATTGCGGTGCTTCTCAAGAGCCTCAACGAATCGTACACGGAGCTGGAGCACCAGGGCTGCGATCCGGCGCCCAAAGCCCACCAGATGTGATCTTCTTACAGTAACTCATACTCTAAGGTACCGAGCAGAATGATCAGCAGTTCACGGCGCATTCACGTTCAGCTTTCGTAATTTTATACAATTTTATACCACTCTCACCGACCCAAGCGATGCGGTCGTGATGTGCGCTGCACGCGCAGCGCGCGTGGCGATCGCTGATCGCGCACGCACACTGTGGCACACTCGCACGGGCGGTGGCACATAGCTTTCGCACAGACGCACACGCGGCCTCCACACCACCACACCGCGGCACCCTCTCGGCTTCTTTGAGATGCGCGCCTTGCAAGCGCCACAGCCCACACCTAGCACGCCGTCTCTACGCCCTGCTTCGCGCACGCCGCGGTCTAAAGCAACATGGGCTCTTCCCCCCTCGCGCCCGCCGCCTTCTGCTTTTCCTTCTCGAGCCTCTTCTCGTTCTCCCTCCTGGCCTTCTCTGCAGCGAGCTTCAACTCGTCGCGAAGGTCTTTGGCGCTCATCTCGTGCAACGCCATGCCGGAGGCACGCGCCATGGACACGCGCGCCGCATCCGCGAGCAGCTTACCATCAGCCTTTTGGGCCTCGTTGGGTATCAGCGCCGGCAGGAAATCGACCTCGATGACCAAAGACGGGTTTGCGAAGAGTGAGAGTAGATGCTCTGGTAATGTTGAGAGGAAGGCATGCATGTTGAAGTGCCTGTACTTGTACTGCAGCACGACCGGCTGGACGCTCGAGCCGCCCTCGAAGGCGCCCGGGAAGAAGCCGAGGATCGTGCGCCCGTTGTGTGTGATGCCCTCGGGGAAGAGAGCGATCGGTGCGTCGTCCACACCTGGCTGAAACGTGCGCTTGTGCTCCAGAATCTTCTCGCGCACGGCCGCGGTGGCCGAAGGCGCCTTGGGCGCGTCGGAAGCGGCCGTGGTCGCGCGGGTGGCTTTCGCTCCCTCCGCGGTGCCGATGGTGCTCGCGCTCGGTACTGGCACCTCAAGCGCACACGCAACCCGGAGCAGTGTCTTGACGACGGGAATCTTCGTGTACGCCTCCATGATGATAGGCCGTGGGAAGCCGAGCACCATCCACAGGTAGGCATCGGTCATGCCCACATGCGGCGCACACACGATCACGGGGCACGTCGGATCCCACTCGCCACGCACAGTCAGGTTGCCCCACCAGCAGCCAAAGGTGGCGAGGCACCCGCGTCCGATGATGCCGACGGCCGCCTTTGAGAAGCTCCGCCGCCAGCCGCTGACCGGCTGGCCTTTAGGCAAGCCCAACAGGGCCAAGTTGCACGGCACGAGCAGCGCGAGCATCAGCAGGAAAAAGGAGACCGCCCGTAGCATCCAGAGCACGACGAGGAGCGGCGATAAGAGTGGCACAAAGATGTAGAAGCAGATGCGCTGGCAGAGCGTTAGGCGTTCCTCAGCTTTGGCATACGGGTGCGGTTCACGCGTCGTGCGCACAGTGGACATCAGCAGCGTGTCGTCGCGCGGCGGCGCGCATGTGAAGAGGACTCCCCGCATTCGGGGACAGCGGGTGAGAGTTATCGGCCGCCTGCCTCCACGTTCCACCGAACTTGGCCGAAAATGGCGCCTGAAAAGTCGGGGCGAATCTTTTGCCGAGATCGACGAGACATCAGCTACCTAACAGTAGCTTTTGGACACAATTGTATTCAAAGCCTCGACGGCACAGAAAATATGGGTAGAGGAGGGGCACTTGCGCGCATGGCAGAGAGTGTGGAAACGCTCCGCCCCGGCGCAGCGGCCCCGACAGTGTCCGAGTCCATGCCCGCCACAGCAGCGCTCGTTCTCAGTCTGGCGGATGACGCTCCGTGAGGAGGGTCCTCATCAGTAGAGTGCTCCTGCTTCGCAAAGGCGTGCGCCGCCTCCGCCGCGCGAGTTTCGAGGTGATGCAGGAAATGGACGAGCAGACGATCTGTCCACGTGTGCTCCAGAGGCGAGAGGCCAGCCGTGTAGCCCATGTGCCCACCATGGCGCGTGACCGCTGTGAAGAGGAACGGGTTGGCCGCCATCACGTCGAGCGGCATCGCCGACACGGGGCAGATCGGATCGTCCTCGGAGTGAACGATGAGCGTCGGGCGCCGAATCGCTCCCAGCCATGGCCTCGCCGACGAGACTTCCCAATACTCTTCCTTGCCCGCGAGCCCCCACGTTGGGCCGTACACGCAGTCGTCGAGGCCCTGGTGCTTGCCGAGCGCGGGCAGCACGTCGTGCCAAAAGGAGCACGCGCGCGGGCCTTGCGCGAGCGCGTCCCGGTGGCGGAAGAGGTACGCGAGGAGCGGACCCATGATGATCGGCAGGTACATACTGTTGATCAGCTTGCTGCCCATGTGCTCGTAGTTTTTGGCCAGGTCGACGAGCGGCGAGACCGCCATCGCGCCCGCGAGCTCGCATGCCTCGCCCGCCTCGCCCATGTGCCGCAGCAGCATGCCGCCGCCCATGGACCAGCCGACGCCAATGATCGGGGAGCTCGGCAGCCTGGCGCGCAGATGCGTGAGGATGCTGCCCACGTCGCCGAAAGCCGCGGCGCTGTACGGCTTGGGCGTCCCCGTGACGCTGCGCAGCTCCTGCCCGCCCAGGCCGCGCCAGTCCACCGCCGCCACATGCCCGAGTCCCTGGCGGTGCAGCAGATCGCTCAGGTGCATAATGTAACCCATGTCGCTCGGGTTGTTGATCCCGGGGAAGCAGATGATGACTCGCTGCCCATCGAGCGGCTCCGACGACCAGCTGAGAGCAACTGTGCCGCCGTCGGGCAGCGTCACTACCTCCTGCCGAACGCGCGACGCGCGCTTTGGCAGCTTGACGTACCCAAAGAAGCCAGCGGTGTGTGCATTCCACGCCAGTATGTTTGGGACGTACGTGCGCAGCAGCATTGGAATGTCGCGTAGGAGGGCCTCATTCTCGGGCGTGGGCGAGTAATGCAGCGTCGGCGGGCGCATGCGTTTGATCCATGCTGCAAAGAGAGCTGCGGTGGCCAGCGCGCCGATAGTTCCAGAGGCAAACGCCGTTGCCAGCAAAGCAAGGAGGGAGTCCGGCTCGGCGTTCGGATTGCCGGTGAAGAATAGGCTCGACTGACGTCGAAAGAAGGCAGGGCGCTCAGTTCCAGCTGGCTGCACACGCGGCGCGGCCGGGCCGCCGCGCCGCCGGGCTTCGGCAGCTTCTTCGCAAGCGCGGAGGCCGGGCGTGAGGGGTGCAGGCATATGCGCGTTTGCGCTCGTGTTACACTCGAGAGAGAAGGACCCACCGCGAGTGTACGAAGACAAGTCAAGTCAAGTCAAGTTCAAGTTCAAGTTGGATTGTCCCGTTTTACATACAGATGCTTACCGTTCCATAAGAGAGCAGAAAAGGCGAGCGTGCTGCACGAGCGTGCCACGGTCGGAAGCTTGCCTTCTCGCTCGGGATCGATGGGTTCTGCTCGCTCGGGATTGATGGGTTCAGCTCGCTCGGGATCGATGGGTTCAGCAAGCACCACAAGTGCCCAGACCTGCTTGACCTGCTCTCGGCCGGAGTGCGTGGTCTGCTCGGAGAGCGAGGACAGCGTTGTGCTCATTCAATGCGACGAGGGCCACCCGATCTGCCAAGTGTGCCTCGACAAGTACATTCTCTCGAACGTGAAGAAGCTTCGGGAGACAGACTACCTGCCGGCGAAGGCAGAAACGGCGCAGATCAGTGAAGACGGTGCCACACTCGCCTTCCTCCGCGGCGCCTGCTCTTGCCCGCTCCGCGGCCACGGCTGTGGCGCGGCGCCATTTGGCGACCGCTTGATCGCGTTGAACGTGAGCGATCTTACCTTTGCCGAGTACTCCGAGGGGAAGGCGCTGCTCCCCATCGCGCGCAAGGTGGATCAGGTCGTCCAGGAGGGTTCCGAGCTCGCGCTGCTCATGCCCAACGCTCGCATGTGCGCGCGCTGCCACTACGGGCCCGTTGAGCTCGCCGCGGGGAGCTGCAATGATCTGACGATGCACCACGGCGAGGTGCGGGCGCCCGGGAGGGCGCCAGTGAGTAACGCGTGCCCAAACTGTGGCTGGTTCGCGGACACTATCACAGCGTGGCCGAGGTGGGTGCGGCAGACAACGGTCGAGGAGGCCACCTGGTCGACGGTGCACGCAGCGCAGGATACCCTGGAACTGGCTCGGGGACGGCGCAGGATACCCACTCTCCCTCAGAGGACGCCATGGACTCCGGTGCCATCGCGTCATCGCGCTTCAGCTGAGCCAACTCTCGCCGTCGGCACGCAGGTGACCTATGATCGTTTCAGGGGTTGCACCGTGGCGCTGCTGCACGCGGACGGGAGCGTCGACATCAACGTCCCGGGTGTCGGCATCCATTCGCGTGTCGCACGTAGCGCAATCCAAGCAATGTCGGCGGAGGAGGTCGACGAGTTTGGGCTCTTATCGGCTCGAGATTCTCTGTTCGAAATGATGGGCGGCGTTCTGGATCAGGACATCCCGGAGCATCTGCGGCGGCGTCGAGAGATGCGCGAGAGGCTTCTTCAGAGGCGTATGGATCGGGGTACACCCAGCTATGACCAACTCCAACCCCCACTGCCGCTCGCTCTGCGGGGTACACCCAGCTATGACCAACTCCAACCCCCACTGCCGCTCGCTCTGCCTGCTATTCCCCCAGCAACCCCAGCAAGTGCGCGGCTGGAGGCCGATCTTGCGCGGGCGCGTGCCGAGCGACAGGCTTTCGAGAGAAGAGTTGGTCCTATGGGTCGGGGGCAGCAAGGGCAGCGCATCGGTGGTCGCGAGGCTGCCGGAGCTCGACCATTCGCTCGGGCCAGTCTCGCTGCGCTGGCGCAGGCTCTGGCGCAGTCGGCAACCGCCTTCACTCGCAGCCGCCTGCTCCTCCGTGCTCGGCCGGTGGCATCTATTCCAAGGAGCTCGGCAGTGTCGTCGAGGCAGTTGGACGCCGCCGTCGCCGCTGCGAGACCGGAGGGACGGAGACCGGCGTTGACCCCCACCCAGACAGCAGATCGCGCGCGATCGCTCGCCCTCCTCGCCCGGCTTACCGGCTTCGAGGTGGGGTCGCAGGCATGCGCGTTCTATCTGGATGAGGCGGGTGGCGACGTGGAGGCCGCCGTGCGCGCAGCCGTTCAAGGCGCCACTCTGCCTTCACCAAGCTGGTCGTCGCGCGACCCGCAGCTGCAGGCTTGAGGCGCCCGCTAGCTGCTCTCCTCGCCATGCCCCTCTTTCTGTAGCTTTGCAGGTTAGCCGCGCCTTGCAAGAGCACGGCGACAAGGGAGCTAACCGGCGCCTTACCGACGCCTGACCGGCGCGCCTGCGAGACAGAGCGCTGTGTCGCTCTCTCACGGAGCTGTATGCGGCACACGGCGCGCATGTGGAAATGTGGAGCGCTCCACTGCTCTCAGGATGAGCAAGTGTTGTTCGATTTGTAAAAGTGTGTGCGTGTGCGTCGTCGTGCGCTGTCCGTTGTGTTAGGGCCTGGTTAGGGCATGATTACTGAGCCGCGCTCAGTTTGGCCCGTCCCGGGCGTTTCGATTCCGTAAGGCTCTGACTGCGAGGTCCGGGGGTGCCGGTGCGGTTGGAGCCATGGCGCATGGGTTCGGGAGCGGAGCGGTCGGCGTGCGTGCGAGCTGCGACGGGTCATGGCGGAGGCGCCGCTGCCGGCCGGGTCGGTCTTCTTGAGTGTCGAGTGTTTAACCAATGGCTTTAGAACCTTAAATGTACCTGCATGTCCCGATGCATCTCCACTGTAGCCCGCATGGGGGCGCGTGTGCTTTCACATCTCTAGTCACGTCGAAAGTCAAAGTGCCCTAAAATGCAAACGCACCCGAATCCTGTAATGCAGCTTCGAGCGATGGGTCCCTGCGAGTGCACAACCTACATCAAGGAGCAGCTGCTGGGCGTCTGCTTGCCTTTGCCCTTCTTGCCGTCCTCATCCTCATTAGCACCGGTCAAAACTTCCTGCAACTTAATCATGCTTTCTCGCCTGTCCAAAAGTGTCGTTGGCAGCTTCTCGATAGAGTCGCAGAAGTCTTCAAAATTAATGCCGCTGTTCGCATCCTTATCAGCGCTCACCCAAATATTCTTCAACTCTTTCAACGACAGCTTCACGCCAAACTTCTGCAAGGCGTCCTTCAGTTCGGTGTAGTCCAATTCGTCGCTACCATCGGTGTCAAGTAGGTCGAAGACCTCACGCAGACGCTTCCGCTGTGGCTCGGTGAATTTCCTTTGACCGAGTGGACTAGCTTTCGGTGGCATTTGTCCGAACAGGGTGGACTCGAGCCCTGTGAGCTCGCGGCGCAGCGGCGTTTGTGCTGTTGGCGCGGAAACACGGATTTCCTGCTGGCCACTAAACACGTGGCCTAAGTGCGCCCCCCCCTCCGGGGGGGGGGAAACGCCCCCCCTGAGGTTTCCCAACTTTTTGTAACCACCACACGGAAGTGAAGCACCCCACAGGACACTTAGGCCACAGGGAAGCGGCGGTGCGATGGGCGCCTTTTTCTCGCACGAGGAGGTCGAGGCTGCGGTGGCTCCCACGCCACCGGGCGACAAGATGATGCCGCCGGAAGCGGGCTACGAGGAGGCCGAGACCATCGCGCAGCTCACCGGTGCGCGCCATGGCCTGTCGCCGCGCGCGCTGCCCCGCACTCGGCCGCGCCCCGCACCTCCGTTTTCGAGGAATCGCGTGATATGCTGATTGTCCGGGTTCCATGCATTTCCATGTCGCGCCCATTGGCGTGTGGCTCTTTTAGAGGGTCCCCGACCGCGCCCTGTTGGCCTCGGCTTGGGCCGAGTTGGGCCGTTGCGGCACGATCACCATGGTTTTGAGCGTTTAGCGCACACATCTCCTGGCTCCTGATCGTGGCCTGGCGGCGCATGGGCGAGCGTGGGCGCCCCTTTGGCGGCGGCGCGTGCTTCCCTGGTCCCTGCTCACCCATAGTCCCGCTCGCGGCGCCCTCCCGATGGCTCACCGTGTTGCCCTCGTCATCGCCACGACACTGTGGTTACTCGACGCCGTCGCTCGTCACGCGACGGCGGCGTCGAGTGACTTATTTTGCGTTCCCTTTCGGGGGGCGCGCCAACGGGCGCGTCTACCGACAGTGCAGACAACGCCCCCAGCGGCCCCGGGAGCCCTGTACAGTGCGTTTGCGCCGCAGGCAGTGCTACGCGCACTCCCACTGCCAGCAGCGCGTGCGGAAGCGTGCGGCTGCCGCCCGCCGCACGCTCGCCGGCTGCGTCGACGGCTGCGTGTGCGCCGCAGGCTGCCGCACGCCGCACGCCCGCCTAACGCCTGCCAGCTGCGTGTGCGGCCGCAGGCTGCCGCCCCGGAGTCGAAGGCATTGCCTTCGAGGGCGAGCGTGTCGCGCGAAGGACCGAAGAGTACTGAGTAGCGTCGTGGCTCGGTGTGTGTGTCTCTAGTGGTTCGTATTTCGCCGGTCTGCCCGCTGGCGCGCGCTGAGGGCCGAACACTGCAACGCTGACCGAACCCGCGTTTCGCCCGCGTTAACGCCCGGCCTCGTCACCAATACACCCATCGTTAAAACTGCCAAGTGCCATGCAAATTGCAACCGTACCGACCGGTCACCGGGCCCGACCAATCGGAACCGCGACCGTCGGACTAACGTAACCGTTAACCTCTCCGCGCTTCTCCGCGCCGCGGCTCGCTCCCGCCCTATAAGGCACAACTTCGGACTCGGGCTGAAGCCTGCACGCACACGACAGGCGGGTGTTAGGCAGTGTTAGGCGGGCGTGCAGCGTGCGGCAGCCTGCGGCGCACACGCAGCCGGCGAGCGTGCGGCGGGCGGCAGCCGCACGCTTCCCGCACGCGCTTGCTGGCAGTGGGAGTGCGCGTAGTACTGCCTGCGGCGCAAACGCACTGTACAGGGCTCCCGGGT